>JAAIGE0101207490.1_pt1 | contig 33005 bp, 39 predicted proteins | sample 6487951 | NCBI WGS metagenome assembly JAAIGE01 (sample SAMN13974128, study PRJNA590717) | phyllosphere metagenome | biome: tomato field; feature: multiple bacterial spot infested tomato fields; material: tomato leaves; isolation source: leaves from tomato fields | host: Solanum lycopersicum ...
ACTTCGTCGAAGCTGTGGACGCCACGGATGTCCAGGACCGTCTCAGGGCCGATGAGGAGGGCAGCGTTGCCCGCCCATCCGCCGTCTTCCTCCGATGAGGTCCAGAGGGCGATAGGCAGCTCGGTCCGCTTGCTCAGTTGGTGAGCAAGGAGGGCACAAGCACCGTGCGCGAACAGCGACATGACCTCACCGTCGATGACACCGTATTGCACCGTAGCGCTCTGCGAGCCGATGTAGATGTCGAACTCCTGCACGAATCGACTCGTGGAGTCGTACAGCTCGTCCATCCCCATCTCCGGGTTCGCTTCAGCGACACGGTAGAAGATGAGGCTGTGAAGCTTCGAGTCCTCAGGGAGCCTGCGCCAGTCCATGGTCACATCGTACGCGGAACCGGCGCTCCTGTCAACTATGCAGTGAGGTACTCGATAGGGATGCTGTTCTTCCACCCCTCGATGATTCGGGAGACCCCAACGCCAGCCTGGTGCGCCGTGTTGGCATAGGCCGCGTCCACGCCCTCCTGGAAGAAGCGGATGATGTCCGTTGTCCAGGGCCGTTCCTTCAGGTGCGTAGCGGGCGCATTCCCGCGGTCCCAGGGCCGATGTTCGCTGAACACGTTCGCGTACTTCCAAGGAACGCCGGAGGTGTGCAGCTTGATGATGCTGAGGTCGTTGTAACCGTTCGCTATGCCTCCGCGGTCCCCCTGCCGGTCGAACGCAGACCGCTCGGCGATGCCGCCCGCGATGTTCCGTGCGTAGTCGGCAGGGATTCCTGCGTCGAAGAGACTCGCTGCGTACTGGAGGATGCGGGGCGCAACGTGGTCGTCAGCGAAAACCTCGGCGAGATAGTCAGCCGGGACCGGCTTCACCCGCTTCCATGCTGATTCAAGGACAGGGGTGTGTTCGGGGTCGTTGAGGAAACCGGCCTGGAGATACGTGAAGGCGGCAAGATGCTCGCGCGTGAGGCGTAGGTCTTCTGCATCTGCGAACACCTGCGACATGAGGCGCGCATGCGTGAACCAGCCGGAAGGCCAAGGGGTGGGGACACCCTGCTCGTACACAGCGAAGCCTTGCCCGCGCCCACCTGCGAGTTTGTGGACTCGGTCGAAGAAGGCCACGAACTCATCGTAAGTCTCGAACAGCCGGTCTACAAGGCGCGTGTGGTGCTGATTCTGGCCGAGCGCGAGCAGCTCCTTTGCGCGCGTATCAAGCATCTGCTGTGCCTTCCGTAGCTAGAGCGAGATACTCAACGGGCACGCCCGCCTGGAAGCCCTCCAAGGCCTGGTAGACCGGAATCCCCAGCTCGGTGCATTGGCGGACGTACTCGATGGCGTCTGCGTCCGAGAGGAGCGAGATGAAGAAGTCGGTGGACCGTTTCTGCACGGCCGCAGGTTCCTCCCAGTGCATCGGTTTCGGGTTAGACAAGGGCTGCGTACTCAACAGGCACCCCGCTCTCCCAGAACTGGAGGATGGAGTGAGGGTAGATGCCCGACTTGATGCAGTCGGTCACGTACTCGATGGGGACGCCGGAGCGGTAGAGGGTGATGACATCTTGCGGGTCGAGGGAGAACGTGCGCTCCGCAAGACGGAGGTCACGGACGTACTCGGCGGGGACTTCGGCCTTATAGATGGAGTCAAGCTGCCAGCTAGGGAACAGCATGGTGAATGCGTTGTGCTCTCGGTCGTCGGCAACCGTCCGGAGGTACACTGGGTCGAAGGATTTCTCCGCCCTGCGATTGACGTAGTAGAGAATCGAGAAGTCTATGTGAGAGAAACCAGTCAGCACGGCGTCGAAGTAGTCCCCGTGAGACTGCATCTTTTCCCACTCAGCGTCCCTGCTGACGTACGCCGGGGCGGGCGCGAACCCGTAGGTCGTTCCTGCCCGCAGGGAGAGACCATGGCTGAGACAAGCGGCTACATAGAACGCGAGCCGGTTGAGCTGGTCCCGCTGGGCTCTGAAGGATGCCGCGATACGGAGCATTGTCCCGACTTCGCTCCGTGTGGCACGTATCGCACTGTCGAAGTGCGTTGTGTGCCATCCCCAGTAGTCTCCCTCTCGAAGAGGAAGGCGCAAGGTCTTCTGGCTGTTCGACATGTAGAGTATCGAGTTCATGTAGTCCTCGAACTCGGTAGCCGTCTTGAACAGCCGCCGGGCTGCACGGCCCTCGTCATCGTTCATCCTCACGCCCCAAGCGCGCAACGCTGCGTCAAGCGTCAGGTCACGGTGGTGGCGGGTGGCTGGCATCCTCCCAGGCTACCAGCCACCCGCTACACGTGTCAAGGCGTCAGCGGCCGATGCTGAACTCGACGGTCTTGTCGCTACGCACTCCCATGGTCGGCCATCCGATTCCTTCGACCTCGATGATGTTCGGGGAGACCTGGGTAATCTTCAGGTCGCCCGCGCCTGGGTCGCTGTGTAGCGGCTGGTTGCCCTTATACCCGGCGTTCAGCGCCGAAATGTCAATCTGGACCTTCCAGGAGGTGAAGAATCGAGCCTCCGGCGCGCTTACGCGGTACCGAGCGTTCCATGTCCACTCACCCGGCTGCTCGGAGACTTTCTCCACGGTCACGGCGTTTGTGACTGGGGGCTTCGGAGTGTTGTAGTCACAGATACGGAACACCCGCTCCTGGCCTTCAGTGAGGGTCGAGAAGTTGTTCCACTGGCTGATGTTCTGACCGGCGACCTTGATGATGCCGTTGGTGAAATCGCCATCGAAGCCGTAACCCCATGTGGGGAACTGGTAGTTCCCCTTGTTGAAGTCATGGTTGAAGGGGACAGTGGCTGCGTTCATCGTGACGTACCAGCCGTTAACGGTCCCGCCTGTGCCTCGCATGGTCAGGTCTGCGCAGACCTGTGTCGCTGACATCTGGTTCCACACGACACTCTTCAGTTCGTAGTTGCCAGGCCCCGCCTGGAAGGTCGGAACGACCGGCTCGATGGTCGGAGTGGGGGACGGAACGGCCGGTGCCGGTGCAGGCGCCGGGGCGGGCGCAGCAGGACGTTCACCGTTGGGACCGGGTGGCGGGGTGACAAGCGGGTCCAGGCCGTAGAGCGCGTCTACCCAGTTCCAAGCCATCGCGTAAGCGCTCAGGCCTGCGGGGAACCGGATGGTCTTCTTCGCGGTCACGGATGTGGCCGAGCCTGCTTCGATGACTGTGGCGCCGTCCTTGCCAACGATGGTGAAGTCATCGCGGATGTTCGACACGTCCACCTCTACGATGTCGGTGGACGTGGATGTCCGCAGGAACGTTGCTCCGGAAGCTGACTGGGCCATCGCAGCCCATCCGTTGCCGGATGCAGCGACAACGAGAGTGTTCTGGTCACCAGGTTCGATGCCGAGCTGTTCAGTGAGAAGCGCCTTGTTGACCTTGCTGCTGAGCACCTTCGGACCGACGGCCGTCGGCAGATAGGTCTCCTTCGCAGTCATCACTGCTGCTTGTGCGGAGACTACCCGGTCCAAGTCTTGCTTGGCGTTGATATCCTGAGCGCTTCGCACAAGACCAGTCACGGCGAAGGTGCCGCCGACAAGAAGGATGAGGGTCAGCGCGATACCGGCGATAATCAGGACCGGTTCCGTCGCACCTCGTTCACGGCGAAATCGGCGCATGACGCGCCGGAGAGTTGAGAGCATTTCCATCTTTCTTCTGTTGTGGCACCGAGTTCATTCTACCGGAACACACAGATGCGGCCGGACGAGTGTTCGTCCGGCCGCATCGCTTGGATGGTCGTGCTTAGCCCAGGGAGACCTTGATGGCCACAGGCGAGCCGTCTCGGATAAGGCCATCAGCCGTACACGGCGTGTTAATCATGTACGAACCGTTGCTGAGCCGCGTCAGGACTGCACCCGGCGTGCTGGTGGTCACCGTCGTATTCGCGCCTGTGTACCCGTCGAAGAGGGGAGCCAGGCTGACAGGGCTGACGATGAAGCAGCCTGGCATGTTCGACGTGGTCGAGATGGTGACGGTAGCGGAGCGCTTTGTCGGGGTCGCGCCCGGGTCGAGTGCGACAGAAGCGCTGGTCAGACCGCCACCACCCGCAGCAGCGGTCATGCGGAACAGGCCAGTAGCGCAGACACGGAACTCCTGCGTCTCACCGCTGGCGATGCTCGGGCCGTTGACGTAGGTGCCGAGCCGCGTGAAGCCTTCGTGGGTGACGTTCTTGAACGCCTCGATGCTGTAATCCGGCGAGACAGTCAGTGATGCTGCCTTGTCCGGGTACGGCATTGCTGTGGCGCCACCGCCAGCCAGGAGAACGCGGAGCGGGGCAGCAGCGCCGGTACCGGTCACGGTGAGGTAGGCGCAGGACTCGTGCCGTGTGCTGTCGCCCCAGACGCGCCAGCGGACGTTGTCGATGGTGTAGTTGCTGCCCGCGGGGACGAAGAACGGAGCCGAGTAGCCCTTGATTTGGAGCCAGTTCGGTGCCCCGGCAGCGACGGTGTTCGCGTAGTCGAAACGCAGCGGTGGGCGCTCGGCGCCGGTCATTGCCTCGACCCAGCGCTCCGAGAGCAGCTCGATGGTGATGCCCGCCGGGAGGCGGACGGTCTCGCCGGAAGCGTTCACGTTGGTGGCGCTTCCACCGTTGGCGGTGAGCAGACTAGCTCCGCCGAGTGGGTAGATGCGGTAGTCTTCCGCGCGGCTCAGGTCCACCTCGATGATGGCGCTGGAGGTGGATGTGCGGAGGAAGTGCCGTCCGGAGCCGGAGCGGGCTAGGGCAGCCCATCCGTCATGGCTGGCCTGGACGACCACAGACGATGTGTCAGACGGAGTGAAGCTGATGGAGCTTTCTTCGAGCAGCGAGCGGTCCACCTGGGAAGGGTGAACGTCGCGGCCGACGGCAGCAGTCAGGTAGCGTTCATTCTCCCCGAACGAAGCAGCCTGGGCTGTTGCGACACGGTCCAGGTCTCCCTTCGCGTTCATGTCGTTGGCGTTCCCGATGAAGCCGGAGACAGCGAAGGTTCCGCCGACAAGGAGGATGAGGGTAATCGCGATACCTGCGATGATGAGGATGGGGTCTGTAGCGGCGCGTTCTTCAGTTAGCGCACGCCGATGTGCAAGAGTTCTGGCGGTCATACCACCAGTTTAGCAATCTGCTGAATGCGGCCTGAGCGAGAACTGCTGAGAAACTACGTAGACGACTACCGAGATTGTGTCGGTCACTGCCCGATGGGCACGATGCTGCATTCTTTCACGGGAGGAGAGTGGAGGCAGCTCTCGTTGAACACAATGGCTGCGCTCGCGTGCTCGGACTGTTGCCATGTGATGACGTACATGGTGTGCGGGCCGCACATGGTTTCTGTGCCGACGCCACAGGGGCACTTCAGCAGGGACACTGCTTGCAGGTCGCAGTCGGAGAACGAGCATTCGACTCGTTCGTTCAGGTCGTCGAGCGCGCTGATGAGGTCAGGGTCAATCGTCACATCGTCGAGTACAGCGGTGGACATCACTTGGCTCCTAGGTCAACGAGGATGGCGCGGGCAAGCCCGCAGAAGTGGACTTCGTTCCCCTCGTAGGTGCGACGCTCGGGGTCGAGGTCGGCGAGCCGCTGGGCCACAGCCACCACTTCTTCGAAGTGGAACTCGTCCCCAGCAATGGCGCGGGGAAGGTACGTCTTCAGCACGTCCTTCGGCTTGATGTCCATTGCTGGAGTGTATCACTGCCAGCACGGTGTGTCAACGGCCCTCTTCGTAGGCCCGGTGCCATGCATCGCTTGCTTCACGCGGTTCCTGACCCACATGCTGGAGAGCGCGGCGGTATGCTTCTCGTGCGCGTTCGCGATGACGCGCGATGTCTTCCTCTGTCATGGGCTCATTCTACAACTTGACACGCACAACACCCGGCAGTACCATGGGGCTATGGACACCTCACGTATCGACGGCGACTTCCAGCTAGCTGTCATTGACGCTCTGAAGGCGCGTGACGCGATTTACAGCGCCGGTTTCGAGGACATCGGCCTGCTTCACGGGGCGCTGGCTGAGGCGGTGGCGAAGGTGGTGGCCTTCATCCCGCACATCCAGTCGGCTGTCGATGTCTGGTGGGCGGATGAGGAAGGCAACGAGGCATACCCGGAGTTCGAGGATGGGTACGAGACGGCTGCCACGGAGGCGTACATCGAGTTCCTGAACATGCGCAGCACGACTGACCGCTTCATCACCTACGCGCATCACTACAACGAGTTCAGCAACTCGCTGTACGACATGTCTTCGTTCTGTGCGAACTACGACAGCGACCGGGGAACCATCGACCTGTGACCGAGCCCCTCCTGAAGAAGGCAGACTCGGAGACGGGGGCTCGCGTTTCCGGGCGCCTGCTGGTCGGCGCCTTCCAGGAGGAGCACGCGGATGAGGCGTACTACAGCGACTTCGCGCCGTACACAGACTACTGGGCCGCAGGGCCGTCAGAGCGGGTGCTGTTCATCGCAGAGGTCTACGTTCCGCCCGCAGCGCGCGGGCGGAAACTCGGTCTGAAGCTGCTGGATGAGATGTCTGCGGAACAGAGCGCCGACCGTGACATCCTCATCGCCCAGGAGTTCGAGACGCCGAGTCCTTGGGTGCCTCCAGCGAAACTGGAGCTGTACTACTTCGGTGCAGGGTTCCGGCGCCTCGGCATGACGCTAGAGCGGTGTCCGCTCATGCACCGCGTCCACTGAGCTACGCAGGGAAGCTGAGGGCAGTCTACCAGCGGTCCAGCTCGGTGCCACGCTCAACTACATCGACTCGACCGTCCATGTAGTCCAGCCGGGTGACGTTGCCTGCGGTAGAGACTCGGTTCACGATGGCTGGGCTGCCGCCAGCGGTAGGCCGCACTACCTCGCCGGGACGAATCGAAGCCGCAGACTCGGCGACCGCATCGTGGACCTGGATGGCAGTAGCCACGTACTGGTCGTACACCTCGCGCAGCTCGCCTTCCTCCTCGGAAGAGTAGAGACCTTGGAATGCGACATCGTTGAACTCTGCGTCCTGCCCGAGCACGGGCGAGCGCCCGATAGCAGTGCGAATCGCTGCCCCCGCTGTCATTGGCTCGGAAGAGGAGGACACCCCCACGAAGCGGCCGACGTTTGTGCCGAAGAAGCCGTCGCGCGCGAGAAGCATCTCGTGGCGGTACAGTCCGTCACCTTGACGGACAACGGACTTGACAACACCGACGATGCCCTGCTTCTCGATGACCTCTTCGAACTCAGCGGTGCCCGGGGGTCGGAACGTGTTCAGGGGGCGACCGGCGCCGACTGCGGTGTGGTGGCGGAGGGCGGCTGTAGACCGCGCTCGCCGCTCAGCCGGGTCTTCTCCGCTAAGCATCTGCGCGGCCTGTACCTGCGAGTAGCCGTTCAGGCCGACCTCTCCGGAGAGGGGAGGCCAGTGCCCAGATGCGCGCGGGGCGGCATCGAGCGCGACCTCCGGCGTCGTCCCCTGCTTCTCGGCGAACTTGCCGTCGGTTGCGCGCGGGTGTTGTGCAGAATCGAAGCTCATGATGGGAGGATTCCTTTCGTCCGGGACGTTCGATTCTGCACTGCCAGTGAACCGGAACAGTTCACACGGTCAGCTTCAGAGAATGTCATGCTCGGCTGTAGGCGGTGTGCAGACGCGCGTACAGCGTCTCAGCGTCATCCTGCCCGATGTGAGCCTCAGTCCCGTCGGGGTAGACCATCTGGAATCGGCGACCACCACCAGCGCGGTACTCAGCCCCGATGCGACCGTCAGGGTCGCCGTCATGCAGTGCGCGGTGAAGTTCAGCGTGCAGCTTGTGGGCTTCGGCCGCGGTGAGTTCCTTGGCTGCGGAGCGCGCGGTGCTCACACGGATGTTCCCGGCTGCGTTCGCTGAGACGTGAGCTTCGCAGATGCTTGCCAGGTCGCGTGCTGTGTCCGCAGCCTGCTGGGACTGCTCGCGCTTGGAGCGTGAGGAGAAGATGCGGCGCGACTTCGCTTCGTAGGCGTCCGCGAGCTGGGAATACCGGTCGCAGCGCTCCTGATGGGAACGCGCTCCTTGGTAGGCCTCACGAAGCTCGTCACGATGCACAGACCCTGCCCGCTGGATACGATACTCCAGCTCGTTCTCTGCGAGACGTTCGCGAAGGGCGGCAGAGAATAGTGGCGGGTCGTCAGTTGTGTCCAAGGATACCTCCGGTGATTGGCCTTGCTTGAAGCCGAACCGACCGTCGTCATCGCGCTGGACGAGAGCTTCGTCGAATGCCATACCGGTTTGTAGGCGGGTCAATCGATGCTGTACAGCAAGGCGGCGTACTCGGGTGAGATTCCGGCGGCGGCGTACTCCCGGATGTCGTCCTCCAGCACATTGCGAGACGCCAGCTCGATGGCTTTCATGTAGTCGTTCTCGACGCCGGTCCAGGCTGCGATGGCATCGAAGTAGTCGTGCACCTCATCCCCGACTGCGATGCCTTCCACGCTCAATGCGTGCGTCGCAACGCTGAGGCCATATTCCTCGATGCTGCGAGCCTTCAGTACCGCGCTCGTCACGGCGTCGTCCGGGTAGGCTGCGGAGATGGCTGCGAGATGGGCGACCTCATCCGCAGTCGTAGCCAGCGTGGGATGCTGAGGAAAGGCGAAGGAGCTCACCTGCTCGACGATGTAGGTCTCGAATACCGGGCTGATGCCGGTGATAGCGCCAGCAGCGCTCTGGCCGCTCCTACTTGCAACCTCATCGGCGAAACCCTTCCGAAGGCGACGCGGCCGTAGCCAGCCTTCGGCTGCAAGGACATCTGCGGCGCACTCTTCCAAGACCGCCGCGTTCTCCAGGTAGGCCGCAGCCAGTACATCAGCACCCAGCCGGAACATCGTCGAAGGAGGGCCGAAGTCGAAGACATGCGCGTAGCTGCCGTGGGCGAACTGGAATGCAGCGGCAGGGTCCGTCTTCGCCAGCTCTGTCTTCATGGCCTCAGGACGCGGCAGGACGCCAAGGACGTATTCCGGGGCGATGGCTCTCACAGCGTGGCCTCCTTCACAAGAGTGGCGTACTCCAGCGGGAGCCCTGCTTCGTGGCTCTCCATCACCTCTTCGAAAGTGAGAACCCTCAGTCCCTCCGCTGCGTACTTTGCAGGCACCCCGCGGATGATAGCGGCCATCAGCGCATACTGCTGCTCATGGGTGAAGCTGCGCAGGAGCTTGGCAGAGATGCCCACCTTCAGCAGTTCGTAGCTTTCGGCCATGCCGACTACCTGCCTCGCGAGGTAGCGGAAGACATCGGTCAAGCGGTCATCGATTGCCAGGTACGACTCGGGCGACTCAGGGAGCCTATCGGTAACAGTGAGGATTTCGGCGAGGACTTCCGGCTCCATGTGGCGAAGCCGAGCGCCGAGGACAATGGTGTTGGCAGTCGCCGGTTCCACGACCTGAGCAAGGCACTCCGGCACCCCGTACAGGAACGTGACGAGGGGGATGCCTGCTTGCCGCGCTTCCGTCCGGATGGCTTCACCGGGGAAAGGGTGAGCGAGCGCGCGGTCGAAGGCCTCTCGCCGCGCGTCGTACTGTTCGATGATGAGGCGAGCGACAGAAGAATCCAGCACTCCGTCCCCCGAGCTTCCGAAGTACCGCAGCTTCTCCGACTTGTTCCGGAGAAGCGAGAAAGACCCTCGGATGATGTTCTTCACGCTCCGATGCTACCGGCAGCAGGGTTGCGTGTCAAGCGGAACAGCGTGTAGAATCAAGACATGATTCACCTGTCCGAAGAGCGTTTCCTCAGCGGCGTGCTCGCGGACAGGGTCTCTCAGCTCGGGCACGATTATGAGAACTGCTTCTCCGCCCCCGACGAATGCTTCTTGGAAGCGTACGGAGCCATGGTGGAGACACTCGTTTCGATGGTCCCGCTTCTGCCACCGTACGCACAGAGCGAGGTCATGGGCGAGCGTCCTGCGAGTTTCCCTGACGAGAACGGCCCGGATGTTCCCCTCATCGCGCTGTTCCGCGGGTTGCAGCACATGCGACAGATTGCCACCATCCCGCGCGCCAATACGAAGGACTGGCGTCGCGCGTTGGAGCGGGCGTATGAGGAGCCGCTGAGCGAAGCGCTCGCCTGGTGCCCTGCGTACGTCCCGGCAACCCGACGCCCTGACGACCGGGTGGTGCCTGTCTACGAAGATGGGGATGTCCTCTGTGCAGCCCTCGGCCGCTGTTACTGCGGTAACTGGAGCAGTTGCACAGTCTTCTGAGACCTACGCCAGCGTCGCCGCCAGGTACTCGATGGGGACACCGCTGTGCCATCCGGCGAGGATGGCTTCAGGGCCGATTCCTGCCCTCATCGCCTCCGCAGCGTAGACGGCGTCGGCACCGGCCGCAACGACAGCCATCAGCGTGCTGCGGTAAGCCTGGTCGCGGCTCTCGCGCAGCATGGCCGGAGAGACGCCTGCCTTCAGTAGCGTGTACGCCTGCCCTGGCCCGACGTAGCGCTCGCAGAACACTTCGCGGGCCGCTTCCTCGTCGATGTCGAGGTCTGAAGGCCAGAAGCCGAGGGAGTTCAGCCGCGTGGTGCCTGTCAAGTCGCATAGCGCTGACATGACGTGTTCTTCGATGTCCCCAAGGAGGATTGCTGTGAGCAGGCCATGCGCCCCCTCGATGCGGAGGGTTTCACTGACGCTCTGCGAGATGCCGTACAGGAATGCGGTAGCGCTCGTGTACCCTGCCGCCTCGGCTCCTTCCTGGAGAGCTTGCTTGGGGAGCGCCCCAGCCATCCGGAGGTCGTAGGCTTCCAGTACGCGGCTGAAGGCTTCGGGGTAACGGTCCACCTGCCGCAGGATGCCGCGGGCGAGGACGGTCCCGTCTACGTCCAGGTTCGAGTAGTTCATCTTCTCGATGAGACTGCCGCGGGGGCGGACCTTGCCGCGGACCGCGCCGAAGAGCACAGCGAGACGTTCATCTCGGGCCGCGAGGGTGCTGTAGTGGGCGCCGCAGATGTTCACAGCGCCCTCAGGTACTCGATAGGAAGGCCCTGCTCATACGCGTTGGCGACGATGCGGGGGTCCATGGTGCCGTCTTTCTGGTACGCGGCGAGGGCATAGTTGATGCCGACCCCCATCGCGAAAGCCGCTGTCAGGTGCCCAGTGGTAAGGTCCGCCTCAGTGATGAGGCTGGGGTCGGCACCGGCAAGGGCCAGCCCGTACGCAGCCTTCTGCTTGAAGGCGATGGAGAAGAAGGCGGACCGTACTCCGTACTCGTTCCACCCCTTGACTCCTGTGACCAGGCGTACCTGCGAGAGGGAAACCGTTCTGCCTCCCAGGCGCTCGGTCAGCACCCTCCAGATGTCTTCGCCGATGTCCCCAATGAGGGCCGCGCCCTCGACATCGAGGGACGACGAGAAGGGCGCAAGCGTTGGGGCAATGTACTCGGGGATGCCGTAGACGAAGGTGTAGAAAGGCAAGTCCAGGTCGAGTGCGGCTCGGCGCAGGCCATCCGAGTCGTTGCCCCACCCGTCCATTGCCTCTTCGAAGGCGGTAGGGTACTTCTTGTACTGCTGGATGATGCGGGTAGCGACAGTGACCATAGAGTCACGCGAGCTGCCGCGTGGCGAACTTTCGCGACCGTAGCACTCCGCCAGCCGAGGGGACACCTCGGCAAGGGTCTCGCTGAGACCGCGGATGAAGTGCAGCATGGCCCCTCCCTCGGACGACATTCTTCGATAGTACCTGCCGGAAGCATTCGAGTCAAGCAGGCGACAGGGAAGAAGCGTACTCCAGGTCGATGCCCTGCTCGTAGAGCTTTCGGATGGTGAGAGGGTCTGACCCCTGCTGGAGCAGGAGTGAGGCGTACCGGACCGGGATGCCCCACATCATGCATGCAGCAAGCTGGTCGTCGTGGGCCGGAGCGATGTCCTGGAGTGTAGCTCCGCTCAGCATCATCGCGTAGTTCAGGTAGCCGCCGACGACTCTGCGGGTGACTTGGTCCCGGGCCTCGTAGGTGGTAGGAACGCGGCCGAACTCGTAAGGGTCGAAGCTGCGCGCATCGAGCGGTTCTCCGTCGTTGCAGAGTACAAGCTGGCTGAGGATGTGGGGCTCCATGTCACCGAGCTGGATGACGCACATGAGCTGGTCGGCGCCGGTCAGGTGCACAGCTTCGATGACATGTTGAGGGAGCCCGTACACAAGGGAGTACGGGTGCATCCCAGACGCGGCTGCAACATCAAGAATAGCTTGTTCCCATGCGTCCTCGACGAGGAAGGCATCGAACTGGGCGGTGTGCTTGTCGTACTGTTCGACGATGCGTTCAGCGATTGCGCGGTGAACCCAGGTTCCAGCATTATGGACCCTAGGGTTGCCCAGTGTCTCGGCGAGTCTTGCGGACCGGTGCGCCAGCGTGCTGGTGGCGCCGTGCCATAATCTCACAGCGTTCCCATCAGGTATTCGGCAGCAACACCATCCCGGTAGGCTTTCACCACTGCGGGCGGGTCGATACGGCCCCTCGTCTGCATGGCGTAGTGCGGGTCAACGCCGAGGATGATGCAGTCGATGACCTTGTGGACGTCCTTGTAGTCGGCCGACGGACGGATGCCTGACATGAGCAAGGCATACGCAGAGTCTACGCCGAGGAAGGCTGAGCAGAAGGTGGCGCGCAACGAGTACGCGTCTGTCGCCGGGGCGTCCCGAAACATCCCTGCGGGAAGCTTCTTGCCTTCGTTCTCGTCCAGGAGGGCTTCCAAGACATCCGGCTCGAACTCTCCTGCATCAATGAGCAGGCACAGCTCAAACGATGAGGTCACAGCGAACGCTTCAGCCATCGCAGCAGGGACACCGTAAACGAGCGTGTACAGGTGGGTGTCTCGATTCTGCGCGGCCTCCCACAACTCCAGCGTGTTGTCCGCCTCATCGAAGACCTCTGGGTGCTTCTTGTACTGCTGGATGAGGGCTTGGGAGATGGGGCGGATGAGGCGCGAGGATGCAGTACCGAACTTCCGAGCAAAATCGGGCGAGACCGCAGCCAGCTCTTGGTACTCTCCAGCGAAGAACTGGGCAGACCGGTCCCCTGAAGGCTGCGGCTGCTGGGGCGTGGGCATGGCGTGAGTTTACTGCTCTGTCGGTGAACTTGTCAAGGTGAGCGCATACTCGAAGGGGAGGCCAGCCTTCGCGAAGGCTTGAAGGTCGGAAAGCGTTGCCCCTGCTTGCGCGAGACGGATGGCGCTCAGCGTGGTGCCGTAGCTTCTACCGAGCCATCGACGCGCTACGGCCTGGTACTCCGCAGCTCGGTCATCGATGATGTGGTCGGTGATTGCCCGGTTAGGGAACAGTGCCCACGTCAAGGCAATCAGCATGTAGTCCTCAGCGTTTTCCGCGTGGTTGAGGGCCGTGAGGGACGGGAACCACGCGCCGACAGCGTCGAGAGCGGCTTGCATGTACTCGACCTGTCGTGCGGTGGTCGCTAGGTCAGCTCGGACCGAGAGCTGACCCGGGGCGTTGCGCTCCAAGAAGTCCTCGAAAGCGGGGATGATGCCGGTGACAGCTCGCGCCACTGTCTTCCCCGTGTGCTTCCCGGCGAGGTAAAGCACAAGCCGACGGGTTGGTTCGAAAGACAGCCCGCTGGTGTTGTAAGCCTCGGCTGCGGCTGCTTCGAGGGCTTCCCGGTTGCGCACGTACGCTTGCGCCCACGCCTGTTCGGTCCCTGCGACCATGTAGCCGTTGGCCTTGTAGAACAGGTTCTGGTAGTCGCCGCCGACGAACGCCGGGCCTGCGCCGAGTCGCTCTACCGCTGCCTGCATGCTCACGCGAGACGGAGCGTACCGCAGGACAGTTACAAGCGGGAGGCGGAGGAGGGTCACAGTCTGAGTCTACGGGTGTTCGGAGCTACTGTCAACCGCCCAGCAGCTCCCTTGCGTACTCGGGAGTGATGCCCTGTTTCCAGGCTGCGATGACAGCATTGACGGGGATGGGAGCTGTAAGTTCGACGGGATGGTACTCGTTCAGATAGTCGAGTGGCACCCCTGCCTTGTACAGCTTCGACGCCACGCTGAACACGAGTTCTTGCAGCGCCAGTCCTGCACTCTCGTTAGACCACAGCCGCCTGTTCTTGTAGCGGTTGAGGAACGAACGCAGCCACTCTACGGTCAGCTCTTCTCTCGGGTCGGCGCCGAGGCGTGAGGGGAACGACACGGCGACCATGACGAAGGCGTTGACGTAGTCATCATTCTGAAGCTCTGTCCCGAACACGTCAAGGTGGAACTTCTCCAGGACGGCGAAGTCGTTGTGGAAGCTTCGCTCGATGACTGTGACCCGCTGAGGAGACGGTGTCTTCCAGCGAGCCTTCTTGTTGCTGCCGTTGTAGGCGCTTGTTGCTCGCTCGATGAACGCGCGGAGTCTCTGGTCAGACATCATGGCCCCGGCTTTCGCTCTGAAGGCCCTCAGAGGCCCCAGAATCGAGTCGGATGCATCCTGAGGTCATCTTGTCCTCCCAGGCGCTCACAGGGCTCCTCCCGGGCCGGTCAGACGCGCTACAGCGTCGTCGAGGAGCAGCCCTTGTGCCACCAGCTCTTGCACGTACTCGTAGGGGATACCTGCCTCAGCCAGAGAGGCCACTTTGCCCATGGTGTCCCGCGACATCAGCGGCTCGTAGAACATCGCCGCGAACTCCGGAGCCACGCCCTGGCTGTGGAAGTACCGGGCGGCGACAAGCGGCCGAGACTTCAGAACGTACTCATCACGCCACCGCTGCTCCCGGAACGGGAGGAAGAGCTGCGCCCAACGGACCGTCTCCGGGAGCTGCGGGTCCAGCCGGAGCATGACCGGGAGCATCAAGGCCTCAGCGACGCGGCCGATTTCTCGGGTAGTGCTCTGCGAGCGGGACACCGGGCTGTGCGGGTTCATCGCGCGCCACGTCTGCTCTGTCACGTCCTTCCCGGCATACGCGTTCAGGTAGCTGTAGACAACGTTGATATCCCTGTGGAAGCTGTTGTAGAGGCGCTCGCGCTTAGTCCCCGGGGCGAGAGAGTGCGGGGAAATCCAGAAGCCGATGAACGCGCGCAGCGCTTCTTCGGGGTCCGATGGCTGCATCATGCCAGAACCATACCACTTTCGGTATAGTTCTGGCAAGTCCAGTCACCCGTAGACGAAAAGCTGCGCGTACTCTGGGGCCAGGCCACTCTGGTACGCAGCGACCACTTTGTCTACCGGGATGCGTACGCTGATGTCTTGCGGTTCGAGAGCCTGAAAGTAATGCGCGGGGACACCGGATTGGATGGCGCGCATGGCCTCGCTCGGCGACGTGAACCGGGACACCTCTTCGAAGACACCATCCGGCATCTCGACCACCCGGTGGGCTGTGAGCTTCGCCCACTCCGAAGCTTCAGGAGCCAACGGGTCCACCCCGTAGACGATGGGGAAATGGATGACATCATAGCGGTCAGCTATCTCTTCTGCCTCATGCGGGCCGTAGACTCTGTAGTCGCTGTACAACTCTACGGCCCGCGGGCCGTAGATGGGGCTCAGATAGGCGAACAGCGTGTCGATGTCGCGGTACAACAACACGAGCGCTCTGCGGTGCATCTTCGAGGCCCATACCTTCACGATGTCATCGAGTGTCTCACCCGAGCGCTTCACAGCGTAGCTCCGAGGTAGTCCTGAGGCACGCCACTCCGCCAAGCAGCCATGACCGCGTCAGTCGGGTACTCGCCCCAGGGAGCAGTCACGACCTCCGCGTAGGTGAGCGGTATGCCAGCATCGAGCAGTAGGAAGACGTCATCGGCGTCGGGGAATCGGGTTCGCGTGTCATGGCGACCCGTCTCCTCGTTCCACAGGATGCGCTCACAGGCGAACTTCGCCCACTCGGCCGTCTCCGGGTTCTGTGGGTCCATCCCTGTACGCACCGGGAACAGCAGCGCTTCTTGAACGGTGGGCAACCCCATCGTGTCCCGGCCGGTCAGAGCGTGGGCAGCGTGACGCCCGTAGACCGACTCGAAGTAGTCCAGCACCACGTCGTCATCAGAGCGGAAGGCGCGCATCACATTGGGGCGGGAGACGGCGGGCACCGCGCGGTTCACGACATCGCGTAGCTCGTTCATGCCGCTGCTCCGTAGATGACTTCGTGGGCATACTCGGGGGAGAGGCCGTCGGTGTACGCGCGGATGATTTCGTCCGTCGGGAGCTTGTCTCCTAGGCGCTTGACATCAAGCGCCTTTACGTACTCCAGAGGCACGCCGTTCAGGCGGAAGCGCCACACCGCGCCATGGGGGTCATCGAAGCGGCCGAGCGCCATGAAGTAGTCAGGGTGAATCTCAACGAGCCGCTGGAGAGCGAACTTCGCCCACTCCGCTGTCTCTGGGTTGCGTGGGTCCAGACCGCTGAGGTAGGGGAACCCGAGCGCCGGGACAAGTTCGAGGACGGTTTCCAGGATGTCGGCGACATGTCCGACGCAGCCAGTAACCAAGCGCGCGTTGGTTTCCCCGTACACACGTTCCAGATACGCCTGAAGCACGCTGATGTCGTCGAAGTAGGCGTTGGCGTAATCGTCAACGTGTGCGCGCCGCATCGCGTGCCGCAGCACCTCACTCACCGTGGCCATGCACTCACCCCGTAGATGGCTTCGGTAGCGTACTCGACGGGCACTCCGCCGTTCCAAGAATCGATGATTTCCTCCAGCGGGAAGAAGGGCGTCGGCCCGCAGTCGAGCGCGCGAAGGTACTCGAATGGGACGCCGATGAGTCGCAGGCGGCGGAAGGTGTCAGCCGGGTTCGCGAACCGACCCGTGAGGCTGCGGCCGTCCTCCGTCAGTCGGCGGCAGAGGAACAAGGCCCACTCCGCTGTCTCGTCTTCTCTCGGGTCAAGACCTGTCAGCACGGGGAGCATGATGGCTTCCGCAGCGTCCAGATTCCCGGGGGCCAGAACGGTATCGGCGCCGCCGACGACAGCGAAGGTCTGGAAGCCGTACAGCGCGAACAGGTACCGTCGGAACACCCAATAGTCGTGGCCGTACGCTTCGAGGTACGGCTCGATGTCGATGTCCGGGAGCCAGCGCTGAAGAACCGCGACTAGGCTGTCGGTCTGCTTATCCAGCGATGTGGAGGTCATGCGACTGCCCCGTACAGAAGCTCGCGTGCGTACTCCGGCGCAAGGCCGTCCCGATACGCGGCGATGATGTGCTCGCTCGACATCATCTGGTCCCATGAAGGCGTGTCGAGGGCTCTGGCGTACTCCAGCGGAACACCTGCCTGGCGAAGCTTCGCCGCGTTCTCCCAGGTGATGCGCGTCCGGAGCTGGTAGGTACCGCCTGCGAAGTAGGGGACGAAGAACTCCGCCCACGCAACCGTCTCCGGCTCGCTCGGGTTCATGCCCATCCGGTATGGGAACGGGATGAGGTCGGGCAGGCTCTGAAGAAGCGCGACTTGCTTCGGCCTCCCGGCGTCGTCCCAGACAGCACTCGTGATGCCCCATCTGGAGTAGGCGACAAGGAACTCGTCAAGCCTTTCGACGGTGCCATAGCTGTCAGCGACATGCTTCTGCACGTCAGGCGCGATGCCGTTAGAGTCGCCGGGCATGGCGACAGGATTCTGGGAGTCGCCCGAGCACCAGAACGCGATGAAGTCTTCGAGGCTCCGGGTTACCGAGCCCGCTTGCTCATCAGAGGTGTCAGCGAGGGCCATGGGTTCCATGGTAGTCGGCCGAGGCGGGTCTGTCAACCAGGGATAGCTGCCCGGTTCGTCCTGAGAAACCCCTGATAGGGTGATTGTATGACAGACACAACTGCCACTACGGTGGAAATCGACCGCTCTGCCCGCCGGTCTGAAGTCGAAGCGAAGGTTCGCGTCGATGAGAAGACCGCTCCAACGGTTGGACAGGGACCGACCATCATCGTCCTCGTCCTGTCCATCATCGGCCTGCTCTTCTCCCTCTTCAAGGTGGGGGAAGGTGCGCTAGCCTCCTTCTCCGCATCCCAGACTTACGGTGCTGTCCCGCCCGACCAGGGATACTGGTTCTGGCTGTTGGCCACCGTCGTGTCCTGCGTCCTCCTCGGCTTCGTGAACTACCAGGCGCCGAACTCGGCCCGCGTGTTCACCCTCTTCGGCAACTACATCGGCACGGTGTCCCGAACAGGCCTGTTCATGGTCCCCATCCCTTTCCTCTCGAAGTCTTCGCTGAGCCTTGCCCAGGCGAACTTCGAGAGCGCAAGCCTGAAAATCAACGACAAGCGCGGCAACCCGCTGACCGTGTCGGCCATCGTCGTGTACCGCATCGAGAAGCCTGCACAGGCCATCTTCAGCGTGGACAACTTCAAGTCATACCTCGGCATCCAGGTGGAAGCAGCTCTCCGTCACGAAGTGTCCAAGCACCCCTACTCCTCGACCAAGGACGGCGAGGCGTCGCTTCTCCGTAACAGCGACGACATCAACGACCTCCTCACCGCGGAGATTGCGGATGCAGTATCCGTCGCTGGCATCGAAATCGTTGAGGCCCGCATCAACAACCTTGCGTACAGCGTGGAAATCGCAGGCGCGATGCTCCAGGTTCAGGCGGCTGAGGCGGTGCTGGAAGCCCGCGAGGTTCTCGTAGAGGGCAGCGTCGGTATCGTCGAGAAGGCAGTAGAGCGTCTGGAGCAGAGCAGCGACGGCCACAAGCCCACGGCGTTCACTGATGAGGAGCGTGCCAAGCTGACGACCAACCTGCTGACGGTTCTCGTCGGTGAGCGTTCGGCCCAGCCGGTCATCGAGCTGTAACCGCAACGAGAAGCGCCCCACCTCGCGAGGTGGGGCGCTTCTCGTTGCTCAGACCTGGGGAAGGAAAGCCTGGTCCGGGTAGACGGTGGCACTGTCACCGTCGATGGTGATGACAGGCTTGGCGCCGAAGGGCGCGTTGTGCATGGTGACGGCGGTATCGGCCGGTTCGTGCTGAGAAATCTCCACCGGTCATACCGCCTTGAAGATGGAGTGTCCGGGCTCGGCGCCGTGCCACGCTGCGACAGCGAGGATGTCATCCTGCTGGCTGTAGGAGACCGTAGCCGGTCCCCACTCGCCCGCCGTCTTGTCGAAGACGTGGTGGGCGCGCTCGTTCGTCCACCACTCATCCGTGTTCTCGCCACGCTCCTTCAGCGTGGTCACCCACGCCTGGCCTTCAGCGAAGTGGACGACCGTGTCGCCCTTCTTCAGGTCAGCGAAACGGGCAGGGGTGACGGGTACAGGGAAAGCGTTGCGGATGTCCATGCCCTGAGGTTACCACCAGGACGCGCCGGGCGCAAGGCCTCAGCCCTTGACGATTCCCGCGTCCGTGCCGACCTGGCTCCAGGTGATACCCTCAGGTAGCTGCACACCCTCCGGTCGGCTCATAATCGCCGCTCGGTCGTAGCGGATGGAAACGGAGGCGTTCGCGTTGCCTGCCCACTCGAACTTGGAGCGCGCCGTCTCCGTGCTCCCGCCGCTGAAGAAGTCTCGGTTCGGCTGATACGCCCCTGGGTAAGCGTCCACGTTCGAGAACTCGAAGGTGGTGCCGCTCTGCTTCGTGACGGGGCCAAGACTCAGTCGGATGTCAGCTTGTGCGTCCGCCGCGCGGATGACGGTTGCCCAGACGCGGGTCGGGGTGTTCGCGGGGACTGTGAAGTTCTGGCCGTGTGATGAGTCCACGACCTGGGAGGAACCGATGCCCGAGCCACCCAGGCGGAGCGCGCTGAACCGTGTCTCAACGGGGACGTACAGGTCTAGTGCGATGGTGTACGTCTCCTCCTGGGGAATCCAGTTGATGAACGGTCCCATGTCGCCGGAGTTGGAGACTGCCTCGCTCCATGTCGTCCGTGCCGCAGTCCCGCCCTCTGCCCAAGGCGCGGCCACGATGCCTCGTGTCGCCACGTTGTTCGTACCTGCCCAACCGCCGAGACGACTGTTGTTGTGCATGTTCGGGGTGACGAACATGTTCCGAGCGGCCTCCGTCAGCTCGTCGCTGTACGTGAGGTTGTTCGGGTCGCTCTCCAACTTGAAGGCCTGGTTGCTCTCAGAGCTGCGGAAGAACACATCGCCGGAAGCGCTCCGGGTCACAGCCGTCCACCCAGCCGGGGAGGTGCGGACGATGGTGGAGTTCCCGTCCGTCGGCGTGAAGCCGATAGCGCCTTGCTGGAGCTGGGTGTTCTGCGTACCGACGTTCGGGCCGACGCGTAGCGCTCCGTAGCCGTCGTTCTGGGCAAGGTAGGCCGACTGGGCCGTGGCGATGCGTTCGAGGTCACCCTGCGCGTTGAGGTTGTTCGCGTTCGCGATGAAGCCGGAGATGGCGAACGAGCCACCCACGAGCAGGATGAGGGTGATGGCGATGCCCGCGATGATGAGGATGGGGTCAGTCGCGCCGCGCTCCTCTCGCAGGCGTGCGATTTCGGCCTTGCGGGCCTTCAGCCGTTCCATCATGAGCGCACATCCTGGATGTCAGCGGCAACCTGAGACCAGGTGATGCCGGAGGGGAGGGTGAAGTCAGAAGGCTGGTTGCCAGCAGACCAGACCTGTCCGGTTCCCGCGGCGATAGTGCGGGTCTCCAGGACGGCTGTGCTGACGTTCGCTGTACCTGTCCAGCGTGTCCGGGACAGCTCCTCGCGCACTGTGTCGCCGTCGAAGAACGAGCGGGCAGTGTTGCCTTCCTCGAAGAGAACATTCGATACGAGGACGGAGGTAGCAACACCCGGGTTCTGACGGAGGAGGTAGAAAGCGGACTTCGGCCCGCCGTTCGTGGTGAAGACTATCGAGATACGCTTCGTCTCACCCGCGGCCACGGATGTGTACCCGGTGTTCACGTGGGAGTTGACCCAGGAAGCGCCCTGGACAGAGAGCCGCCACGCACCTGCGGTGACGCCTGTGATGTCCATGCTGACCGTGTACGTGGAGGCCTTCGGTGTGTACTCCAAGGCGCCAGCTAGGTTCAGGCCCGAGTCGGCGATGGTGCTGACAGGAGCCTCCACCTTCACGCTGCGGCTGGCTGAGTCGAAGGAGACCACGCTTGCGTTGGCGCTGCCGTACCCGGACATCCCGGTAGCAGTTGGACCGAGCGGGTTGAACATCATGTTCGTCCGGCTCGTGGACCATGCGGAGTACCCGGCCGGGTCGGTGACCATGCCGCCGCTCACTTCGAAGCTCTCTGGGCTCTGCGAGGAGCGGGCGAAGATGGCGCCAGAGGCGCTCCTGGTCACGGCTGTCCAGCCACTCGCGGATGTGCGGACGATGGTGGAGTTCCCGGCGGTCGGCGTGAAGCCGATGGACGAGTTCTGAAGCTGTGTGTTCTGCGTTCCGACGTTCGGGCCGACGGCCAGGGTGCCGTACCGGTCGTTCTGAGCAAGGTACGCCGCCTGCGCGGTGGCGATTCGGTCGAGGTCACCCTTCGCGTTGAGGTTGTTCGCGTTCGCGATGAAGCCGCTGATGGCGAACGAACCACCCACGAGCAGGATGAGGGTGATGGCGATACCCGCGATGATGAGGATGGGGTCAGTCGCGCCCCGCTCCTCGCGCAGGCGTGTGATTTCGACCTTGCGGGCCTTCAGCTTGCTCATCATGCGTACACGTCCTGGATGTCGTTGGTCACGTCACTCCACGAGATACCTGCTGGCAATGTGAGGTCAGCAGGCTGCACGGCGGAGAGCGGGCGGGACTCGCGGATAGTGGTTGAGTTCCCCGGTGTCCCCGTCCAACGATAGCGGGTGAGGGCGTCGCCAGCGGACGAGCCGTCGTAGTAGGAAGGCTGGCTACCTTCGTATAGACCCAGTGAGTCCCAAGACAGCCGCGCGGGAGCGTTCGCTACGTCGCCTGCGTACAGACGTAGTACGTTGACACCCGAGAAGGCGGCTGGTGTGGTGAATGAGCCGGTGACCGTGTGGGTACCAACAGTGTTCGGCCCCTGGAAGAAGCCGACGTTCACGCCGTTCAGGTGGATGAAGACAGAGATGGCCCGGTTGCCGGATGGCAGTGTGCCTTCAGGTACGGACTCCAGCGGTGCCGTCAGCGTGTAGGTTGCCGTCACGCTGTACGTCGTGTTCGTCTTCAGCGAGTTGAACCCGGTACCGCCCTGCCCGCCTTCGACGTTCGCGGCGAAGTCTACGTAGGCGTCTTGGTTCGCGTCGCTGGTGCGGGCGAGAGACAGCGAGTAGTTGCCTGAGTCAGCCCACGCGTTGCTGCGCGTGCCTGTCAGGCGGCTGAGCGCGTAGCCGGAGAGGTCATTCTCGAACGACGGGTTCCGGATGAGGTTCCGGCCGCTCTCAGTCCAGGCACCAGCGGTAGCATCCACCGGCACTTCGTACGTCTGCGTGCCCGTAGATGAGCGGACGAACACAGCTCCCGACGCGCTCTTCGTGACGGCTGTCCAGCCGCTCGGAGAGGTACGGACGATGGTCGAGTTCCCGGCCGTCGGGGTGAAACCGATGGAAGAGTTCTGAAGCTCGGTGTTCTGTGAAGTCACACCCGGACCGACAGACAGCGAGCCGTACCGGTCGTTGGATGCGAGGAACGCGGCCTGCGCGGTTGCGATGCGGTCGAGGTCGCCCTTGGCGTTGAGGTTGTTCGCGTTCGCGATGAAGCCGCTGATGGCGAAGGAACCACCGACGAGGAGGATGAGGGTGATGGCGATACCCGCGATGATGAGGATGGGGTCGGTCGCGCCGCGCTCCTCGCGCAGGCGTGTGAGTTCGGCCTTGCGGGCCTTCAGTCGTTCAATCATGAGTACACATCCCGGAGGTCAGCGGCGACATCATCCCATGTGATGCCAGCGGGCAGGAGAAGGCGCGGTGGCTGCGCCGTGGGGAGCCATACCTGGCCGGAGCCAGGGAGAGTCGTCCGGGTCTCGCGGACAGAGAGGGAGTTGGCCTCTGTCCCGAGCCAGCGGTAACGAGTCAGAGCGTCGGGGGCAGTGGAGTCGCCGTCGTAGTAGCCGATGGAGCGCTGGTCGCCTTCGTACAGGCCGACTGCATCCCACCGGACCCGGGTCGGGGCGCTAGCCACGTCGCCTGCGTATAGGCGAATCGTGTTGTAGCCGGTGAACGCGGCGGGGGTGGTAAACGTACCGGTGAGGGTACGCGTGCCTGCAACGTTTGTGCCTTCCAGCGTGAGCCGCTGGGAACCGTTCAGGTGAACGAAGATGGAAAGCTTCTGGCTCAGTCCAGTCGTAGCGCCTGCTGCGACCGAGGTCAGCGGCTCTGTCAGCGTGTACGTTGCGGTGATGGTGTACGTGGTGTTCGGCTTCAGGGAAGCTGCTCCGGTGCCGCCCTGACCGCCTTCGACCATGCTGACGAGGTCAGCGTAGGCGTCCTGGTTCGTGTCCGCAGTACGTGTCAGCTCGATAGCCGATTCGCCCTGGACTGCGCCGATGGTGGACCGGCTGCCGGTGACGCGGTTGAACGTGACACCGGTCATGTTGGTCTCGAATGACGGGTTGCGCAGCAGGTTCCGGCTGCTCTCAGCCCAGGCCGTGTACCCGGAAGGGTCTGGACCCATCGAGCCACTGATTTCGAAGGTCTCGTTGCTCTGCGAGGTCCGCGCGAACATAGCGCCAGACGCGCTCTTCGTCACCGCTGTCCAGCCGCTCGGGGAGGTGCGGACGATGGTGGAGTTCCCGGCCGTGGGGGTGAACCCAATCCCGCCGTTGGAAAGCTGAGGGTTCTGAGTGCCGACGTTCGGGCCGACGCGTAGCTCGCCGAAGCTGTCGTTCTGTGCGAGGTACGCGGCCTGCGCGGTCGCGATTCGGTCGAGGTCACCCTTGGCGTTGAGGTTGTTCGCGTTGGAGATGAACCCGCTGATGGCGAATGAGCCACCGACGAGGAGAATGAGGGTGATGGCGATACCCGCGATGATGAGGATGGGGTCAGTCGCGCCCCGCTCTTCGCGCAGGCGTGCGATTTCGGCCTTCTTGGCCTTCAGTCGTTCCATTACTGTACCTCCGCCGCGTCGGCGCCTACCTGCTCCCACGAGATACCCGCGGGTAGCATAACGTCGGACGGCATGTTAGCGATGATGGGTCGGATGCTCTTGATAGAGGCAGAGTTGTTAGCAGCGCCAGCCCACCCGTAAGCAGTGCTCGCAGTGCCCGCTGATGCGCCACTGAAGAAGCTGCGGCCACTCTGGAAATCGCCATCGTAGAGGTCGATGTCAGAGATTTCGATGGCCTGTCCGGATACGACGCCGCTGACGCCTGTATGGATGCGCAGTTCACTGGCAGCTAGCTGCGCGGGTGTGCCTGTTGCAGTGAAGGTAGCGTAGACCACAGTCGGCGTGTTGGCTGGTACTGCGACCGAAGCGTTGCGGTCGTGAATCGTGATGGACAAGCCGCTACCAGTCTGGTCGATGCTTGACGGGTTGACGGTGAACGCTCGGGTGGAGAAGACCTTCATGGCAATCGTCATCTTCTGGCCGAGTCGAGCTGTCGCCCACATCCGGGGCGTGGGGCCACCGACGCTAGCGCCGACTGTTGTGTAGGTCGCGCGATATGCTCGCCCATTCGTGCTCCAAGGCGCTGCGACAGATGCGACAGAGACCGCGGACGCGTTCGGCCAGTAGAACATGTCAACTGTGGAAGAAGCATCTGGGTTGCGGAAGAAGTTGCGGGTGCTCTCTTTCGCCGCACCGTATTGCGGGTTGTCAGCGTCTGCGGAGAGCTGGAAGACCTGGGTGCTTTGGGAGGTCCGCAGGTAGATGTCTCCGGAAGCGCTCTTGGTCACCGCCGTCCATCCGCTTGGAGACGTGGAGACCTTGATGTTGTTGCCCGCCGTCGGCGTGAAACCGATGGACGAGTTCTGGAGTTCAGTGTTCGGCGCGGAGACGCTCGGCCCGACAGAGAGCGCGCCATATCGGTCGTTGGCCGCAAGATACGCCGCTTGCGCGGTTGCGATTCGGTCGAGGTCACCCTTGGCGTTGAGGTTGTTCGCGTTCGCGATGAAGCCGGAGATGGCGAACGAGCCACCCACGAGGAGGATGAGGGTGATGGCGATACCCGCGATGATGAGGATGGGGTCAGTCGCGCCGCGCTCCTCGCGCAGGCGCGCGATTTCGTCTTTGCGGGCCTTCAAGCGGGCAAGCTGGGCGCGGCGAAAGGTAGAGAGTGGCCGTGACATGCTCCCAGTGTACCGTGCCATATCCGATTGAATGGATACACCAATACCGCAGTCAGCCTGTCAGAGTGGCTCAGTTAGACTCTCGGAGTGCCTAACACAGTGACTGCCGACGAGATTCTCTCCGCCATCCGAATGACCTACAGCAAGGCTGCTATCGTCAGCGAGGTGGTCGTCGGCGACGAGTTCGAATACGCCACGGCACGGCGCTATCGAGCACTGCGGTACCCGGCCGACAGCCCCCGGCGGCTTGCCGCCCTCATCGGCGTGAAGTACGGTGATGTGGTCGCTTCGGCGCCGGATGGCGTGGTCACACGCGAGGATGTCGTCTGCCACGGTTCGGTTCAGCCGGTGCCGGACACGCTTCCTGAGGGCTGGACGTTGAACGACTCGAAGCTCATTCGTCGTATCGACGGTCTGATGCTCGAAGGTGGCAAGTACACAGCCATCGAAATCAAGGTGAGCCGGGCGGACTTCAAGCGGGACACGGAGGAGAAGCGCCGGATGTGGCGCAGCATCACGCACCGGTTCGTCTACGCGGTGCCGAAGGGGCTTGTGGACCCGAGCGAGGTGCCGAGATACGCAGGTCTATGGGAGTACGACCCGGCCGACCCGTTCAAGCCCATGAAGAGCGTGAAACGGGCGGCGACGAACAAGGACTGCCTCCCGATGCCGCAGCAGGTGGTGACGGCGATGTTCTACCGGTCTGCTCGCGCTGAGCAGACGAAGGTGCGTCGTCCCCGGCGGTCACGCCGCCGCTGAACGTCGTCCGCGTTTGCGTCGGGCGCCGCGGCTGTGTACACTGGAAACGTCAGCAAGACTTCGACTCGCTTCGGCTGAGTCCTTCGAAAGGTTTCCCATCATGGCCAGCACGTTCCGCCCCACCGCTAACCCCGAGTTCAACCGCGCGATGCAGCTCATTGGCCGGTCCAGCGCGACTCAGAAGCACGACTCGCGTCCGAACCGTCAGCGCTCGCGTCACGCGGCCAAGCGCGCCGCCATCCGCAGCGCTTGGTGAGACTGCCGCCTGATTCAGGCCTGCACGTGGACTGCGAAGTCTGCGCGCAGGCCTGCTCCGTCTAGGACGGTGAATCGGACGCGGGAGGTCTTCCGGTAGGTCTCGGGGTCGCGGCCGAGGATGAACTCGATGACGACTGTCTCGCCAGGGTTGGTCTGGAGAGAGGTGAGCGCGCTTGCGGTCACGTCGTTGCGCTCGGGGAACGGTACGTGGTACAGACCCGGCTCGTACATCATGAACGTCATCGGGCAGCGCGCGATGTTCTTCATGGTCAGTCGGATGGACCGTCCTTCACGTTCGACGGCAGCGACTTCCCATGGGCTCTTCATGCTTCGCATCCTATCATGCGGTAAACGCAAGATGAGTCGTGGTCCGCATCAGTTTCCCGAAGCGTTCTGGCCCCTCAGCCACTCCCTGTGCTGGTAGGGGAAGACCTCGGGGAACCGTTCATCGTAGATGGGCGAGGAGAAGTCGTCCACGCTGTCTGGGAGGCTCGCGTACCGGTCGAGCGGGTTACCACTAGGCGGGAGCGCGGAGCGGTAACCCGCGGCCGTCACGAGGTCGTCTTCCTCCTTCGTGATGACTGCGAAGCGAGGTCCGAGATGCTCGGCGCGGAGGTGGCGTAGCATGCTGTCGGCATCCGTGATTTCACCGTTCTCGTACGCTTCGAACAAACGGCTCTCATGGATGGCTTGTGGTACAACGTGCTCCATGCGGAGCTTGCCGCTCTTGTGCTCTCCCAAGAAAAGGAGTTCGCGCGCCGCGGGCGACCATGGTAGCCCTGCCGCATTCTGTCCTGTCCCGCCGAAGCGTGGGCCGGGGAGGCGAGGATGCTGCCATACGACAGCGAGCTGGTGCCGTGCGTCCTTCTTCAAGGCGTTGCGCCGCCTACGGCGCTCCCAGACGATGAGCAAGTCGTAGAGGTCTTGCGCGTCCTCTTGGTCGGTGGGGAGTTCGAGGAGCTGGCTGGAGTTCGGGTCGGTCCAGCGCGCGGGCTGTTTCGGTAGGACCAGCTCCGGCGCTGAGCCGAGCTTCTCGGAGAACTTCCCTTCCGTGTCACGGCGGACGTTGCTCTCAGAAAAGGTCATGGCCCCTGGTAGGCGGGCTATCAGGGGCCATGACGAGGACTGGCGGGTTACTTCATCGCCGCCAGGAATGCATCGGCTCCGTTCCCAGACACTCCCTGAGTGGAGAAATCTCCACCGAGACCATCAGGCAGGGGCTTGTAGACGTAGCGGTCGATGAAATCCCCCAGAGCCTCGGGCTGAGCCGCGTTGTTCCGAAGGATGTACCAGCCAGTACCACGCCCGTAAGGCTCGTAGACGACCGCTCCGAGCATGCCCGTGTATGCTGTGTGCTTGGAGACGCACTCAGCCTTCGCCCGGTCATCTGCCGTAGGCTTTTCTCCCTTGACCTCGAAATAGAACGGGAACTTCTGACCGTTCCGCTGTGCGATTCCGATGTAGTCAGGGCGGCACACCACGATTTTCCCCTCCACTTCTGCGGCCACGGAGAAGTCGGCCGGGTCGTCTCCGTTGTGCTCGAACCACTCGATGAAACCGTTGAGGTGAGCGTTCGAGATGAAAGTGCTCTCGAAGCTCAGCTCGGGACCGGTGAGCGGCAGGAGAGCGTATGCCGTCTTCCCACCGTCCTCGTCCGCGACCGGCTGGAAGAGCCGACCGCGCAACTGAGCGGAAGTGAGCTTGGCCGCGTCCCGCGGACGCACATGCCGCGTGCTGGGCGGGGACCAGAGGCCTGTGTACTTCAGTGAGTAGTCGTCCAGGTCTACGATGTCCTCATGCTCGCTGTTGCGGGCCTTCGGTGCATCCGGGTCTGTTACGACAGACCACACGAGCGCGCGGACAGCGTCCACGTTCTGCTGGTTGCGCTCCTTACCGCTCGTCTTCAGAACGTCCGAAGTCAGAAGGGCCAGCAGGTAGTCGCTCGGCGTCATTGTGCCATGCCGCGAATGCGCCGCCTGGAGCCCGGGTTCCTGCCGCATGATGCGGAGGAGGGCATAGGTGATAGCCTCCGCCGCAGCCCCATTGTTACCGAAGTCGAGGCCGTCACCTGACGCCGGACTCTCGATGTACGACTGAACCTCCTTCTGGAGGCGAAGCGTCGTCGGCGCGGTGCTCAGAACAACGTTGCTGCGCTCCAGCGTCTCATCGCTCGCGTTCTCCAGGTACCGGGCGGTGTCCAGGGAGCCGGAAAGAATCGCCTGATTGCGGTCGAGCGACACAGTATGGTAGTCGAGCGCCTCCAGGAAGACTGACTTGTGCTTCCGAATCAGAGCGTTCGCGATACTGGCCTTGAACGGCTTCTGGTTGCCCCGGGCCTTGCCAGCAGAGGGGGCGATGAACTGAGTCTTGCCAGCAGAGGCCGTAAGTTCGACCGAGAACGTCAGCCCGATGGCACTTTCGTCGAAGATACCTTCCAGGAAGTCAGGCTCGTTCGAGAAGACGTACATCTGGTTCAGCACGTCGTTGTCATAGTGCCGCCCGCCAACGGTGCGGAGATACCGTCCTCGGTTCTGGCGAGAAAGCACCTTCGACTTCGTGCTCCGGAACCCGACCGCCACCTGGGCGCGAGGGCAGTCCCACCCAGTCGCAAGCGCGACCTTGTAGATGATGAAGCGTACGGGGCAGTCAGGGTTGTTAAGAGACTCCAGGGAGCTGGTCTTGTCCTCACTGAGGTACTTCATCAACTGGCCGTTCTTCTCCGTGATGCCGTGCTCTTCGAGCAGGTGCTTCTCGACCGCTTCGATGACAGCATTCCCCTCGGGACCGTCCGGCACCACGACGCCCGCGATTGCCGTGTCAGTGATGCCGGAAGCGTGCGCAGCTTCGTCAATCTCATTGAGCTGGAGAACGGCGGCGCTGAGGAGAACCGGGATGGCAGTCGAGTTCGCTCGGAGCTGAGGAAGGAACCGCGCCCGCGCCGCGCCAAGCTTCGAGTTGTTCACGACAATGGTCTTGCGCAGCAGACCCGCCTTGATGGCCTCTGCCACGGGAACAACGACCTTCTCCTGGTCGGTGTTCAGGTCGTTCTTCTCGTACACGAACATCGGAGTAGCCGACGCCTCGATAGCGAGCGGGAAGTACCCGAGTGCGTCGTGCATGTCCTCGATGAAGAGGCGGATAGCCCCCTTGACGGTGCCCTTTCCGTAGTGAGCCTCGTCGGTAATGAAGACGACTTCCGACCCCGGCTCGCGGAGCCAGGACCAGAACGTCTTGTTCTCACCGGTCCCATCGAACCGGGTGATGCGGTTCTTGTACTCCTTCGAGACGGAGTGACGCATGACAAGGGTCTCGTACGTTCCGACGAACACCTGGCCAGCCGCGCGCCGCTCGTTGACTGTCTCCATCGTCAGCGGCGACACGGTGATACCAGACCCGCTAAGCTGGCGGGAAAGGGCACGGGTGCTCTGCTTGCCGAGTCCACCCTTGCCAGGGGTGAGGAAGATGACAGTCGAGTTAGAGAACTTGTCCTTGATGAGTTCCGCAATCATCGTCGTCTTGCCGGAACCGGTGGGGGCGTCCAGCGTGATGCTCTGGCGACGCTGACGGTCCGTGAGCTGGTCTACGAAGGCCCCCAACGCCTTGATGGCCGTCTGTTGGAACCTCAGCGGGGTAACGGGCTTCAGCAGGCCGAGCGGCGTCTTCTGTGCAGTGTGAGTCGTCATTTCAGTTCTCCTTCTCGGCAGAGCCGAGCGCGTCATCTTCGATACCGAAGAAGTCAGCCATGGCGGCATACTCATCTTCGTACTTACCTACAGTATGCATGAGGTTGCGGATGTAGTCAAGCGGGAAAGCCCGCACTTCCCATCCCGCGGGGACATCGAACTCGGAAGCCTTACGGCCAGGAGCGTAGATGTGCCGCATGACAGCGGTAGGCACCTCCGCCTGGACGGCCTTCGCGACCCGCTCCAGAATCTCCGGCTCGTCCATCGCCCACTCGGAGGACTTCCATACGATGACCGCCTTAGTGCGGGACGTGTCGGTGAACACGGAGTAGTGCTCAGACTCGATTCCGCCGATGCTGAGCGCGACAGGAACGTGCGCACCGGTTTCCAGGGACGCGAGTCCGTCGAAGAGTCCCTCGAACTGGAGAATGTTCTCCATATCGTCCAGCATCGCATCCCCCGTTCGGGAGATTTCGGCCAGCATGTCGGTGTCCTCTCCGTCGGTGAACAGGAGCCGGTAGAAGAACATCGAATCGTTGTAGCCCTCGGTCTCCCCCTTGTCCCACTCGCCCGTGATAGCAGCCCGGATACGGGGTGCAGTCACGCTGCGGGCCACGCCCGTCTCCGAGTTCTGGTCATCCATCCCCAAGTCCTCGTTATTCGTGATGAGGATGCATTCGCGCGGTACGCCGTCGGCCTTGTTCAGGTCCATCACGGCATGCATCGTTGTGCCCGAACCAGCGAAGCCATCGAGGACACGGATAGGCGCGCCTCCCGCGAGCGCCTCTTCCTTACGGAACTCAGGCGTCACGTAGTCAACCCACTTAGCGATGACAAAGCGGTCCTTCGGGTTGTTAAACAGGGGCTTACCGTCATCGTCTCGCCCGAGGATAGAGAGCAGCTCCTTAGTCGCGGCCTGGCGGTCCTCCTCGAAGAAATCGGGGAGGACACCCTCACGCGTAGTGTCAAGGAAGATAGCCTGTCGAGGTACCTTCTTCTCATCCTTACCGAACACGACCTTACCCGCCGCCATCCAGTTTTTCATCTTTTCCTCAGAGATGGACCACCCCAGCGCGGGGACAGTGACCGGGAGGTTGGTGACGGGGTGAAGAACTGTGTAGCGTCCGCCGCCGCCACCCGGAGCCTCGATAGGGGCGGGCGTGTAGGCGCGTCCACCCGGAGCGACGTTCAGGTACGGCCGGTATCCCTTTGCGTTCTTCTTGATGATGTGCGTTGGCGGCAGCTTACTGAACCACGCGCGCAGCATCTCCGTAGCCGACTCAGCGTCCTGCGTCTGGTCAAAGAACTCCTGAGCCTTGGCGATGAACTCGTCCACACCCGGTCGCGGGGCGTTCCACTTCACACCCAAGGCGTCGAGGGAGGCACGGTTCTTCGTGTAGATGTACATAAAGTCAGAACTCAGAGAGAGACGGCCTGCTATAGCCTTGGTGCGTCCAGCCCAGGTGACACGTCCGACCCGCTGCTCGCGACCGAAGACGTCATCGAGCAGCAGCCCGAGGTGGTCTGCTTCGTCCGGGCCGATGGCGACAATGATGACGCCAGTCTGCGCTAGCGCGCGCTTGTACTCGACGAGTCGGCTCCGCATGAAGTTGAGCCAGGCAGAGTGATACACCTTGTCCTCGGCCGAGATGATGCGGTCGTTGTAGCGAAACGCCCCGTTACCAGCCTTCGCGCCAGTGTTGTAAGGCGGGTCGATGTAGATGACATCGACGTTCTGCGCGCCGTCGCTGCCGTCGGACGTAACGGTGTTGAAGACAGCGTTGTATGCCATCATGGCAGCCAGATTGTCGGACTGAATGATGACGTGCGAGTTGCCCTTCTCAGGGTTGGCGCTGAAGGTCGAAAGCGCGTCATCGCGCTCCAGGAAGGGAAAGTGGCAGCCCTTGACGAGCTTCTGGTACGGCCCACGCTCGGGAATGGGCATGTACGTCATACCCAGCGTAGTGAGGCGAGTGAGCATGCGCTTAATGCGCCGTTCCTGCTCGACGAGTTCTGCTCGGAGCTGGACGTTCTGCTCCTCCACCGTAAGAGAGGGAAGGATGCTGGTATTCATAGTGGTCTCCAAACCGGTTCTGCCAGTTTTAGAAGCCGTTGCGGCCCCATAGTCCTGGGCATGGGATAGAAGGCGCCCGTTGCAGCATGAGAACCCTTGGATTCAACCACTCGGAGCTGACCGCGTATGCGGATGGCCCCATCCTAGCACACGGTCTCTGAGATGCGCTTGACACATCCTAACTGCATGCATACACTGGTGACATGAACAAGCTTTCCCTCGCTCAGGCGAAGAACCTCACTCCCGCTCAGGTCGGCCACCTCGCCGCTGACGATGACGCCGCGGTCCGCCGCGCGCTCGCCGTCAACACCTGCACCCCGCCCGCCATCCTCTCCTACCTCGCCGCCGACGAAGACCGCGAGGTCCGCCTTGCCGTCATGCGCAACGTTCACACGCCGCTCGCCGCCCGTATCACCATCATCGAGTCCGGCGATGCCCAGCTCATCCAGGCTGCGTACAACAAGGCCCCCGAGTCCCACAAGGTCCGCCTCCAGCCGCGTCTCGTGGAGAACTCCGACGAGACGCTCGCTGACCTCGTCTCCCGAGTCCGCGCCGACGCCCGCCGCCGCGCCTTCGAGAAGATGGGCGCTGCCCTCGGCGCCGAGGACGCCGAGCTGGTCGAGGCCTGGTAACCCGACCGTGGCAGGCCGCAAATCCGTAGGGCAGGTGAAGAGGGCTCGGTCAGCAACGACTGAGGCCGAGATTCGCAAGCTCGCGTCGAACCAGAGCCCCTACGTTCGCGCCGCCGTAGCGCAGAACGAGAAGACGCCCGCGGGCGTTCTCTCGAACCTGGCGAAGGAGCGCAGCGCTCCCGACGTGGCCATTGCCGCGCTGATGAACCCCTCCCTGCCGCTAGCCACACGGTTCGAAGTGGCGAAGCATTCGCGCAACCGTGACGTGCTCGCCGCCGTAGTGGCAGGCGCCCCACGTCTCGGAAGGGCGACCCTGAACAGCATCATCGACTCGCGAGGCAACGAGCTGAAGGAGCTTGCACAGCAGCAGGACGCGAGCGACCGGGAGCACCACCTCCTGGCTGCCGAAGCGAAGCATGCTGATACGATGCCCACGCGACTTGCGCAGCTTGCTCGCACAGGCATCGTAAGGGTGCAAGCAGCGGTCGCCCAGAACGAGAAGACCCCGCGCTCGACCCTTGAAGGTCTGGCTCGAAACTCGGAGCCTTCGGTGCGTATCCGCGTGGCGGTGAACGAGAGCACCCCTCTCGCCGTCCGGGAGTATCTCGTCCGCGAAGACTCCGACC
>JAAIGE0100871605.1_pt1 | contig 32992 bp, 32 predicted proteins | sample 6487951 | NCBI WGS metagenome assembly JAAIGE01 (sample SAMN13974128, study PRJNA590717) | phyllosphere metagenome | biome: tomato field; feature: multiple bacterial spot infested tomato fields; material: tomato leaves; isolation source: leaves from tomato fields | host: Solanum lycopersicum ...
GGCGCGGGGCGGCTAAACCGGCATCCCTGCCGGTTTACCCCCCAAATCCCTGTCGAATTCCGGCCAGCGTGGTTTAACGGGGCGCCTGAGATCAAAAGCAGATCAAGAGCAAGATCAAGAGCGACTCGCTTCGCATCGTGGTTACCGTCTGCTGTTGCAACCCACAAAGTTGTGTAGATCCTATGCTGCGATGGCGGTGTTGGATTCACTACCGCTATCGCAGGCAAGCCAGCCTCCACATGGACCGCGTGCACTCGCTAGTCAGGCAGTGCCGCTTGGAAACCAACAGGAGCATCTGGCTCTTGGCGAATCATCCGCTTCATCTTCGCCTCAAACGCCCAGGTCAGGCTCACCGCTGCACACGCCAGGCCCAGTGCCAGGCCCCACCAGACGCCGGTTGGCCCCCAGCCCAGGGTGAACGCCATCAACCAGGCCGACGGTGCACCAATCAGCCAATAGCAACCCAGCCCCACCAGGAAGGTGGTCTTGGCGTCCTTCAAGCCACGGATACAACCCATGGCGATGGTCTGCACGCCGTCGAACAATTCGAACCAGGCAGCGACGGCCAGTAGGCTCACTGCCAGCACGATAACGTCATGGAATGCCGGGTCGTCATGGTCGAGGAACAGTCCGATCAGCGGGTCGGAAAACAGCCACAGCACCGCGGCGAATCCCAACATCACCATGGCGCCGAACCCTATGCCGACCCGCCCGGCCAAGCGTGCTTGCAGCAACTGCCCGGCGCCGTAGTGCTGGCCGATGCGCATGGTCACCGCGTAGGACATCCCCGCCGGCACCATGAAGGCCACCGAGACAATCTGCAGGGCGATCTGATGCGCCGCCAACTGCGTGCTGCCCATGGTGCCCATGCACAACGCCGCAAAGGCAAACAACCCGACCTCTACCGCATAGGTGCCGCCAATCGGCAGGCCCAGGCGCCACAGTTCGCGCAGGTAATGGGTATTCAGACGCAGCAGGCCGGTGCCCAGCGGGTAAGCGGCGTAGGCGCGGTTGCTGCGGATGTACCACATCAATGCCAGCGCCATGCCATTGGCGACGATGGCGGTCACCAGGCCAATGCCCATCAGGCCCAGTTTCGGCAGGCCGAACATGCCTTCGATCAGCGCATGGTTGAGCAGGTAGTTGACCACGGTGCCGCACAGGCTGATCACCATCACCGGGGTGGCCTTGCCGATGGCGCTGGTAAAACCGCGCAGGGCCATGAAGCTCAGGTAGCCGGGCAGGGCAAAGGGCAGGATCGTCAGGAATTGCCCGGCCGCTTGCACGTTGGTTTCGGTCTGGCCGAACATCAGCAGCACCGGCTTCAAGTTCCACAACAGCAGCGCCGCCGCCAGGGCCATCAACCACGCCAGCCACAGCCCGGCCTGGGTCAGGCGAGTGGCGCCGTCGATATCGCCCGCGCCGTGGCGAATGGCGACCAGGGTGCCCACGGCTGCAATCACGCCGATGCAGAAGATCGCCACGAACGAATAGCTCGCCGCGCCCAGGCCACCGCCGGCCAGTGCCTCGGGGCTCAAGCGCGCCATCATCAAGGTGTCGGTCAGCACCATCAGCATGTGCGCCAACTGTGAGGCAATCAACGGCCCCGATAGCCGCAGAATGGCCCAGAGTTCGGTACGTGCCGGATGTTGCATGATCATCACACTCGAATGGTCAGGAAGATGGGGAAGGGTTGATTCTCGGCGCATTCAGCCCATTGCACAAAAGGATAAAAGCGATCGTTGGCATGATTAAAACTCATACTTGAGCGATTCTGGTAGGGTTTCCAGATTGCGCAGTCGGAGCTTTCAGCATGTCCCGTCGTCTTCCTCCTCTTTACGCCTTGCGGGCATTTGAAGCCGCCTCCCGCCACCACTCGTTTACCCGTGCGGCTGAAGAATTGTCGATTACCCAAAGTGCGATCAGCCGGCATATCCGCACGCTCGAAGATTATTTTGCCTGCCGATTGTTCCAGCGCAGCGGTCGCACGTTGCAGCTCACGGAAGCGGCGCGTTTGTTGCTGCCTGGCGTACGGGAAGGCTTCGCTGCCCTGGAGCGTGCTTGCCATACCTTGAATGCCGAAGATGACATCCTGCGTATGAAGGCGCCGTCCACCTTGACCATGCGCTGGCTGCTGGCGCGGCTGAGTCGCTTCCGGGCCTTGCAGCCGGGCAATGAGGTGCAGCTCACCAGTGCGTGGATGAGCATCGACGAAGTGGACTTCAACCAAGAACCTTTCGACTGCGCGGTGTTGCTCAGCAACGGGCACTTTCCGGCGGACTGGGAGGCCAGTTATCTGTTTGCTGAAATGCTGATCCCGGTGGGAGCGCCCAATCTGCTGGACGACGGCCCCTGGGACGTGACGCGGTTGGCAACCGCCGAACTGCTGCACCCAACCCCGGACCGTCGCGACTGGCGTTACTGGTTGCAGCGCATGGGGCTGTCGTCTCAGGTTTCACTCAAGGGCGGGCAAGTGTTCGACACGCTTGAGCTGGGCATGATCGCCGCCGCCCGAGGCTATGGCGTCTCCATGGGTGATTTGCTGATGGTGGCCGAAGATGTAGCACAGGGGCGCTTGAGCCTGCCTTGGCCGACGGCGGTCGCCAGCGGGGAAAGCTACTACCTGGTATGGCCGAAAACCCGCCCCGGTGGTGAGCGCTTGCGACGGCTGGCGGAATTTCTTCAGGGTGAAGTCAAGGCGATGGAATTGCCCCAGGTCGAACGCCTCGATTGAGTGGCGGCGAGCTGCTAGTGCAATCGTTTGCGGGATACCCCTGTGATTCGCTCAAGTATTGCCAAATGCCGCCGAAGAAGGGGGTTGGAACCATCGTGCATCAACGTTTCCCACTAGATAATTTGCCGAGCAGCGCTATGAGATCAGGATGATCCTGGCCTCGGCCAGGAGCTGTCATGTCTCAACCCCGTGCCCGGATTGCCTCCCAGTTAGGCCTCGCACTCGCCGTGATTCTCGCTGTCGTCATCAGCGGCAGTACGGTCTTTGCCTTGCGTACCCTCGACTCCGCCAACCTCGCCACCCGCGAGGAGCACCTGGCCAGCGAGGCGCGTTTGCTCGCCGACCAACTCAACACCTTCCACAGCACCCTGCGCGAAAGCACCCAGCGTTTGAGCGGGCTGTTTGAAAAGCGCTTCGGCGCAGGCTTGAGTGTGCGTGCGGACCAACCCGTGGCCGTGGCCGGCGTGCAGACGCCGAGCCTCTACCTGGGCAACGAGGTGCTGAACAACAACTTCGAAGAAGTGGATGAGTTCAAGCAGATGTCCGGTGGCGTGGCCACGGTGTTCGTGCGCAGCGGCGACGACTTTATCCGCGTCAGCACCTCCCTGGCCAAGCAGGATGGCAATCGCGCCATTGGCACCGTGCTTGACCGTCAGGGCGCGGCCTACCAGCGCGTTGTGAGCGGCCAGACCTACATCGGCCGTGCCGTGTTGTTCGACCGCTCCTATATGACCCAATACAGCCCCGTGCGTGACAGCAGTGGCCAGGTCATCGCCGTGCTGTTCATCGGTTTCGATTACACCGATGCCCAGAACGCCCAGTTTGAAAACCTCAAGCGCTTCCGCATTGGCCAGACCGGCTCCCTCGCGCTGCTCGATGAGCAAAAGCACTGGCTGGTGCCGCCGGCTGGCGTGCAAGCGCCGGATCAGGCGATTGCCGTGATGCTCGACCTGGCGAAAAAGCCGGGTGCAGGCCGTTTCTGGAGTGACAAGAACGAAGATTTCTATAGCGTTTCGGTGCCGTTCGAAGGCGGCCCTTGGGCGGTGGTAGCGAGCATGCCCAAGGCTGAGATTCGCGCCGTGACCTGGGAGGTCGGCATCCGCCTGGTGATCGGCAGTGTGCTGGCGATGTTGCTGGCAGTGGGCGCCGCGGTGTGGCTGTTGCGCAGCAAGCTGGCGCCATTGAGCGAGCTGGTGCGCCAGGCCCAGGCCCTGGGTGCGGGGGATTTGAGTGCGCGGCTCAATGTGTCCAGCCATGACGAAATCGGCCAGTTGGCGCGCAGTTTCAACCAGATGGGCGAAGCGCTGTCGACCATGGTGTCGCATATCCGTACTGCCGCCGAACAGGTTAACAGCCGCGCCCAGGCGTTGTCGGGCTTGTCTGGTGGTGCCTACGAAGGCATGGAGCAGCAGTCCGGCGAGATCACCAGCATGGCTGGCGCGGTGGAAGAGTTCAGTGCTACCTCGCTGAATATTGCCGACAACATGGGTAATACCGAGCGCCTGGCTCAAGAGAATGCCCAGCAAACCCGTATTGGCCGCACCTCGATGCAAGAGGCCTCATCGTCCCTGGAACATATCGCCACCGCGCTGAACAGCACCGCTGCCGTGATCAACACCCTGGGCCAGCGGTCCCAGGAAATCGGCGGGATCGTCGGGGTGATTACCGCCATCGCCGAACAGACCAACCTGCTGGCGCTCAACGCCGCCATCGAAGCCGCCCGCGCCGGCGAGCAAGGCCGTGGTTTCGCCGTGGTCGCCGACGAAGTGCGAAACCTGGCTTCGCGCACCCGCCAGGCCACCGATGAAATTTCCGGCATGATCCAGAGCATCCAGCAGGAAACCGGCAACGCCATCAGCACCATGGAGCATGGTAATGCGCTGATGCAGGAAGGCCTGTCGCGCAACGCCGACGTGGCCTCGGCCCTGGCGCGTATCGACGAGCAAAGCCGCTCGGCCGGCCAGCAGTTCGCAGCGATCACCACCGCCACCCAGGAGCAGAGCAGCACCGCGACCTTGCTCAGCAGCAACCTGCAGAGCATTGCGCTGGCCAACAGCGAGCAGCGTGAAGTGGTGTCGAACCTGGCGGTTACCGCCAAGGAACTGGAGACCTTGGCGGCAGGCTTGCGCCATGAGGTGGATCGGTTTCGCTGACGCACCGCCAAACAAATTGTGGGAGCGGGCTTGCTCGCGAATGCGGAGTGTCAGATCACCCATCTGCTACTGATTTACCGCATTCGCGAGCAAGCCCGCTCCCACATTGATATTGCGTAAGGCTCAAGTCACGGATGTGGGGCGGTATTGCAGGGCCTCCTTCAGATGGTCACGGGTGATGGCGTCCATCTGGTCCAGGTCCGCCAAGGTGCGCGCCACCTTCAGCAGCCGATGGGCCGCCCGCAGTGACAGTGTCAGCCGCTCGCAGGCGGTCTCCAGCCAACCCTCGTCGACCTTTGGCAGCTTGCAGTGCTGGCGCAGCCCCGGCAGGTCCAGAAAAGCATTGGCACACCCCTGGCGTTGCTGTTGGCGCTCGCGTGCTTGCGCTACCCGCACCGAGGCATCGGCCGTTGTGTCGCCCGCCTGTTGAGTGGGGCTCAGAGCAGTGGCCTCCCGCGCGACGGTCAGGTGCAAATCAATCCGGTCCAGCAAAGGGCCGGATAGCTTGTTGCGATAGCGCTGGATCTGCTCCGGCGTACACCGGCAACGCCCGCTGGGTTCGCCCATGTAGCCGCAAGGGCAGGGGTTCATCGCCGCGACCAGCTGAAAGCGCGCCGGGAAGCTCACACGGTCTCGGGCCCGGGAGATCACGATATGCCCCGATTCCAATGGCTCACGCAGCACCTCCAGCACCTTGCGATCGAACTCTGGCAGCTCATCCAGGAACAGCACCCCGTGATGGGCCAGGGTGATTTCCCCCGGTTGTGGCTTTGAGCCGCCACCCACCAGCGCCGGCCCGGATGCCGAGTGGTGTGGCTGACGGAACGGTCGGTTGGGCCAATGGCTCAGAGGGGCCAGGCTGACCACGGATTGGATAGCGGCTACTTCCAGCGCCTCCTGCTCGCTCAACGGCGGCAGCAAACCCGGTAGCCGGCTGGCCAATAAGGTCTTGCCGGTACCCGGTGGCCCGCTGAACAGCAGGTTATGCGCGCCCGCCGCCGCGATCAGCAATGCGCGCTTGGCCGCGAGTTGGCCCTGTACTTCACTCAGGTCCGGGTAAGGCTTGTTCAAGTACAGCAAACCGTCGGACATGTAGGGCTCAATCGGCACATGCCCATTCAAGTGCGCCACCACTTGCAGCAAGTGATCCACCGCAATCACCTTCAACCCCGACGCCAGGCACGCCTCCTCGGCATTGGCGCGCGGCACTATCACGGTGCGCCCGGCCTTGCGCGCTGCCAGCGCGGCCGGCAATACCCCTTTCACCGCGCGCACCTCGCCGGACAACGCCAGTTCACCAAGGCACTCCACGTCATCGAGCATCAAGGCCGGTACCTGCACACTGGCCGCCAGGATGCCCAGGGCAATCGCCAGATCAAAACGCCCGCCGTCCTTGGGCAGGTCGGCGGGCGCGAGATTGAGCGTGATGCGGCGGGCCGGATATTGCAGCGCCGAGTTGAGGATGGCACTGCGCACGCGGTCTTTGCTTTCCTTCACTGCGGTTTCGGGCAAGCCCACCAGGGTGAGAGACGGCAGGCCATTGGCCATGTGCACTTCGACGGTGACGGCGGGGGCTTCTACACCGACCTGGGCGCGGCTGTGGACGATGGCGAGGGACATGCTCGTTCCTTGAATGAAAGGGCCGCTTCCTGCGGTTTTTTTCAAGGGTAGACGAGGTGGAATGGAGCGGGGCAGGGGAGGTTTTACAGAACGTATCCGGGCGGCAACGCAAAACAAATGTGGGAGGCCTTGCTCGCGAATGCGACCTGACAGGCGACACAGTTGGATTGTGTGCATATCCATTGCTGCGGTAACGGCCACTTAGGGTTCCGCCCTGACGGCGGGTCACTTTGGAAAAGCCCCAAAGTAACCAAAGGGCTCTTGCCCCACCACTCGGCACCTCGCTTAGGCTCGGTGTGCCCGAACACAGTCTTGAATCCGTGGGCCGCCGCCACGCGCCATCCATGGCGCGGGGCGGCTAAACCGGCATCCCTGCCGGTTTACCCCCCAAATCACTGTCGAATTCCGGCCAGCGTGGTTTGACGGGGCGCCTAAGGTCAAGATCAAAAGCAGATCAAGATCAAGAGCGGCTCGCTTCGCATCATGGTTAGCGTTGGCTGCTACAGCCTGCAAAGTTGTGTAGATACCTAGGCTGCGATGGCGGCGAATCAGTCAGTTTTTTCAGGGCTGACACACCGCAATCGCAGGCAAGCCAGCTCCCACTTTTTTGCTCTGCGGCGCCCTCAAATTTTTCAATCATTCAAAAAGCTGAAAATTTATCTTGCGCACTAAACATTAGCGCTATACATTCACCTCACCAACTACTTAGCGCGCAAATGTTTAGCGCTAAAACACAGAGGAACGCCCCATGCAAACGCTCTACACCGCAGTAGCCACCGCCACTGGCGGCCGTGATGGTCGCGCTGTTTCCAGCGACAATATCCTCGACGTCAAGCTGTCGACTCCAAAGGAGTTGGGCGGGGCCGGTGGCCAGGCCACTAACCCCGAGCAATTGTTTGCTGCCGGCTACTCTGCTTGCTTTATCGGCGCACTGAAATTTGTTGCCAGCCAGACCAAACGCAAGATCCCGGATGACGCGTCGATCACTGCCCACGTGGGTATCGGCCAGATCCCTGGCGGCTTCGGCCTGGATATCGACCTGCATATCAGCCTGCCGGGCCTGGCCCAGGATGATGCACAAAGTCTGGTCGACGCCGCGCACCAAGTCTGCCCGTACTCCAACGCTACCCGTGGCAACGTGGATGTGCGCTTGCATGTAACGGTCTGATAAACAGACGCCCATGAAAAAGCCCGACTCAAGGTCGGGCTTTTTTTCGTATCGCCGGGGCCAGAATTACTTCTTGGCGCGACCTTTGTACGAACCACCTTCACGGGTGTCGATCTCGATCAGGTCGTCGATTTCGATGAAATCGGCCACTTGCAGTTCGGTACCGTTGCTCAGCTTGGCAGGCTTCATCACCTTGCCGGAAGTGTCGCCGCGAGCGGAGCCTTCGGTGTAAGCAACCTTACGCACGATGGTGGTCGGCAGTTCTACGGAAACCAGGCGCTCTTCGAAGAAGATAGCTTCGCAGACGTCTTCCATGCCTTCTTCAATGAACGGCAGAACGGCTTCGATATCTTCAGCGTTCAGCTCGTACATGGTGTAGTCAGTGGTGTCCATGAACGTGTAGGTGTCGCCGCTGATGAAGGACAGGGTCGCTTCTTTGCGGTCGAGGATCACGTCGTCCAGTTTGTCATCGGCGCTGTAGACGATCTCGGTCTTGTAACCGGTCAGCAGGTTCTTCAGCTTGGTCTTCATGATTGCGCTGTTACGACCAGACTTGGTGAACTCAGCTTTCTGAACCAGCCAAGGGTCGTTTTCGAGACGGATCACTGTACCGGGTTTCAGTTCTTTACCAGTTTTCATTGCGTATATCCGAAATTTGGATGGGATTGACAAAAATCAAGGTGGCGTATCATATCCAACTTTCATAAAACTGTACCAGCGCCGTCGCAAGATCGGCCTGCAAGCCTTGTTCCAGACACCAGTTCTGCGCGTGCTGGCTGACCTCGGGCCAATGTTCCAGCAGCATTTTCCAGGACTGTGCCATATCGCCATCAGCGTTCCAGGCTTGCCAGAGCGTGACGACGGCAGCCTTGGCGGCTGGCGAAAGTGCGGCGGTGTACAGTTCCAAGAAGGCGTCGAGCTTGTCCAGGTGGATGTCTTCGTCCTGGCGATAGATATGCCACAGCAGTGGCCTGCCCGCCCACTGGGCACGCACGAATGAGTCTTCGCCACGCACGGCATTGAATTCACAACACCACAACAACTGGTCATATTGCTCCTGGCGCACGAATGCAATGACCTGCACGGTCAGCGCGCCGCGCACCTGGATGTCGCCCGCGGACAAACTGTTCAGGCCCAGCCAGCGTTGTACATCCCCCAGAATGCGCCCTTCCGGCACCAGCAAGTGGGTCCCACGCCCATCGGCTGCCAGCACGTCGAGCCAGCCGGCCAAGCCGTCATTCTCATAGGCAAACAGCGACATCAAACGTGCACCGGCCGTCGGAGCAACGCCCAGGCTTTGCAGGAACTGTTGTTGCGCGGCCGCGTCCTGCTGAAATGCCTGGCGGCGCTCCAACAAGCCAGCTTCACGCAGCAGGCCGCCGGTGCCAGGGCGAAAACCGGGGAAGAAAAAGTATTTCTGCACGCCTTTGTACTTCACCGAAGGCAAGCGATGGCAGCCCACCACCCAGTCTTCGGCGCTGAGGTAATCGAGGTTCATCCACAATGGCGCACGCTCACGCTCGGCCATGCGGTCCATGTATTCAGGCGGTAGCTGGCAGGCGAACGCGGCAATCACCACATCGGCCGGGTGTGCGCCCGGCCATTCGGCTGGCCAGTGACGCACTTGCACGCCCTCTTGCCATTGCTGGCCCACCTGCACATCAATGTCCGGGCACATGCGTTCGAAGGCGCGCAGGTCGTCGACCCACAAGCGCACATCACAGCCATGCTCCACCACCAACTGCCGGGCCAGGCGCCAGGTCACGCCGATGTCGCCGTAGTTGTCGACGACACTGCAAAAAATATCCCAGCGGGCTTTCATTCCGGGCTCCATCGATCAAAGGTCTGATTGTCCGCATAAATGGGTGGATGCAGAAGGCTTGATCGCGATTATTCTGCAAGGAGGCTGTGCGACAATCACCGCCATGCCGTCAATGCCTGCCAGGAGGCCCTTATGTCTGACCGTCCGTTGTCGTTGTTCAAGCTCTGCATCGCGATTGCCGCAGGCGTATGGCTGGGGTTTATCGCCATTGCGCTGACCACCTGGCTGGCGTCTCGCTACCTGTTCCCCCAAAGCTTGGCACCGGTGGCCCAGGCGGTTCAGCAATTGGGCAAACCGGCCACGGTCGATGAGTCACAACCACCGAACCGCCTGTTCGAACAGTACCAACAGAACCTGCAAAAACAGGCACAACAACAGGCCTTGGACCAGGCCCGAAGCAACGCGCGTAACCTGTCCAACCCCAAATGCCAGTTCTGGCTGCAACAAGACCAGAACGCCCCCAATGAAAAGACGCGGGCCAATGTCCTGCAATTCTGCGATTGATGCCAAATACCGCCATGAATAAACACGCCGTGCTCCAGTTGATCCTGGAAAAACTCACCGTCGACCTCGACATCGTCCAACGCGCCGCGCAGACCGCCTACGAAACCGCGACTCACGAAGAAAACATCGCCGAGAACAAATACGACACCCTCGGCCTGGAGGCTTCCTACCTGGCCACCGGGCAGGCCCGGCGAGTGGAGGAGATCAAGCAATCGCTGGTGCTGTGCCAGCAACTGCAGCTACGTGCGTACGATGATCAACGCGGGATAGAGATCGGCACGCTGGTGGGCCTGGAAGATGAGGACGGTCGCCAGCAGTGGCTGTTCCTGGCGCCGGATGCGGCGGGTTTGAAAGTGGATGTGGTCGGGCAACCGGTGACGGTCATCACGCCGCGCTCGCCGTTGGGCAAAGGCCTGTTGGGCAAACGTATCGATGAAGAAGTGGAGATTCTGGTGGCCGGCGCTCGGCAGTACTTTACGGTGACCGAGGCCAGTTAACCTACAACCCCTGTAGGAGCGAGCTCGCTCGCGAAGAAACGCAAGGGCGCCGCATTCAACCTGGCGCCCCGCGTTATCGTTGACGCTCTTCGCGAGCAAGCTCGCTCCTACAGGGTAATCGTGTCAGTGGACGGGCAATTCGACGCCGTCGAACAGCTCTTCCAGCTCTTGCTTGTTGTGGCACTGGATCGCCTTGGCCATCACTTCGCGGGTCAGGTGCGGTGCGAACTTCTCGATAAAATCGCACATGAAGCCGCGCAGGAAAGTACCGCGGCGGAAACCGATCTTGGTCACGCTGGACTCGAACAATTCGCTGGCATCCAGCACCACCAGGTCTTTGTCCAGGTTGGTGTCGACCGCCATCTTGGCAACGATCCCGACGCCCAGGCCGAGGCGCACATAGGTTTTGATCACGTCGGCATCGGCAGCGGTGAACACCACCTTGGGCGTGAGGCCGCGATGGCTGAAGGCTTCGTCGAGCTTGGAACGGCCGGTAAAGCCGAACACATAGGTCACAATCGGGTATTCAGCCAAGGCTTCCAGGGTCAGCTTAGGCAGCTTGGCCAACGGGTGCCCCTGAGGCACAACCACGCAGCGGTTCCAGCGGTAGCACGGCATCATCACCAGGTCGCCGAACAATTCCAGGGCTTCGGTGGCGATGGCAAAATCGACGGTGCCGTCAGCGGCCATTTCGGCAATCTGCATCGGCGAACCCTGGTGCATGTGCAGGGCCACATCCGGGTATTGCTTGATGAAATCACGGATCACCGGCGGCAATGCATAGCGTGCCTGGGTGTGAGTGGTGGCGATGGACAAGGTGCCTTTCTTCTCGTTGGAGAATTCCTGGGCAATCTGCTTGATGCTTTCGACTTTACGCAGGATCTCGCCGGCGGTGGTGATGATGCGCTCGCCAGCCGGAGTGACGCGGGTCAGGTGTTTGCCACTGCGTGCGAAGACTTCGACGCCCAACTCGTCTTCGAGCAGGCGGATCTGCTTGCTGATACCAGGCTGCGAGGTGTATAGGCTTTGAGCGGTAGCGGAAACGTTGAGGTCGTGGTGCGCCACTTCCCAGATGTAGCGCAGTTGTTGAAGCTTCATATCAATCCCTCAAAGCAGATAGACGCCACGGGTATCAGCGACGGTATATAACTATATTAAAGGTTTGGAGGATAAATCTAGAACTTTTTATCCTTTTTATCGATCAACTATCATCACTGCGCCGACGCTGCAGCGACGGCACCAGGTAAACCGGCACCGGGGACAACTGCAACATCCGTGCGGCGGTACGTCCAAGGGGGACGGCCACGCCGGTTGCCTGGCTATGACTGCCGACGACCAGCAAGTCGACGGACAGTTTTCGCAATTGGTCGAGAATCACCTCGCAAGGGTCCCCCTGGATCACCTTGACCGAGCGAATCCATTGCAGGTCCTGCTCCCCTTCCCCCCACTCCTCGCGAAAGCTGTCCAGCACGCGTTGTTCAATCGTCGCCATCACCGTGCTCAGCCCCTTGCTCTGCCATTCGCTCAAGGCGGCCTCATCAAGGTAGCTCTGCAGTACCGATTCGGCGAACAAGCCGATGGGCTCGACCACGTGGATCACATACAGGTCAGCCTTGAACGTTCGCGCCAGCGCCAGTGCATGTTGCATCACGTAGGGCGCATACAGACCGAGGTCCGTGGCAAACAGCATCGAACGAATCATAGAACCTCCTGGACTGCCAGGATGGCGGGGATTGAATGAGCTTAGCAGCTAGCGCTCGGTCTGGACTCCCCCCCAATCAGCGGTTGTGCCGATCAATAAAACTCAAGGCCTGGTACAGCGCCTGCATGCGTGGCAGTTCGCAACCGACCGCTTTGGCAGCGGCCAAGGGACGGGCGTAGATGGCCGCCAGTTCCAACGGCCGCTTGTGCAGGTGGTCGTGGTACATGCTGGGCAGGTAGTCGTCCATGGTTTCGGTCATGGCGAACATCTGCCCGGCGTAGCTGGCAGCAATTTCATGCCCACAGGCATGCGCGCCCCGCACCACCTCGGCCATCAGCGCCTGGATCAACTCGCGGCTGGACTCATCGGCCATCATGGCCGTGGTGCCTGTGCCCAGCAACACCGAGAGGCCGTTGAACGGCACGTTCCAGACCAGCTTGTGCCAACGCGCCAGATGCACATTGGCCATGGCCTGGGACTCGATGCCGGCTTGATGAAACAGCCCGGCGCCGGCTTCGACAATCGCCTGTTGCTGCACCTCATCGTTGGCCGCCGTGCCACTGTGATAGCCCAGGTTGACCCGGCCCAACGCCTGATGCTCGACCACACCGGGGGCCGAGCGGTGCACACCGATGTAGCACAGGCCGCCCAACAGATGCAGCGACGGCGGCAGGTGTTCCCGCAGGCTGTCTTCCACATCGAGGCCGTTTTGCAGGAGCACCACTTTGGCGTCCGGCGCCGCCACCTGGGCGATGGTCGGCGCCAGGTCCACATTGCCGGTGGACTTGGTGCCCACCAATAGCCAGTCGCACGGCGGCATGTCGGCGGCGCTGGCATAGGCCTGCACCGGATGCAGGTGCAGTTGCCCATGCACCGTACTGTTGACGTGCAGGCCATGCTTGCTCACCGCGGCGTATTCGCTGCGCAACAGGAAATGCACGTCGAAGCCGGCACGCGCCAGCATCAGTCCGTAGTAACCACCAATGGCACCGGTGCCGATAATGCCAATGCGTGGCGACGGGGCTGCAACTGCTGTCATGGCAAATCCTCTGGTGTTCGGGTGAGCGCCTGGTTTACGCATTCGGCGAGGTCGGACGCTGTAAGACGTGTCTGTAATTGCCCAAGGAATTGACCCTCGCACACCAGGAACAACGCCGGCAAATGAAAGATCTGGTAGCGTTGCACCGCACCGCCGTTGTGGCCGGCATCCACCCAGCACACGCGGTCCACCGGCAATTGCCAGCCGGGCAATTGCTGGCGTGCCCAGCGGCAACTGGCACAACCGACACTGGTGAACACTACCAGCGAAATACCTGGCAATCCCAGCAATTGCTGGTCAATATCCAGGTCGGTCAATTCCAGTTCCTTCACTATACTGCTGCCATTGCCGTCAACTGGACGGCGCTCGGAGTCCGTGTACATGGGTCGTTTTTTACCTCACCCTGATGATGTCGCTGTCGAGTTGATCCAACGTCCCACTCCCGCCCTGCCCCGCCAACGCCTGCACACTATCGGCCGTGGCGGCATCGCCTGCAATTGGCCGCGTGCCTGGCGCGCCGGCACGGCGGTTGACCTGCATATACCTTCCCTGGGGCCCAGCGCCCGTTATCCGGGCTATGTTGCCTGGTGCCGCAAGGTCGAACAGGGCTATCGCATCGGTATCTGCTTTACCGATGAACACGCCTTGTTCGGTGCGCGGATGGGCGAGCAAGTGTGCCAGATCGAGCGTTACTGCCGCCTGCACGAAGATGCCGAGCCAACGCCTGCGCAACTGGAAGCCATGGCCCGTGATTGGGTGTCGCGCCATGCCGGCGAGTTCTCCCATGAGGCGGTTGTGCAGCCAGCGCTGGATTAAACCGGGCTTTGCCCATTGTCGCGGGCCCGTGTTACGCGCTAAGGTTCCTCCCCCCTGCATTCAAATCATGCTGTGCCCGCCGCACGGGGATAGCTGGCGGCCGGCACCCGTGACCCTGGCGAGTAACACGATGGCTGATTTACCGATCAATGACCTTAACGTTGAATCCAACGAGACCCTGATCACCCCCGATCAGCTCAAGCGCGAAATCCCCCTGAGCGACGCTGCCTTGCAGACCGTCACCAAGGGCCGCGAAGTCATCCGTGACATTCTCGACGGCACCGACCACCGCCTCTTCGTGGTGATCGGGCCCTGCTCTATCCACGACCTCAAGGCCGCCCACGAATATGCCGAGCGCCTCAAGGTGCTGGCGGCTGAAGTGTCCGACACCTTGTACCTGGTCATGCGCGTGTATTTCGAGAAGCCGCGTACCACCGTCGGCTGGAAAGGCTTGATCAACGACCCGTACCTGGACGACTCCTTCAAGATCCAGGACGGCTTGCACATCGGTCGCAAGCTGCTGCTGGACCTGGCTGAAATGGGCCTGCCCACTGCCACCGAAGCCCTCGACCCGATCTCCCCGCAATACCTGCAGGACCTGATCAGCTGGTCGGCCATCGGCGCCCGCACCACCGAATCCCAGACTCACCGCGAAATGGCGTCCGGCCTGTCCTCGGCCGTAGGCTTCAAGAACGGCACCGACGGCGGCCTGACCGTGGCGATCAATGCGCTGCAATCGGTCTCCAGCCCTCACCGTTTCCTGGGCATCAACCAGGAAGGCGGCGTGTCCATCGTGACCACCAAGGGCAACGCCTACGGTCACGTAGTGCTGCGTGGCGGCAATGGCAAGCCCAACTATGATTCGGTCAGCGTCGCCCTGTGCGAACAGGCGCTGAACAAGGCCAAGATCAAGCCAAACATCATGGTCGACTGCAGCCACGCCAACTCCAACAAAGACCCGGCCTTGCAGCCGTTGGTGATGGAGAACGTTGCCAACCAGATCCTGGAAGGTAACCAGTCGATCATCGGCTTGATGGTAGAGAGCCATCTGAACTGGGGTTGCCAGGCGATTCCAAAAGACCTGGCCGACTTGCAGTACGGCGTGTCGATCACTGATGCCTGTATCGACTGGTCCGCCACCGAAACCACCCTGCGTAGCATGCATGCCAAACTCAAGGACGTGTTGCCCCAGCGCAAACGCACCTGAGCCTGTACCTGTTTCGCTCACACAAAAACGCCGGGCTAAGCCCGGCGTTTTTTATTGGCAACTGGTCAGTTACAGCTTCGCGGCATGGCGCTGGTGGCGCTCCATGTAGCGTTCGACATAGGAGCACGACGGGATCACCGTGTAGCCAGCCTCTTCGGCAAACTTCAAGGCTTCCTCGGTCAACGCCGCCGCAATGCCTCGCCCCCGCAGTGCGTTGGGCACGAAGGTGCGATAGATATCCAGGGTCTGCTTCCCGAGGTCCATGTAGGTCAGGTAGGCACGATGACCGTCCACATTGGTCTCGAACTGATGACCAGCCTGGTCATGGTGGATGGACAACGCCTCGCTCATCACTACTCCTCGCGGGTCTGAATTAACGACCCTACCTTACCGATGTTTTTCCGGCGAAGGAACATCTACGCCACCCCGTGCCGGTTTCGACAGCGAGAAAACCGTGAGCGCTCACAACCAGCACATAGGGAATAGTAGGCACCAATCCTGAAATTGCTCAAGGCGCACTCGTCATTCCCCGCCGCTGGTGGATATAGAAAGGGCCTCGATCAACCGGTGACCGATAGCCTGAACATTGCCGGCAGTTGAACCTTGAGACGAACTGGCGCTCTTAAAGTCACCTCTAGATGCGCAAAAGATGCCAGCCGCAGTAAAGCCAAACGCAACCAAAGTGCCCCGCTTCGTTATATAAAATTTCATCTGTTTACAAGGCTTAACACATGCGGGCCGGCCCTTTCAGCCTGGATCCAATGTTCGTCGAGGCGCAAAAAATTGGACGGTTTTCATACAAACCGTCAAAAGATTAGCCAAAATAGATTCGGCACAAGAAATTTTTTTGCTTCTTGCGCAACGTCAGTTTACTTACTACAAGTAATGGGTAGTATGTACGCCGGCTATTAGCTCACTCTGAGAAAGTAGCCATTAAATTGAAAGTCCTTGAAGGGGAACACGATGAACAACGTTCTGAAATTCTCTGCTCTGGCTCTGGCCGCAGTTCTGGCTACCGGTTGCAGCAGCGTCTCCAAAGAAACCGAAGCTCGTCTGACTGCAACTGAAGACGCAGCAGCTCGCTCCCAGGCCCGTGCAGACGAAGCCTACCGTAAAGCTGATGAAGCTCTGGCTGCTGCTCAAAAAGCACAACAGACTGCTGACGAAGCTAACGAGCGCGCTCTGCGCATGCTTGAAAAAGCAAGCCGCAAGTAATAATCCTTCGGGGTTGTTATCAAGCCGATCCATTTATGGGTCGGCTTTTTTTTGCCTTTGATTTGGCACGCGCCACCTGCAGGAGCGAGCTTGCTCGCGAAGGTGGTCAACGATGACGCGGGCGTGCTGATTTACAGCGGCGCCCTCGGGTTTTTCGCGAGCAAGCTCGCTCCTACAGCAGGTCGGCCGGCGTGCTTGAGGCCACCGGAGCCGCGCCTGGCACACCAATTTCGGTCGGCAAGCCATCCTCGGCGGCGACCACATCACGTACCTGGTCCCAGTTGACCCGCAGGTTATTGGACAGGTCTTCGCGCTTGAGCAACGCATTGATAACTGCGGTGTGCTTGTCGACCACCGATGGCGTACCGTCATCGTTCAACGGCGTGTGGGCTTCAAGATAGACCTTGCCACCGCTGCTGCCGAACTTGTACGCGTCATTGATGATGCGCACTGACGTACCCACCGGCACCATGCCCGCCATTTCCAACACGTTGTTATTGAACATGCGGAAGCAACCGTGGCTGGTACGCGTGCCAATACCAAACTTCATGTTGGAGCCGTGGATCAGGTAACCCGGCGTGCCCAGGGTGAACTTGAACGGCCCCAGTGGGTTGTCGGGGCCGGCAGGCACCACATTGGGCAGCGGGTCACCGTTGGCGGCGTGCTCGGCCTTGATCGAGGCCGGTGGCGTCCAGGTCGGGTTGGGCGTCTTGGCAATGATACTGGTATGGGCGATCGGCGAACCCCAGCCTTCTCGGCCAATACCCAAGGGGAAGGTGTAGACGACGTTTTGGCCTTTTGGATAGTAGTAGAGCCGGTATTCCGCCAGGTTGATCACAATGCCTTCCCGCGGCCCGGGCGGCAGGATAAAGCGTGTGGGCAGCACAATCTCGGTGCCCGCGCCCGGCAACCAGGCATCGACACCCGGGTTGGCCGCGACCATTTCCGAATAGCCCAGGTCGTAGGTAGTACCCAGATCGGCAAAGGTGTCTTCGTACTTGGCCTTGATCACTTGGACCTGGCCGACAATGTCCTCACCGGGCGGTGGCAAGGGCAACTGCAAGGCCGCCGCCGAACCCGCCGCACAAAGCGCAGCAAGAGACAGGCAGCAGGTAACGACGGAAAGGCGCGACAACATCCGAAAAATCCTTCGCAAGACGACGGGTAGGGAAAAATTGATTGTATACGGCTTCGCAGCGCCAAGCTTCAAGCGGTTTTACAGCTCGAAGCGCAGCTCCGGCCAGATCGGCGGCGTGCCGCGCTTTTGCGATTCGAGAATCGCCCGGCACAAAGGGCAGAGTCGCTGGTCTTGGAAAATCGAGCGGTTGACCGATGACCAGCGTGGCTGTGCCGGCAATAGAGTGCCGCAGAGCGTGCGATCAATGGAGCCGCCCAGTTCCAATTGACGCGCCACCAAATGCACCCGCACTTCCTGGCAGGCGAACAGGTCCAGCTGCTCGTCCGGCTCGATCAGTTGGTAGTTAAACAGGGACCAGGCAGGGCGCGACATCGAGGGCTCCAAATCGGGGGGGCGCCACCTTAGCCGAAAGCCTGCCGGTAGAAAAGCGTCATAACAGCGGTTTTAGCGTTGGCCAGACATTTTCCAGTAACTTGCCTTGCGCGGCGACTGCCGGATGCAATTGATCAGCCTGCATCAGCTCAGGATGACCGCCCACCCCCTCAAGGAAAAACGGTACCAGAGGAATGTCTTTTTCCTGGGCCAATGCACCATAGACTTGTGCAAACGCATTGGTGTATCGGGGCCCATAATTGGGTGGCAACTGCATCCCCAGCAACAGCACCTTGGCACCACCGGCCTTGGACTGGTCAATCATCGACGCAAGATTTTGTTTCAATTGCGCAGGCGGCTGGCCGCGCAAGCCATCGTTGCCACCCAACTCGATCACCACCACATCCGGTTTATGCGCCGCAAGTGCCGCCGGCAGCCGCGCGAGGCCTCCTGCACTGGTGTCGCCGCTGATGGAAGCATTGACCACTTTATCGTCAAAACCCTCCTGCTTGAGCCGTTGCTCCAGCAACGCGACCCACCCTTTGCGGGTATCCAGGCCGAAACCGGCACTGATACTATCGCCAACGATCAGGACTGTACCCGCCGCTGCGTTCTGGGCCATGCACATCAAGGCCAGGCCAGCACTCAAAAACCACACTCGCATCGGATTCTCCATGGGCGCAAGCATTCTCACCGCGCGAAACCTTAGCAAAGTGGTTCCCAGCGCGGAAGGTGAACTGACTATCCTGCACGAACTGAGCCTGGAACTGAACAAGGGCGATAGCCTGGCTATCGTCGGCAGCTCCGGTTCCGGTAAATCCACCCTACTGGGCCTGCTGGCCGGCCTCGACCTGCCCAGCAGCGGCGAAGTGACGCTGGCCGGGCAAGCCCTGAGCACCCTCGACGAAGACCAGCGCGCACGCATCCGTGCCGAACATGTGGGCTTCGTATTCCAATCCTTCCAGTTGCTCGACAGCTTGAACGCGCTGGAAAACGTGATGCTGCCGTTGGAGCTGGACGGTCGCCAGGACGCCCGCGAGCGTGCCAAACACCTGCTGGAGCGCGTAGGCCTGGGCCAGCGCCTGACCCACTCGCCCCGCCAGCTGTCCGGTGGCGAACAACAACGGGTGGCGATCGCCCGCGCGTTTGCCGCCGAACCGGACGTGCTGTTTGCCGACGAGCCCACCGGTAACCTCGACAGCCATACTGGCGAGCGCATCAGCGACCTGCTGTTCGAGTTGAATAAAGAGAGCGGCACGACCCTGGTACTGGTCACCCATGACGAGCGCCTGGCCCATCGTTGCCGACGCCTGATCCGCCTTGAAGCCGGCCTGATGGTCGCGCCCCTGGAGCCTTGATGGCACGTTTGCCGCTGTTGCGTCTGTTCAGCCTTGCCATGCGTCAGTTACTGCGCGATGCCCGCGCCGGTGAATTGCGCGTGTTGTTCTTTGCCCTGCTGGTGGCCGTGGCCGCCAGCACCGCCATCGGCTACTTTGGTGCGCGCCTCAACGGCGCCATGCTGCTGCGTGCGACCGAGTTCCTCGGTGCCGACCTGGTGCTCGAAGGCAGCTCGCCGGCCCGTCCCGAGCAAATCAAATCAGGGACCGAACTGGGCCTGGATCACGCTCGCATCGTGGAGTTCTCCAGCGTTATCGCCACCGACAACGGCATCCAGCTTTCCAGCATCAAGGCGGTCAACGAGCAGTACCCGTTGCGTGGCGAGCTTAAAAGCAGCACCGAGCCCTTCGGCGCTGAAGTTCCGGGCGGCGGCCCAAAACCCGGCGAAGCCTGGGTGGAAGCACGATTGCTGACGGCGCTGGACCTGAAAGTCGGCGACAGCATTGATGTCGGCATGAAGACCCTGCGCTTGGCGCGCATCCTGACCTATGAGCCCGATCGCGCCGGCAACTTCTACAGCCTTACGCCCAGGGTCATGATCAACCTGGCGGACCTGGACGCCACCGGTGTTGTGCAGCCAGGCAGCCGGGTGAGCTACCGCGAACTCTGGCGTGCGCCGCAAGGCAGCACTGCGCTGCAAACCTATCGCGACCTGGTCAAACCGGGCCTGGCCGCCAACCAGCGCCTGCAGGACTCCCGCGATGGCAACCAGCAGATCGGCGGCGCGCTAGGCAAGGCCGAACGCTACCTGAACATGGCCAGCCTGGTGGCCGTGCTGCTGGCTGGCGTGGCCGTGGCGCTGTCGGCCAACCGCTTCGCCAGCCGACGTTTCGATGCCAGCGCGTTGTTGCGCTGCCTGGGCCTGTCGCGCCGTGAAGCGATGTTGTTGTTCAGCCTGCAACTGAGTGTGCTGGGCTTGCTGGCGAGCCTGGCCGGCGCCCTGCTCGGTTGGCTGGCGCAGTTTGGCCTGTTCTACTTCCTGCACGACCTGCTGCCCGCCGACGTACCGCCGGGCGGGTTGCTGCCGGCTGTCGCCGGGATCGGCACCGGGCTGGTCGCCCTCGCCGGCTTCGCCCTGCCGCCGCTGGCCGCACTGGGTCGGGTACCGCCGCTGCGGGTGTTGCGCCGCGATTTGCTGCCTATCCCCTCAAGCACCTGGATGGTCTACGGCGCGGCGCTGTTTGCCTTGGGCCTGATCATGTGGCGCCTGAGCCTGGATTTGGTACTGACCTTCGCGTTACTCGGCGGCGGTGTAGTCGCTGCGCTGCTCCTGGGTGGCTTGCTGTTGCTGTTGTTGCAAAGCCTGCGACGGTTATTGGCTCGCGCCTCCCTGCCCTGGCGCCTGGGCCTGGGCCAGTTGTTGCGTCACCCGTTGGCGGCGGCAGGCCAATCCCTGGCCTTTGGCTTGATCCTGCTGTCGATGGGGTTGATCGCGCTGTTGCGGGGCGAATTGCTCGACACCTGGCAAAACCAGTTGCCCAAAGATGCGCCCAACTACTTCGCCTTGAATATCCTGCCGGCCGACAAGGATGCCTTTGGCGCCCGCCTGCTGGACGTCCAGGCGCAAGCGGCGCCGCTTTACCCGGTGGTGCCAGGGCGCTTGATCAGCATCAATGGCGAACCGGTGCAGGAAATTGTCAGCAAGGACTCCAGCGGCGACCGTGCCACTCAACGCGACCTGAGCCTGACCTGGGCAGCCGACTTGCCGGCGGGTAACGTCCTGACAGCAGGTACCTGGTGGTCGGCGCAACCCACTGATGGGGTTCCTGGCGTGTCGGTGGAAGCCAAAGTGGCCGAGAGCCTGAAGCTCAAGCTCAACGACCATCTGGTGTTCACCATCGGCGGTGAAAACCGTGAGGCGCGGGTTACCAGCCTGCGCACCATCAACTGGGATAACTTCCAGCCCAACTTCTTCATGATTTTCCAACCGGGCACCTTGAAGGATCTGCCCGCGACCTACCTCACCAGCTTCTATCTGGCTCCCGGCCATGACCAACAGATCGTCGACCTGTCACGGGCCTTCCCGGCGGTCACTATCCTGCAGGTCGAGGCCCTGCTGGAGCAGTTGCGCAGCATCCTTGCCCAAGTGACCTTGGCCGTCGAATACGTGCTGTTGTTTGTACTCGCGGCGGGCATGGCGGTGTTGTTCTCTGGCCTGCAGGCCACCCTGGATGAACGAATCCGCCAGGGTGCATTGCTGCGCGCCCTGGGTGCCGAGCGTAAGTTGCTGGTCAAGGCCCGACGCATTGAGTTCGGCCTGCTGGGCGCCGTCAGCGGCTTGTTGGCGGCACTGGGCACCGAACTGGTGACCTGGGTGCTGTACCGCTATGCCTTTGACCTGGCGTGGCATCCCCACCCGTGGTTGTTACTGCTGCCCGTGATCGGTGCTTTGTTGATTGGCGCTGCCGGAGTGTTCGGCACGCGCCGTGCGCTGAATGCCAGCCCGCTGACCGTATTGCGCGAAGGCTGAAACCCGGATGGCACGTACCCAGCCAAGGTACGTGCCATCAGGCGGGCTTCACATATTCGATCTTGGTGATCCACCAGCACACCTCTCCGCCGGGGGTCTGTACGATTGCCTCGTCATCCACCTCCTTGCGCAGCAGGGCCCGTGCCATAGGTGAGTCGATGGAGATGTAATCCATACGGTCGTAGATCTCGTCATAACCGACGATGCGAAAACGCTTGGTCTCGCCCTGTTCGTTTTCGATTTCGACCCATGCGCCGAAAAATACCTTTCCCTCCTGCTCGGGCATGTACTCCACCACCCGCATGTCTTCCAGGCGTTTGCGCAGGTAACGCACGCGCCGGTCTATCTCGCGCAACAGCTTCTTGTTGTACTGGTAATCGGCGTTTTCACTGCGATCTCCCAGGGAGGCCGCCCAGGTCACTTTGCGCGTGGTATCCGGACGCTTTTCACGCCACAGGTAATCCAGCTCTTTTTTCAGCGCTTCATGACCTTCTTTGGTAATCAGCTTGGTACTCAAACGCTTGCATCCCCAGGCAATGTCCAATGGTGCCGTTATGCCAGGGCATCATGCCCAGGCAGCGGCTGGCTGGGACTGATGATAAATGAACCCTGGAAAGTATCCAGGCCGGCGCCCCATTACCTCACCCATGCCCCTCCAGCACTTGATCCAACTCAAGCAACGTACCCTGCATACGCTGGCGCATACCCGACAACTGCAACATCATCATCGCCAGCTTTTCGGCCTTCTGGCTGACCTCCAAGCCCTGCTCCTGCAAATAGGCATGGCGCTGTTCAAGTTCACGGCCCTTCTCTTCCAGCTGGCTCTGCTGCTGTTGCAATCGCGACTGCCACTGTTCCAGCATTTGTTCCTTCTCCAGTACTGCGCATTTTTTTTGCGTCAGTTCCTGGGCGACCTTGGCCAGGTTGCTCAGTGCGCTGTCCATTTCGAGCAAAGAGGTATGGTCCATCTGAGCAGGCGGGTCCAAGGGTTCGGGCTCCGGCTCGGGTGGGTCCAACCGCAGGTTGTCTGGCTCAAAGTGACTGTCATCTTGTTCAACCGGAACAGGCGACGCACTGCTCTCAACCTGCTCCTGCGGTATCGCGACCAGCGACCGCGCCGGTTCCTCAGCGGTGTCTTCATCCATAGGCTGCGGCGCCGTCGTGGCTGAGCGCGGATTTCGCGGCGGCGCAACCATTTGCGACGAGAAGCGAATGGACGGCACGATCACTGCACTGCTTTCGATCGCAGGCAACGCCGGGGCTGACATGCCCAAGGTGATGACCTTCATGACCAGGGCCTTCTTGATGATCACCGAGTGGTGATCCTCTGGCCTGGCCGGCGGTAACCGGCAGCCTTTCAAATCAATGAAATGAAAGGGAACCTGGGGTTCGGCAATGGGCGTCGTCTTCGAGCCGGCTGCGGCTGCCATCGTCAAGATCTGTTTGAAGACTTGCATGGCTAATTGCAGGTCCTCTTTGGAATCAACGCCTCCCAGAAAATACCGTTCAATCTTTTTACGTAATGCGGCGATATAAACCCTGGAGTGGCCGGGCTCCGCCTCCTCATCCAGGCTGTACACCAGAAAGTTGGACGCCGTTTGCGTAACAGCAAACCCGCACAACAAGGCGCCGTTAACCGGCGTCCCTTCATCGTTGCGCTCAAGAACAAGAGTACGTAGAAGCATCATGGCAATCAGGCCTCATTACAAAAAAGAAAACTTTATATAAACATCCGATAAACATCCGGGCATTAATAAGTATTCAAAACAAAACAATTGTTTCAGCGAATTATCGGAGTGAACGTAGGATTCTTCTTATTAAGCATACTTCGCGTTCCCAAGCCTTCATATTGAACGTACCCTTTTTAAAGCACTTTCCCCTACAGCCGGCCCCTCTCACACGCCCTGCAAAACTTATTCGGTAAAATCATGATCGAGATAAGCAACCTGACAAAACAGCTGGGCAAAACACGCGTAATCAGCAACGTGTCCTTCTGTGCCCAGCGCCAGGAGTGTGTGGGCCTGCTGGGAGAGAGCGGTGCAGGCAAAACCACACTATTGAGCTTGATCGCCGGGGCGATCAAGCCGACGGCCGGGCATATCACTATTCAAGGTTTCAATACCCATACCCATTCAACTCAAGCCAAAAAAGTCATTGGCTATCAACTTCAAGGCGGCCTCGACCATCACACGATGTCCGTCAAACACATGCTCAATTTCATTGCTGCCATTCGCGGTTTGAGCGGGCTGGAAAAACGCAGCCAGGTGGCGCAGGTCGCCGCACGCCTGGAACTGCTGCCCGTGCTCGACTGCGCCATCAGCGCACTTTCCCTTGGTGTGAAGCGCAGAGTGGCAATGGCCCAGGCGCTCCTGCATTCACCAAGCCTGCTGCTGTTGGATGAACCCACAGAAGGGCTCTGTCCTGATCAACGGCTCAAGTTCCGGGCACTCATTGAGTCCCTGAGCGATGAAATGACCATCATCATCGCCTCCCGCCATTACCAGGAGCTGGCGGACATCTGCACCCGTGCCTTGGTTATGGCCGGTGGCCGCCTGGTGGCCGATGCCTCGCTGCCCGACTTACAGCGCAGCTCCCGGCATTTCCAGGCCGTCACCCTCGCAGCAGACACCCCGCTGGACTTGCTCGCGCTGGCCGTATTGCCCGGCGTCGCCGGCATCGAAGAAGACCGACATGCACCCGGCAAGGTGACGGTCCTGGCCATGCCTGGGCATTCCGTATTTCCCGCAATCAACGCGCTTATCACCCATCGCGGCTGGAACATCACGTCAATGAATCTGGAGCCGGGTCGCCTGAACGATGTCGTTCACCATCTGAGCCAAGAGGTAACACCTTGAGACTGCTACCTGTCATTTTCAAACGACAACTCGCCAGCTACGCCTGCGCGCCCAGCACCTATCTGAGCGTGGCAATTTTTCTCGCGCTATGCGCCGTGCTGGGACTGCATTCCAACCAATGGATGGAGCGCAACAGCAGCGATCTGCAGGCCTTTTTCGAGCTGCATCCCTGGCTCTATCTCCTGCTGGTCCCCCTGTTATCGACGCAGTTGTGGTCGGATGAATCCAACGCCAGCTTTTACGACACCCTGAATGCCTTGCCTGTCACCTCAGTGGAACGAGTGATCGGAAAATTTATCGCAGCATGGACTGTCTGTGGCATTGCGCTGATGCTTAACTTCCCCTTGGTAATTGCCGTCAATTATCTGGGCACGCCTGACAATACCGTTATCGCTTCGCAGTTCCTGGCCAGTTGGTTGCTGGCGGGAAGTTATCTTTCCGTGGGTTGCTTCATCTGTGTACTTGCGAACCAACGCCTGCTGATTTTCTTTTTCACCCTCGGCTTGTTGCTGACCGCCAGTGGGCTTTCGTCAGTACTGGATGCACTTGAACAACAAGCACCGATATGGGTTATCGACAGTTTGATGTCCCTGGATCCCATCGCCCGCTTCAGCGCGATGGATAACGGCAGACTCACACTGCATGACAGCCTGTACTTTATAAGCATGATCGTTGCTTTTCTGTTTGCAACCACCCTCACACTCAACTACAAAAGCAGTTGAGAAAAGGAAGACCACTGATGGGATCCGCTTTTCGTGCGGGTATGACACTTCTCGTCATATCACTGCTGTTTCTGGCACTCAATCTAGTCTGGGTACCCAAACTACCTACTGTCCAATGGGACTTTTCCCAAGAAAAAATCCATACGTTATCGCCAGCAACGCGGCAACTACTTGCCTCACTTGAAAGCCCACTGGATCTGTATTACTTCAACGCCCTCAATGCGCCGCAAAAAAGCCAGGCATTAGAACGTTATGGCCGGCGCGTCGAAGACGTGCTCAAGGCGTTCGAAAAAGCGGCAAACGGCATGATCAACTTACATATCATCAACCCCGCTCCCTTTTCTGAAGACGCCTACAAAGCCAGCTTGTTCGGGCTTGATGACACGCAAGGATTTCTTGGTCTTATCGGCACCCGCGCTGGCCAGGGCGCCCAACGCATCGAAGCGTTCCGCCCTGAGCACGAGTCATTACTAGAATATGAGATCAGCCACCTGATCTATAAGTTGGGGCACCCTGAGCGTGCCACTGTCGGCCTGCTGTCGGGCCTGTCGCTGGATAAACCAGCCAGCGAGCTGCTGGCGTTGATGCGCGAGCAATTCAATGTGGTGGAACTGGCGTCGAACATTGCTCAGGTACCGCCATCCATCGCGACATTGATGGTCATACAGCCGCACGCCTTACCTGAGCGGGCCTTATATGCCATTGAGCAATCGGTATTGAAAGGCACCCCGTTGATGATGTTCATCGACCCTGTGAGCGAGATAGGCGCTGACGCCGTGTCAGCGAACGCGAGAATGGAGGGGCTGCTGAACGCGTGGGGCATCCAGATGCCGGAGGACAAGCTGTTGATCGACAATCTTTATGCCTCATCAGCCACGCCCGGTCCGGGAATGCCCCGGGTACTGCACCCGGCCCGGCTACACCTGCCACGACAGGCCATGGCCACGACGGATATCAGCACCTGGGGACTGGACAGCGTCATCGTCTCAAGCAGCGGCGCGCTTTCGCTAGCGCCCAAGAGCCGCTCACTGCTGACCCCACTTCTACTGAGCTCAGGGCAGTCGGCCCTGTTGGACGCAAAACGCTTTGCCTCAGCGACCACATTCGACTCGCTCATCGATGAAACGGCAACTTCAGGGCAGCGCCACGTAATCGCAGCGCGCATTGAGGGGCCCGCTTACTCAGCGTTTCGCGACGGTTACAAGGGCCAGCCGCCCGGGCTGCAAAAAGCAGAACTGATTCAGATGGTAGTCGTGGCCGACACTGACCTGCTAGCGGACACTCTCAGCCAGGCACGACCCAACGGCAACGCGCAGTTGGTATTGAACACATTGGATAACCTGGCGGCGCCCGACGCACTCAAACGCATTCGACCCCGTGTCATGCACCAACCGTTGCACAGGCTGGATCAGATGCGGGACCAAGCCGCACAGGCGTATCGGAAAAATTCGCTTGAGCTGGAGCGACGATTTGAGCAGACGGAGCAAGCGTGGCGAAGGTTGAACCCACTGCACACACGGCTTATTACCCAAGCGGTGGATACCAGTACCCAGTTGCAGGCACTCAACAAGGAGCGCCTGCAGTTGCCCATCGAGTTGCAAGCACTCAAGGCGCAGGCCTATGCCCCGGTGCAGCGTTTCGAGCGACAGCTCAAAGGGCTGATAATCGTGCCCCTTCCGCTGCTGTTGTGCCTGATTGCCTGGTTACTTTTCCTACACCAGCGCCGGCGTCGTACCCCCGCGATCTTTCACTAATCGCTCACCGACGGGCAATCAGCCCTTGCCGGGCAATGCGCGTCAGTTGGTGGATCACCTCATGGGCGTTGCTGGCACTCGGTGCCTGAATCACTGCCAGGTCGAAACTGTCGCTGGCAAAACGGGCCAGAGAGTCACCATCTTCAACAAACTGGATCAGGAACGCCGAGGGCCGACCGGAACGACGTGGCCAGCCGTCCAGATAGCGCAGCAGTGTCGGCTGGTGCTTGCCGCCCAACAGGATTTTCGGATTGCGTTGCGTCAGGTCCGCGGTGATCGGGGCCAGGCGTATGAGGGGGCGTAGTGCATTCATCGTGTCGTGTCTCTGCCTCAAAAGTCTGCGGGCAGGTGAGAGGCAACACCGAACCAGCGCTTTAGCGGTATTTCGAGGAACGCCCTGCGTGAGCAAGCGTGCTTCTGTCGGGCTGCATTGAGACCCAGTGGCGCCCCGCAATTAGCTGTTTAAATCGGCGCATGAGCAGCATCCTAGAGAAGCCGGTGGGGCAGTGTCAAGAATCCAGGGCAACGAAAAGGCCCGCATCAGCGGGCCTTTTGTGCAGCGTGCAAAACGATCAGTGAGTGATCGCGCGGTCGACAGACAATTTGCCCGCACCTTCCAGCAACACCGCCAGCGCGCCGCCGAGCAACGCCAGTGCGAACTCATAACCGTTGTTGGCCATGAACAGCCCGTTGTGGATGTGTACAGAGAAAATCGCCACCAGCGTCAGGAAGGTCAGGCCCAATGCAGCAGGGCGAACCAGCAAACCGATGATCAGGGCCAGGCCGGCGAAGAACTCGGTACCGCCCGACAGCAGCGCCATCAGCGTACCCGGCGCCAGGCCGATGCTTTCCATCCATTGTGCGGTGCCCGCCAGGCCACCACCGCCAAACCAGCCGAAGAGTTTTTGCGAGCCGTGGGCAGCGAAGATGATGCCGACGAAGATGCGCAGAATAGTCAGGCCATAACCGGCGCGAGTGGACAGTACACGGGTAATCATTGGGCTCATGGGGTAAATCCTTTTCCAGGTAGGGGTTGGTTGGCCGCTATATTAATCAGTTTAAGCAATGATAAAAGCCGAAATATTGCCTAATTAATATCTAACAATTCGATTATTTGCGCGAGGCAATTTTAGCAGCTACCGGCTCAAGGGACTCCCGCTCCCGATCGAACGCCAAATAATACTTGTTGACGCTATTAACATAGCTGACGCCGCCCATCCCTACCTGCTCCATGGCAATGCGTTCAACCTGGAAAAACCACTGATTGGGGTTAAGCCCGCGGCGCTTGGCCTCGGTGCGCATGCCTTGCACTCGCTCCGGCCCCATGTTGTACGCTGCCAGCATAAAGGCCATGCGCTCGCGCTCATTGAGCTTGGGGCTGGCGAAAAACTTGCGACGGATCATCGCCAGGTAACGTGCCCCCGCTTGCACGTTATTGTCGAGCGTCTCGATATTGTTGACCCCCACCCGCTGGGCCGCCGACGGCGTGATCTGCATCAGGCCAGTGGGGCCGCCGCTATTGCGTGCACCTGGGTCCAGGGAAGACTCCTTGAACGCCAACGCCGCCAGGTTCAGCCAGTCCATACCTTGCTCACGTGCATGTTTTTGCAAAACCGGGCGCAGTTTTTCCAGGCGCTGGCGGTCAGCCCGCGCCAATGGGTTACGGACCTGGTAGAGGCGTCGATAGATACGCTGGAAGGCCACATCCTGGTCGGAAGGCGTGTGATAGGTCTTGAGAAACCGATCAATGCTGGCGCGCAGCATCGACGCGTCCTGGCGCACAAACCAGAACTCGTCGCCCGGTTCGCTGATCACCACCTGTTTGTCAAAGCGCAACTTGGGCAGGATTTTCGCCCAGCGTTGGGCAATCGGCTTTTCCACAATCGTCAGGTGAAAAATCCCGGCCTGCACCATCTCCAGGACATCTTCCACCGCCAGGCTGGGGTCAACCCATTCCACTTTCACCGGTGGGCGTTTGTGCAGGGCCAGTTTTTGATTGACCTGACTGATGGCATCCGCCGCCGCACTGCCCGTGGTCAGCGTCACCGTGCGACCCGACAGTTGCTCCAGCTTGGTAAACCGCCGTTCGCCCTTGACGCCCACCAGCCACAACGGCACATCGCTGACAATCGGGTCGCTGGCGCTGACCTTGCGCACGCCCTTCACGTCCAGCAACTCACCGGGCGCCACCAGGTCGCCTTCACCGCGGGCCAGCGCGCCGAGTAACTGGTCCTTGTCCTTGGGGATGATCTTGAGGTTGATGGCCTGCCCATCACGGGCATGGCCGTTGAGGTACTGCTCGAAGGCGCGCAACCGGTGGTATTCGACACCGATGGCCTGGCCCTGCACTTCACCGGAGCTGTTGCGGCTCTGGTTGACCAAGACGCGCAGGGTGCGGCTGGAGCGAATTTGCGCGAGGTCGCGGACCTTGCCGGGTTTGGCCACCTGCAGCGGCCCATCCAGACGTGCGACCGCCGCCATGGGCAGCCATAACGTCAGACACAACATAAGCAACGCCGAGGGTCGGATCATCCGCTCTCCGGAAAGAAAACTGGCCAGCGCCTGCGCGAATAACGCAGTACTGGTGGTCAGAAACAGAGCGCTTTATGCGCTGGCAAGGCGTGCAACGGCGCCACGGTGGCAGGCAATCGGCCCACCACAATGTCGCTTGCGACGTTCAAAGACAGCGTTAACGCATTGTAGTTCTTGGTTTTTCTTATCAATCTACAGCTCTGATATGCTTTCCGGCCGCAGGCGGAGATAGCACCATGCAACTCATTGATATTGGCGTCAACCTGACCAACCCCAGTTTCGACGAGAGGCACATGGCCGTTCTCGAACGCGCCTACGCCGCTGGCGTGCAGCAATTGGTACTCACCGGCACCAGCGTCGAGGGCAGCGAGCAGGCCCTGCAACTGTGTGTAAAACTCGACGAAAGCGGCCAGCGCCTCTTCAGCACTGCCGGCATTCACCCTCACTCTGCCAGCGACTGGAACAGCGACAGCGCCCAACGTCTGCGCAGCTTGCTGGGCGACAGCCGAGTGCGCGCCGTGGGTGAATGCGGGCTGGATTTCAACCGGGACTTCTCCCCTCGCCCCCAGCAAGAAAAAGTCCTCGAAGAACACCTGGCCCTGGCCGTCGAGCTGCAACTGCCGGTATTTCTCCATGAGCGCGATGCCAACCAGCGTCTGCTGGAGGTCCTCAAGGACTACCGCGACCACCTGCCAGCCGCCGTGGTGCACTGCTTCACCGGTGAACAGGCAGCGCTGTTCAGCTACCTGGACCTGGACTTGCACATTGGCATCACGGGTTGGATCTGCGACGAACGCCGTGGCACCCACCTGCATCCGCTGGTCCGTGAAATTCCCCGAGGCCGTCTGATGCTGGAAAGCGATGCGCCCTACCTGCTGCCACGCACGTTGCGTCCCAAACCAAAGAACGGTCGCAATGAACCGGCGTACCTGCCCGAAGTACTGCGCGAAGTGGCCTTGCACCGTGACGAAACAATGGAAGACCTGGCGCTGCACAGCACCGCCTGCGCCCGGCGCTTTTTCGGCTTGCCTGCCATGGATTAATGCGGCGCATTGACCCATGTCAAAAGCGCTGTTCTGAATAGCGGCACAATAATGGCACCTTGCCAATACTGTTTCCGCTATCAGAGAAAACCTTCCATGGGTGCCTGGCTTAGCAATATCTCGCTCAAATACAAATTCTGGGCCGTCAATGCGGTCGCCTTTATCACCACCCTGCTGCTGGTGCTGTACGCCGTACAGCTTGAACAACAGGCGCGCAGCCAGGCGTCGCAGGCATCGGCCCAGGCCCAGGGGCGCTTGCTCAGCGCCTGGCCAGCCGACAAAACCTTGCCCACGGGTGAGCACTGGCTCGCCTTTGCCAAAGGCCAGATCCCCCAGGACCTGCCCGCCCTGAGCACTGCCAGCGGCTGGACTGAACTCAACCCCATGCCGTTGTTCGGTGAAAACCCGCTGATCGGCGCCGAAGTGATCAGCCGGGCCGACGGCCAGCAAGTCGCAGTCCTGGCCTACGCGCCGAGCCTGAGCCAAGTGTTCCGTGAACGCTTCACTCATTACGCCGTCGCCGTGGCCGTGCTGATGCTGGCCATGCTCGGCGCCTCGCAGTTGTTGATCCGTTTTCTGCTCAGCCAACTCAACACCCTCAAGGATGTGATGCTGCACGTTGAAAAAACCGGCGACCTCTCGGCGCGAGTGCCATTGGCTTGCAAGGATGAAGTCGGCCAGATGGCCAGTGCCTTCAACGCCATGCAAGCCGGCTACCAGCGGGTGGTCAATACCGTGGCCCGCACCGCCCGGCAACTGGACGACGGCGCCGCACGCCTGGCCAGCAGCATGAACGAGGTACAGCACGGCATGCTTGGCCAGCAAAGCGAAACCGACCAGGCCGCCACCGCCATCAACGAAATGACCGCCACCGTCTACCACATCGCCCAGCACGCGGGCGCCACCCGTGACTTGTCGCAGTCCGCCGACACCCTCGCCGGCAGCGGCCAGGCAGTGGTCACCCGGGTGCAGCGCTCGATCGCCGGGCTGTCCAGTGGCGTGCAGCAGACTGCCGAAATGATCCAGAAACTGGCCGAAGACAGCCAGAAAATCAACGGCGTGGTCGGGGTGATCCACAGCATCGCCGAACAGACCAACCTGCTCGCCCTCAACGCCGCCATCGAAGCCGCCCGCGCCGGGGAAATGGGCCGCGGTTTCGCGGTAGTCGCCGACGAAGTGCGCAACCTGGCCAAACGCGTGCAAAGCTCCACCGACGAAATCACCCGCATGGTCTCGGCGCTGCAAGCCGGCACCCGCGACGCCGTGGACTTCATGCAGGAAAGCTCGTTCAAGGCCGACGACTGCGTACAGCAGGCCCAGGAAGCCGGCCTCGCGCTGGCTGAAATCACCGGGGCCGTGGCACAGATGCGTGAGAGCAACACCCAGATTGCCGTGGCCGCCGAGCAACAAAGCCATGTCGCCGAAGAAATGAACCGCGCCGTGGTGAGCATTCGCGACGTGACCGAAAACACCGTACATCAAACCGTGGCATCCGCGACTACCAGCAATGAACTGGCGACGCTGGCCGGAGAGTTGAGCAAGGCGATTGGGCAGTTGAAGTTGTAAGACTGTTCCAGCTGTAATCCGACTCCTACGACCAAGCCTCGATTTACCTGAGATTAAGACGAAACTTCCTCGCCCCTCTCGCGAATAACGCCGACTTCTTTTACCTGACAACCGCTGCAAAGTCCCTCGCCTGATCAAACAGTGCGAGGGAGTGCAGATGGTGGTGTTCGTTAAAGCCCTGGTGGATGGGGCTGTCTCTTGATCTCGGTGCTGGCCAACCTGGTGCTGGTGCCGATGGATCCCGAAGCGCCGAAGGTTGAGCGCGTATTCGCGGATTTCCGCACCTGCCTGAATACCTTTGATAAGTGGGCCGACAGCTTTTTAAGTGGTTCGGCACTTAGCGTGGAGCAGGTCTTCAAGGTTGGAGAACAGGTCGCACTGGTCGCACCGGTTTCTTCGAAAAAACCCAGTCGCACGGTCGCTCAATGCAAAGCCCAAGGCGGGCTGACCTTGGTGCATCTGTTCGAAAGCACGCAGTTCGTGCCCATCGGCAACACGCCCGTGAGGCTGCAAGCCGTTGCACAAGACAGAAGCCCGGTAGGTGCGCCACTGCATCGCACCATTGGCCCCAGCGGCATTCTTGAAGTCAACGACTGTACCCGCGACCAGACGTACGAAATCACCTTTTACCCCAACGTTTCCAAGGCTCACGTCCAGGCGCTGTA
>JAAIGE0101041144.1_pt1 | contig 32893 bp, 36 predicted proteins | sample 6487951 | NCBI WGS metagenome assembly JAAIGE01 (sample SAMN13974128, study PRJNA590717) | phyllosphere metagenome | biome: tomato field; feature: multiple bacterial spot infested tomato fields; material: tomato leaves; isolation source: leaves from tomato fields | host: Solanum lycopersicum ...
ACGGTGCTTGCACGCTACTCCTCGCTGACGATGTCCGCCGCGTTTGGCGGTGGCGCAGCGATAGCTGCCAAGGCGTCCACCATGACGGTCTTCGACCGATACGGTCGCGACTTCACGATGACAGGCGCATCCGGCATCCGTACCCGCAGTTCGGGCCTCCTCGCGGGTGGCATGCTTTCCCCGATCGACGCACCGTGGCAGCGGACCGAAGCCGCCGATGCTCACCTCGGCATCTCGTCGTCGGTGCCCACCTACTGGCAGTCCGTCCGCCCGAACCGCCCGGCCATGGTGTCGTTCTCTCCAGCACCTGGGCAGACGGTGACGCTCGGTGCCGACGTGGTGGTCGATCGTGGCGACGGCATCGCCGGCTCGCCCTTACGCGGTGTCGTCGATTCGCCCATCGGCATGTCGTCGGTCTGGACCGGCCACGGTTGGTCCGCCCGCTTCTCGTCCGGATCGTCCCAGGACGCACGCACGACGCTGCGCGTCCTGACCTTCTCCACCCCGCTCAGCTTCGGATTCGAGTTCTCGGACATAGTCGAGCGGGGACAGGCGCTCGGCATGCGCGGCGGCGTCGAACTCGGCTTCAGCGGTGCTCGGACGACGATGGCTTCGCTGACCGCACGCCGCATGATCGCCGGCGTGCTCGTCTCGGCGCGGGCCACCGCTTCAACCACCCGCATTGCTGGCGGCTCGGAGATGATGCACTTTTCGGGACCGGTACGGGGCAGCGCGTTTGCCATTGAGGGAGCACACGGTCTGTTCGGCGGCACGGCAACGCTGGGCCTGTCGTCGCCATTGCGGGTGGAGCGTGCGAGGACGACCCTGCTCGTACCCGTCGCCTACGACTTGATGACCGGTGCGCTTTCCGCCGCGACGACCATGGTCGATCTCGCCCCCGACGCTCGCGAGCTTGATTTGGAGCTCGGCTGGTCTGCCGCGATGTCGCCGACCTCCTCGCTGCGTCTCGGCATCGCACATGCCTTTGACGCCGGGCACGTCGCCGGTGCGACCGACACGGCGGGCTTCGTCACGCTGGTGCTGCGGTGAGCCGCTCCTTCCGCGCCCGCTCGCCGCCGGGGCCACCCGCCGCTCAGCAGTAGATAGAACGTCCAACAACGGACCTGCGACGCCAGGATCTCTCCCGGCGGACGACGACGCACGTCCATCGAACACGAGGGAAGAAGATGATGACCAGGATCACCGCCATGAGCGCACTGGCGCTGCTCGCCGCCTGTGGATCGGCATCGGTCGCCGAACGCGACGCCGCCGCGCAGACGAAGGAAGTCGCCAAGCCGCTGACGATAGCGGGTCTACGGATCGGCATGTCGGCGACCGAGGCGCAGGCGGCGCTCGCCCGCGACGGCTGGAAGGTCGAGACGTCGGCCGGGGAGGACTGGGTCGCGACCGTCGATCGGGAGGCCAAACGGCAGCGCGACGTCTTCCCCATCGATGAGCCGAAGAACGGCATCGCGGTGCTGAACGCCCGAAAGGACGACGAGACCCTGATCGTAGAATTCCGGCCGATGCCGGCCGGGAACGTCGTCAAGCTGGTGAAGTACGCCGCCCCCGCCGCTGGGAGGACGCCCGAGCAGATCGCCGCTGAGATGACGAAGCGCTACGGCAGGCCGGGCGTGTCGACGGTCGCCAGTTCCGTCTACGAGGCAAGCTGGTGCACGGGTGGTGATCGATGCCGGCAGATTTGGGGAAACCAGCATGCGGGTCTGGAGGCCAAGCTCGACGTGTACGGTAAGCTGAAGGTGTCCCTGTGGCAGGGAGTCGCTGCGGATGACGCATGGCAGGCAGCGGTCAAGCGCGCGGTGGCAGGCGGCGCTTCGCCCAAATCGTCGTTCTAGAAGAGTTGCGGACGGGGCGCCGCTCGGAAGGCGGTGCCCCGATCCTCCGTCATGTCGCGCTGATCGCCGCCCGATACCTTGCTCCGGCAGTGGGGTCGGAGGTTCGCGAGCGCAACCGTCGATGGCGCAGCGGCATCGCAGCGCTCCGCGCTCACCTGCGGCTTCGATCTCCGCAGCGGCCACGGAGCGCCCAGTTCCCTCCCGTTCGCGGTAAACCACTAGGAAAGTTAGATCACTCGTTGGAACGGGACGTGGGCCGCTGCGGCAGACCATCGGAGAACCATGTCCGAACATCCTCCGGACGATCCACAGGGGATGTATCTCCGAAGGACAGGAGCGCCCAATCACGATCGGCAACCGGCACCTGGAGCCACCTCGGTCAGAGGTGGAGCCGATGTCGGGGGAACGGGTCACGGCTGACGCACGAGGGATGCGATCGCAAGCTCGTGACGGGTTCAGCGGTCGGTGGGGGCGTCCGCGGCGATCACCGTCCCCTGAGGGTCGGGGGCCAGTAGGTCGAGCAGCCTGGTGGCGAGCCTCGTCATGCCGGCCGGCACGGCCTTGTAGATCACCTCACGGCCACGCCGGTCGTTTCTCACCAGCCCGGCCGCGAGAAGAGACTGCAGATGGTAGCTGATCAGATTCTGCCGGATGCCGTGCTCCGCGCCTAGGGTTACCGGTCCGACGCCCGCGTCGCCGCTCGCGACGATGCGGCGGTACAATGACATCCTGGTCGGATGGCCGAGCGCGGCGAGAGCCTGGGTCAACGCCTTCTGATCCATACGGCGACTATAATTGATGTTGGACGAGGTTCAAAGCGGGTGCGCAGACAACATGCATCAATAATTATTGATAAGTTAACCATTGATGCTATCTTCCTCCCATGGGACGAGGTTGTCCCCGGGAGTGAAGGCCATGACTAGGATGCAGGGGCTTCGGTGCGCGGACGAGGCGGGATCGGCTTGCGGCGATGGAAACGACGCCTCGATGGGTGCGCACGCCGCGCTCCGTTGGAGGCTCGACCCGCTTGGAGCGGACGAGGTAACCGACGAGATCGTCGTCACGACGACCCGTCGGCTTCTGCGCCTGACGACCGCCGCGGCCGACGTGGCGGCCAGGTTCGTCCGCGATCGCGCCGTCGAGGACCCCGTCGAATGGATGACCGCCCCCCGTAGACTCTTCGACGGCGAGACGGCCATGGATGCATGCCAGGATCTCGTGGGCTTCGACAGGTCGGTCGTCGTCCACGGCTTTGGTCTTGATCCGGATGCGCCTGCCGAGGAAGTGGAACGGCTTCTTTCGGAGGAGGTCGACCTCGCTGCGGCAGCCGATTCGGAAGTCGTGCAGGATGGCCGGCACGGGCTGCCGCGGCGGGAGTATCCGCGCCTGCTCAGCTGCTGGGTGACGACGTCGGGACGACGTGGCCGCCTCATCGCCTTCTACGCGATGGTCACGACCCGCCCCAATGCATTGATGGATCGGGTGCTCCGGCGCTACGGCGCCGCAGCCGCGCAACGCGCCGACGTCACAGTCGGGTTCGACCGCGGCAACGTGCTGGTCGACGCTATGATCGGCGAGGAGATGATCAACACGCTCCTGCTCGCCGCCGCTGATCCGCGCTCGACAGCCGTCAGAGGCCTCGACGTCGTCGTCGAGCAGCGGTTCGCGGCATGAGCGTCGACCTCGTCGCGGTTCCGGTGCCCCCGGACGTCCTCGCCCGTGTTCTAGACCGGCATGACGACTACCGGGTTCTGCGTCGGATCAGGACGATGGACCGGCGCGCCCCGCTTCCGGTGCAGACGACTGGTCTCGTCGGGCTTGCGCTGGACCTCGAAACCACCGGGCTCGATTTCCGTCAGCACGACGTGATCGAGCTGGCGATGCAAAGGTTCCGCTTGGACGAGCACGGCCGCATCGTCGAGACCGGGCGCCCTCGGTCCTGGCTTGAGCAGCCGTCCCAGCCGATCCCGGCCGAGATCACGCGGATTACCGGTCTCGCGGATCCCGACGTCGCGGGCCGGGCCATCTCGGACGGGGAAGCGACCGCCATGATGCTCGGAGCGGACTTCGTGGTGGCTCACAACGCTCGCTTCGACCGTGCCTTCGCCGAGAAGCGGCTGCCGCTGGCGGCCGGCCGTCCCTGGGCTTGCTCGCTGAACGACGTGGATTGGCGGGATCTGGGGTTCGAGGGGCGGACGCTTTCCTCGCTCCTTGGCCGCATGGGCTGGTTCTACGATCCCCACCGCGCGCAGACCGACGTCACCGCGCTCTTGCATCTCCTCGAACATCCGCTGGACGTCGGAGGGACGGTAGCCGGTCGCATGGTGGAGCGGGCGATGCGGCCGACCTGGATCGTCGAGGCCGTGGATGCGCCGTTCTCCGCGAAGGACGTCCTCAAGGAGCGAGGCTATCGCTGGGACGGCGGACGACGAGTGTGGGAGGCGTCGATCACGGAGGAGGCGATCCACGACGAGATCTCGTGGGCGACCCTCATGCTCTACGGGGGACGACGCAAGCCGAAGGTCCGACGAGTCACGTGGGAGAGCAGATACGCCGGAATGGATTGACGCGGAGTGAGCCGCGCCTCAACGACGTCAGCCTACTCCATGCCCCCGTCCGCGTCGCCGTTGATCATCTGGTTGTCGTCGATGACGAACGCCGAGTGGTGTTCGCCGCGAGCGCCCGCGTAGAAGCCCTTCAGCCGCTTCCACCGGATCACGGCGAGCGCGGCGTTCAACGCATTGAGTTCCGCAACCTGCGCCCGGAAGGCATAGGGATCGTCGTCCGGACCACCGCAGAAGGATATCCTGCCCCCCGCGTGAACATGGGAGCGCATGTCCGGAGTGCTGGTGGTGACGCGGATCATGCCTATCAACCCCTCTGGCGTGGGTTGGAGGCCAATGCCGCAATCGACGAACGGCGTGCCGTTGCGTTCGAGGCGCGCGATGATGGCGGGTTTCGCGTGCGGCTCGTCCAAGCAGAGGAAGGCGAAGTCTACTAGATCGAGCAGAGCGACGTTGTCCTGCCCTATGGCCGTGCGATGGGGGACGATGCCGGAGTGCATGCGGGAGTAGATGTCGGCGAAGTGGTCGACCTTGGACCTGCCGGCTTCGGCTTCCGCTCGGGTCGCTGCACCGGGCGCGCGAAAGGCGTTGTGCTGCTGAAACTCGTCATCATCGAACACATGGACGTGCTCGACACCGGTCTTCGCGACGAGATCGAGCACGTAGGAGCCTGTCCCGCCGAGTCCCACGATGCCGACACTGCCTCCTGCGACCCGCTCTGCGTATCCGTCCACCGCGTCACGCACCTGAGACGGATCACCGTACTCCAGCGGGCTGCGGGGCGGAGCATGGACCTTGCCACGCATGCGACGGGCAGATGCCGAGGGTCGGATCGCCTGGGCTGGCTCCTCGATGCGACGAACGTATGCGGTGACCAGCTCGTGGTAGTCGCCGAACTCGCGCCCTTCGGGACGGATGCATAGGTAGCGGCGGCCGTCGTCGGAGTTGACGATCCCGCCCAGTGGCAGCTCACGCCCCGCCGCATCGCAGGGGCGGCCTCCCACGAACTGCGCCGAATGTCCCATCGGCGGCACGATCCGACCGTTACGCCGCCAGAGCGGCACGACGAGCTCGCCCCGCCGGACGCCCCTCTGTTCGTCGACGAAGGGCACCCAATGCACGGTAAGGCTGGCCTGCCCCACGGTGACCTCGTAACCTTCGGCGACGAGGCGGGCGATGTCGGGACTAGGACTGGACGGCGGCGGCGACATGAAACACCTCATCCTCGACGATGGGAGTGCCGTGACCGGGCACGAGGAAGCCGGTCGCCCTGTCGAGCGGGCCCTCGCGGAACGTCACGACGAAGGAGGTGCTCCTGGTCGCCGGGAAGGCGAGCTTGACCACTTCGGCATAGTCAATCGCGGCGACGCCGACCACGTGTCGACGTCCATTGACGATGATGCTCACGTCGCCCCTCTTCGACTTCCCCTTTCCGTCGATGGCGGCATCGGCGACCACGGGCCCCTCTGCGGGGATGATCGGCTTCGTATCGATAGTCATGACGTTCTCCTCTTCGCTATGGAAATTCAGTCGTGCGCGTGCGCCTGGACGGCTTCGTGCGCTTGCTCGTAGATGGCGGCGAACCGCGCTTGGGAGGGGGTGCGATCGACGAGGTGATCGAACGCAATGCCCTGCGGCGCGCGCACGAGCCCCTGGTTGAACGCCGCCTCGTCGATCGCGCTCAGCATGGCCAGCCTCAGATCGTCTCGCTTCGCCTTGAAGAGACGCACCGGCCGGAGCAGCGGCTCGAGATGCACCGGGAGCATGCCTTCGGTGGTCGGGGTGACCAGCCAGGTGATATGCGAATAGTCCACGGTCGCCCCGATGGAGTGCTCCACCCTGCGGCGGTTCGTCCGTCCGTCCATCATGGCGGCGAGCTGATCCAGCGTCTCTCCAGTCGCGCCTTCGATGCCCACGATCGAGATGACCGGGTTGGCGCATCGCGCCGCGAGCATCGCGAGGAGCGGCACCGGTGGCAGCGTGACAGCGTTGGGGGAGGCCGCCGAGGCGGGTAGTTCTCGGGACAGATCCCACACATGGTAGGGCAATTCGGCATGGTGGGCGAGCTGCCGCGCGAAGTGGGTGCGGCCCGCCCCGTCCTCGCCGACGACCAGCATCGGGGGCAACGTCAGCCAGCCGGCTTCTACGCTTCTCCGCTCGGCACAGGCGTTCTGCACGAATGTGAGCGCCTCGGCCTGCCAGTCGAAAGGTAGGGTGGAGGAGATTCCCTGCTCCGCCAATGCGGCCGCGCCGAGCAGGTCCAGGCGCGCATGGGTGGCGAGACCCGTTCTGCCGGTCACGAAGGGCCGCACGACGTCGATTGACGGGGGTATGATCTCGACCGGAGCGGGATCGTGCTGCGGAGCGACGCGTGCGCCGAGCCTCCTGCTGGAGCCGCTCACTTCAGGTCGCCCCGCCAGAACCGCAGCGGACGCCTACCCCCCGAACCTAATCCGGCCTTCTTGACCGCGTTCTCGGTCTTGAGCATCTCCGTCATGAGGAGCTGCTCGAGCGACTTCGCGCCATGCTCGTCGCAATGCGCCTTCCAATCTCGGTAGCGGTTGGACTGCCATCGGGCCCAGTCGTATATCCGATCCTGCTCCCACTTCTCGCTGAGCTTGATCGTCAGGAACGGATCGGCCCGCCGGTTGCCAAGATGCATGATGATCGCCGGCCTGTTGTACGGCCCTACATCGGCCTGCATCAGCCAGATGGTTTCCGCGTCCCGCGCATCCTTCTCCTGCTTCCTGCGCAGCTTTTCGATACGCTCTAGATCAGCCTGCCGTGCGGCGTCCAAGGTCGCGGTCAGAGCCTCGGGGCCCAGGATCACCGCTACGCGGCCCCATTCGGTCAGTTGGTCCGCATTGGCAATCAACCACGAGTAGCACTCGTTCGCATCGGCGACTTCCTTGAACCTCTGCGACCACACGGCTCCCGTGATGACCTGCTCGCCTGCCACCCGGATCTGCCTATACAGACGCACGGTCGCCCAACCCGCGTCATCCGCCAGCACGGGGAGGTAGGCGGATGCGGCGAGACGAAGGTTAGAATCCCGTTCATCGGGTTGGTTGGTGTCGTGAAGCTGGTCCATCTGGTTCTCCAAGAAGACGATCTGTCTCGGAGATGATGCCGGATGGGCCGAGCAGCCACCTGCTCATGAGGTTCAAACCGACGTCTGGAGGTTCATTTTAGTTTCCCACGCCGTTTATGACGCACTTCGGGCAATGGTGAACCCGGCGGACTTGGCGACCTTACCTGAATTGACGAACTGGCCGGTCGAGCGACTCTTGGCGCAGGCGGCGCCTCAGCCGCTGTGAGATTGACCGCCATCGATGCGTCTACGGGGATGTAAAGCTCTAACTTTGTCGATCAGGGAGGCGACCTGCACCTTGAGGTTGCGCAGGATAATTTGGGAATTGGCGGGCAGCGAAGACAACGCCGAGCTTCCCCCTTTTCGGTGGTTTATCGACCATGACGTTCCGGATCGAGGAAGGTGCCACTCACAGTCGCGAATATAACTATTCGATGTCGGAGTCTGTCCGAGAACTATAGGAATGCGATCGCGGGCAACTAGCGCGAATTAGGATCCGGGTACTGATGCTCCCGCATAAGGGTCGTATAGCTGTGGTTGTGGTGGTGCCCTAGGCGGCGTGGCCGGTTCTCCACGGACGAAGTCAGGCGGTCGAATCACCTCCCCCTTATGTACCGACGATTCGCCTTCAGTGATCTGCATCAGTCCGTCTGCAATCGAACTTGCGCCGAAGATGACAAAGCAACCGAGCACCACAGTCACTCCCCGGCGGAGCGGCAACCTTCCCTGCAGCATGAGAACCCCGATTGCCGCCACTGCCAACGTCGCGAGGATCGTGGCCGGCGTTCCCGTGACAAGCGTGCAGACCCAGTCTGCGGCTGCCATGAGAGCTCCGCTTTGTTCTGGGTCGGCGAGCGAAAACCTATCGGTCATCACGGACAAATGACCTCCACAACATGGCGCCGCCCAGCGACGCGGGCCAATTGCACGAACACGCCGATCGATCCGCGAACATAATCGAGTACGTCCTGGCGATTGAGGCGCGTACCGCCCTGCAAGATGAGAAGCGCGATCTGTTCAACCGCACCCTGCGTGCTGTCAGCATGTACCGTCGTCATCGATCCTGGATGGCCGGTGTTGACTGCACGGAGGAAGGCGTACGCCTCAGGGCCCCGCAGTTCGCCAAGGATGATGCGATCGGGGCGCATGCGCAAGGACGCCGAGACTAGGTCATCTGCGGAAACCCGCGCCTCACCTAACGCACTGCGCGCTGCCAGAAGTCCTACTGCGTTTTGATGACCGACTTGGAGTTCGGGCGTATCCTCAATGGTAATCAACCGTTCCTCTGCTGGAATCTCGCGGATCAAGGCATTCAGGAATGTGGTCTTACCAGTCGAGGTTCCTCCCGACACGAGGATGTTGCGCCGTGCCCGAACTGTTGCACGCAGCAAACCGGCGAGATCGCCCTGCTGTCGTGCTTCTTGCACGTCATTGTCGAGAGACGTTACGCCATGGCGCGCATGCGTTTCGACCCCCTCGAAAGCGCCTGCAGCAACATAGTCGTTTAGCGACATGCTCGTGGCGATGTGCTTGCGGATCGCCAATGCCAGTGACCCACGTGTTGCCGGGGGTGCAATCGCCTGGATGCGCGAGCCGTCGGGCAAGACGGCTGAAAGCAGGGGATGCTCACGGTTGATACCTTGGTGGGAGAAAGCTGCAATCTGGCCGACGAGCCGCCCCAGCATTGCGGCATCCAGCGCCGCGATATGGTGCTGCTCGACCATACCGCCGAGCGTCTCGACCCAAATTTCGCAGGGCCGGTTAACGTAGAGGTCGGTGACGTCTGCTCGATCGAGTAGATGGGCTATCGGCTCGAGATAGCTGTGAAGATAACGCCAACCCTGCGTCATCGCCGCGCTTCGGCTTGCGTAAAGTCGAGATCGCGCGCGACGAAGACGCTAACGCTGCGACCAGCAGGAACGCGCAAGGTAGGTGCAATGTCATTCGCGCGCGTATTGACGCTGCCGGCTACACCGGTTGTCGATCCCGGTAGCGCTACGATGACGGGAGAACGACTGTTGCGAGCGGCGAGCGCCACCCCGACGTCAAGCGCCGATTGCAGAATTGCGCCGCTGAAGCGCTCGAGGAAGTGTGTATCTACATCGGCCTTGACGCCTCCACGACCCTCAGGATCGGCTGCTGGTGAACCGATTGCGATCGTCACTCCATCTGGCCGGATGAGGCGCGACCAGAGAATGACGGCACGCTTCTGCCCGCGTGCGGTGTCGGCACCATACTCGCCTATGAGGCGACTGCCCCGCGGGATCAGCACATGCGTGCCGTCAAAACCATGAATATCCCTTTGCACCAACGCGCGAGCGAAGCCGGGGCTAGTAGAGTCGAAGGCCGTCTCAAGCACGGCCGGGATGAGCGTTCCCTGCGGTACGGTCGTGGCCCGATTGGCGAACATGCTGGCACGCACCCGTGTGGTCGGCAATCCGCCTGTACGCTCGCCAGCTCCCCGCCGTTCGCTTTGCTCCTGCGGGTCCCCCGCTGGCGCGCCAGGAGCGGATATGTCGAGGATAAGGGGCGAGCCACCTGAACTACGCGTCTGTGCTGGAGGCGCAGGCGTCTGGACCGTTGGTATAATTGGATAGCTCGTGATCACGCGCACCGCTTCAGGTGCAACCCGGGGCGGTGTGGGCGCGGCCGGTAAAGGAGCGGGTACGGGTGTGATGGTAGCGAATGGCGCCGGTAAGGCGACTGTTGGCGGAGGAAGATAAAGGGGTGGCGGTGCGGCACTTCCTGCGATTTCGCTCTGCATCGGTGCCGCAGCGGGTGCCGTGACTTTCTGGCGCCGCGCCTCGAGCATACCGAACAACCCGAGCGCCGCCACGCCAGCGAGGATTGCGATGGCAGTACCTGATATTCCGGTCCGCGGGCGCTCGACCACCGGACGAATGTCGCGCTCCGCGTCTGGCTCCAGCGTAGCCTCGGAACCGGCTTCTTTCGAAGTGACAGGGGGCCGCGGAGCCGTGGTCATTTGTCGACCTGTGTCGATAGGCGATCAGCGCGAGCACGTCGCTTGTCGATGCGAAAGACGAGCTGACGCTCAACGCCATCGATCACGAAGAGCTTGCCGCGCATGTTGCCATTGAGAAGCGTCTCCCGTCCATCTGCGTTGCGGCCGAATACGGCTGGTAATGGGCCGTCGGGCGGCCAGTCGATGAAGGTGCGAGCGCCATCGTCGCTTATGGCGAACGGGAACAGCGACCGATCGCCGCGAAGGCGATAGTCGCCGACCATCGGCCCAGCTTGGAGCCCGTTCGGAATTCCTTGAGGTCCGAGAAGATCGCTGCTCGGGTAGGTGAAGCGCAGCGTGTAGGGGAGATTGCCCTCTCCGGCCTCCACCCCGGTCAATTCAAAACTATAGCTTCGGACGTCGGTGACGATGGTCATGTTAGTCGCGACCCCGACCTGGACCGGCTTCACGAACAGAAGGTTGCCCGCCTTGTTCGCACTGATCTGCCATGCGCCGGTGTCGCCTAGCGCCACGCTTTCGATCCGCTCATCTGACGCCAGTTCGATCGTCACCTGATAGCCTGACGCCGCACGCAGTGGTACGATCTGGTTGCTGCGATATTCGACCGATTGGATGCGCGGGTCGCCTTCCCCGGGCAATGGTACTGACTGCGCCGATGCCGACATGCTCGTGAGGAGTAGTGCAGGAGCGATCACAAGGAAGTTCCAGCTCACGGCTGCCTCGGCCTCGTGCTAGCGGCCGAGGGCGCGTCAGAAGCGATCTGAGTTGGCGCGGCCATCGACGCGGGCTCGTGCGAGGGCAAAACTTCCTGGCTACGGCGGTAGCGCTGTACCTGGAAGCCGAGCGGATTGACGAAGCGGTCGGCCACGCTCATCGGCTCGCCGGAATAACGGTAGTTGATAACCGCTACCCAACTTTGTGCAGATTGCGGCTGCCCGCCGGCATCACGGCGCCTGGTATCGTAACGCACCATCGCGGTACTCCCGCCCATCGGAGTTACGCTCTTCACCGCGACTTCGATCGAAGTCGTTCGCGGTAGGCGCGCTAGCGGACTGGCCGGATTAGAGGCTTGCATGCCGGCTATGTAGTCGGCACGTGCCCGTCCGATCGACCACAACCCGACCTTTCGATAGTCAGCCTGCACGGTGCTGAAGTCGAATTCTTCCCGGGCGATGACATATTGCACGAGGAAGGATTGGGTCAGTGCCCGATCCGCCGATACGGTTTGTGCATCCAGGGGTTTGAGGGCCTGCACGAAACCTGTCTGCCGGTCGACTAGCAGCGTGTATGGAACGACCGTCTTCAAAGGCATCAGCATTACGAGCGCCAACGCCTCGCACAACGCGATCATGACGGCGATACCCGCCACGATCCAGGCAGTGCGCCGAGAGGCGGCAAGACCATCACGGCGGTCCCGCGCCCAGCTTGCAGCGTCAGCGAAATACGCCTGCTGTTCGGTGATCTTGGTCGACTTCATGATGCCCGATCTCGCGCCTTGGCGCTTGCGGATACACGACGTGAGTTCCTACGGCGAATGCTCTGTCCCAATGGCGTGCTACCGACTTCTCGCATTGAATGGCCTGGCGCGGTCATGACACTCCCACTGATCGTCTGTGCGCGCGAGATGCCGCCGCTACTTGCCAAGTGTTCGTCACGACGCTGTGAAGCCGCTATGCTGTTGGCGATCACGACCGCGCGCGAACGAGGCTCCTGCAAGTCATTTGATGTCCGGAAAGGAACCCGGTTGCCGGCTTGTGCCTTATCCATGTCCATTTGGCGTGAAACATCCCCTACCCACCGAGTGGTGTCCGGAAACGTCAGCCCGAACGCGATGCGGACGATCAGGGCCAGCAACCCCGCGATGGCAAGCGCGAAGATGGTTGTCGCGGCCAGGATGGTAACCGGCACCCCAGGAATAGCGATGCCGCCTGCACGTTGCGCCGCGAGATCAGAAATCCAAGGTTCGAGCAGCGCCAATTCAATTCCCAGCGCAATCGCGACGCCGGTGCTGCCGAATGTTACCGCCGCGAGACCGCGGAGCCAGCCTTGGGTAAGCCCACGCGTCGTCTCGAAGAGAAGGAATGCGATGAATAGCGGCCCCAATGCCAGAAGTAGTCCGGCACCCAGGCGTAACAGCGCAAAGGCACCGAGACTGCCGACCAGGAACATGACACGGGAAGCACCCAAGGCGAAGGTGTCAAAATTCGCGAACAGTGGCGGGGCGACACCGTTCGCCTGTTCGACCTGATCGCGCGTCGGTGTGCCTACCCCATAGATGGCGAGTATGCGGAAAGACCGATCGACGCCGTCCATCCGCATCGCCAGACCACCGGCGGCACCTGGGAGCCCAGCTGGCCGACCGATTTCACTGGCGAGATCGGTCGGCGCGCGCAACACGACGTCGAACACGACCGTGCGGTAGGCTGACCAACTCGTGGCGAAAGCCAACACGATGCCGATCTTGACGATCCCGAGGACAGCCTCGCGCGTACCCGGGGTCTCTCCGAACAGCATCCGATATCCGAAGAGTGCGATGAAGATCGTCAGTAGAGTGCCGAGAAGCAACGAGACACTTGAGCCCGACATGGCGAGCGCCGCGAATCCCTGCGAACCAAGTGTAGCTGCCTGGCAGTCAAGATAGCCAAGCAGCCCCGAAGCGAAGCTGTCGGGCGCAGGCGAGATCGCGCACCCCATCAGGTGCGGTCCAGCAGAAGTGGCAACCAGTCCTCGGGATCATCGCCAATCTCAGCCCGGATTTCGTCGAGCAGGCGCACCGTGCGCTCACGACCCGATAGGATCGTCAGCATCTCGTGTTCGCCGCTCATGTTCAGGCGAGCGACGACACTTTCATTCCCGTGCTTGATGAGAAAGCAGCGAGCTGTGTCCGGGAGCGAGCGGACGAGCTCGAATTCATGCGTGGTGAGGCCGAAGCCGTCGACATAGTCGGAGGCCTGCGCTTTTGGATTCGCCATGAAGATCTGCGTCGCGGCCTGCTCGATGATCGCGCTGGCAATCCGGCTCTGCAACGCATCGGCTGCGCTCTGCGTGGCAAAACCGACGATGCCGTTCCGCTTTCTGATCGTCTTCTCCCAATCTTTGATACGACGCACGAAGATTTCGTCATCGAGCGCCTTCCAGCCCTCGTCGACAACAATGATCGCCGGTGTGCCATCAAGCCGCTCCTCGACGCGATGGAAAAGAACCATCATTGCGGGACTGCGGACGACCGGATCATCAAGAATCTGCGTCATGTCGAAACCAACCGCAGGCGCGGAAAGGTCGGTCGTATCCTCGGCATTGTCGAACAGCCAAGCCCGCTCCCCATCGCCCCACCACGGTCTCAGGCGAGACCAGAGATCGCCCGCCTGTGGGCGCCGATCGCCACGAAACAGCTCGATGAGGTGGCGCAAACGCCGGAAATCGACGGGTGCGCGGTAGTTTGCGTCTATCGCGTCCTTGATGCGCGCAACCTCCTCCAGATCGGCGCCGCCTGCAAGCAGCACCAGCCAGTCGAGGAGGAACTGCCGATTGGTTGGCGTGTCGGAAAAAACCAGTGGATTAAGGCCGGAAGGTTGCCCGGGACGCAAGACATCGTAGCGGCCGCCGATCGCACGGATGAACAGCTCGGCACCGCGATCCTTGTCGAAGAAGACGATGCGCGGGTTCACTTTGCGGGCCTGCGCAAGGAGGAAATTCAGCACCACGGTCTTCCCGGATCCCGATGGTCCGATGACGGTGAAATTCCCGAGATCACCGTGGTGGAAGTTGAAGTAGTACGGACCCGCTGCAGTCGTCTCGAGCAGCGATATGGCGTCGCCCCAATGGTTGCCCTGCGCCTGCCCCAGCGCGAAGTTATGACCGCTGGCAAGGCTTGCAAAGTTTGCCGTCGAAACGAGACCGCGTCGCGCAATATACTTGAAGTTACCGGGAAATTGCGCCCAGAAGGCGGGTTCCAGTGCGATATCCTCCCGGACCGCGATGACCCCGAGCTCGGCAAGCGTCGCCTGTATTTCAGCAATTCCAGAATCAACCGCTGGGGGCGTATGTCCTCGCACGCCGATCGTCATATGGTGCTCACCAAATCCCGCGCGCCCCGCCGCCACCTGATCCTTGGCGTCGGACAGGCTAGCGCGCAGACTGACTGCCTCATCCTCTGCGGAACGCATGCGCCTGAGCGACAGGTTCATGCGTCCAAGCGCAACCGATCGATCAACGAAGCCGAACGATTGAGAAATGACGAGTTCAAGCGGGAGGCGCAGCAGCTCGTCGAACATGCCAGCGCTGGTTTGGCCGGGATAGTCCTTGATGGAGACCAGCCCGAGGAAGTCGCGTGGCTGCCCAGCGGCCGGTCCAAGCTCGACTGTCTCCTGGCCAAAACTGATGCGGCGGTACGGGAGATAGTCTCCGATGTCCTGCATCGGAAGCAGGATCGGGCGCATCTCGCCGTTCAGGATGTTGGACAGGAATTCGAGCGGTTCCGAACAAGGCCCCTCCGGTGTATCATAGGTGCCGAGTAGTCGGGGGGCGTAGCTGCCCAGCGCTGCCAGCAGCGCCTCTCGGGCGGTATCGAGCTGTCGAAGCTCATGTGCCGTGGCGTCGGAAACCGGCTTGATGAAGGTGCTGCGCACCTTGTCGAGGAACCCAACGCGTCCCTGGAGGGGACGGCGAACCAACGTCAGGTACAGATCGTTTACGTAAAGCCGCCTATCCCCGAGCCTTGCCTGCCAAGCGGCATCCAGCCGTGTGGAGAAGGCGTCAGGAAATGCAGCTGGCAATGACACGTCAACGCGCCGGCGTATGACATGATGATAAAGCGCGAATTGCGAGGAGCCGACTGCCTGAAGCATCGCATCACGGAGGCGCTTGCGATAGTTGATTTCATCGGTGTCCGCGGTTTCGAACAGCAGCCCGCGCAGGTGAATGACCTGGGCTAACCGCCCGTCACGCGTTTCCAAGGTATGCTCATCGACATGTCGCGCATACGGCAGGTGCGCGCCAACCGGCTTCTCTCGAGCAATGAATTTGGGATTGCGGATCAGGGACGGTAGGAGTTGCATCGCCAAACCGCATGATTGCGCACGCGCGGACAACGGCCGACCTTCGTCAGCCACAGATCGAAGAAACGCGGTTCACGCACGCAAAGAACGACGCCGACCAAGTGGATCACCAATGCGATGACCACTACCCAGACGGATCGAAAGACGAGGAACAGCTCGGTCGCAATCACGGCGTTGGCAGTGAAGTAGCTGTAGGTCACTCCTGCGAACATTTGAGGGCGGGTCAAGCCCGTAAACAGCGGATCATGCTCGATGTTGCCCAAGAGTCAGCCGCCGAGCGTCGCGGTGGATTGAATGCCCGCGACGATGCTCGCGGCGCCAAACAAGATAAAGCAGCCGACGATGACGGTGGCACCGTAACGCCAATTGATGCGACCAGTGAGCATCATGAACCCGACAACCGCGACCGAAATGACTGCGGCTACCGTCGCAACGGTGCCAAGCAAAGTCCCCTGTAGCCAATGAACAGCACCAACGATGACGCCAGATCCAGCGGGATCGCTAAGAGAGCCTTGCGCCTGTGCTTTGGCGGACATGAAAAACGCCGGCAATAATGCCACGATCCAAGCCCTATTTGATCGCAAAATCATAAAAAGAAACCCGCATTTTCTATCATAAGGCGTCCCATCTCTCATTACACATTAAATAACTCGACCGCCGTCAAAACAGATACTATTCTGTAGTATACGTATATATCACTAATACCCATATTATATAATAAATGTAACCACAGCAACCTACGAGGCTTTTCAGCAGGGCCCAGCATCACGCAACGTATGCAAATCTCCCAGCCGCTCATCATTGACGCAATTTATTTGATACTCTTGTTAAGGTGAAGAGATTTTTAATTACATTGCACTGCTCTGATGACCAGAGATCACTTTCCCGCCCACATCAACAGCAAATATCAACCTCAGGTCGTTAATGCCAACAACCTCAGATACTATATAGTAACCACCCCTTGGATTTACTTTGGCATCTACGATTTCGAGTTCACCATTGTAACCCATATAACTTTTGCTGGGGTAACATTGTCTAATTTTTGCAACCGCTTTTTTTATATCGACCGATTCTAGAGGCACGCTGCTAAATTTATTTAATGGCGCTTTTATTTTTTTGTAATTGCTTGGAAAATAACGACAATCTCCAATGTCTTTCGAACAAGAAGCGGCCGCCATAAGGCACCCGAGCATCACGATTTTCGCATTTATTAGCATTTTAGTTGTTCCTGCGCGTTTTCGGAACTTCCCGTTCGCCATATTTCTCTCGAATGGGCATGCCAACAGCTTCACGGTATATGTTTTCGGCTTGGGTTGCGCTGATTTCATTGTTTCTTTCGCCTGTTACCGGATCTTCCGTCCGATCCTCTATCCCCTTATCGGCCTCAAATGCATGCCCAAATAGCTCATGAGCAACTATTGTAGTAGTGTTAATTGGCGTACCATCGGGTAACGTAGCATCACCTCTTTCTATGAAGTTTCTTGTCGACGTCCCCCGTCCGTTCATGGCGCTTCCCTGTACCAAGTCTCGACTTTGCGAAACAACGTCACCTTCTGCAAATTTTACCTTATGAACATTTTTCGAGTCCCTCAGCGCATTATAACGCTCAAGTAACTGTTGGTCCGACCTTGCAATTGCTCGGATAGCCGCTCGAAGTTCGGCTCGCTGGCCTGGAGTTCCATATATATCAATCCGCCGACCCGTCGGGTCTCGCCCGTTAAGTGGATCATTTGCAACGTAGGCATAAAGATTAACCTGATCTTCGTACCCGATCGGATCGGTCTGGAGGAAGCGGCCTAAGGTTGGCGAGTACACGCGAGCTTTGTAGTGATACATGCCAATATCCGGCAGCCAAGCTTGGCCAGTGTATTGGAAACGCCCGAGGTTGGTTGAGTTAGCATTGGGGATGCCATACTCGTCATAGCCGTTGATACGGACGAGCAACCCTGCCGCGTTCGCGACAGATATGATCGATCCTTGCCCGTCAACCTGCAAGCTGCGTCGATCACCTAGCGTTGCGCCTTCGTACCACAACATGGGATCATCCTCACCCGCGCCATGAACATATCGCCTTAGCAGTGCTCCGCCTGGCCCATATTCGGCTACCAGCTGATCGCCGTCATATAGGTAGTTCGTGTGCCCAGAGACGCCACCGGTGGTCTGCCACAAGCGGCCATTCGGATCATATGACAGGCTAACTGCGCCGTTCCTAGCGATGAGGCGGTTTTCCACATCATACGTATAGGACGACGATCCGTCTCCTGTGAGGTTGCCGTTTACATCGTAGGTGAAGTTGGCCGGACCACCCGAGACATACTGATTGAGCCCGTTGACTGCATAGGTTCGATTGAAATCGGCATACCCTGTGAAGGCGTAAGCGTCATTGGACCGTGAGCGACTTACAACTTGGCTAGCCGGATTATAGTCGTAGTGAATGACGTTGTCATCGGCCGCCCCGGCGAGGTCGTCCCTAATGTCGCTCAGACGTGAGATGGGGTCATACGAGTAGGATGTCACCGTGGCGCCTCGGGTTCGCGATGCCACCCGGCCCAAGCCATCGTAGCTCGACGCAACAACCGCGCCCCCGCCATTTTCCCGTATCCCCGTCAACAGGCCCCGCGCATCATAGTCATAGGCGAAGAACATTCCGTCCGGGTAGGTCAACTGAGTACGATTGCCTGCCGCATTGTACGCATAGCTCAGCGTCAAGGATGCTCCAGGCATGGTCGTAGTTTGGCTAAGAACCTCGCCGAACGAATTGTACGCTTGGGTCAAGCCAATACCAGCTGGCGAGCCAAATCTCGCGTAGGTCTGAAGACCATTGGCGTCATAGCCGTAATATACATCGTTAGATCCGGGTACATCTTTCAGCGAAATACGATTTAGATTGTCATAGCTGTAGAAAATGGTGTTGCCATCGCGCTTTCGCAGGAACACGCGGTTACCAACCGCATCGTATCCGTAACTTTCGTAATCGTCAGTACTAACAGCCCCATTGATGGTCTTTGACGGGAAGCTCCAGCGTGTCAGCCGGTCAAATCCGTCATAGGCATACCCGGCAAGGTTGCCGTTTGCATCCTTGATGCTCGCCCGCTGGCCGTTAGGCGTATAGCTATATGCCGCATACTCTTGCTGGAGTGGTTCAAGACCATTCGCGGAGTTTTGTCCGTATGCCTTGAGGATCTTCCGGAGCTGCCCTGCAGCATCATATTCGTTACGAACGATCCGGTCCGGTCCTGCTGCACCTGAGGTACCTAGCTGGCAAGCATCGATCGGCGCGCTGGCGAAATTGGCTACGGCATTCATCCGAGTGGTGTCACATACCAGCAGCCCCCGGTCATCATACGACCTATCTCGGAGCGTGTAGATTGTGCCGCCAGAGGATATCGCTTCACGAACGGGATTTCGCCGCGCATCATACGCTATGTCGGAACGACTGGTCGGGGTCAGCGTCGGAGCGTTGGGATCGTAAACCACGCCAGTATCGGTTGCGATGATCTTGTTATCCGAATCCCGGTACGTCATGCGCTTCGCAATGCGCGCGCCGTCTACACCCGCCGCAGAAATCTCCCAAGTCTTGCGCCCCAGGAGGTCGTAGCGAAAATATGTCGCGTCTGCATTCCCCGGCAGGGGGCCGTCGATCGTGAGAAGCCGGCCAGCCAGATCATAGCTATAGCTTGTCGTGCGGATTTCGCCCGTGGCCGCATTGATCCGACGCTCGGCCAGAGGAAGGAAGGTGTTGCCCCAATAATCATATTCCGTCCGGATCTCGGAGACGGTTCCACACGTGCTGCCTGCTCCGCACACGCGCACGACCCGCTTGCGAGCGATTGCTCCCACGCCGGTATCATATTCGATGTAGGTTTTCCGCCGAACGCCGGCCGCATCGGCCGGGTCCGTCTTCTCGGTGAGCCACCCTTGATTGTTGTAGATGTAGTCGGTCTGCCGGCCTAATGCATCGCGATAGATGATCGGGCGGTAGCAAAGCGTACTCAGACAGCCAGCTGCGACCTCCGAATATTCGGCGATATCAGCCTGCCCCGAACCTGGTTTAGCTTTCGAGACTTTTCTCGAGATGTTGCCGAACGCATCATAGTAGAGGTTAACTGAGTTCCCTTCGGGATAGGTTATAGACGACACTTGTAGAGCCGCATTATAATCGTACACGGTGCTGCGGTTCAACGCGTCGGTAGTTCGGGTTATTAAATTCGGAAGTCCGCTGATTGGTGACGAGGGGCGTATGGCATACGTCATGCTATAGCCGTTGGGACCGGTTACGGAGACGCTGTCATACTGATATCCCAGAGTGTACGCGTTGTAGCGAAGGTTCTGGTAATTATAGTTCCACTGTACGCCGTCGCGGATCGCCGATCCAACAACTCTTTCGCTGGGAAGAGCATTGATTTGCTGAGTTAACCCGGTTTCTCCAGGCAATTGAAAAGAAGCAGCAGGTCTTTCAATTGCCGAGCCAAGCCTGTTGTCGCATCCCGTGCATTTGAATACTCTCCCAGCGAGGTCGGTAATCGTGCCATCGGCACCATATGTTTGACGGACAAGCGGGCTGTTGGGGGCAGATGCATTGAAAAGGGAAACTTCGCTAGGAGCGCTCCAAGAAATCGTATCTCCGTTGAAGTCACCGCCTCGATACGATATTGTTATATAAAAGCCTAGGTTACTGCTAATCTTATTAGGTCTATAAAATGTCCGACCGAACGAATCCCCGTTCAACGTTGCTGTATCGTAGCTATATGTCAAAACCTCCCCATCAGGGTACAGCACATTGGAAGCGTAGTACATACGCTGAGTGTATGGATCTGTACCGGGATTTGGATTGGCTACGAAGTTATCTAGCTGCTTGAGATTGAATATGTAAATTTCACCACTTCCACCACGCTGATAAATTCCACCATTCTGGGTGAAGGTGGATCCGCTACCAACTGGACTTTTGCAATCAAAGTCGATGCACTGAAATGCATCAGATGCCGCACCGCCATGATGCACGGAAAACGATGCGGTGTTATACCCGCCCATGGGGCTGGAGGTGATTCGGCCTCGATAGTACGGCGCAACATTCTGCACCCAGTCAAACTTCAAATGCGGCGAACCAGGAATGGAAATGACCGGAGTATCCGGCGTGACTTGTCCTGTCGCGATGTTGATGCCGTTACGGTCCGGTTCGACTTTCAAAGGCGATATCACCGTTGGAATCTCTTGAGCGGCGACATGCGTGGCCGCGCTCAAGGCGACAGCGACGAGGCTCGACCCTGATAGGATGTTGAAACGAGCGGAACGGCGAGAAGTGATGCAACGTGCCATGGGGCAGGCAATCCTATGGAGAGACAGTCAAAGGTCCGCATGCAGAGTTAGGGACAGGCCTGCCCAGGTCTTGGCCGTGGCCCTGCCGCACTTCTGACTGAAATCGTAGCGACCCCTGACATGACAGCGCCGTTGGGGGCGTTCTGTACAGAATACGGGACCGAAAAGAGGCTGACGTACGCTGGCTCGCACATGCCTGGTGTTGGCAAGGAGGGCGCCCTATAGACAACTGACTGACGGTCTGCCGCCAGCGTAGCCGATCCCGCTCCCGCCCCCGGCGTAAACGCTGATATTATGCCTGGAGCGCTAGTGGTTGCCAGCGTTGACAACACGATAGTTGCTGTCGCGGCATTGCTGACGGCAATAACCGGGTTCTTCAGCACCGGGTTCGATGAAGGCGCGGTTCCGCACGCTGGCGCCGATCCCACCGCCATAGCATATTGCGTCCGATTTCCTGCCGGATCTAGGCATATGTTTGACTGCCGGTTGCTATTGGGACCTCCCGAAACCGAAGTAGATTTCAGGCGCCCAAGCCCATCATAGACGTAACCTGTCGTTTCGGAAGCCTGAGCACTATGGACAAACATTAGCAGTACGCCCGCGGAAACACCGCGGATCAGACGAATGTGCTTCATGCTATCTCCCCCAGAAGATATTCACATGGAAGCATACGGCACGGCATCGATCAAGGGCAAAAGCGACGTTTCTCATAGTCTTATTTCCCAACGTGAAAATTCGATGGACCATATAGAACCGCAGGAAGATGGGAGCCTTACTGCCAGATCGAGCAGCCGCGGCCCCGATGGTTAATGCGACATCAATAGATGCCCGCGCCCGCTAACTTACGTGGATCATTGGAGCGCGCGCCAAAGGCGGTCATCATGAGCACTCTGCCGATGTTCTGATTTCCGGCCTCCCAGTCTGATCGCGTGCAGAGCGATGGTTTTGCGAAAGTTCACGCGGCAGCATGATCGTTTCCGCGATCGGCGTATGCCGGCATGATTGGGGCTTCGCGGGGCAACCTTCCCCGAAGTTCATCATACACTCCCTCGCCGGAAGGGCGTCGGATGCAGCGGATCTCGTGAATTAGGGCGACCTGCGTCCCCGCTGACGTGATGGAGTGGGCCAGCGCCGCCTCGACCGGCGCTTCGTCACGACGGCCTCCTTGTCACGGCGACCCATTGCCTTAGAAGGCAATCAAGGACGCAACTGCAAGGCTAGGCAGGATCAGCATGTTGTGGAGGACGCCACACTCAATTGAGCAGGTCGGCCATCTTCGACCATCCCGCATCGGTGAGATATACATATGAACGCCGAGCATCGGTCATGTCCACCGTCCGCTCTACAAATCCCGCCTCCTGAAGCAATGAAAGATATCGCAAGGCAGTTGCCGATGATGTTCTTGCACCAATACACAATGCCGACACGCTCAACCGCTTGGAATTTGCACTGGAAATGAACAAATCAAGGAGCATGTTCCATGCAGGACCTGATGACAACCTGCCTCCAAGCACCTCCTGACGCCGGGCGCATTCACGATATTCCTTCCTAGCCCGATCTACAGCCCAGGGTGTCGTGAGGGCCGCGGCGGCGGCGGGATCCATCTGGATGAACGATACCTCCGTCTGCTCTGAATAGTCGTTCAAGGCCCCGCCACGACGCACCGCACCGCTGGCACGCATATTCATGGGAACACTCCCAAGTGGCGAAGACTGACCATGCCCTCGACGGAAACAATCAGGTGGTCGATGACCTCTATGTCCAGAGCGTCAGCCGCCTTGACGATATGGTTCGTCAGACGGCGATCCGCCTCGCTTGGCGCGAGTCCGCCACCTGGGTGGTTGTGGACCATGATCAAAGCCGTCGCGCCAAGCTCGATCGCACGGCCGACGATCTCCCGGGAGTGTACCGTCACCTTGTCCACGGTGCCGGTGCCGAGCAGCTCGTCGCGTATCAGCCGCTTACCCACATCCAGATACAAGACGCGGAACTGTTCGACGGGGCTGTATGCCAGACGACCACGGAGATAGTCGCGCATCCTCTCACAGCTAGAAAGCAACGGACCTCTGGGAAGCCTCGACCACAGGACGTGATTGATCATGTCATTGCAACGCTCGAGGTTCGCGAGAGCGTCGCAGTCTCCCGAGACCGCCTTCGACTTGCGCCCGGAAGAGGCGGCCAGGAGCGCGCCAAGGCTTCCGAACTCGTCGAGCAACCGTCGAGCGCGTTCTATCACGCCGACTGTCGGCTCGTCCCCCAGTATCCAGACAAGGTGTCTCAACCCGTCCTGCGTAGTCTCCTGGCATGCTGCCAGACGCCGATGCCCAGAAGTGCGACGGCTGGCCAGGCGGCCCAAGTCGCCATCAGCTGGTAGCCCAACCTTAGAAGGTGGGGATTGAGCATCTTCCCCACATGACCAAGCACCGTGAGGCATTGAAGCGCCGCTGCGCATATAGTCCACCATAGACCAACTCGGGCGGCGACGGCCGCCAACCCGAGGAACAGCATCAGATCCACCGCGAGGATGGACAACTCGACGCCCTGGTATCTCGCCTCAAAGGTCGGCCGCGCGAGGATCGTAACGACGCCTGCCGTCACGTACATCGTTGCCACCGCTCTTTCAGAGCTGCCACCCCAGCGAACCGCGGCGGCGGCGCATGCCAGTAGGGCGAGCCAGAAGAGGATGAGGAAGAGCGACATTGCAGTGGAGCCCCCGGAAGAAAGCCCCACTGCTAGGCGTGATGATCAGCCGCTTACAACCCTCAGCGGCGCTCCCGCTTCCGTGAACGGAGCATTGGGTACGCAGCCACCGTCAGGGCCGAACGAGATCACCTTGAGCTCCCTCCCGAGCTCGGTAAGCAGCGGATGGGCTGCGAGCATATGCTGCCGGGCCTCCAGGGAGCTTTGGGATCCCTTTGCGATCAGGGCGATCGCGTCGGCACCTGCTATCGGGGGCAGCTTGGCCTTGCTCCGTGCCTCGATGATGACGGCGACGCAGCGTGCGATGGCTGCGGCACTGTGCTCGGCGGCGGCTTCGGCAGCGCGAAACGCGTCCCGTACTTCGGCCGCGACGTCTGAACGGATCTTACCCATGATCTCCCCTTCCGCCGGGTCGATCTCCCCCGGCTTAACCGATTGGTGGCTGGATCAGATTGGCGAACCGCTGGAAGGACTCCGAAAGCGGAAACGCCAAGATGATCGCAAAGACCAGAAAGAGGACGAGCGCGGCTATCATCAACAGCCGCTGGACACCGACGTGACCCGCCCTCTCCTGAAGTGGCTCCGCCGTCGACCGTGTGAGGAACTCCTGCTCGAACACGAAGGGGGTGCGGGCCTCCCGCAGCTCATCGCCTCGATCGTTCAGTGCCTCCCCGGCCTCCGACGCACCTTCCTTGACGTCCGATGCTGCGGATGCCCCTCCCCCATCAGAGGGTATACCCCGACCTGGGGGAGCCCCTTCGTAGAGGGCGAAGGCCTTGGCGAGCGCGAAGCTGGAGTCCGCCCCGCACTTCTCCCGGGCATTGCGGAGATGGGTCTTCACCGTCTCGGGGCTCAGCCCGAGGGATCTGGCCACGGTCTTCTGATCGCGCTCCTGGAGCAACTCCCGAAGGACGGTCCTCTCGCTTGGTGTAAGCGAATCGAGCTTGTTTGATCGCATGCCGGCGTTCTATCGCCCGATTGGGACGTAATCACGCCTTCAGGCGAACGACCACAGGCAGACCTGCGCAGTCGTTGAGTAACTTACCAGAGGCCTGAAGGGGGTCAGGCCGCCAGATCGACGGGCGGCAGTCCCGAGTCGATCACCGTCTTGATGCGATGCTGATCATCGAGCACGTACTGGATCGTCGTCGGCCGCTCCAACCAGTTGGGCAGGACGTTGAGGGTGACGGCGAACGACTCAGGGGCATGCTGCGAATGGAAGTCGCTGCTCGCCTCCACGAACCACACTTCCTCGCCTTGAAGGCGGTGTACCTGTTGCTCCTTGAGCAACAATGTCTCGCCTACCCGTCGCGTCTCCGTGAAGTCCTCATCCCGCCAGAAGGTGGACGTGTAGCCCGGACCGAAGAGACACGTCGTGAAGAAATGGAAGTCGTGGTTGTGAATCTCTTCGATAGACAGGTAGCGCCGATAGCTTTCGCTGGCACCAGGCGGCAGCGGGAACCACAGGTTGATCCGCACCAGCATCGTGTCGCTGCTGAACAGCGTGAACGACTGCGCGCCCGTGAGCTTCGGCCACTCACGACGCTTGGCCACTTTCGCGACGAACCATCGTAGGAGGTTGCCGTCGACGCGAAGGGCGGAAACGAGCGTGGCTATCTCCTCCATGCGATCCGCCCAGGGAGATCTGAAGACCTCCTCCAGTTCGGCCAGGATAGCATCGGGGCCGCGAACGTCGTCACTTGCTTTTGGGATGAAGCGCTTCATGCGGTTGCTCCAAGTGCCTTGATGAGAGCCGCGTTGGCATGCCGGCTGAGGTTCGGCAGCCCCATGCCGGCCATCGCCTGCAAACGGCGAACAGCTGACGACGGCCTGAGCCGAGCCATGACCTGTGCGATGCGCCACTGGGTATAGGCGTGCACATCGCCGTCACCAAGCTCGTCGAGGAGATCGGCTAGCTGCTCCTGCTCGTGGCTCGGTATCATCGGCGTCTCGTCAGGCGCCGGCCTGCGGGTGAGTTCCCCCAGCAGGATCGAGAAGAAGTGTTTGGCGGTCGCCTCGCTCTCACTGAAAGATGCCGACATCATCCTTCCTGTCGAGGGGTCGAATGCCAATGACAGTGGCGCTGCCACGGGGCCGTTGAATCTCAGAAGCTTGACTCGGCTCGAGGTGCCCTCGAACAGGATGGCCTGCATTCCTTGGGGAATGACGAAGGTCTGGCCGATTTCGACTTCGAAGGACGTCCGCTCACCCAGAACGGCTCCGGCAGGAATGTCGTCGAATGATCGGACGCCCCGCACGTCGCATTGATGAAACCGCAAGGCGCCGCCGGCATCCAGAACGTGAATGACGGCCGCTCCCGCAGCGGTGGAGATCGTAGATGCCTCCTTGTTGATCGTGAGCAGCAGCGCACTCCAGCCGCTTGGGTCCGTTTCGAGCGGGACTATCCGCTGGTCTTCGAACAGCGCCGCTGTCATCTCGACGGCATGCCGATCCTGCTGCAGCCGTGCCAAGCCCCTCGCTACCAGCGCCTCTTCGAGATAGGGTACCAGCCAATCAGGATTGGGCACGATCCGCGCGGAACCCTCCCCGCATAAGCTTTCGAGGCATGGGACAAAACCGGCGAGCATAGATCAAATCCTTATGCGAAATGGGCGGCCCTATTGGACCGCCCACCATGATCAGTATGCGGGGGTGGCGTAAAGCAGGCCGATCACGACGATTACAGCGCCCACATGAATCACCGGCTCGCTTGCACCGCCAGGCAGTACATCCATTTCCAGGCTGTCGATTTCGAACGAAGCGACTTGCGACATCTTCGGCATGCTGTTCATATTCTTCTTCCCTTTTGCCACTATTGGCATGGAAAGATTATCACTGAAGGCAATGCTTTCAATAATAGATACATTCAAGATGTACCTATTGTCGTTCTGTCGTTCACCTCATTGCATATGCCGATACGGCTAATCCCGAATCTTTTGTTTCTGACGATGTCACATTTCTCGTAACTGGGATGGGTGCGCCTTCCTTCGACCTCAGATCCGCGATCAGTTGCGCTTCGAAACGTGCTAGATTGAGGCGTCCCTCGCGAAGCTCTTCATGAGCTATCGTCCGGACCAGTCTACCGTCCGCGAGCACGACGCCGTTGTCGCAGTAACTCGTCAGAGTCCCGAAATCATGAAGCGCCGTCACCAAGCTCAACCCGCAACCATCAACGATTTTCCGAAGCGCTACCTTGACGTCGAAGGTGCAGACCGGATCCAGCCAGTTGAAGGGCTCGTCGAGGATCACGACATCGGTTTCGCGAACGAAGGCCGCGAATATGGCGATTCGCTGCCGCATCCCGGCGGACATCGCGGACATCCGCAAGCCCTTCAGCCTGTCGATCTCCAAGGCATTCCTCAGGGCACCCAATGGTGCCGGATCCGAAGGGCGGTCTTCCGCCATTATCGTGAGCAACTCGCCGCCTGTCAGGGAGCCGGGGAGAATCGACGCCTCCGGTGCGAAGCCGACGCGAGCGGCACGATGAAGGCGACTGCTTCCCTGCTGGGCATCACCGAGAAGGATTGCGCCGGCGGCTTGCGGGAGGCGACCTGCCAGCACCTTGAGGAGGGTGGTCTTGCCGCTGCCATTCGCGCCGATCACGCCCGTCCAGCACGATGCGGCGATGTCGACCGTGACCTCATGGATGACGCGACTACTACCGCGGTCGGCGGTCAATGCCATGGTGCGCAAAGAGAAGGTCATAACAAGGAAAGCTCCAAGGTTGCCTTGCGGTGCAGGCGCCAAACGAGAAGCGTGATCACGAACGGCGTGAGCCAGGGCATGATCACGGCAGAAAGCGCGATGACTGCGACGTCTGCGCAGGCCAGCATGTCCGCCGTCCGCCTGTTCAGCTTGGGCATGCGCCAGGCGCGGAGGACGTAGAGGATCGCGAACGGGACGAATGCGGCGGTTGGCAGGAAGACCGTCGCCTTCGTCGCTGCCGGCAACAGGAAGAGGCCGCACAGACCCGCGGTCGCCGCAAATGCGAAGGCCGCCGCCGGCAGCAGCGCATCCCTGGCGCTTTTCAAACGAGGCACTCCGGCCAGCGCCATTCCGGCATTCAGGTCCGCGTCCTGTCGCGTCAACCATAGGAGGGGCACGACTATCGTCGCTGCCGTCAGGCCGAAGACGCTCTCGATCGATCCCCCAGCTGCCGCCACCATGACGGGTGAGAAACCGGCTGCGAACCCTGCAATCAACAGGAACCGCCAACCAGACTTCCTGCGGAGATCGATCCCGATCCGCCGGGCCAATGCGATGTCGCGACGATTGGCAGCATGGTCTCGGTTCCTATGGTTCGGCGTTGCGACAAAAACTCGACGATTCGAGCGATCGATCACGAAGGTTGTCCCGGCGGCAGTGGCGACGAGGACGAGGATCGATACAAGTACTGCAACGGCGGGGCGTCCGCTGAGATGCGCGGTGAGCACTACGATGGGTAGCCAAACGACGAACGCGACAATCGAGTAGGACAGGCTCTGATAGACGAGCCATGTGGGCCTATGCAGTGCGTCCCGAGCGAGGACGCCGTGTTCGCGCGTCCAAGCCCGACGCCACCTCAGGGATTTAACGGCCGTCGCAGCAATCGGTAGGGACAGAAGTGAGAGGGCAAGGTAGGAAGGGTCTATGGGGATGGCCCAGAGGCGATGCCAAGCCGACAGCAGGATCAGTCCGCCCATCACTATCACCGCCGCCGTCGTCGCCGCATCCTTAGGTGTCGCGACCAGCCGCCAGAAACCACGCGCGATTCCGATCGCCTCGAGCCTGATCAGTCGGTTGCGCGGACCGCGCATCACCTTTTCCCGATGCTTCGACATCCTCGACCTTTCAACTCGCATGCAGCGCTTCCTGATCGCTTCTGCAGCCACCGTCGCACAAGCCCGATTTGGTTCAAGGCGAATGCTTTCGCGCACGGCCCCCTCTCCCCTTTCACGACGGCGTTATGCATTCAGATCGGATCAAACATTTATTGTTTATCGAGAAGCCGGACCCTAGCATTCCCTCATGGAAGTTGCGGCCGGCAGGTAGATCACTTGCTTGATCCAGTCGCCCGCAATGCTTCACTCACGAGAGATATCTGCCATGGATTACATCCTTGAGCATCACAGCGCTCTGCTTGTCGGCCTGGTCCTTCTTGCGCCCTTGCTGCTCAGCTTTCCTTCGTTGGTCGCCGTAGTTCGTGGACTTCCCGATAAGAAGCACATCATGGTGTTGAACGCCGCTGGCCTGGTTTTCTTCTCGGCGTGGTTTGCAGCATTGACTTGGGCATCGACGGGCCGAAGAGACGTCTCCTACCTTGAGGCAGTCCTTCGTCGTAAGTGGCGCTATCTGGGGATCGCTGTCGGTTCCGGTACGCTGATGCTAATCTTCGGCGCGTACTATGCCGGAAGCGGCGTCTATGCCGCGGTCACCCGCCCAAAGATCGACGAATTCACCGTCGAGCAAGTCTCGATGGGTCCGATCGCGTTGGAGATCACGGCGACGGGTCGATTGAAGCCCCTAAAAATTGTTCAGGTGAGTTCTCAGGTCAACGGCGCCGTCCTGAGGGTCAACGCGGATGTCAACGACTTCGTCAAGGCAGGCGACGTCATCGCACGGATCGACCCCGCCTCCTACGAGGCACGCGTGCAGCAGGCACGGGCTCAGCTCGATCGGGCCCTGGCGGCGAGAGCCGACGCGATCGCGACCGGCGTGCGCGCCCAAGCCAACTACGATCTGGCCAAGGCGGGCGCCAATCGCAAGAACACTCTGTTCGAGCGGGGCTTCCTGACACGTGCGGACTTGGAAAGTGCTACGGCCGGACTGGCCGATGGCAGGGCTCAACTGGGTCAATCCCAAGCATCAAGGGCCTCGGCTTCCGCAATGGTCGCCCAGGCAGAAAGCGAACTGAAGGCCGCTCGGCTGGATCTGGAGAGGACCTTCATCCGGTCCCCCGTCACCGGCACCGTCATGGTGCGCCGGGTCGAACCGGGTCAGGCCATAGTCAGTAGTTTCCAGGCCACAACCCTTTTCGAAATCGCAGAAGACCTCTCCCGAATGCGGGTCGAAGCCCAGGTCGACGAAGCGGACATCGGTCGTGTTCACGTCGGCCAAGTCGCGGTCTTCACGGTCGACAGCTTCCCGGGCGAAACCTTCCGAGGACTAGTGGTGACGATCCGCAAGTCCCCCGATGAGACGCAAGGTTCGATTTCGTACCCGGTTTCGATAGATGTGATAAATCCCGAGCAGAAGCTTCTCTCGGGGATGACGGCCGATGTGCGGATCGCGGAGATGCGCAAGCCTGCGGTGTTGCGGGTACCCGCAGCCGCTCTGTCCTTCGAGCCCAAAGGCGCTCCGCAAACGAGCGGTGATAGGGTCTACCGGATGGTCGACGGTCGTCCGGCCAGAGTTTCGACTGGCATTGGCGTGCGCAACGATCAGTGGGCTGAAGTTGTCGACTCCGATCTGCGTCCAGGTGACCAAGTCGTGATCGCCTCAAAGGACTCGGAGGAATGATCCAGCTAGCGAAGTCGCTGACGTCGTTCGTCGGATCTCGTTGCGGGACAGAGTCCCAGGCGGCGTCGATCGAAGCCGTCCACCTCAGCAAGTCATTTGGTTCGGGGGAAGCGGAGCGCTTGATCCTGGATCAAGCCAACGTGCGCATCGAGCGTGGCGAGTTCGTCGCCATCGTAGGTCCATCCGGGTCGGGCAAGTCCACGCTGCTCAATCTACTCGGCTGCCTAGACGTCGCCACGAGCGGGCACCTCTCGATCAACGGAGAGTCCGTCGGCGAACTCAACGCCAAGGACATGGCGAGGCTCAGGAATCGAAGTCTCGGCTTCGTGTTCCAGTCCGCACACCTGATGGCGAAGGCGTCGGCACTGGACAACGCGGCCCTCCCCCTCGTCTATGCCGGGATTTCCCGTCGCGACAGGCGGAGCCGGGCTGCCGAGGTTCTCGAGAGGCTCGGTCTCTCAGACAGGCTCTTCCACCTGCCCTCCCAGCTTTCCGGGGGGCAGCAGCAACGCGTTGCCATTGCGCGAGCGCTGGTAAACAGGCCGAGCATCGTGTTCGCCGACGAACCAACCGGGGCGTTGGATTCGCGAGCTTCACAGAACGTGCTAGCGATCCTCAAGAACGTCGCCGCGGGCGGCGTCACCGTCGTCATGGTCACTCACGACCCTGCGATGGCCGGAGCCGCGGATCGCGTGATCCAGGTGAATGATGGGCGGGTCTCGATACCATCAGACGATCTTCTATGCGCCTGATCACGACGATCGAGGGGGCCGTGCTGGCGTTGAGAGCAAACGCTCTTCGTAGCTTGCTGACCGCGCTAGGCCTGATCATCGGCATCGCTTCGGTGGTGCTGATGACTGCATTCGGCAACGGCCTCCAAGGAATGGTGCTGAGACAGATCGCCTCCTTCGATCGGACTCTCACAATGATCATACCGCAGACGCAGGGCCGACCCAATCAGCAGATCGGCCAGACCGGCTACCTTCGGGATCGCGATCTCGCCAAGCTTCGACGGACCGTGCCGGGCATTGTCCTTGCCGGAGCCCAGGTTCGCCGCGCGAGTCGCATCGTCGCGAACGGCAGGTCTTGGACCACTCAGCTCGTCGGGGCTGACGAAGATGCACTGGCGATGCTGAACCTTCGTGTAGTTAGCGGACGTGCTCTTACCCCGCGGGAATTTAGTTCCGGTGCCCGCGTCGCTCTGATCGGCGAGAGCGTCAGGCGCCGGCTTTTTGGGCGACATCGTGACGAGGCAGGCATATCGGCGAGGCTCAACGGCTCATCAGTGACCATCGTAGGCGTAGTGCGGTCGAAGGGTGCGGGTCTCGGCGTCGATCAAGACGACGTCATCTACGTTCCGCTTTCAACAGCGCGTCGTCGCCTCTCATCGGGATCCCCTGGCACGATGCCCCCCGACGGGGTGCAGTCGATCTGGGCGACCTTCAAGAACGATCGTGCAGCTACGGACGCACGAGCGAGCATCCAAGACCTGTTCGATCAACGCTACGCCCTGAAAGGAACCGACCTGAGATCCTACAGCATCGTTTCGATGCGGGAGCAACTTCAGCAATCCCGTAAGGCGGTTGCGGCATTCGGCATTGCACTTGCCGGCATAGCGTCCATCTCTCTGCTTGTCGGAGGCATCGGCATCATGAACATGATGCTTGTGAGCGTGACGGAAAGGACCGGAGAGATAGGCTTGCGGATGGCGGTGGGAGCTAGTCCAGCAGAAATAATCATTCAGTTCCTCACTGAAACGCTTATGCTCTGCTTCGTGGGTGGATGCATAGGCATCGGGATTGGTGCCGGAGTGGCGACACTGCTCCGTTTTCGTATGCCGGAATGGCCGATCGAACTGGATCCGTCGAGCATCGTTCTAGCCGTCGTCGTCTCCTGCACCGTCGGACTCTTCTTTGGCATCGCTCCTGCCATGCGAGCATCGCGACTGTCGCCTGTAGAGGCCTTGAAACATGGATGAGGCGAAACAGTCGACGCGGCGAATCGGCCTACGGAACATGGAGACCCTTGCGAAGATGAAGGGGCATGGAAAGGGGATCGTCATCCATCTCGACGACGTCCTACGCAAAAGGCGCATGACGCTGACTGAATTGTCGATTCAAACTGGAGTCACAATGGCCAATCTGTCCGTCCTGAAGACGGGCAAATCCCGCGCCATGCGCTTTTCAACTTTAGCGATGGTATGCGATGCCTTGAACTGCCAGCCCGGCGACATCATCCGGTATCGACGCACCGACTCGGATTAGCAGCATGTCGCATGCTGCTATTTTTCATGACTCAGCTTGATAAAACATTATCCCTCAACAAGCGACGCGGAGCTACGAGGGAGCAAAAGGCCGCTACGTGCAGCCTTAACGTGCATGAGGCCTCCCTAACCGCGCCTGATCCCGCCGCTAATGTGCGGGATCACTCTGGTAAGGGAATGGTGCCCAAGGGCGGGATCGAACCACCGACACTGCGATTTTCAGTCGCATGCTCTACCAACTGAGCTACTTGGGCCCGGACCGCGTTGCGATCGGAGACGCGCGTTTAGGGGCGGTTTTCGCCCATGTCCAGCCCTTCTTCGTCTGCCGGCGGTCCCGGCACGCGATATCCGTCGCCCAGCCATTGCAACAGGTCGCGGTCGCGGCATCCGCGCGAGCAGAAGGGCTTGTATTCGGGCGCGGCCGGCTGGCCGCAGATCGGGCATTTCATCCGCCACGCTCCAGTTGATGCTGCACGCCCGTGCGGCGCGCCAGTTCGGCGCACCAGTCCGGGCGCGCGATGATTCGGTCATACACCGCCGGCGCCAGCCGGTGGATGCGCGAGGC
>JAAIGE0100896794.1_pt1 | contig 32811 bp, 40 predicted proteins | sample 6487951 | NCBI WGS metagenome assembly JAAIGE01 (sample SAMN13974128, study PRJNA590717) | phyllosphere metagenome | biome: tomato field; feature: multiple bacterial spot infested tomato fields; material: tomato leaves; isolation source: leaves from tomato fields | host: Solanum lycopersicum ...
CCGATGCGTCTCGTAAAAAGAAACCAACGGTGCCGTTCTTTATTATTGACGCAAGAATTACGCCAAAATATTTCAAAAACGACGTCGCTCATGAAACACAAGGGTTGTAGCCGGGCAGCCCATGAGTGGACAAATTGAAAATAGGGGTCTATGGCGTAGGATTTGTTACCTGACGCCCCAAAACCCACCCACGCCACTGCACCGAAAATGCACACCTCACACTAGAAAGCCCATCAATGGTGCATAAGGACAGTCACCGCTCGGCAAAAGCTGCTTCCAACACCCGGCCAAAAATGGCAACATCGCGCCTTTTTCGCGCACGCCCACCTCCAACGGGTACTCGATTCACACGCTCGCCTGCTATTTGGCGACCGTCTGCTGCGGCGATTCGACAAACCGTAAAACGCTGTCACATTCACCGTTCGGCGCAGTTGGTTGTCTTTTGAACGCTGTGCTAGCTTGGCGCTCGCCTCGCAGAAGAGCGCACAACACTATGAGGACCCCACATGGCTGAGGCCACGCCCGCCCTGGAAATCCGCAACCTGCACAAACGCTACGATCAGCTGGAGGTGCTCAAAGGCATCTCGCTGACAGCGCGTGAAGGTGACGTCATCTCGATTCTGGGTTCATCCGGCTCCGGCAAGTCCACCTTGCTGCGCTGCATCAATCTTCTGGAAAACCCGCATCAGGGTCAGATTCTGGTCGCAGGCGAAGAACTCAAGCTCAAGACCGCGCGCAATGGAGAACTGGTTGCTGCAGACAACAAGCAGATCAATCGCCTGCGCAGCGAGATCGGTTTCGTGTTCCAGAATTTCAACCTGTGGCCGCACATGAGCGTGCTCGATAACATCATCGAAGCGCCGCGCCGCGTGCTGGGCCAGAGCAAGGCCGAAGCCATCGAAGTTGCCGACGCGCTGCTGGCCAAGGTCGGTATCGCCGACAAGCGCCACGCGTACCCGGCCCAGCTCTCGGGCGGTCAGCAACAGCGCGCGGCCATCGCCCGCACGCTGGCCATGCAACCCAAAGTCATTCTGTTCGACGAGCCGACCTCGGCACTCGATCCGGAAATGGTTCAGGAAGTGCTCAACGTTATCCGCGCGCTGGCCGAAGAAGGCCGAACCATGCTGCTGGTGACCCACGAAATGAATTTTGCACGCCAGGTTTCAAGTGAAATCGTGTTTTTGCATCAAGGAATGGTCGAAGAACAGGGCACACCACAGCAAGTGTTCGAGAACCCGCTGTCGGTAAGGTGCAAACAATTCATGTCGAGTCACCGCTAACGGAGCAACACCCATGCAGACGTACAAGAAGATCCTGCTGGTCGCAGCGGCCACCCTGGCTTTCACGACCAGTGCTTTTGCCGAAACCTTGAAGATGGGTATCGAAGCGGCCTACCCGCCGTTCAACAACAAGGACGCCAGCGGTCAGGTCGTGGGGTTCGACTATGAGATTGGCCAGGCACTGTGCGCCAAGCTCAAGGCGGAATGCCAGGTGGTGACCTCTGACTGGGACGGCATCATCCCGGCCCTCAACGCGCAGAAGTTCGACTTCCTGATCTCGTCGCTGTCGATCACCGACGAGCGCAAGCAGGTCGTGGACTTCACTGATCCGTACTACTCGAACAAGCTGCAATTCATTGCGCCGAAGACCACGTCTATCGACGTCTCGTCGATCGACAAGGCCAAGGAAAGCCTTGAAGGCAAAGCCGTGGGCGCACAGCGCTCGACACTGGCCGCCACGTGGCTGGAAGACAAGTTGGGCATCCTTGATGCCAAGCTGTATGACACTCAGGAAAATGCCTTCCTTGATCTGGTGTCCGGCCGCGTTGACGCCATGCTGGCCGACAAGTACGTCAGCTATGAATGGCTGAAAAGCGATGCGGGCAAGAACTTCGAGTTCAAGGGTGAGCCTGTCGAGCAGAACGACAAGATCGGCATCGCCGTGCGCAAGGGCGACCCGCTGCGTGAGCGCCTGAACACCGCCCTGAAAGAAATCATCGCTGACGGCACTTACAAGAAGATCAACGACAAGTATTTCCCTTTCAGCATTCTCTGATTCACCCGACAGCGCCGCCGCGGCCTCGACTTGAGGCCCGGCGACCTGTCCTGAATAAGCCTGCCCATGAACATTGATCTCCACGGATTCGGCCCGGCCCTTGCGGCTGGTGCGCTGATGACCGTCCAACTGGCCCTTTCGGCCCTGTGCCTGGGCCTGATACTCGGCCTGCTCGGTGCCCTGGCCAAAACCTCGCCCTACAAGCCTCTGCAATGGCTGGGCGGTACTTACTCAACCATCGTGCGCGGCGTTCCCGAACTGCTCTGGGTATTGCTGATCTATTTCGGCACCGTCAACGGCATGCGCGCGCTGGGTGAAGTGTTCGGCAAGCCGGACCTGGCGCTGAGCGCATTCGCCGCGGGCGTCATCGCGCTGGGCCTGTGCTTCGGCGCATACGCCACCGAAGTGTTTCGCGGCGCCATTCTCGCCATTCCCAAAGGTCATCGTGAGGCAGGCCTTGCGCTGGGCATGTCGCGCACGCGCATCCTCTACAAGCTGATCCTGCCGCAGATGTGGCGTATCGCCCTGCCGGGCCTGGGCAACCTGTTCATGATTCTGATGAAAGACACCGCGCTGGTCTCGGTGATCGGCCTCGAGGAAATCATGCGCCATGCGCAGATCGCCGTCGGCTTCACCAAGGAAGCGTTCACCTTCTATATGGTCGCGGCCATCATGTACCTGGGCCTGACCGTGCTGGCGATGATTGGCATGTACTTCCTGGAAAAACGCGCCGCCCGCGGCTTTGCGAGGAGCGCATCATGAACTGGGACGTCATCATCAAATGGCTGCCACGCCTGGCACAGGGCGCCACCCTGACGCTGGAACTGGTAGCCATTGCGGTCATTGCGGGCCTGATTCTCGCCATCCCGCTGGGCATCGCCCGCGCCTCTCGGCATTTGCCTGTACGCGCCCTGCCCTACGCCTACATTTTCTTCTTCCGCGGCACGCCGCTGCTGGTTCAATTGTTTCTGGTCTACTACGGCCTGGCGCAGTTCGATGCCGTGCGCCAAAGCTCGCTGTGGCCATATCTGCGTGATCCATTCTGGTGTGCGGTCATCACCATGACCCTGCACACCGCCGCCTACATCGCAGAAATCCTGCGCGGCGCGATCCAGGCCGTACCGCCCGGCGAAGTCGAGGCGGCAAGGGCGTTGGGCATGTCGAAGTGGAAAGCACTGTTCTACATCGTCCTGCCACGAGCCGCCCGTATCGGCCTGCCTGCCTACAGCAATGAAGTGATCCTGATGCTCAAGGCCAGCGCCCTGGCCAGCACCGTCACGCTGCTGGAACTGACCGGCATGGCTCGTACGATCATTGCGCGCACCTACATGCCGGTCGAGATCTTCTTCGCCGCCGGTATGTTCTACCTTGTCATGGCGTTTGTGCTGGTACAGGGCTTCCGCCTGCTGGAAAAGCTGTTACGCGTAGACGCGAGCCAGGGTCGCTGATATGAAGGGGGCTGGCTTTCATCCGGCCAGTCTCCCAAGTGAAGCCGCCGATCATGATTTCTGAACCCAGCCTGCAGAACGACACGCTTCGCAGCCACTTTGGTGCGCTGGACAGCTTCCTGTTCGCGCATCAGGGATTATGGCGACCCAAGCCCTTCACCCATCTGCATCTGCCGTGGGAAGGCCAATACCCGGAAATGGCCCTCTGGCTGCGCCAACGTACGCTCGAACAGGCTGAAGCGGCGCACCTGGACCCGGACCAGCTCGACGCACCCTTCCCGTTGTCGGCACTGGCGTCCGAAGCCGTTGCGCTGAGTCAGGTTGCCGAATTGCCCGTCTACCCACTCGCCCCCGCCGAGCCGCGCATGAGCGTCGATGTGCCGGGGCGTAAATGGCAGCAGATCGAAGCTTTCGCCCGTCATGTGGACACCGGACAGTCAGGCACGCACTGGCTGGACTGGTGCGCAGGCAAGGGCCATCTGGGTCGTCGCCTGACCGGCCGCGGTCAGCAACTCACCTGCATCGAGCGCGACCCGGCACTGATCGAAGCAGGCCTTACGCTGAGTGCCCGCCAAGGCCTGAATGCCGAGCATGTGCAACAGGACGTCATGGCCGATGACGCGTGGCGCTGTCTGCAACCGCACCACACGCCCGTCGCGCTGCATGCCTGCGGCGACCTGCATGTACAACTGATGCAAGTGGCCAGCCACACCGGCTGCCAGCGCATGGCGATTGCGCCCTGCTGTTACAACCGCACCCGCTTCGATCATTACCAGCCGCTGTCCCGCGAAGGCCGAGCCTCGGGGCTTGCGTTGTCGCGTGACGAACTCGGATTGCCGTTGAGTGAGACCGTGACCGCCGGCGCCCGTGTCCGCCGCCAGCGGGACACCTCGATGGCACGCCGCTTGGGCTTCGATCTGCTGCAGCGCACCCTGCGCGACATTGATGCATACCTGCCTACCCCGTCATTGCCCGTTTCGTGGCTCGACGCTCCCTATGAAGATTACTGCCGTCATCTGGCTCGACTGAAAAACCTGCCATTGTCGGGCGAACAGAACTGGGCGCAATGGGAGGCAGCGGGCTGGCAGCGACTGGCTCAGGTGCGCAACCTGGAACTGGTCCGGAACCTGTTCCGACGCCCGCTGGAGATGTGGCTGGTGCTCGATAGAGCGCTGTATCTTCAGGAGCAGGGTTACCACGTCAGCGTGGGGACGTTCTGTCAGCGTCCGCTTACGCCTCGCAACCTGCTGATACTGGGTCACAAATGAGGCTGTAAAACCACAGAATATCCTGTGGATAAGTCTGTTGATGAAAATTCTGAATGGCGCGTTAAAGCTTGGTACACCAGTAACTGAAGTCCCTGATTTTTCCTGCCTGCTCCGTCAGGAACCCACAAAAACAGTGGTTTGCGACACAGTCCGGGTATTTGCACACTTATTGGCATGTACGCAAATATTTATGTAGCGATTGTGCATAAAGATTTAGTAAGGGCTCTGGAACGGGCCTGTTGCAGTACCGGATCGCGCGCGGGTAACACGCCGTAAACGATCCGGTCTGCAAGCGGATTTCAGACTTCTTCGACACACTCCAAAGATCGTTCGACCATGACCTTGGCCATTTCAGCCATGTGCATCGCAGCAAACGCCAGATCCCGTTTCGACCCGGCCAACTCATCGCCTAGTTCATAAGCGGTTGCCGAGGCGCAGCGCAGAAAGTCCAGTGCATGCAGTAACGTCGCTTCCAGGTTCATGTAATCGGCACTATTGTCTTGAGATTCGGTGTGGGTTCGACCTATGGGCAGGTAACACGCCATCGCACGTTTGACGACGGCCTGATCGAAGACCGGTGCGCCGTTGGATGCTCTGGAGGGTGGATCGGGGGTGACTTTGACCATGTTCTGGCTCCTTCGATGAAATCGCTGTCCTCTCGCTACTAAACGAAAGGGCGGCGACTGTGCACGAGTTAGTAGACCGGTGAGCCAGGCAACCGGCGCACCCGAAGGCGCCAAGCGCACAGCCGCCATAGCATCGGGACGGACCTGATGAAACACGGTTGTGATGCCTTGCTCATTGCGGGCTACTAAACCCCATCGCTGATGGGCAGCGACGGACGGGAGAGTAGAAGCACAGATGGCAAGGCACAAGTGGGTCGGGATTCTCTCGGAAATGTCCCGCAAAGGAAAGAGACAGAGCCTTCAAAAACACGCCTGAAAGCGTTGCAAAGCGTGAGTTACGCCGGCTGCCGATCGTTCTTCACGCTCCGCGTTCGCATGCCGCCCAGCACGCTCCGCGTCCGCTTCGAACTGCTAATGGAAGCCTGAAATGTGAAGCGCCCCTAAAACTGATCATCCTTCAACCGCGTAAACGGCACACTGCGCCCCTGCAACTTGCGCAACGTCAGCTTGTACGCACTGGACTTGATCTGGCTGCCCATTGGCGTCTCTTCCAGCAGAATCCGACCCGAGACAAACGCACAGCCCGTATCCAGCATCTTGTACTTGAGCAAGTACAGACCTGCGTCCATCTTGGCGAACGAGAACGAAGCCCCCACCGGAATGTACGCATGCCGGAACGCTTTGCGCCCCACCGCGTCGGTGACCTTGGCGTACACCGCAGAACCGCCTGCCGTGTTATCGACAGTGATCTGCGACCAGCCATTGTCCTTGAGCGTCGGCATGTCTTTCACATAGCCCGCCTTCTGCGGCCAGGGCGCGCCCATCGGATCAACCGTCGGCACCTCACACTCGGACGCAGCCACGTCTGCCGCCTTCTCAGGCACGCTGACAGGCTCAACCACAGGTTCGGGCGCAACAGCAGGCTTGACCCACGGCTGAACCACAGGCACCGATTCGGTCGGCACGAAGGACTTGCCAGCATTGGGGTCGTACCCCATCCACGCGCCGCCCGCGCAGAAAATCACAAACACCGCCGCCCAGCGCCACGCACTGCCGTGGCGCTGACTTCTGGACGGTGGGGGAGAAGCATTGGCCCGACGCTCAGGGCCGGTATAGGCAGAGTGCTGCGATGCAGCAGACGCCGAGCCCGACGCACTGGCATACACATGAACAGCACGCCCACGCATCGCCTGCACCTGCCTGCGGCGTGCAGCGTCTTCGCGAGCCCGTTGCTCATCGGCCACCAACTGCGCGTCATACGCCGCGCGTCTGCCAGCATCGGCCAGCACATCGTGAGACGCGTTGACGACACTCATCATGTCCGAAGCGTAAGGGTCGGAATTCCTGTCCGGGTGCAGCTTCTGAGCGATCTTGCGATAAGCCTTCTTGATCTGGTCAGGAGAGGCATCGCGAGCGACATTCAGCAGCTCGTAATGCGTGGGCGTTCTCTGCATTGCACTTGCTGTCCATGGCCGACTGCCATTTTGATACAGCTGTATCGGCCAGAACCGCCCGAACTCCAATCGCAATGCTGCCGACCCGATACAAACGCAAAAAAATGCCCGGATCCTGAGATCCGGGCACCCTTTTAAAGCATCGAGACCATCAAAGACCCGCCGAAGCGACCTTGACCGTACCCGACTCGGTGACGACTTCATCAGCGTCCAGACGCACATTCATGCGATTCAGACGGCAATGCACAGCCTCTCTGTCACCTGACGCCTGTCCGAGCGGACAAAACGTCGTTACCAATATCTCCAAACCGCTTCTCAGTGAATGGCCGGCCTACGGTGTACTGCATCCCCGAAGTCCCGCAACGATCCTTCGTGTCATTCAACGGATAATCCTTTATCCCTGACTGAAAAGTGAACGCCCCTCGCCGCCTGACTCAGTGGCTTGGGCCGTTGAGAACAAGCCTATGCAAAGCGCCCCGAGCGTGCAAACGGCCCAAAAGCGTCCAGCTCGTCCTGAACGTAGAACGACCCCAGATCGCTATCACCGCCTAAGTCATTGATTCGCATGAACAGGTTAAAAATCGACGCAGGTTATAGCCAAATCACTCTCATCGTCACACGCTCAAACCGGCACGCCGAAACGCCCTTCTACCCGCCATCAGGCAGCCTAATCCGCCAAACCACAGAGAAACGTCCTGCATCCACCACCGCCCCCGTCCTGCACCCCGACCCCGAGCCGCACCGGCGGTCAAATTTTTTCAACTGAATCAGTCAGCTAGGGTTTACAAGCGCATCAGACTCTATATACTCGCAGCCCATTACGCCGGTATAGCTCAGTTGGTAGAGCAACTGACTTGTAATCAGTAGGTCCCGGGTTCGACTCCTGGTGCCGGCACCATATAAATCAAGGGCTTGCAGCGATGCAGGCCCTTGTTTTTTGTCCCGCACGTAACAACGCACGTAATAAGCCGTCCAGAACGACGCTTCCCAGGGCCAGCGGGCATCCTGAATTCGACCAGTTACAGGTAGTGATAGCCTCAAAAATTGAGCCTCACGAGGATGTGTGCGCACATGTCTGCCACACACCCTACACACGGGAAAAAATTTTCCGGTGCATACCTAAAAAGTGCGTCAGAAGTGTAAGTGAGATTTTTTATCTCTATAAAATCCTTATAAATCAATTGTTTATCATACAGACCTAACCGTAAGTAGACTGTCAGAAAGGCGTAAGCGCAGAACAGTTTGTGACTGTAAGTGAGCGACCCTGTAACCTACTGTTTTTAAAGGATATTTTTTTATCCTTTCTCTCGCTTACACTTTTTGACGACTCGACTGTAAGTGAGGATCCTCAATGGTTACGGGGGTTACAGGGCTTTTTCTCGCTCACTTACACCGCTTACGCGTCAGGAGGGGGTATGCCGGAAAAAGGTTTTCAGTAGCCCACCTGGAAACACCCTCAAAACCATGCTCGCCTCACATCGCTGACCGGAGAAACCATGCCGAAGCCCAGTACCCGCGCCCCTATTCCAAAAATCGAGATGATCAAGAAGGGTTGTCAATGGGAGGTTCACTGGGATTATCAGGAGGGACCCGCGAGCTTGGTGCTGTTCAACCGTGGCGAATATCTGCGCGGATACATAGATGGGGTATTAGACATGCTCCGCATCGCTCCAGAGAGGGTTTGCTGTGCGAGCGGTTTGACTGGCACCGTCAAACGGCTTGATCAGAAGCAAGCCGAGGCGCTGCACAGTGCCTTAAGTCAGTTGCTGATACCGATGGTAAAAGCTGAATTCGCTCGAATAGCTCGCAACACGGGTCTTCCCCACCTTCGCAGCACCGATGCAATCGAATGCAACGTGGGAAATGTCGTTGATACGCCTGCAGCCCCCGATCCGCTTAGCCTGTAGAGGTCGGAACTGATCTAACCACCGCGCCCCTGACGCACAGTTTTGGGACCAGTGTCGATTTAGAAAACTGCTCCAACCCTTGGTTTTCCGATTTTCGATCCAGTCTGGCTGGGCTTTCTAGGATTCGCCCCTCCGGCGTGGTCCTGTCGTTCGTTTTGCAAGGCGATGACATTTTTCTTCATAACCTTGCACGCTGTGCAATTGCCGCTCCCCTGCGCAACCCCACGGCTCGCTTGGGCTGGAGTACTGCTTTCATCGCATCTGGATTTGCACAAAAAACGGACGCAGAGCCCGTCGGCGGGAGGGGGATAAGTGCTTTTTTGGGCACTTTTCTAGTTCCGCCAATCATTTGAGTAAACGAGCAAATTCCGCAACACATTCGTAAAAGCACAAGAATATCTTCATAGTGTTTCTATGAAGAAAACCACTAGAATACAAAGCTATAAATTCACCTCACTAAGCCAAACAGAAGCGAGTAAATCGACTTGAAGCCAATAATGAGTATCAAAGGAACGCTCCCGAACACAAATCGCGAGTTTGAAATAAACCTTCAAGGCAGAAATCTTCTCATAGTTGGCGGCAACGGAACCGGAAAAACCTCCTTACTCACCAGCATGTTTAACCAAATTAAATCTCATATTGAGCTCGGAAAGCTCGATCAAAAAGAATATATTGAAGAAAAAGCCACTATGTTAAGAGAGGCTTTAAACAGAACCGACCTAAGCGCCACGATACAGAGTCAATACCTAGCCAGCTTGAAACAATTGGACGGCGAAATAGCCGATCTCACCTTTTCTTACAAGATTTCTTATCACGACGCGAAAAGCTTTAGTGAAAATTACCGTAAAAAGACCGCCGTAGTTAATTTCGTTCAAGCACATAGAAAGGCCAACATTGAAAGTGTTTCACATGCGACCGGAGTAAAGGTTGACATGAACAAATTTGGACCTGACAAAAACTATGGCCACAGTTTAGAACAGCACTTAGTAAACTTACGAGTGAGATCAGCACTCAGCTCACAAATGAACGAAAATGGCGAAATACAACGTAATATAGATTCCTGGTTCGAAAAGTTTTTAGAAAACCTTCGCTATCTTTTTGAAGACGGATCCTTAACTCTAAAATTTAATCCAGATGAACTTAACTTTAAAATCAGTCAACGAGGAAAGCTGGACTTCACATTTCAAAATCTCTCATCTGGCTACTCAGCAATTTTCGACATCTACGCCGATCTATTAGTTCGTAGCGAGTACCTTGAGATCACCCCGGAGCAACTCACGGGGGTATTACTAATCGATGAGATAGATGTCCACTTACATGTATCACTCCAAAGAAAAATCCTACCTTTTTTCGCTAATTCGTTTCCTAATATCCAATTTATCGTCACTACTCACTCGCCCTTTGTTGTGACATCTACTCAAGACACATTAATTTACGATTTGAGTACAGGGACAGAGAGCGGCGACCTTTCAATGTTTTCTATTGAGTCGGTAGTAGAAGGGCTACTTGGTGTGTCACCAGTCTCAGAGGGGCTTCAAACCGTGATAAGACAACTGGTATCTATCACAACTGGCGATAACTTTAATTTAGCAGCCGCCGGGGCGCTTTTGGACAGGATCTCACCGTTTACTGATTCCTTAGACGCTGAGTCTAGAATGTTCTACGAAATCGGTAAGAATCGAGTACTAAAGAGGAAAGGCGAGGGATCTGAAAATGTTTAATGTAAATCGTAGCGCTCCGGCTCCAGAATCATTAGCCCTTAAAAAATCTTGGACAGGCGCGGACGTCATTGAAATGTTACGTAATGATTTCTATGATAAGTGCTATATATGCGAAACCAAAGACCCCTTGAGCTTGAATGTCGAACATTTTGACGCCCACAAAAACAACAAGACTAAAATGTATGACTGGAACAACCTATTCTATGCGTGCGCTCGGTGCAATAACATAAAGCGTCATTTATTTAATAATTTAATAAACTGCACCGACCCCAATACCGACGCCTTGAGACTTATAAAACATTCCCCGCCATTAACACCATATTCAGGTGAAGTGCTAATCTCTCCAACCAATGATGACCCTAAGACCATCGAGACTGCCGCCCTTCTTCGAAAAATTTATACCGACGAGAACACCGGAAACAAGACGGTAACAGCTTCTTATCTGAGAAAAAGAATATTCAGACGTTATGCCCTACTTGTAGAGATTATGAATAAATACGATAGTGAAGACAGCCTACCAACTGAGAAACAGGATGCGCTAGATCGCATAAAGCACCTTATGGGGCGTAATCAAGAATACTCAGCATTTCTGCGATGGGCTGTTCTAGATTCGCCTGAGCTCTTCAAACTGGTGGGAGATGCCATAGACTAACTTTTATGATATAGCCTATTTCCTTCCATCAAGCTTCTTGAGATATCAAAGCAAAAGCCTTGAGAAGCTTTACCAAGCGAAAACTTTACTTGCTTTTAATCCAGGCACCCTTGTGTTTCTATATATTGATTTCACCCACAATTAGACAGCAGTCCAACTGACAGCTGCATAAAGTGTAGATCTGTAGCACACGTTGCCTACTCACTCGATTTAGGCAATAATACTATAACTACTAACAATTTATTTGCAGCTATATAGGGAGCAAGAACCACATGGACGTCGATGAGATAGCCAAACTGCTTGTCAAACGACTTGATAGTCTGCGGCACGACATCCGGCAGCAATGGAACAATCCACAAGGCACACACACCCGCCATTTCGTCGTAGACGATCTTCTGACCGATGACATGGCCCAGGCGATCTACGACGCTTTTCCAAAAGCAGCTGACGGTTTCTTCGATCGCAAGTCATTCCGCGAGAAGAAAAAAACGATGACGGATCTAAGTCACTTCCCCGAGATCCTGAGCAACATCACCTACGCGATCCAGCATCCGGACGTGGTGGCCAAGGTTTCTGAACTGGTCGGCTTCGAGCGAATCACTCCAGACCCATCATTGTACGCAGGTGGGCTGTCGATGATGTTCGAGGGGGATTTCCTCAACCCGCACATTGACAACAGCCACGATGGCACACGAAACCTCTACCGTCGGCTTAACCTGCTGTATTACGTCACGCCGAACTGGTCCCTAGAAAATGGCGGCAACTTTGAGTTGTGGGACCATCAGGTGAAAACGCAGAAGACCGTAGTTTCCGCGTTCAACCGTCTTGTGGTGATGGAGACAAATAAGGATTCCTGGCACTCAGTCAGCCCCGTAACGGTGGGCACCGCTCGTTGCTGCGTCTCCAACTACTATTTTTCCGAGGTTTCGCCGGACGATCACGAATATTTCCACGTGACGTCTTTCAGTGGTCGCCCTGGGGAGACGGGACGCCGATTGCTCGGGGTAGTCGATAACGGCCTTCGCAACGTGGTGTCCAAGGTCCTTGGGAAAGGACGGGGTCGCAATCTGGTCAACAAGACCGGGGAATAGCAACTATCAGAGCGTTACTGGCTTCAGCTTGGCTGACAGTAGCGCGGCTTTGGACGCGTCGGCTGTGAAGGCAGCAGCATTGCTTGGTATGGGACTTGGCCCATGCTGGTGCGCGGCAAGCTGCGCATTCATGTCCTGGACCAGATCGAGCAGGTCACACACCACCTGGAAGATGTTCACACCGCCTGACCCAATCCATGTTTTAGGAGCCTGCAAACGCTGGCTCTTATTTGTGACGCTCTCGCGCAAGCCCTGAATTCGCTCCACCATGTCGCCACCCACCGTGGCGTTGTGCTTTTGGCCCACCACCATGTTCAGATCTCGACCGGTCGCCTGATGCAGGTCGTCCACTGCTGCCAAGCTCGCAGACCCTCCGGACAGCAGCTTGAGAGCGCCCAAGGCCTCGATCTTCTTCACGCCACCCACTGCCTCGGTCGAATGGTCATCGACAGTCGTGGTGTGGCTCTGAAAGCGCTCGGCGTTGGTCATCGCGTCGACCTCACGCTCGATCGCCTGATCCTGGATCTTTCCATCCGTCTTGCGCAGCCAGTTACCGTCCGCGTCGACGCGCTGTTGCACCGCATCACTGTGTTGCCACACTTGGTCGCCCTTGGGCACCTTCGGCAGCGTCAGGCCGTGCGGCAGGATAGTTTGGATGTACGGCTTGTTCGGCAGGCCATAGGCGAAGCACACCACGACCTGGGTCCCTTCCTCCGGAAAGGCAAAGAACCCCATTTCATCGCCACCCACCGGCATTGGAAGCGGCACGCCTGATCGTCATGCTCGGCATCCGCACCAGGCGTCTGCAGCCACTCGGCAGCGTTCACCACCTGGACGATGCCCGGTACCGACTGTGGCAGCACGGCGTAGTAACCGGGAGCCAGGTTGTAGCCGCTGCCGGCACCCACGGCCCTGACCGGCACGACCAGTTGGCTCTGGCCTTCTTCAAAGCTGCGCGGCTCGGTGGTGACCAGCTGATAAATATGACCGTTGAGCGTCGGAGACTGGACCAGCGTGCCGATCGGCACTTCCAGTTCGCCGCCGGTATTGGCGCGGGTGAACAGCAGTTCACCGGTGGCCACCGTCGCGGCCTTGCGTTCGACGTTGACCGCCCAGGCCAACATGTCCAGCCACTGGTTGCCGGCCGTCTTCACGAAGAAGTTCGGCAGGACCGTACCGCTGACAAACTCCAGCAGCCACAGCACCGGCTTGGTCACCAGCGCGGTGATGATCCGCCAGAACGGGCTGTACGCGCTGGTGTTGGTCAGCGTGCTGCCCTGTTCGACGGCGAGCTTTTCCCAGGCTTGCTTGAGCTGGGCCTCGGTCGTCGGAATGCCGGAATCGCCCAGGGCTTTCTTGAAGTCGACGGTCATAGGGCGATCTCCACCTGACCGAACTTCACGGTCGTGGCGGTCACCAGGTACATACCCGGCTGCGTCTGCTCGATCTGCGCAGTGCCTGGCACCAGGCGTTCGTCATCTTCCACCAGCAGCTCCATCTGCTGGATGCAGTCGCGCTGACGCAGCCGGTCACGCTCGGCCACCAGAGTGATCAGCAAGCCGCTTTCGCGGATCAGATGCGCGATGTCCTGGGCGATCGAGGCGCGGTCATCCACCAGCAGCGGTTGCCTGGCCGGATCGAGCACCAGGTCGTTGTTCATGATCAGCAGATCCACGTATTCGCTCATCAGCCGCCCACCGCCATGGCCATCATGTTTTCCATTTCCAACGGGGTCATGGGTTTGGACGTGTGGATCTCGACCTTTTCCACGCGGATGCCTTGGCGCTCATGCGGGTTCAAGGCGTTGTTCTGGTTTTGGAACGTTTGCATCAGTCCTCCTTTCGGGACGGCGCTGGGTTTGGTGGGACTGATCGAGGTGTTAGCCGAAACTGCCTTGCGGGCTTCGATGCCTTTCTCTGCCTGGGCAGGCAACTGGATGACCTTCTCGACACGCGCCGGCAATGCGGTTGCGGCCGGGGTCGGCAGTGCCAGGCCGGCCGGTGCCGGCGGCAGCTTGATCGGCTCACCCTGCTGGATCTGCGGGACCGGCATCTGCAGCGGCTTGAACGGCAGGACGTTGGGTTGCGGCACGCTGATCGGCGGCGCAGGCAAGACCTGGACCTTTGGCGCCGGGATCTGCGCCGGCGCCGCTCGGGTGACGGCAGCCGGCACCAGAGCCAGCGGCTTGGGCGTCTGGCTGGCCGGTACCGGTGCGGCCGAGGCCATCTTGGGTCCAGACGCTGGGCCTGCTGGGGGTGTAGCCACTGCAGCCGGCAATTGCGGACCGGGTGTCACGACAGGACCAGGCACTTCCGGCACCTTCGGCGGCTCCGGCAGATCTGCAAACGTCGTCTCGATGTTGACGCCTGGGATCTTGTTGGCCATCTGGATCAGGCCGTTGATCGCGCCTTTTACAGTCGCCAGAATGCTGTCCCAGGCGGTCTTGGCCATCCCGGACCAGCCGCCCATTGAGCCGAACCAGTTGGACAAGCTGGCCAGCTGGTCGCTGATCCACTGGAACGCGGTGGTATTCATCAGCGCCGCGCACAGCTCGTCCCAGTACACGACCGCCGCGACCACGGCAGCGGCCAGCAGGACGATGCCGGCAACAATCAGCAGCACCGGGTTGGCCAGCATGGCGGCGTTGACCAGCCAGATCGCGCCTTGCCACAACAGCATGCCGACCCGCACCAGGCCCATCCAGGTGTACAGGACCACCAGACCGGCCGCGAAGGCTGCGACCAGCACGGTGTGGAACAGGAACATGGCAATCGACTTGAAGCCCTGCCAGTTGAGCAGCTTCCAGACCGTGAGCATGCCCAGCCAGACCATTTTGCTGACACCGACCACCAGGGTCAGCAGCGACATCGCCGCAATGAAGCCAAAGACCACCAGTGACGTGATGCCGATCACCCGCGTGATATTCGGGAACAGCTGCGTCCAGCGGGTCAGCGTCTGCGCAATGCCCACCAGGCGGTCCATCAGCGGCGTCAGGGTCGGGATCAACGACTGGCCGAACGCAATGCGCAGCGCTTCGACGGCCTTGCCGAACTGCTGCCACGGATCGACCATGGCCTTGGCCATCTTCTCGGCGTTCTCCAGACCCCGGACCTTGCCCAGCTCGCTGATGCCGTTGCGCAACCGGTCCGTGTCCTTGGCCAGCGCACCGATCACTTGGGCACCTTCACCGCCGAATGCTTCCATCAGCTTGGTGCCGGCAGAAGCGCTGGTCAGGTCGCCGTACTTGGCCGTCAGCTTGTCCAGGATCTCGATCATCGGCAGCGCTTTGCCGCTGGCATCGGTGAGTTTGATCCCGGTTTTCTCGGCAGATGCACCCATGTTTTCAAAGAACGCCGTGTAGCGTCCGCCGGCATCGCCGCCTTCCATGGTGCTGGACAGCGAACCGATCACGGCCATCTGCTCGGCCACGCTGACACCGGCCTGCGTGGCGATCGCCCCGACTTCCTTGAACGCATCCTTGAGCTGCGCACCGTCCGTGCGGAACAGCTTCACGGCCAGCGCCGTCTGCCCGGTCAGCTGCTCGATCCATTCGACCTTGCCCATCTTGTCGGCTTCGGTTTTGAACAGGTTGTACATCGTGCCCAGGTACGCACCGGTGGTTTCAGCGTCGGCCTTGGTGACCTTGGCCAGCAGGTTGCTGGAACTGGTGATTGCGGCCAGCTGGCCACCGACCAGACCCTTGATCGCGCCGTCGATGACGCGGGACGAGGCCACGAACTCGGCGGCGCTGGCCGCGTAGGTGATCGAGAATTCCAGGGCTTTGCTGTTGAGGGACGCCAATGCGTCCTCGGCAGTGCCCAAGGCGCGCATGTCACCCAGCGCCCGGTTCACTTCCAGCGCCGGTTCCAGGGATTCGGTGATGGCTGTGCCCGCACCCACCATCCCGGCCAGGCCTGCGCCCATCTGGATGATGTTCTGCTGACTCTGGGCGGCAAGGTCGCTGAAACTGGTTTTCACCTTGCCCAGGGGCGCACTGATCTTGTCGGTCAGGTTCAGGATGAAAGCCAGGCGGGCGGAACGGTCAGCCATCAGGGTTATCCGTTAAAGGCAGTGGAGATGCCGTTGGCCACGGCGATCTCCATGCGTCTCCAGTGTTCGTCTTCAAGCCATTTGGCGGTGCCCATGACCTCGATCGTGGGCTCTGCGCCAGGCAGCCAGCGGTGGGTCAGGGCCAGCAACTGGCCCAGCCCGTCTTGGGTCAAGCCTTCGGCGTGCTCGAGGACTTTTTTACGATCACTTCCACGTCCGGCGAATACTCCTCGAGCAGCGCGCCGGCTAGGGTCATGGTGGTGATCGGGTTTTCCAGCAGCGCTTTGAGCGCGGCCTTGTCCTCGTCACGAACGGTGCCCATCAGCAGGTTGTGGGCCGGGGCAACCTTGTTGGCCTGGGTGGTGGCGTTGAAGTACTTGGTGATCACCTGAGGGCTCAGGTTGAAAGTGAATTCCTTGTCGCCACGTTCCAGGGTGATGCTGCGGTTTACTTCGCTCATGTCAGTGTTTCCGTAAGGTTGAGTTGCAAAGGGTCAGGGTTGTGCCGGCGTGCGTTGCACGATCTGGCGGATGTAGTCCTGCAGGGCGAGGATCATTTGCCGGCTGCGGGCAAGCTCGTCTCTGAGGGTGAAATAAGCCGATCGAGCGTCGGTTGTGAGTTCGGCGGATCCTGCATCAGCCACGCTGGCGGTGCCGGTGGTACCGGACAGTGCGGGACAGGTGGCGTGGACACGCAGCCGCTCAATGCCAGCAGCGACAGCGCGCTGCAGATCGCTGTTCTTGGTAAGCGCACGGTTCAATTCCTTCGTGTGTTGGGTGTCGAGCTGGTCACGCGCTGCGAGCTGTTCGCGGGCCAGGCGTGCGGCCCCTCGCTCGGTCTCCAGATCTGCAGTGACCTGGGTAAGGTCGTCACGAACGGCGTCGAGCTGGTCGCCCTGGTAGTCGAAAACGCACCAGGTGAGCAGACCGACCACCAGCAGGAACAGGGCAAGGCGCAGCGGGCTGATGGTCATTTCAGGCAAAGCCTCATTTCAGCCAGCCGGCGGTTGTGCAAGCCACGAACGAAGGTCTTGCGGCCATCGCCACCGGTCACGTACGCCCACACCGGTGTTGTGCCGTCTGCGGACCAAGCCAGCGCCTTGCAACCCTCGGCAATGCGGCCCGCGTTGATCAGACCCACGGCACGGCTCGCGCACGTCGTCGGCACGCCGAAGTTGTGCCCATGGCTGCTCAGGGCGTCGAACGTGTTCTGTCCGATCGCCTGGTTGGTCAGGCAGTCGGCCAGGCTCAGTTGCCCCTTGGCGATGACCAGGCTTTCCACCTCGGCGCAGCGCGCGTCGGACCAGAAGTCACCGACCCGCACCGGATCCGGGCTGGTGTGCCGGGTGATGCCCTTGCAGACGGTGGGCAATCCGCCGGCCAGCTTGTCGGCGTACACCACGTTCTGGCCGTTGCCTTCCCAGGTGCCCAGGAACGCGGTCAACGTGCCGCTGCAGAGCAGCAGAACGCCGGTGGTGATCTTGACGCGCAGGCTCATGGCTTGACCCTCCAGTCGCGCAGCATCTGGCGGTACTTGGGGATCAGCAGCAGGATCTGCAGCACCATGTAAAACGCGGTCAGCATGTAGGCCACAGACGACCAGTCGACGGTCCCTGTCGCGCCAGTGGCAGCCACGCCGATGGCAGGCGATGCCTTCACCAAGGCAATGGCGGTGTCCTGGGCCACCTGATTGGTGCTCATCGGCGCGGTCCTTTTTCGGTCAGGGATTGGCAAGGCACACAACGGGTCATGCCGCCCAGCGCCTGGCGCGCCGATGGGATCTCCTTGTCGCAGTCCTGGCAGTGGGTGAGGCTTGGCCCGCTCGCTCGCGGCTTGGCCAACTGGGCCGCAATGGCCTGGTCGCGTTGCCGCTGCTCCAGGGCCTGGGCGCGATCGAACGGGCAGACCATTACGTCAGGCCCTCGATTTCAGCAGCAGCCAGGTACGGCACGCCGTTGATCTTGATGAAGTCCGGACTGGTGACATCGAACGGCACCTTGTGGGTGTTCTTCGCGCCGCCCTTCGGATCGATGCTCAGCAGGCTGGAAACACGGACCTTGCAGCCGAACGCCTCGATGCGCAGTTCCTCTTCGCCGGCCTTGGCGAAGAACACGATGTCGAACGGCTCCAGCTCACGGAAACTGCCGGACGCTTTTGCCTGCTCGATCAGCAGATTGAAGTTGGTGGTGTCCAGCTCCAGTTCGCCCGCTGCAGCCACATCGCCGTCGACGTGGCCATTGGGCACGCCCTTGGTCTGGGCCACGGTGCTGTTGTCCGTGATGTCCAGGGTGCCGGCCTCGACGTGAACGAGCAGATCGCCCAGGTTCACGTCGAAGTTCTTACCGCCAATTTTTGCGGCCATGGGTTACTCCGAATCCGTAACGGAAAGGTCCAGCGCGATGTTCGCGGTCAGGTCTTTCGGGCAGTTGAGGGGACGCAGCTTGAGGTAGGCCACGACAGAGGTTTTGCTCGTCCAGGTCAGGACGATGTCGCCGTCCTTGGGCTGCTCGATCTCGCCCGGAAACACCTGGCCGGCGAATTTCGTGGACTTCGCCATCGCACGCAGCGGGGCCATCAGCTTGGACGTGGTGGTCGCCATGCTGTTGGCCGAGCTGTTCAGGCTCCGATCGCCCACGTAGCGGATCAGCAGGATCCGGACACGGCGCGCAGCCTTGTCCACGACGCGCAGGTTTTCGATCACCTGGAAGTCACTGCCTGGCGTGTCCAGCAGGTTGCCGTCGCCCCAGTAGGTGCCTGGATAGTCCGGGTAGATCTGCGGGACCGACAGGCGCGCTGCGTCCAGTTGCGTCAGGACAGCAGTGGTCAGCGGAATACCGTCCAGATCCTTGGGCTCAGCGCCCAAACCCACGACCGCGCCGCTGGCCACACGCATGGGGGTGTCGGCAACGCTGACGGCGGCATTGGCCAGGCGGCCGGCGAGCACGCCGAGGTTGTTGCCATGCAGCTGCGGTACCGGCAGCACGCGAGGCGCGGCCAGGCCATCGACAATGGCTTTCTGCTCGACGACGTAAGCGCTCCAGGTTTGCTGGGGAGCGATGCCGGCAGTGGCGGCCATGACGAAGATGCGTCGACCCAGCTTGTTGCTCAGATCGGTGGCGGCGACGTGCATCGCCGACAGCTCGGCCTGGGTGGTCGAGGGCTTGACGATCACGACCGCTTCGAACGAATACGTGCGGGTCGCGCTTTCCAGCGCCTGTTGCCAGGTGATGTCGTCTGCGATCGGAGCGGCCACGCAGGCCCAGCGATCACCGCCGTTGCTGCGCGCTGCCAGTATCTGGGTTTTCAGGTCGCTGTCCGGAACGCCCAGCTGGACGTCCAGATCGCTTTGGGTATCCAGCGGGACCAGCTTGCCGACGTTTTTGGCAGCGGGACCGATGAACAGGAAATAGCGTTCGATCTCGGTCACGGCACCTTGGCCGAGGTTGAGATTGTTAACGCTGACTTTGCCGAGTGCCATAAAGCGGTGCCTCGTTAGCGGGGTGAAGTTAGGATTTGTCGCAGCACCAGGTTCACCAGCTGGCTGGTTTCGCTGTCGCTGGCACCGAGGAACTGACGCGCAGGCAGCTTGATGTCCCAGCTTTGCGCACCCGTGGATTCGGCTCGTTCGTCATCCAGGACGCGGATCAGCAATCCCGCCCTGGCGTAGTTCAGGTGTTGCTGGATCCACGCCACGGATGGGCGGGTCAGGGTCTTTTTGCCTTCCTGGCGGGTCTTGAAACCCAGGCGGCGCAGACGCTTGGCCTGCTTTTCGGTGGCGGCTGTGCCCTCGGGCACCTTGTTCCACTGGCGCATTTGCGCGGCGGTACGTCGCTCCGACACGCCATGGTGTTGTTGCGAAGCGACCCAGCGGGTCAGGGTGTTGCGCCAGCCCAGCTCGGCCTCGTTACCGGTCAGTCGGGTGACATCGAGCAGCTTGCCCAGTCCCGCTTCCATCTTCTTCTTGCCCTTGGACGTGTCCTTGCGGGCTTCGAATGGGGTGCCGTCCAGGTTCTGCTGGTTGCGGATCCGCTGCCGGCTCATGCTGCGCACGCGCTTGGCGACGTTGTTCAGCAGCCGCTTGCGCTTGGGCATTGGCAGCTCCAACAGGGCCAGCAGATCCTGGGCATCCAGCATGCCGCGAATGTCCAGATCGAACGTACTACGCGCCATGGCTGGTCACCTCGCCCGACTCGGCCACCCACAGTTCGAAGGGCACGAACGACCAGGTCTTGCCGTAAGCCTCGATTTCGCCGGTCAGATCCTCGGCCAGGTACTGCGCCTCGGTGAACTGCAGTTTGATGTCGACGTCGGCCAGGTCGTTGTCGAGCATGGTCACGTCGAACACCACATTGGGCAGGCCGTCGCGGTCCTGGTCATGGGTTTCCAGCCAACTGCCCACCAGGGCAAACAGACGCGCCGGGTGATCCGCGAAGCGCTCGATCGTGATCGTCGCGCCGTAGTTCATATCACCCATGTGCATACCGTCGGTGTCGGGCTTCCAGATCAGCTCGACCTGCACCTGGTCGGTCCAGCTGTCGAGCTGCTCCGGGGCGACCAACTGGCGCGACAGGAGATAGGCGGTCAACGCCTTGAGCTTGATCACAGCAGCGCCACCGTGATGCGGCCACGGCCCTGCAGCGACCGCACAGCGGCCTGGCTGAAGGCGAGGAAGGTTTCGGACCGCTCGGGCAGCTCTTTGCCGATGTTTTCGGCGCTTTCGCGGCGATTGACGGTGGCAAACTGGGTCAGCAGGCTGGCTTTAGCCCGGCTGTATACGGCCCGTTTGTAGGTGGCCGCTTGAAAGGTGCGCTCTGGCAGGACGGTGGTGTCTGCAGATTCAACGTTGGACACGCCAGCGGCCTGCCATTGCGCTTTTTTCCTGGCCAGGTCGGTGTTCACCTCGACCATGGCCATGGTCAGATCGGCGGCCAGCATCTCTACCAGGTACTCCGCCGGCAGGCGGTAACCCTTCTGGAACTCAGTCACAGAGAGGTCGGGCCAAAAGCCGTCGTTCTCGATCGCCTGTTCCACAAAGCTGGTGGGTTTCCCGGAAAAGCTCATTGCTGGCCGCTCAAATAGGGGCGGGAAAACTGTTTCAGTGGGTCAGGGCCATAAATGGTTGGCTCACATCCACAGTTTCTCGCCGGGGGGGGTAGTCGGTTATTCGGTGCCGTTGCCGGCGTTGTCTTTGGCTTGCGCTTTGGCCAGTGCCCTGCGGCAGTCATTCAGGCGCGTCCCTACGCCAATGCTTTCGTAGAGCTGTTCGGCTCGTTCGAAGTGAGCAATCGCCACCGGCCAGTCCTGGCGGTTCAGCGCAATCAAGCCCAGCAACTTGTGATAGCGAGCCGGAATGCGCTCGAAGAGCTGCCATTCGCCATCCACGCGGGGCAACAGGTTGGAAACGTAGGGCTCCGGGCTGCGCCTGGCCTTGAATTCGGCCTCGGCCCAGTCGATCACCTCGTCGGCAACGAACGTCGGGATATCGCGGTCGAAACGCTCAGGCAGCGCCTGTCCCTGGGACATGGCGAAGTCGGCCAGCTCCAGGCCCTGGGTGAACTGCTCGGTGTCGAAAAGCCACACCAGGACGTACGCCAGCACCGGGTTCGGGAAATTCAATCCAGACTCGCGGTAGCGCTGCACGTACTCCAGGTACTTGGGCAGCAGCTCGTCACGCTTGAGCATCTGCCGTTGTTCGCGACTGTTGATTGCGCTGATGCGCTCCAGATCGCCCGCCAGGGCGTCCTCCATCAACTTCAGGTGCTTGCGGGCATTGGCGGGACTGGAAAGCGCGGTGTCCGCCGAGTAGGCCATCGGGGCACCGGCGCTCGCGGCCGCTGGGCCTTCGGCGATCACACGGCGTTTGTGCGCCAGTGCCAGGCTCATGCCTTCACCACTTCGACGTTTTCAGCCATGGCGAACTTTTCAAGCTGCTCGATCACATAGCCTTCGTTGCGGCTGTTGTAATCCTCGACGCGGGAGCGCTTCGGGTTATCAACGGTCTGCTTGCGCCAGCTGGAGTCCTGGAAGTAGATCGACAGGTTGTCGAAGCTGGTGACCACCACGGCGTTGACCGGGAAATATGGGACGCTGAAGCTTGGCAGGCCGCCATAGGTCGCGATGACCTGGGCGTCTTCGATGCGTTCTTTCTCAGTCGGCACGTCGCCTTGCTTGGCGTACAGCTTCGCCTTGTCAGCGGCCAGCAGGTCGCTGCCGATGATTGCGATCAGATCGCCGCCATCACGGACACGCTCGTCGACCATCTGCTTGGTGTCATGCACCAGGGCGTCGAGGTTGGCATAGTCGCCACCTTCACCCAGCGTGATTTTGCCGGCATCCAGGCCTTGGCTCAGCACCTGTTCCGGGATCTGCTCGCGAGCGATCTGCAGCCAGCCCTTGTTCACGTCCTGCAGCATCGGGAATTCAAGAAGGTTGGTCTGCGGAGCCGCTTTGACGCCGTGGAAGCCGATCATCAAGCGGTCCAGGGCGATCTGCTTCTGCACAGCGGCGGAATAGCGTTGCTGGAAGTCCGGGAACTTGGCCCAGGCGTCGATCTTCGCGTAAGGCAGACTGACGTCTGATTCAGTGGAATAAAGCTCGTACTGGTCGTCATCCAGCGCAGAGGCGTCCTTGGCTTCGCGATCGGTGGTCTTGGTGTTGGTGCGACCGGTCACAGGACCCGACACGCCGAGGAACACCTTTTGCCCCTTGATCTCGCTCACAGGGATGACGTTGATGCGCTGCAGGAAATCGGACTTGTGGGTGATCGCCTCGTTGAGTTCCTGGGCAATCGAAGGCTCGACGCTGAACGTCTTGCTGGCCAGCTCGACGCCGTAGGACTCAGCCAAGGCAACCTGCAGGGCCGCGAACATTTTCGAGCCGTATGCGCTCAGTGACTGGGCCATATCAGAGCACCCGCTTTGTTTTAGGGTCGGCAGCACCGGTGGTGCGCGACAGGTGGCGGCCATCAGGCTTGTCCAGCAGGGCGGTGAACTGCGCCTGCAGCTTGCTCATACCGGCGAGAACGGCAGCGTTGGTCGCGCCCTTGCGGCTCAACTGCTTCTCTTCTTCGGCGGTGGCAACGATGCCGTCGACGGCAGCCTGCACGTCATCGATCGGTGCCTGGTCGGGTTCCGGTGCGGCTTCTGCGAAGCTGTCGATCAGCGCCTGAATGCCGGCGGCGACGATCAGTTGCTGTTCGATCAAGGCCTGCAGCGCTTTGGCTGTAGCTTCATCCATTGGGGGTTTGCTCTCGGTAGGGGTTTGCGGGGTGGGTTCTTCTGGCACCTCTTCAATGCCAAAGCGCTTGAACAGGCCGGAGAACAGGTTGAACAGCTTGGCCAGCTCGCCCTGCGATTCCTCTTCACCGATCGTCCCGAACGGGACAGCCGCTGCGTAATGCACGGGCTTGCCGGTTTTGCGGGAGAAGTAGAGTTCCTGGGTGCCCAGGCTCGCCGGCTCGTCAGTGACGGCCAGGCCGGTCAGGTAAGCCCTGCCGGTGCCCGCAAAGTCGGGCATGATCTCGATACTGGTGAAGAGTTTTTCGCCCTGGTCGTTGAGCCAAAGCAGCTTTTGGTTGGGCTTCAACTGCGCTTCCAGCGCGACCTGGCCGGGGGCCAGGCCCTCAACATCTTCGACCAGGCGCACGGCAAACACGGTGCCGTAGGAGCCTGGCCAGCGCTCATGTTCGGACCAGATGGTGGCCGTGTAGGTGGCGGTGCTGTACGTCTCGGCGATGTCGCGCAGTTCCTGGGGCGTTATGACGCGACCATCGACGGTAGGACCGCTGGTGGCGACGCGTTTCCAGAAGCTGACAAGGGAACGGGGCATGGGTAGAACTGCGCTCATCGGTTGATTGAGGCCCCAAGATAGGGAGCCGCAACCAGTCCAACAAACGGTTTACTTTCGCGTTTCTCCGATTTTCGATTTATAGGAGAAACGCGGAATTTTACAGCACGTTTTCCGCGTTTTCGCCGCATAGACTGCGGCCCATGTACTACTCAACCGAAGTCAAAGAAGCCGCCAAACGCCTGTTCCTGCGCCGTCACAAGGCCAAGGAAATTCAGGCGCAACTCAACCTGCCCAACATCCGGATCGTCTACCACTGGATCCGCGTGGGTGGCTGGGAAGACATGCTGACGGATGAAGAGCCGCTGACCGCTGTCAGCCGGCGGATCACGCTGCTCCTTGAAAAGACAGAAAGCCTCAGTAAAAGCGATCTGGACGAGCTGGACCGGTTGACGACGGTTCGCGAGCGCCTGGCCAAGCAATGCGCAAAGCCAGCTCCCGGGCCGGCGCGTGATCAGCAGGACGACGATGCCCATCGACGCGACGAGCAGCGCGGCGAACGTCGGGAGCGCGGCAAACGCGACGGTAAGAAGCGGGAAAAGAAGGTCAAGAACGACGTCAGCGAACTGACCGAAGTCGACTTTCTCGACAAGTTCATCAGCAAAATGTACGGCTACCAGAAAGAGCTGTTCGCGGCCAAACAGAACCCGCTGACCGCCAGGATCCGGAACATCCTCAAAAGCCGTCAGGTGGGCCTGACGTACTATTTCGCCGGCGAAGCCTTCATGGATGCGGTGCTGACCGGTGATAACCAGGTGTTCCTGTCGGCCAGCCGTGCCCAGTCCGAGATTTTCCGCAGCTACATCATCGCCTTTGCCCAGTCCTGGTTCGGCCTGGAGCTGACCGGCAACCCGATCGTGCTTAGCAAGGACGGCAAGCCCTGGGCCGAGTTGCGCTTTCTCAGCACCAACAGCAGCACCGCGCAGGGTCACCATGGCCATGTGTACGTCGACGAATATTTCTGGATCCGCGACTTCGAGAAACTGAACACCGTGGCCAGCGCCATGGCGACCCACAAGAAGTGGCGCAAAACCTACTTCTCAACGCCCAGCGCCGTATCGCATCAGGCGTACCCGTTCTGGCAGGGCGAGAAGTTCCGCAACAGCAAACGCAAGGCCGCTAAGGATCCATGGCCGAGTGACAAGCAGATCTCGGCCGGCGCGCTGTGTCCGGACGGTCAGTGGCGCAAGGTGATCACCATCATGGACGCGATCGCCGGCGGCTGCGATCTGTTCGACCTTGAGCAGCTGCAGCTGGAGTACGACGAGGACAAGTTCCAACAGCTGTTCATGTGCAAGTTCATCGACAGCAGCCAGAGCGCATTTGCCCTGGCAGATCTGGAGCGCTGCTATTCCGACCTTTCGCTATGGGCAGACTTCGACCCGGACGACCCGCGACCCTATGGCAACAGCCCCGTCTGGATCGGCTACGACCCGAGCCGGACCCGCGACGACGCTACCTGCGTGGTCATCGCGCCGCCGTTGGAGAACGGTGGCAAGTTCCGGATCCTGGAGAAGCACAGCTGGCGTGGCCAGTCGTTCAAGTACCAGGCCGAGCAGGTCAAGAAGCTGACCGAGCGCTTCAACGTCCAGCACATCGGTATCGACACGACCGGCATCGGCTACGGCGTCTTCGACCTGGTGCGCGACTTCTACCCGCGTGCGACCTCGATCCACTACAGCCTGGAAACCAAGAACCTGTTGGTGCTCAAGGCACAGGACACCATTCAGGGCAGCCGCATCGAGTGGGATGCCGGCTGGAACGACATCGCCCAGGCCTTCCTGACAATCAAGCGCGGCACGACCGCAAGCGGTCAGGTGACCTACAGCGCATCGCGCACCGACGCGACAGGTCACGCGGACGTGGCCTGGGCGGTCATGCACGCCCTGCAGTACGAACCCCTCAACACGGACAAAAAGCGGCGCAGTCGCTACGCACTCACTGGATCAACTTCCCATGGCAAAAACCAAAACCCTGCAGCAGGAAAAACCGGCGCAACGGCCCATGCGAGCGTTCACATTCGGCGCGCCGGAATCGGTGCTGACCGACAACATCGCGCAGTACCTGGGCGTGTTTCCCAGCGACGACGGTCGTCTCTACACGCCACCGGTTTCGCGCAGGGGCCTCGCCAGGCTGCTCAAGGCAAACGCGCACCACGGCGCGATACCAGGCTTCAAACGCAACCTGCTGCTGCGTGAGTTCATCCCTTCAGCCGGTCTGACGGTGGCCGATATGAGTCGGGCCGCATTGGACTTCATGGTGTTTGGCGAAGCCTACTTCTACCGGGTGCCAAATACGTTCGGCCAGATCCTGGAGCTACGGCACCTGCCCTCCATCAATATGCGGGTGAAGGTCGACGGCGGTTTCGTCCAGTTGGAGCAGAACGGCAGGGAAGCCGAGTTTGAAGCACACGAGATCGAGCACGTCCTCAACTACGACGTCGAACAGAATATTTATGGCGTACCCGAGTACCTGGGCGGCCTGCAGGCGCTGCTGCTCAACGAGGCCGCCACGCTGTTCCGTCGGCGCTACTACAGCAACGGCGCGCATGCGGGGTACATCTTCTACACCAACGACCCGAACCTGACCGAAGAGGACGAAGACGAACTGCGCGCCCAAATCACGGCCAGCAAGGGCGTGGGTAACTTCCGCTCGATGTTCGTCAACATTCCGGGCGGCTCCGAGAAGGCCATCCAGATCATCCCGGTCGGGGACTTCCAGGCCAAGGACGAGCTGGAGAAGGTCAAGAACATCACCCGCAACGATGTAATTGCTGCCTGGCGCATGAACCCTGCTTTGGCCGGGATCATCCCGGAGAACAGCGGGGGATTTGGTGACATCGAGAAGATCGATCGCGTGTACACCAGCAACGAGATCAGGCCGATCTGCCAGCTGTTTGACCAGGCTAACGCGTCGTTGCGAGAGGACAAGCGGTTTGCCTGGAGATCGGTACCGGAAATATCTGTAACGGCCTGATTTGACCGAAGACACACATAGTGCCACCACTTATATGGCAAAATACTGGCTATAGGCTGGCCCTGGGGAGGGAAGACATGCGGATTTATTGCACAACATGCGGGCACAAGGGACGGATTAGCTCAAGGGAGGAAGTGACCAGGGCTTACGTGAAACTCTACTGCCAGTGTCTGGACGCAAGTTGCGGCCACACTTGGGTAGCCAATCTCACTTTCTCACACACGCTTCGGCCATCTGGGCAGCAGCTGGACGTGATGTTGTTCGACCGGCTACGAGATCTAGCACCCGACAAACAAAAAGAGCTGTTCGAGCAACTAGGGCGGCAGGCTGTGGCATGAAAGACTCGCTGCTCATTCATGTACATCAAGAAGACTTTCTGGTCCAAAAAGCCGGAAATGCATTCATGCGTGTTTTTTCACGTCAGCAAGGGCAACTGTCAGATCATCTAAACGCTGCTCGATGTCCCTCATGCGTTTCTTCGTCTCAGCAGCGCTTTGTATATCTCGCTGGTCAGCTTCTCCTAATGACCGGTACAAATCGAGTATTGCCCTCTCCTGCGGGCTGGTCAGCGGCGCGTCCTCTCGGACCACGCTTGAAGTGCCTCGAAGCATCGCACCGTCGCCCGTCAGCAACCAGTCGATTGAAATGCCCAAATGGGAACCCAGAGCTATCAAAGCTTCTGGGCGAGGTTCCCGAATGCCGCCAACCCAGTTCTGTAATGAGCTGTAGGACAACCCACACCTTTTAGCAGCCTCTTTAAGCGATAGCTCGCGGGCTTCGATAGCCATTCTGATTCTATCGTTGATTCCCATTTGGGATTTTCCCCTTGACATACGCCCATTTGGGAACATAACCTGCGCCCAGTTGAGAACATCTTAACCAAATAGGAACACCTGAACCATCCACCTCTGAGACTCCAGAATGGAAAAGCGACAGATACAGGCTCGGCTGATTGAAAACGGGAGCAATTTCCGCCAGTTCGCAATGAACCACGGCTACGGCCCTCGGACGGTGACACAAGCAGTAGAGCGATGGGCCGGGCACGACTCACTGCCTCAGGGGCGTCTGACTTTTTGTATTTTGCGCGACTTATCGAGATTCATTGGGGAGGAAGTCTTACCGGGAATTCTTACTGAAAGTATGGAACACCCGTCCAAAGAAAGCGCGAACTAACAGTAATGACATGGGCCAGCAGGGAAAAGCAGAACATGAAAAGTCCGGTTCTAAAAACACGCCGCGAAGTAGTCAGCGCAATTATCTGTAGTTATCCAGGTGGACGCGAGTGCGCAGCTGCCCGCATCGGTTTGGCATTGAAGAAATTCGATAACCACGCATACGAAAACAACAACAGCAGACCGCTCAATGACGCCCAGTTGTTCCAGCTGGAACAGGACGCTGGCACTCAGCATCTGCCCAATTACGTGGCGTCAATGTATGGAGGTCTATTTGTCCCGGTGTCTGACCCTGAATCGCTCGATAACGTTGAGATGTACACCCTTTCGATTCAAGCGGCGGCAAAGCGCGGGTGTGTCGATCAGGAGATCGCCAAGGCTCTTGCAGACGGATGCATTAGCGCAGCCGAGGCCGAACACATCCTTAACGCACACAACCTGCACATGGCGGCTCGGCATGCCGAGGTGCTCGCAGCCATCGATCTTTATCGCGCAAAATCAGGGATCGAACAATGAACAACGTATCAGCCGACAGGGACTATCAAGAAACTATCCGTGATGCAGCTCAGGCATTTATCGAGCGCCATCAAGGCGAACACCTCGGCGATCTCGGCCAGTTACTTGGGCGAACAATCGACCATCTGGTCGAAGGCCTCGAGGTCAAAGAGCCACTTGCTAACCACTTGGTCCACCAAGCCTACAGCAACGTGTTGGCTGTCAACGGTCGGCAGCGTGTCGATCTGCAGGCGAGCGCAGAAATGACAGTAGTGATCAGTGATCCCGTCCGGGGACTCGCTTGGTCTATCCCTGTTCACCTGATCTACGAACACCTGATCGCTGCCGGCTACGGCAAACCCGTCTCCCCCGCTACCTAAAAACACCCTAATTATTGCCTGCCCCACAGCCGTGGGTATGGGTGAGCTGCGCCCGAATTCGAGGTTTAACGATGGCCAACGCCGTGATCGTCACCACCCAATTGCCGAAAGCCCAAGCAAAAGCACTGCTGGAAGACCTGCGTGAGCAGTACCGCTTGAAGCTCAATGAATACTGGTATGACGATCAATACCGCTTCGTTGCGGACGGCCAACGTCATGGCGCAATTCTCGCCCGTGTCCCGGTGATGGCTGCGCAAGTAAGCCTTATGGCAGCCCTGTCCCACAGCCTGAAGGCCGCGAAGTAATGTCTGTAATGAAAGAGAAGCTACGAGCCACTGTCATCGAACGCCTGCAGTTCGACTTCGACCTAAAAGTGCGCACAGGCACAAACTACATGCGGGGCGGCATCCCCCCCCACATCGATCAGGCCGCCCTTCCAGCAGCCATTTATTTTGATCACCGTAACGCCGGCGTCTGGTACACGCTGCATTACGACGAGACCGGCAAACAGCGCCGGCGCAATGTGGCACCGGCTGACGTGACCTTGGCCGACCTGCACCAGATCATGGAGCAGACCTCGGGGGTTGATCAGGGCACGTTGCGTTACGTCTGCGCCCAGTTCCACCAGAGCGATCGTTACCAGAAACTCAGCCTCAAGACTCACGACGACTACTGCTATTCGCGGGACGTGCTGCTGGGCATACCGACACGGCTGGGCAAACCGCTGGGGGAGCTGCTGGTCAGGAAATTCACGGCGGCGTTGATCCAGCGGATCGTCGATCGCTTGGCCGATGAGGGCACGCCGTCGAAGGCGGCGCATGTGCTGCGCTACCTGCGTCGAGTGCTGCAGTGGGGGCGCAACCGGGGTTACCTCGACAGCAACCCTGCGCAAGGCATTGAAGCGCCGGTGGAGCGCAAACGCCGGCGTTTACCGGAGCACCAGGTCATGGAGGTGCTGGTCGACCGTGCACAGGCGTTTGGTCGCTTGGCCAGGAACGAGAAAGGCGGCTGTCCGGAGTACCTGAGCTACGTGATGGAGATCGGTTACCTGTGCCGCTTGCGGGGCATTGAGACCATCACCCTGACCGATGCGCACGAGCTGGCCGACGGGGTCATGACCAACCGGCGCAAAGGCAGCCGGGACAATATCGTGCGTTGGACGCCGCGTCTGCGCGCTGCCTGGGACGGGGCAAAAGCCTATCGGGCGAAGGTGTGGGCCAGCAAATCCACCGTGGTGCCGATGCGGCCTAATCGGCGGTACCTCATCGTGGCCAGCCACGGCGGCCCCCTGCGCAAATCCAGCCTGGACACCGCCTGGCAGCGGTTCATCACCTCGGCCATCGAAGACGGCACCCTCACGGCCGAGCAGCGGTTTGGCTTGCATGACCTCAAGCGCCGGGGCATCACCGACACGGCTGGCACGCGGGCGGACAAGCAAGAGGCCAGCGGCCATCGGGACGGGGCGATGATGGACGTCTACGACCTCAGCGTCCCGCTGGTTAATGCCTCTCAGACTTAAAACTAGGCGTCAGACTTCGACCTGAAACGCTTTAACACACAGGCCTTTGGCAAATAGCCCTACTCTGACAGACAAATCCAGAAAGCTTGAAGCCATTCAGCATCAATCAAGCGCGTAAGCTACCTTTCTTGCAAACCTACGAAAACTCGAGCTCAAATGGGTGGTGCATCATTTCGATTGCAGTGGTATACGGATAGCGCTGAGCCACCATACGGACATGCATTTCGGCCTCACGGAGCAAAGGTATGGGTGGAACCCTTCCAAACCAGGTCGGACCATAAAAATGATCGACGACTTCAAACAAGACTTAGCTATACTTTCAAGTGTGCAAATACTTAGAAAATATATATTAGGAGCTGAAAGCCAGGTGCTGACAGCAGTTCAGCACTATCAGCTAAGAGAACAGGTATGTGAGCACTTTCAAGTAGGCTACAATGAAATTATAATGGTAGGCTCAGGAAAACTGGGATTTAGTATTAAACCAGCCAGAAGATTTAAATTTTTCCACGATAAATCCGATATAGATATCGCAGTCGTATCCTCACCGCTTTTCGAGAAAGTTTGGAAAGAAGCCTATTTATTCAGGAAGGGTGGGGCATACTGGCCTGATGCAGGAGAGTTTTTCAGGTACCTATCGGAAGGCTGGATAAGACCAGATAAACTCCCGCGGAATGATTACTTTCAATTCACGTCACAGTGGTGGGATTTTTTCAACACCTTGACACGAAGTGGTCAATATGGCCCATATAAGATTCGAGCAGGATTATACCATTCAAATTTTTTCTTTGAAGAATATCAAAAGATCTGTATTGAACAGTGCAAGGAATTAGTCTAATGGATACCTCAGCATCAAATCGACGGCTTCGCGTGTTGTTGACCGCAATTGGCAACGGTTCACTATTGCCGCAACCAGAATTTCAGCGACGATTAGTTTGGATAAATAAAGACAAAATAGAATTTATTAGAACTGTTATTGAAGGCTATCCTTTTCCCGAAATTTACATCGCAGCGGGAGAGGTAGATACAAGAACCGGAGAGGGCGCTGAGATGTTGGTAGACGGACAACAGCGCATTACAACCCTATATCAATACTTTAAAGGATCTGCGGATCTGCGTTTACCAGCAAATCTTCCTGCTTATAACGATCTGGGCCAAGAGGAACAAGTCAAATTTCTCGAATACAAGGTCGTTGTTCGAGATCTAGGTAATATGTCGATCGAGCAAATTAAACAAGTGTTCCAGCGTATCAACTCCACGAGCTACGGTCTGAATGCGATGGAGATTCATAACGCTAGATATGGTGGTGAATTCAAAAAGTTCTCCGAACATATTGCGCAACACGAATTCTTTAATGAACATAGAATCTTCACCTCGACTGACGTGAAGCGCATGAACGACACCATGTACTGTGCTAGTCTTGTAGCCACAGTAATGAGCACGTACTTTAATCGAGATAGTGAAGTTGAAGTTTATCTTGAAATGTTCAATGAATCGCTACCACAAAAAGATGAAATATTTGCAAACTTTGACTTCGTCTTATCATTTATTGAAAGGTTGAATTTCCCACCAAAAGCTCGCATATACAAAAAAGCAGATTTTTTCACGCTATTTGTCGAGCTTTACAAGCTTTTAATAGAATCCAAAGTAGCTCTATCCATTCCCCAAGTACGTCTAGAGCTAGAAAACTTCTTTTCTATGGTTGATCTTGCAGGGGCAGGAATATCTACTAACGACATGGATGCTGAGCGCTATCACAAAGCAGCGTTACAGGCCAGCAACGACAGAAGCAATCGTATAGCTCGAGGTGAGGTAGTCAAAAAGCTGCTTCGAAAAGCTATTTGAACTCCAGGCATGGGGCGTTTCACCGCCCCATCAGTGAATTACTCCTCGTTTCGTATAGATCTTCGAAGGGCATTTCACGGCCGAAGGTTATCATCAGCGAATGGTGGCTACGGATCAAAAGCGGCCTACGATGACCCTGACGCACTCCTACTGCCCCCGCGAGGCCACGTAATAGCAGGCGGTGACCTTACGCAGTACGCGACCTGTACGACGTTGGCACGTAATAAGAAAATGCGTAACTCTTTGATATATAGCTTAAAAGCACCTTCCTTGTAATCAGTAGGTCCCGGGTTCGACTCCTGGTGCCGGCA
>JAAIGE0100351386.1_pt1 | contig 32770 bp, 32 predicted proteins | sample 6487951 | NCBI WGS metagenome assembly JAAIGE01 (sample SAMN13974128, study PRJNA590717) | phyllosphere metagenome | biome: tomato field; feature: multiple bacterial spot infested tomato fields; material: tomato leaves; isolation source: leaves from tomato fields | host: Solanum lycopersicum ...
CGCATAGACCTGGATCATCTCGTAGAAGCGATACATGGTCGGGTCGGTCGGCACGCCGTCCGGAAAGCTGCCGCGATCGTCTCTTCGGGCCTTCCTGCTTATCCGACGTCGAAGCGTTCTCCGGACGGCAACTCTGGCCATCGGAGAATGATCATGGAGATGCCTGAAACTGAACTCACCACCACCAAACGGCCCGTCTGGAATGCGGGAAGAACCGTCGGCGCGAAACGCGCGCTGAAGCCGAAGCAAATCTGGGAGATTCGATTCTACCTCAATCAGCGCCGCCGTTTGCGAGATCGGGCACTATTTGACCTGGCGATCGACAGCAAACTGCGGGGCTGCGATTTGGTGCAGATGAAGATCGGCGTCAGTGGCGGGCAGATCCGAACGCGTGCGATCGTCATACAGCAGAAAACAGGTCGACCCGTTCAGTTCGAACTGCTCCCCGACGCACGGGCCAGCCTTTTGGCCTGGCTCGATCGGCGGGGTGGAACGGTGGACGATTATGTCTTTCCCAGCCGGGTCGACCATAACGGGCATCTTAGCACCCACCAATACGCCTGGCTTGTCGATCAATGGGTGACGGGGGTCGGTCTGATGCGAAGCGACTATAGCACGCATTCACTTCGGCGAACGAAGGCATCGATCATCTACAGGGCAACCGGCAACCTTCGTGCGGTCCAAATCCTTCTCGGTCATAGCAAGATCGAAAATACCGTGCGCTATCTCGGGATTGACGTAGAAAATGCGCTTGCCCTCGCCGAGAATACTGAATTTTTGACCAATCGGCTCCTCGCCTTTGGCGAGGGGCCAACTTCGCTGCACTTTGGGACAATCCTGCCATTCGCGGATATTCTGTTATATGACGGGTTTCGAGCTACAAGAATATTCGCTTAGAACCGAGGAAGACCAGTGAGATCGGATTGTGGGCCGGACCGCAAAGCATGCGACGAAACATTGTTAAAATGCCTAACCACGCTGATTTGATGCAGTTCTGGAGGGTCATCAGCCAATCGGGCCATGCGCATCTCGTCGTATCCACCGGGGAAACTGCCACGATAATGCTGTCGCTGAGAATTTCTTCTCATCACTCAAGCGTCAGCGCATCCGGAGACGCACCTACAAAACGCGCGAAGAGGCCCGGCAGGACGTGTTCGATTACATCGAGATGTTCTACAACCCGATCCGCAAGCACGTCAGAAACGGGATGCTGTCGCCCGTCGACTTCGAACGGCAGCAGGCTGTGATGGCTCAAGGCGTCTAGAAAACTAGGGGCTACTCAATCCAGAAAAATACTGATAATTTGATCGATTGGTATTAAACGTCGCAAAGTATTGAAGTGTATCACTATGAGGAAACCATTCTAGGTGATTTCAAACTCGCGAAGGTCGATAGACGAACTGGCAACCGACGTCATGAGACTGTCTCAGGACAACAAAAATTGGTCAAAATCATCCGGCGCTTTGGAGTTCATGGTCGAATTCGAACGCCACTCTGACAACCCTAAGGCATTCGAAGAGCTGATTGATGCCCTCGATGTGCGCGGCGGCAGCGCGGTGGACCTCATACTCCTCCCGTTGGCCGAATTGGCATTCATCCCGCTCGTAGTGATGCATCAGCATGCCGTTGGGCATGGAGGTTTCCACACGGGCGCGATGGGGCGCGGAAGCGCGCGGCTACGCTGGGTGTATGATTGTGGGTCACTCAGAAGCGCCGGGCAGGAGCGGCTTAAGACGGAGATCGGGCGCTTAGCTGCCGGAAGCGGCGGCGAAAAGCGCCACATCGATCTCCTCTTCATCTCTCACTTCGATCGGGACCATGTGTCAGGCATCGTCGAACTGATGTCGAAGATTGAGGTCGGTACTGTCATCATTCCCTATCTGGACGATCTGGAACGGACGATCGCCCTCCTGGATGACGTCGTGAAGAACGAGGGTTTCGACTCGGAAATCACCGATGAAGGCACACTGCGTCAAGCACTTTTCGATCCGGCGGGTTGGCTTACCGATCTAGGAGCTGAGCGCGTGGTGCAGATCCGTCCCGGCGGACCTGATACTCCCATGTCTCGGATTTTCGACTTTGGCCCCGGCTCAGGACCCGAAATCGCGTTGGGGACGCGCGGTGCGCAAGCGGTGCTTGTGCCTCAAATAGAAGGAAGCGCCACGGAGAGAGACGAGCAACCAATCGTCGACGCCGGGTCGGCCTGGATGGTCACACATTTCGGTCGAAGGTTCGGAGACTGGTGCTTTTTGCCCTACGTTACCGCAGCGGCTGACAGTGTCCGGCGGACCTTTGCCAACGAAATGCGCAAACTTCTTGAACAGGCCGACGACGAAGGAATGGTAGCGGCATTCCAAAGACAGATGGATACGGATGGCTTCACTGCGAAGGTAAAAAAGGCCTATCACGCATGTGAGCTCGGGGATGCAAACGCGGTCTCGATGTCGCTATATGTCGGTCCGTTCCGCGAAGGCGTCTGGCGTAGCCGCCAGCCTCTTCGTGCTGGGCAAAAATGGTCGGACGCCGGCCCAGGCTGGCTATTGACTGGTGACGCGAAGCTCCAGCAGTTTGGTAGGCGAAAGCAATGGGTAAAATTCTATGAAAAGCTGAGGCAACGCATTGGCGCGCTTATGCTCCCCCATCACGGTTCTCATCGGAATTTCCATGAGGGCATCCTAGATGTCATGCGTAAAGATGGACTGGTCTTCGCATGTCGGAGAGAGAAGGCTACGGGCGATCCGCTCCATGAGAACGTCTGGCCTCACGTCCAAGATATGAACAATGGCATCGTCTCCGACGACGAAAAGTCATCGCTTATGCAGGTCTCCGGATCCCCGACTTTGGAATCGGCCGAACGCGTCCTCAGCAGCGTCGCTGAGGAATGGAGATGAACGACATCCAATAGCGCTGGTGACCAAGGGCATCACAAGGACTCCCTCGGTCGTTATGCAAGCGACGGATGAGATTGATCGCAATTGCCAATTTGCCATCTCAAAGCGGACCTGCAGGACTGTCAGCATGCCTACCGTAGATGAGAGGGTATACACGGTGTGCCGGATGGCCGGATTCGGCCCTTAGTTGCCATTCGATAGCCAATCTCGATATCTCAGAAGCAGACCATCCGCTCTCAGTCCATGCCGGTCGTCAGAGCATTGCGCGCATACGCCGACAACGCTAAGGGATTGCCATTCGCAAGGACCAGGTGAAAATCCGGGTGGCTATTCCGGCCGCCGATCCGCTGGACAATGTTCGTCGCAGGCCGATGGCCGTCCGCTTCCGCCATGGTATTGCTTGCGACCTCGTCGGTTTTCCAACATGCACACCACTGCTTTTGCGCGCTATCGCGTAGAATGGTTTGACAGTGCGGCCAGCGCCAAGCGCGACATTCTCGCGGGCATGGTCGGCACCTTTGCCCTGATCCCGGAAGTGATCGCTTTCTCCTTCGTGGCCGGCATCGATCCCGAGGTAGGGCTGTTCGCCTCCTTCATCATCGGCATCGTCATCGCTTTTGCGGGTGGACGTCCCGCCATGATTTCTGGCGCGGCGGGGTCAGTAGCGCTCGTTGCCGCAGCTTTGGTCCATTCCCATGGCCTGCAATATCTGCTGGCGGCGACGCTGCTGGCCGGACTGCTCCAGATCGTCTTCGGGCTGATGAAGCTTGATGTCCTGATGCGCTTCGTGTCCCGGTCCGTGCGGACAGGCTTCGTCAATGCACTCGCCATCCTCATCTTCTCTGCGCAGGTGCCGCAGATGCTGCATGTCAGTTGGCAAACATATGCCATGATCGCGGGCGGGCTTGCCATCATCTATCTGGCGCCTCGCGTCACGACGGCCATCCCGTCTCCGCTCATCTGCATCCTGATCCTGACGGCGGCGAGCATCGCTATTCCCATGCCGATCCATACCGTAGCGGATCTTGGCCGTCTTCCATCGTCCCTGCCCTCACTGACATGGCCCGGCGTTCTGGTCGACTGGGAGACGCTGCGCATCGTCTTGCCATATGCGGTCGCCATGGCTGCGGTGGGCCTGCTGGAATCCATGATGACCGCGAGCGTCGTCAATGACCTCACCGAAACCACCAGCAGCAAGGTGCTCGAATGCACCGGTCTTGGCCTCGCCAATGTTGCGGCAGGATTGTTTGGCGGCATTGCTGGCTGCGGCATGATAGGTCAGACGGTCGGCAATGTACGCTATGGCGGTCGCGGGCGGCTTTCCACGCTCGTGGCAGGCGTATTCCTTTTGATCGTCATGGTGCCGCTCCGTCCATGGGTGGCTCAAGTGCCGGTCGCAGCGCTCGTCGCGATCATGATCATGGTGTCGATCAGCACTTTTTCATGGGGTTCGATACGTGACCTTGCGCGCCACCCTAAAGTGTCGGGGGTGGTTATGGTGGCGACCGTCATCGTAACGGTCGCCACGCACGACCTGTCGGCGGGCGTTGCCGTCGGTGTTCTGCTCAGCGGCGTGTTCTTCGCGTTCAAGGTGACACGGATGATGGAAGTCACATCGTCTTACGATGAAGTGAGTGACACGCGGACTTATAATGTTTCTGGTCAGATTTTTTTCGCCAGCGCGGATATCTTCGCCGACAGGTTCGACCTGCGCGACACCGCGGCCCATGTTCGCATCGACCTGACCAAAAGTCACTTGTGGGACATCACGGCAGTTGGCGCGCTGGAGGAGGTCGTCATTCGGATGCGGCACCACGGCATCGCTGTCGAGGTGATCGGCCTCAACCAGGCGAGCGCAATTCTGGTTGACCGGCTAGCGCCGGCTGTGGCGGCTCCGTCTTACAAAGCCTAAGGCGAGACGCATCCGACCCATTGTGGACGCTTAGCCGCCAAATATCGATAACTAAGCCCGGCCCGTCCGCTTTTACGGCAGGTCGCGACCAGAGCCGGTCGTTCTCCAGAAACGGTGGAAATGTCCGCTTTTGCAAGAACCTGCCATTTGGGTGAAAGGGCACCCAACGCATTGTTGATCAGCTGTCCGAGGAATAGCTCTACCTGGAGACGTCTCTGCCGGTCAGCTGTCACCTCCGTCGAAGCGGTCAGCCGACGTAGCGAATTCCTTCGGGTGTTGTGCACGGGTGATCGCATTGGGCGACGAGGACGTTCGCCGTCGCCACCGCCGCAACAGTCACAAAGGTCGTATTGGTTTTATCGAGTCGGTGGGTTGCAATTATGAGAGTGATGAGGCACCCTCAACCATGCCCCTGAACCGAACTGAACTTGCCGACTACAGCTACTTCCTGGCGATTGCGAGGCATCGCAGCTTTCGCCGGGCCGGCCTGGACCTCGGAATCAGCGCCTCTGCACTGAGCCACGCGTTGAAGGGGCTGGAAGGACGGGTCGGCATTCGCCTGCTCAACCGCACCAATCGAAGCGTCACCCTGACCGCCGCGGGCGAGGAGCTGCTGGCCGCGATCAGCCGTCCTTTTGACGAGATCGAACAGGCAGTCGACCGTCTCAACCGGTATCGCGATACTCCCACCGGACGCGTTCGCATCAACGTACCCGTCGACGCCGCCAGCCTTCTGATCGGTCCCGTCCTCTCTCATTTCATCGACCGGTATCCGGACGTGGAACTGGATATTGCACTTAGCAACCACCTGGTCGACGTTACCGAAGGAGGTTTCGATGCCGGCATCCGCTACGGCGGGACCGTACCGGAGGACATGATCGCCCAGCGCCTCTCGGCGGACATCAATTGGGTCGTTGCCGGCTCTCCCGCTTATCTGGCGCGCTTTGGCATTCCTTCGCACCCCGATGAGCTTGCGGCGCATCGCTGCCTGCGCTTTCGGATCGGTGATGACAGCATCTACCGGTGGGAGTTCGAGCGCGGCGAGGAGGAGATTACCATCGCCGTTCCGGGCTCGCTGATCTTCGACGACAGTCGCGCGATCCTCGCGGGGGCCGTCAGCGGGGCCGGGTTGATGTACGCCCCCGAACCGCTGATCGCGCCGTTGGTCGCAGAGGGTAGCGTCCGCGTTGTCATGGAAGACTGGTCTTCGCCAGGACCCGGCTTCTATGCCTATTATTCGAGCCGGCGACAGCTGCCGACCGGCCTCAGACTGCTGATCGAGCTGGTCCGCGAGTTGAAGCCGCTCGGTCTGTAACAAAAAGCAGCTCGGCTATGATGAGTCCAGCTCATGCAGGCATGAACCTGTGACGGGCTAATCCGGCGGGGTCCATTGGCCTATTTTCGTCTTCGACACGGCGCATTGCGCCCAGGTGAACGAGGACGAACCATGACGATTGCAGCCTATGGCGCAATCGCGGCGGATCAGCCGCTGGCCCCGATGGCGATCGAGCGGCGTGAGCCGGGCGCGAAGGATATTCGGATCGCCATCGCCTATTGCGGCATCTGCCACTCCGACTTGCACCAGGTGCGCGGCGAGTGGGAGGGGACGATCTACCCCTGCGTGCCCGGCCACGAGATCGTCGGTGAAATCACCGCGATCGGCAGCGATGTGGCCGGCTTTGCCGTCGGCGACGTGGTCGGGGTCGGCTGTATGGTCGACAGCTGCGGGCACTGCGAAAGCTGCACGGGCTATCACGAGCAATATTGCGAAAACGGCACCACCTTCACCTACAATTCGCCGACGGCCGATCCGCCGGGACATACGCTCGGCGGCTATGCGCAGGAGATCGTCGTCGCCGAACACTTCGTGCTGCACATCCGGCACGACAGCGGGCAGCTCGCGGCCGTTGCCCCGCTGCTATGCGCGGGCATCACGACCTGGTCGCCGCTGCGGCGGGAGAATGCGGGTCCGGGCAAGAAGGTCGGCATCGTCGGCATCGGCGGCCTGGGCCATATGGGCGTGAAGCTCGCCCGCGCACTCGGTGCGCATGTCGTCGCGTTCACGACCTCGCCGGGTAAGGTCGAGGCCGCCAAGGCGCTCGGCGCCCATGAGGTCGTGATCTCGCGCAACGCTGACGAGATGGCGGCGCACGGCAACAGCTTCGACTTCATCCTTGATACCGTGGCGGCAAGCCACAGCCTCGACGACTATCTCGTGCTGCTGGCGAAGAACGGCACGCTGACCCTCGTGGGCGTACCCGAGCATCCGAACCCGGAACCGGACCCCGCCAACCTCACAAATGGTCGCACGACCAATTTCTCGATGATCGGTGGGATCGCCGAGACGCAGGATATGCTCGATTTTTGTGCAGAACACGGGATCGTCGCGGACATTGAGATGATCACCGCAGACGGCATCGAGGACGGTTACGAGCGCATGCAGCGCGGCGACGTGAAGTACCGCTTCGTCGTCGACACCACCACGATGACCAACTGATCAAAGGACATTCATCATGAATCCGACCTATGATTTCTCGGGCAAGGTCGCCCTCGTCACCGGCGCCAAGGGTGGGATGGGCTACGCGACCGCCGAAGCCTTCGCCAAGAGCGGCGCGGCCGTTGTTCTTGCCGATCGCGACGAGGCGGCGGTGCAGGAAGCCGCGGCAAAGCTGACCTCAGCCGGGTACAAGGCGATCGGCGTCGGTTGCGACGTCGTCGACGAGGCGCAGGTCGACGCGCTGGTCGCGCGCACCGTCAGCGAGTTCGGTCGACTCGACTTTGCCTACAACAACGCCGGCATCCAGGGAGAACCGACGGATGCGGCGGACTCGATCGCCGACGACTTCGACCGGGTGAACGCGGTGAACCTGCGCGGCATCTGGGCCTGCATGAAGCACGAGCTCAAGCAGATGCGCGAGCAGGGCTCCGGCGCGATCGTCAATTGCTCGTCGCTCGGCGGCCTGGTCGGACTGCCGGGGCGCGCGGCCTATCACGCCTCCAAGCACGGCGTGATCGGCCTGACCAAGAGCGCTGCGCTCTCCCCCTGCGTGAACTTGGCCGCGTCGGCGCCGCTGCTCTGCGCCGGCATCACCACCTTTTCGCCGATGCAGCACTGGAAGCTCGAGGCGGGACAACGCGTCGGCATCATCGGCCTCGGTGGCTTGGGCCATGTCGCCACCAAGCTCGCCGCGGCGCGCAAAGCGGACGTGACGATCTTTACGACCAGCCCCCGCAAGGTCGCCGACGCGCAGCGCCTGGGCGCCCGCGAAGCGGTGCTGTGGAGCGACGCGGCGGCGATGAAGCGGCTGACCGGTTAATTCGACCTGCTCATCTCGACGGTGCCGCAGCCCTACGCCTTGCAGCCCTTCATCGAACTGCTCGCGCTCGACGGGACGCTCGTGAATGTCGGCGCACTCGAAGGTCTGGAAGGGATCAACGGCCTCTCGCTCATTATCGGACGCAAGAGCATCGCCGGCTCGGTGATTGGCGGTATTCCCGAGACGCAGGCGCTGATGGATTATTGCGCGGCGCGTCGCATAAGGCAATCCTCGATAGCTATCGCGAACGAAGCTTGAGCATTGAACCGTCGGAAGAAACCGCGGGCATTATTGAAAGCAGCGACGAACCGACGAAGAGCGATAAAGTCTGATGCTGATGCAGCATGCCCCCGCCCGCCTCCTGGACGCAATCCTGCGAAGCGACATCGTCGCGTTTACGCAGCGCGCTTTTGCCGAGCTTCATCCAAATAAGCAGATGATCGCCGGCTGGCATCATGAGGCGATCGCTTATTGGCTGGATGTTACCGCCCTGCGGCAGGAGTATGATCGGCTGATCATCAATCTGCCGCCGCGATCGCTAAAATCGGAAATGGTCTCGGTCGCCTTCCTGCTTTCATCCTGGGGCGTGATCCCACGCGCAAGGTAATCGTCGTCAGCTATAGCCAGGATCTCGCCAACTATCTGAGCCGGCTTACCCGGCAGATCATGCAGGCGCCCTGGTATCGGCGCCTGTTCCCTTCGACAGTGATCCAGGGGCAAGGCGCCTTAGGTCAGTTTTTTACTACCCAAGGCGGCTTTCGCGCGGCCTTGTCGACCGGCGGCACCTTCACCGGCAAGGGCGGCGATCTCATCATCATCGATGACCCCCTGAAAGCTGATGACGCTTATTCCGAAGCGGCGAGAAACGCATTGCTGGATTGGAGCACCAACACGCTGTTCAGCCGGCTTGACGACAAACAAAAGGGCGCAATCATCCTTGTCCAGCAACGGCAGCATGAAGATGACCTCTCCGGCCACATGCTTCGTGCCGGCGGATGGGCACATCTCAACCTTCCGGCTACCGCCACGAAGGACGAGCGCATCATCCTGTCGGCCAAGCCTCTCCGGTTCCACCAGCGGCGTGAAGGTGATCTTCTCGATCCCATGCGCGAGCCGCAGCATATCTTGGACCGTTTAAGGCACCAAATGGGCAGTGCCGCCTTTCTGGCGCAATATCAGCAAGAGCCTGTGTGCCGCCCGACGGCGACGTCATCAAAACATCCTGGTTCCGATACTATGACCAACTTCCATCCGGCGGCGAAATCGTCATATCGATCGATACGGCATCCAAAGCTGGCGAGCGCAACGACTGGTCGGTTGCCATGATCTGGTGCGTGGTCGAACGCCGCTTCTATCTCACCAATGTCTGGCGGCGCCGTGTCGAGTTTCCTGAACTCCTGCAGTCCATCAAAGCGCTCGCCTGCACGATGATGCCAGACAAGCTGCTGATAGAAGACAAGGCGTCTGGAACGGGACTGATTCAAGCCCTGCGGGATGATCCAGAAGGGTTTCCTGTGGTGGCTTATGAACCCGGCGGCATGGACAAGGAAACGCGCATGCGTGTCCAGTCCCACCATATCGAAGGCGGTCAGGTATTTCTGCCGAAGGAGGCGCCTTGGCTAGAGGAATTCCTCAACGAAGTGCGACGGTTTCCCAACGGCGCGCATGACGACCAAATGGATGCCATGTCTCAGCTGCTGGAACATATGAATAATCGTAGCGGCAATCTTATCATCATCCGGTAATCAGGCCCAATATCAGGCAGCGCGGTCGAGCAGCCACTGCGACAATCCCGCCGCGACTGTCTGCTGCGCGACCTCAGCCACGCTCCAGCATGTCACCCCATCCTGGCTTAATCTTAGCGGCGCGTCATTGTGGGTGATGAAGAAAAGCTGGCTGCAGTCGTTGGCGGCGAAGCTGGCGCTGTAGCGCTCGAGCGTCTTTTGATCGGCGCGGGACTTTACCTGCACGCTGACCCGCTTGCGCGTGATCGGCTGTTCCAGAATGAGGTCATGGTCTTTCATTGTGCCGCCCAGTCGGGAGACGCGCTGCCACCCAGCGCGCGCAAAGATAAGATCCACGAGCAGTTCGAAGTCGGACCAATGAAGCTGCTGGATGATAGGTGTGAAGCTTGAATGAAGGTAGGCAAGGCTGGCCTGCGCGGCGGCGAGATTTGGGTCGGCCTCAGCATTGAGCAAGCGGAACAGATAGTCTCGCGCGCCCTCTATTTTCGCCATAGTCCGCGGATATCCAGCGATCTTCGTCAACGCGCTGCTGAGGTCCGACTGGATCAGCGGCTTGCCGAAGATGTCGGTGGATCGCCATGGGCTTGTCGCGCGGCGGGCGAGCTTTCCCTGCGAGGCAGTAGGCGCTTCACGCCGCAACACATGCGGTTCTGCAAAGGCCCACCATAACCGGTCGCGGGCGAAGGTGATCCAAAGCGTCTCTGACCCAAGGGTGCAAAACTCTCTGAGTTCACGGACATAAGAGGTCGCAGTGCCGGGGCTGACATTCTGCGCAATATAATGTTGCTTCGCGGCCCCCCAGTCGTGGGTTTCTGCGACGTCAAGCGGGTCAAGGTCACCGCCCCATTCCAGCGTGCCCTCATCAAGGGCCGCTTCCCAGCTCCCGCGGCTGCCAAGCTTAATATAGCGGGCGGGGCAGCGCTCGATCCTCAAGCTACCTTCACCCCTGTCGTCCCGGCTCATGCGTCGCTCCTATGTCCTCTCGGGGCGACGGCTCGGAAGCCGGATGTTAGTAACCTGATCGCTAGAGCAGGCGCATGCGCCTTTACCGTTACCGGCTGGACATGCGCGCATGCCACCCGGCCCCGGAAAATCCGCGACCGAGTCTTAGCGAAAGGGGTTACTAAGCCCGCCCCCCCGGCTTTCACGGGAGGCAGGTGCACATTGCTCGACTTGGCAGCTCAAGCAAGTGGAATGTCAGGATTGTAGCGCCGCCACATGACATATGGCTGAACCGCGACGCGGCAGGCCGGTCGGGCCAAACTCAGTTCACTCGGATGAACCGCGCTAGTCTCGCGCCTTGTCAGGCCTTCTTAGCCAAAGCAGCGCGCTTTGAGAGATATTGCGTCGGCTTGTAGGCAAGATCCTGTACCCAGGGGAAGCTGGGTTTGCGGTGTTTATTCGCAATGTTGGGAATATCCTGATCGATCGCGCCCGGCGACAGCGCGATCAGATGCGGGTTGGCGAGCGGCTTCATGGTGGGATGGAGATAACCGCATTTGAGCACCACGATTTTGAATGCCGTTGGCTCAAGGCCCAGCGCCTGAAACGCCTCAACCGCATGATAAGCCCGGCGCCGGGCTGACAGGGTGACCGTGATGCCGTCGAAAGCCACCACAGCTTCGCCATCCTCAGGCTTACCGACCTTTGCCAGATACTTGACGGTCGCATTGACCCGAACCGGCTGGCTTTGGATCGGGTCGAGCGTAGCACCTATCGAAAGCGGGATAGTTGCCCCCACTCCCGCCTTGTAGCAGGCGTCCGTGGCCGGACGGTCGGTCATGCCACCCAGAAGCACGTCCTTGGCGCCAGCCTTCATCAACGCCACAAGAAAGGTCGTCTGGTCCGCATTTCCGCCACCGCCCGGATTATCGCCAGAGTCCGAGATGACGACTGGATGGGTCTTGGACGCCATCGCCTGTGCAATGGTTTCCTCGATCGTCCCGGTCGGACTTCCGAACTTGAAGTCGCGGCGCGCATCCCAGTAGCGCTGCGCCAATTCCGCCGCGATCTGCGCCTGCACGGCAGGCGCTATACCCGTCACTACTACGGATGCAGCCGATCGTGGTTCATCCGCCCAGACATAGCCGACAAGCTGTGAGACATCGAGTATCCCGGGCTGGCGATTATATTCGCTGAGGTCCGACCAGAGACGACGGCCCGGTTGCCATTCGGTACTGCTCTGCTCGCCCGCAAGCAGAACAGGGATCGTCGCCCAACTGATGGCCGGGCGGATGCCGTATCGCAGACAGTGGGTGAGCATGTCCGTGGCACGCATGGAGTTTTCGATGCGATCGACATGAGGCGCCGTTCGATAGGCCGTGATGCAGTCGAGATTATCTACGATGCGCTGGCTGATGTTCCCGTGCAGGTCGTAGCTGGCGGAAATCAGGCAATCAGGCCCAACCACCTTACGCGTCGCCTCGTACCAGTCCCCCTCTGCATCCTGCATACCATCTACGAACAGGGCGCCGTGCATGGCGCAATATACGCCATCCAGCGGCAAGAAGGCTTTCAGCCGCTCGAGATATTCCGCCTTCAGGGATTCATAGGCTTGCCGATCCATCGGTCCGCCAGAACCGGCGTTGGCGACCAGCGTCGGCAGAAAGGGAACATCATAGCGCTGGAGGAATGCGAAGCGATCATTCTCCAATATGTCTTCGCCACGCAAAATCTCGATGTCGGGCAGTCGGGAACGAATGCGACTATATGTGCTGCATTCTGATGCAATGCCACCCACCGCGATGCGCGGTTCGTGGCGGAAGAGAGGAACCAGGTTTTTCGCGCTGAATGCCTTCCCCCCTGCCGTTGCCAAAGTCATGGCCGAGACCGACATCAGGAAAGTGCGACGTTCGATCATGACTTGGCCCTTTCACCTCATTAAGCCTTCACAGCAGCCGACTGCCGTTTCAAATTATCGAGACGGCCGGAAAGATCAAAGCCGCCACGCCGCTAAAGCCCAAAGATTGCCGTCTTTCGGAAAACCGTGCATCCACATGCCGGCCATTGGAAAGCGCGGATTTCTTTAATGTCATATGTCATACGTGAGGGTGTCGTCGGTGACGAGCAACAGGTGGTCGATCTCTGGGAAGCCTGTGATCTCACAGTAAGCTACAATGACCCCCGGACAGATTATCAATTCGCCTTGGAAGGAGCCGCTTCAACGGTTCTGGTGGCGGTGAACGAAGCTCAGCTCATCGTCGGCAGTGTCATGGTCGGACATGATGGGCATCGAGGGTGGCTATATTATCTTGCTGCTGCTCCACATGCAAAGCGGACAGGTATTGGGCGCGCAATGGTTGCAGCCGGGGAAGATTGGCTAAAGCAGCGTAAGGTGCGCAAGGTGCAACTGATGGTTCGTCCGACCAACACAGCTGTCGTCTCTTTCTACGACCATCTGGGCTACGAAGATATGCCACGCGTCCTGATGAGCAAATGGCTGGATGAACCAGAATAACGGGTACCGACCACTGTTGGCCGTTTATATCCTTTTCACTGGTGGCCGGTTCTGGCGAAAGCCGTCACCCAATCTAAACAGGCTCACGCTCGGCTGGGCAAATAATCGAGCGTATGTAGACCGAGAGTAAGTGCGGAATTGGCTTCACGCTTGGCGCTCTCGCTGGCCAACAAGCGGCCGCAACTCAACAACTTCTCTATGTATCATTATTATGGCGAAGTGTATACTCCGATGCCCTCTTGGGTCATTATTTTTCAATCTTTGCCCTCGGCAATGGAATGCGCAATTCGAACTGCTTTGCTCCGGCTTCTGGCGTAATAAAAAGGCCGTCGATGGATGCCATCATGCGCCTGGCAAGTCCAATTCCTGTGCCGCAAGCAGTACTGCCAATTGGCGCAAATGGCCGCCCATCATCGTTCACCGTGACACTAACCGCGCCCTGAACAATGCCGGCGGTAACTTGGATGCTGCCCGCCTGATTTTCTGAGAATGCATGCTTGATGGCGTTGGTCACTAGTTCGTTCACAACCAACGCAAGCGTCGTGATGGAGCGTTGCGGCAGACCGTCGGATCGGCCGTCAGATTCAAATTCGATCAAGATCGCGCGCGGTTCGGCTTGGACATGCAGTGCCTCACATATCTCCCGCAACGTAGTGGCTAGGCTGCGTGGCATCCCACTATGCAGGGCTTTTCGCGCCCGTGCCACCATCGCGACGCGCTCCATCGCGTCGTGCAATGCCAGACCAACTTCGGGATTGCTGTGGCGCTTGCTTTCAAGCGCCAACAGGCTCACGACAAGCTGGAGGTCGTTGCTGCATCGGTGATTTGTCTCCTGCAACAGGAGATCGTTGGTCTTTGAGTGGCGCTGAGCGCCATCGACCGCTATATTTGCCACGCAATCCTCCTCGCAAATTTCAATCGACCTTCTATAGCTCTAGGACGAGAGGCATGTTCGAGCCTGCCGACCCGGATTCTGATCCGTTCCGCAAAGGATTGTTCAGTAATCGACGAGGGGATCAGCTTTTTAACCTCCCCGTAGTAGCGGTCAGGTTGCTCTGGGCGAGCTATTGTCTGCACTCGGACAATCCCTAGGTAAGCTTCCGGACCTTTCCCGTCGCGCCGGAGGGAGCGATACCCGCCGCAAGGGCAATCTGGCCAAGTTCGGTCAAACTGTTTGCACTCAGTTTGTTCATTACCTGCGCGCGATGCAGCTCGACGGTGCGGGGGCTGATGCCTAATGTCTGAGCAATGACCTTGTTGGTCCCGCCGTCAACCAACCCGACCAGCACCTCGCGCTCGCGCGGCGTCAACCGTGCAAGATGGGCGGTTGCTTCCTCGTCGTGCATCGCGGTACGAACCGTCGCGTGGCTGTCTGCAATTGCCGCGCGCAATTTCTCAAGTAGTTCCACTTCGCCACAGCAGCGGACATAGTCGATAGCGCCCGCTTTCATCGCTGCCACCGCCGCGTCTGCTCCACCGTCCGCATCATCAAGCGCAATGGCCGGCAGTGCGATAGACCTCGCTTTGAGTTCGCGCGGGATAGACAGCCCGCCATCACGGCCTCTGCGAAGATCGACCAGAACGCAGCCGGGTGACAGGACAGGCGCAATGTCAAGAAAACCGGATGCGCTGTCGAAGATGCGGGCGTGGTAGCCCAGCGTGCGCACGAGGCCCGCCAGGCGACGCGCCTCGGAGGGTTTAATACTGACGACGTATACTTGTCGGCTATCCTGCTTCGTCAGATCTTCGGCAATGCCACCGATCCGCGTGATCGCGCCCTGATCGTCCCGGATCGGAAAGCTCGTGTCGCGCAGCCACCGCACTTCGTCGTCTTTGGGCCGCAGGAGGCGATATTCATATTGTGCCACCTCTCCGGCTTTCACCGTCTCCAACGCTCGGCCGACACCGGAGCGATCGTCAGGATGTACATGTTCCATCCACGTATCGAGGGTGGCCGGCCCCTCTTCGATTTGCTCGCCCCAAATTCGCTCGAAGGCCGCGCTGCGATAGACGATCATGCCCGCCCGGACATCGGCGATCCAAAGCAAGTTGCTGCTATTTTCCGCGAAGCTGCGGAACTGCGCTTCGCTCGCGCGCACCGCAGCTTCGTTTCGGCGCTGCTCGGAGACATCGATGGCGGCGCCGATGAAACCGACCGCGCGATCCTTCTCGAAATCCGTTTGTCCCGAAGTAGCGATATGCCGGGTGACACCATCATCGCGCCCGATCACGCGGTATTCGACCGCGTAGCGACCATCACCCGCCGGATCGACGCAGGCGGCGATCGCCTCGCGAACGCGGGGGAGATCCTCATGATGAATACCCGACTCATAGACCGCCATGTCGACCGACGCATCGGGCCGCAACCCCCACATGGCGCGTAATCGTTCGTCCCAATCCAGCGCGCCGGTGACCGGATCCCACGCATAGATGCCGAGGCCCACCAGTTCGTTTGCAGCGCGCAGGCGCGCCTCGTTGCGCTCGATCGCCTCCTCGAAAGCGCGCCGCTCGCTCGTATCGCGCGAGACGCCGACGACCAGCTCGACCGCTCCATCTGCGGCGAGGACGGGACCCCAAACATAGCTGAAATAGGCAGCCTTGCCGGTGGGGCTTTCAAAAAAAAACCCCGTCTTCGACCGTACCGCCGTCTTTGAAGACGCGATCAATGTCTTTCTTCAGGTGGGTCGCGAGATCAGGCGGATAATCCAGATCCTCGAAGGTGCGGCCAAGCATCTCGTCAGCGGTGAGCCCGAACAGCCCGAGCATGACGGGATTGGCATAGACGAAGCGGCGCTCAGCATCGAAGGCATAGACATAGTCCGGGATCGACGAAAGCGTGGCCTCCATGAAGCGCGACTGGCTGGCAAACTTGGCGGCTGCTGCTTCGATCCGCTCGCCAGCGCGCTTGAGGTCGTCGATATCCTGAACGACGACTATCGCTTCATTCTCCTCACCAACCTTGCGGCGGAAGGGAATGGCGCTCACCCGTATCCAGCGCTCGGACCCGTCAACGGCGCCGTAAAGGAAGTCAATGCCAGGCATCACATGTTCGCCACGCAGCGCGCGTGCTCCAGGATAGTCGCTCGGGGGTACCAAGAGACCGTCGGAATCATAGGCACGCCAGCGCCGCATCTCAGCAGGCTAGTGCGAGGGCAACCGGCTGAGATATCCGTAGTTGCGCAGACATTCGTTGGAATGGATAAGGTCGCCATCGCGGTTATAGACCCCGACGCCAAGCGGCAAATTTTCGAAGACCGAGGCGAACAGCAGCCGTTCGTGCCGCAGCGCGGGCTCTACAGCGGCATCTTGAATATTGTCGCGACTTGATGGGTCTTCCGACATCGTCCGGCCTCCTGCGGGCGGGTTGCCGGCGAAACGGCAATGAATTTTGGCCGCGTAGGGTTCCCTAGGGATCATCCTGATGGGGGCAGAGCGTGCCAAGACTCAACCCAGATATAGTCCAACTGAGGAGACCGGCATGAATGCCTCGCTCGCTGACACAAAGCTTGATGCCGCCGCACGCGCGGCGGTCACGATCGGCCGGCCCGCCGACGACCTCCGCGCACTCCGGCTCGATCCGCACACGCAGTCGCGCATCTGGACGCATTTCGCCGAGGTGACTGCGCTCGACGGTCGTACCGCGGACTGGGTCGCGCGCGGCCCGGCCGGCGGCGAATATCGATGGCGCACAGACATATCAGAGTCCGGGCCGGACGAGATCCTCTGGTCCTCCCAGGATAGTGCCGACGTGCCGAACGCCGGCAGACTAGCGTTCCGGCCGGCCCCGGGCGATCGCGGCACCGAGCTTCATCTGGACGTGCGGTTCGATCCGCCCGGCGGTGTCGTTGGCAAGGCGGCGAGCAAGCTTTTCCACATCGTGCCCACCGAGATCGTAGGACATGCGCTCTACAAATTCCGGGCGCTCGCGCTGACCGGCGAAATCCCCACCACAGATCTTCAGCCCGCTGCCCGCCACGGCGGCACTGACCGTTAAGGAGCCAAGCCTATGCGCGCACTCTGCTGGAACGGCGTCAACGATCTTCGCGTCGAGACGGTCGCCGACCCCGAAATCCTGAACCCCAGGGACGTGATCCTCAAAGTCCGCCTCACCACAACCTGCGGGTCGGACCTACATCTCATCGACGGCCTGATCCCCACGATGCGCGAGGGCGACGTCCTGGGCCATGAGTTCATGGGCGAGATCGTCGATGTCGGGCGTGAAGTAACCAAGGTAAAGCGGGGCGACCGGGTGGTCGTCCCCTCATTCATCTCCTGCGGACAGTGCTGGTACTGCCAGCACGACCTCTACTCGCTCTGCGACACCAGCCATCCCAAGCCGGAGCTGCAGGAGCCGCTGCTGGGCTATCCAACGGCCGGCATCTATGCTTACTCGCACACCTTTGGCGGCTATGCAGGCTCGCACGCGGAATATGTCCGCGTGCCCTTCGCCGACACTGATTGTTTCGTGGTTCCCGATGGTCTCGCTGACGAGGACGCGTTGTTTATCTCTGACGCAGCGCCGACCGGATTCATGGGAGCCGATTTCTGCGACATCCAGCGCGGTGACATAGTCGCGGTCTGGGGCTGCGGCGGCGTCGGGTTGATGGCCCAGCAGAGCGCAATGATCCTAGGCGCCGAACGCGTAATCTCAATCGATCAATATCCCGAGAGGCTTGCCAAGGCCGAGGCGTTCGGCGCAATCACGCTCGACTTCACCAGGGTCGACGTGATCGACGCGCTAAAGGAACTGACCGGCGGGCGCGGTCCCGATGCGTGCATTGACGCGGTGGGTATGGAGGCTGCCGGAACCGGACTGCAGCAGGCCTATGACAGGGTGAAGCAGGCGCTGTACCTGGAGACGGATCGCGGCGCGGCCCTGCGGCAGGCGATGCTTGCCGTTCGTAAGGGCGGAACCCTGTCAATCCTGGGCGTCTATGGCCTGATGGACAAGTTCCCGCTCGGGCTGCTGATGAACAAGGGCGTGACGGTCCGCACGGCCCAGCAGCATGGCCAAGCCTATGTGCCGCGCCTACTTGATCATGCTTTGCGCGGAGAACTGAAGCCGGCGGCCCTCGCCACCCATCGCTTCTCGCTCGAGGAGAGTCCGAAAGGCTATCATATGTTCAAGCACAAGGAGGATGGTTGCCTTCGCGCCGTGTTCACGCCATGAACCGCCGAGGGCAAGGTTCCGAGGCATGATGGTCGAGCAGATCGTCGGGGCGGCGCTGACGCTGCTGTTCTTGGCCGACATCTTCCTGACCGTGCTTTATGCGCGGGCCGGCACTGGCCTGCTGGCGCCCCACTGGAACCGCGCGATATGGGCGTTGCTCCACGGCGTCGCGGGGCTGGCGGGCAGGCGTCGCGGCACGATCCTGTCATTCGCCGGCCCGGCCATCGTCGTGGCGCTGATCGTCTTCTGGTCAGCCGGCCTGGCTTTGGGCACGGCGCTGGTCGTCCAGCCCGAGCTCAGCACTGCAATCCGGCCGTCGAGCGGCGAGGCCTCGACCGACTTCGTCACCGCGCTGCTCGTCGCGGGCAACAGCCTGTCGATCGTCGGGGGTGGCGATTATGCGCCGCATACGGCCGGCACGCGCTTGCTCTTCCTCATCAATTCACTGGTCGGCGCATCGGTGCTGTCGCTAGTGCTGAGCTATCTCGTCCAGGTCTTTACTGGCCTGCGAGAGCGCAATGCGCTGGCGCTGACGATCGACCTGATGACCGACGGCACCGGCGACGCGGCGGTCATGCTGGCGCGGCTCATGCCCGACGGCGATCCTGCCGGCGCGAGCAGCGAGCTGGGGAACCTCGTCTCCTCTCTCGCGGCGACCAAGGAAGCCCATCATTTCTATCCCTTGCTCTTCTACTTCCGCTTCGAGGAGCCGCGCTATGCCGTATCGCGTTTCATCTTCGTCCTGCTCGACGCGGCCGCGCTGATCGAAACCGCGCTTGATCGAGGCCGCTATCGCGCCCTGAGAGCCTCTGCATCCGTCGCCTCGATCCGTCGTTGTGCCCGGATGCTGCTCGAGACGCTCAATGCGAACTTCTCGACCGCCGGCGATCACGTTCGGGACGCCGCCGAGGACCAGCGCCTTCGCCAAAGCTACCGGGCCGCAAGGCGAAGCTTCGTTGATGCCGGGATCGTGGCGCAGACGCACGGCGACGACGACTATGTTTCGACGAGGGGCGAATGGGCGCAGCTCATCGGGCGTATCGCGCCGGTATTGGGCTACACCATGTCGGAGATTGATCGGCGAACAATGGCGGCGGAGACAAAGCCCGCCCGTTAGTCGACGGAGTCGGGCCTACAGCATCGGAAGTCGCCGAGGGGGCGGGCCGAGCGGGAAGGCCGCGTCGATCCGGGCAAGGTCCGCGTCGCTCAGCCGCATTGCGCCCGCACCGGCATTGTCAGCGGCGTGGCCCGGCGTGGATGCCTTTGGGATGGCGAATGCAGACGGGTGCCGCACCAGGAAGGCAAGCGCTACTTGGCGCGCGGTCGCATTGTGGCGTGCTGCAATCTCCTCCAGCACGTGACCGCCCGGCGAGCGGCATCAGGGAAGCGGCCATGGCCGAATGGGCTGTAGGCGACGGTCGCAACGCCATGCGCCTCGCACCAGGGCAACACTGCATGTTCGATTGCGCGCTCTTCCAGATGATAAAGCACCTGGTTGCAGGCGATCCGGCCCTGAGCTCCGGCGCTCCACGCCGCTTTGAGGTCGGGCACATCGAAGTTGCTCACCCCCCAGCACCGGATCTTGCCCTGCTCACGCAGTCGCTCGAAGGCGGCGAAGGTCTCTCCGAGCGGGTATGCACCGCGCCAGTGGAGCAGGTAGCAGTCCAGCCGATCAGTGCGCAGGCGCTTGAGCGAGCGCTCGCAGGCCGTAACTGTTTCGACGCGCGATGCATTGTCCGGCAGCACCTTGGACACGAGGAAGACCTCATCGCGCCGGCCGGCGATCGCCTCGCCGATCACAAGCTCCGCATCGCCATACATCTCGGCCGTATCGATGTGCGTCATGCCGAGGTCCAGACCACGGCGCAGGGCGATGACGGCGGTCGGCCGATGGGCGTCGTCAATATACCATGTGCCCTGGCCGATCACCGGGACGTCGCACGGAGCGGAACCGAAGGCGCGGCGTTCCATATCCCTTGCCCCCGTCGGCGGATGTGTCTGCGTTTCGGCCTCGCCTGCCGTGCTCATTGCGCCACTGCCTTTGTGCGTGCGCCAGCGAACAAGGCAATCACCTCCCGATTGAAGGCAGGGATATCGTCGGGCTTGCGGCTAGTGACCAGCCCCTGATCCACGATCGCCTCCTGATTCTCCCACTGCGCTCCGGCGTTTTGCAAATCGGTCTTCAGCGACGGCCAGGATGTCAGGCGCCGGCCGCTGGCGGCGCCTGTCTCAATGATGGTCCAGGGGCCGTGGCAGATGGACGCAACCGGCTTTCCGGCGTCGAAGAATGCCTTCACGAATGCAACCGCCTCGGGCCGGGTCCAGAGTTGATCGGGGTTGATGACGCCACCTGGCAGCAGGAGCGCGTCGAAGTCCTCCGGCCGCGCGCTTTCAAGCGGGACGTCCACGGGGAAGCTGTCGCCCCAGTCCGTGAAGTTCCAGGCCTTTACCTGGTCGTCCTTAGGTGAGACGAGCCTCGTGTCGGCACCAGCCTCGTCGAGCGCCTTGCGCGGCTCGGTCATCTCGACCTGCTCGAAGCCGTCCGTCACCAGGATTGCTACCGTCAGGCCGTTGAGTGTATCGAAAGCCATTTCATTTCTCCGTCTGATAAGGATGGCGGCAGTCCGGCTCACCCCCGGTGTCGAGATAGGGGGCCGCTGGACGCGAAAACGCGGCCTTTGCCGGACAGGGCGCCCGGTATTGGTGAGCGGCGCACGCAACAGCCGCAGCCAGCGGGATGCGCCGCCTGTGTTGCAGGTCGGCCGGTGCTGGGGCGCTCTTCCGCCGCGATGCCGGTGGCCAAGGCCGGCGCGCGGGAAAATTTCCGCGCTGCGTCTGCGCCACAGGCCGGGCAGGCGCATGGATCGCGGAAGGCCGCCATCGGTCGCATTGCCGAGAACCAGCCGCATATCAGGCAATGATAGTCGTAGAGTGGCATAAAGTACCTCGATGGCGGGAGGGACAATAGCGGTGATGGGGCGGCCGGATAAACGGCCGCTCCACGTCACGCCGCAGTCTTGAGCACCACCTTGGTCCAGCCATCATCGCGCGCGTCGAAATGCTGATATGCATTTGGCGCCTCATCGAGCGGCAGTTCGTGCGACACGATAAAGGAGGGCTTGGCGCGCCCGGCGGAGATCAGGTCGCGCAACTGCCGGTTATAGGCCTTCACATTGCACTGGCCTGTTCCGATCGTCTGCCCCTTGAACCAAAACAGGCCATAGTCGAAGACGATCTCGCCCTGCTTGTAGAGCGGGTCTTGCGGCGCCGGATCCTGCGGCACATAGACGCCCACCACGCCGATGCCGCCAGTGAACTTCACCGATTTTACTAGGTCGTTCATGGTCATGTTGGGATGTTCGTCACCCTCCGGATCATGGGCCTGATAGCCGACACACTCGCAGCCCCGGTCAGCGCCGACGCCGTTGGTGAGCGCGAGCACCTGATCCGCCGGAGACCCCTTGGCGATCCACTACCATCACCATGCAGGCGCCTTTGATCATGGCGGAATGGGCCGCCATGAGACCGACCGGACCGGCGCCGTAGATGACGATCGACTCGCCGGGACGAAGGCCCGCCAGTTCGGTGCAGTGCCATCCGGTCGGGAAGATGTCGGCAAGCATCACATAGTCGTTCTGCCGTTCCTGCGCATCCGGCGGCAGCTTCAGGCAATTATAGTCGCCATAGGGAACACGAAGCAGGTCGGCCTGACCGCCACGATAAGGCCCCATATCGGCAAAGCCATAGGCCGCGCCCGCCATGTTCGGAAACACGCTGCGATCCGCTGTGGTGAGGCAGAAGGCGCTCAAACCGCGTTCGCAATTTTTGCAGAAGCCGCAGCCGATGTTAAAGGGGATCGCGACCCAGTCGCCCACCTTCACGCGATCGACCGCCTCACCCACTTCGACCACTTGGCCGAGATTTTCATGGCCAAACACGCCACCGGGCTGGAAGTCGGTGCGGCCCTCATACATGTGAAGGTCGGAACCGCAGATATTGGTGCTGGTGATCCGCACCAGAACGTCGGTCGGCTTTTCGATACTGGCATCAGACACGTCCTGCACCGCCACGTCGCGGGGACCATTATAGACGACTGCTTTCATGACATTCTCCTTCAGTTTAACGGACGAACAATGGTCGACCGGCACGCCCGGGCGAGGCTTTCACTGCTCTACGCGGACGCCCGGTGATCGCAGTGGCGGGAGGCGAGGCGGGACGGTCGGATCATTCGCTTACCTGGCCACTCTCGCCGGGCAGCTTGTACGCCAGGACGTGCGCGTGCTCGATCTTGGGCAGTCCGTCGAAGAGCTCAGGCGTGCGCGCGATAAGGGTGCGTCCCACCTTACCTGCGAGATGGGTAAGGCGCCCCCTGTTGCCGAGGAAAGTGTCGAAGATCGCGAAGTCTTCCCGGCCGAAGCGCAACGCATACCATGTGGTCGTATCCTCCTCCTCCATCACGGCTGCAAGGCTGTCGCGCAGGAGGGTCTCGACCGCCTCACCCTTTCCCGGTTTCGCGGTAAGGCGGACGAACAATGCCTTCACGACCGCTTCTTGTGGCTCGTCGACCAGCGAGGGATCGTTGCCTAATAGGTCAGATGGAACGGCGTTCATACGAAACTCCCTCCGAAGTCCGGGCGGGAATCGCGCATTTCCCGCATGACCAGCATCCGCGGGTTTCCTAGGGAACATTACGAGGGCCCGCAGCATTGCCGCTTCGTCGGCAAATTAGTGGGAGGTTCTTGTGATCACCACAGCGGCGACATACGAAAAGCTTGAAAACTTCTGAGGCAGGATACTGGGGGTGCCGTGAACCGAAGCGGTTCACACAGAGCTTAGGAATGGCGGCTTGCGAAAAGACCTGCCTTTCGGCGTCCGCTTACGAATGGCAATAATGTCCCACGAGCTTCCGGCAGCAGGCGACCCTTGTCAGACGCTCAGCCTCTTATTTTCAGTTTCAAAGTGCGGACTGTCCGCTAGTCGCTGAGGATGCCACTGTGTTATCAATTGGCGTGCTCCCACCGGTGACTGCTATCACAGCAGCGCGCATCGAACTTATGAACGCCTGGAAGGCCGCAGTGGGTTGCCTGCGGCTGGGATAGTAGATGTGATTTGGCGGCAGGGTCGGTGCCCATCCTGGCAGTACCTCCACCAGATGCCCTGCAGCAACATGACCTGCCGCCTGCTCGGCAATAAGGCAGCATAGTCCAAGTCCGTTCAACGCCGCATCGCGCATCACGTCTACGTCGTTTGTGACGAACGTCGTCGGCACCGCACGTTCGAGGCCTACTCCCTCTCGCTGGAACTCCCAGCGATGCACCGTACCCGATGAGCTATAACGGTAGCTTATGCAGCGATGGCCGCCGAGATCGTCGGGTGCCCGCGGCGTGCCATGCGCGGCCAGATAGTCGGGTGCCGCAACGAAGATCAGTGGCACCGGATCGCTGATCCGCAAGGAGATCATGTCCGCCTGCAACTCCCCCTCATGCCGTACACCGCAGTCGAAGCGTTCCGCGACAATATCGACCAGACCGTCATTGACCACCAGTTCGACCGACACATCGGGATATTCCCGCGCGAGGGTGGCTAGCCGCGGCAGCACGATATGCACAGCGGCGGGGCGATGAGAATTGACGCGCACCCGACCGCTCGGCCTGTCCCGGTCGAGGTCAAGGATCGCCAGCCCTTCCTCGACAGATGCCATTGCGGGGCGCAGGCGCAGCAAAATCTCCTCCCCCGCGCGTGTAGGCGCCAGCGAGCGTGTGGTGCGATCAAGCAGCCGGATGCCCAACTTTGCCTCCAGCGTGCGCATCGCGTGACTCAGCGCGGAAGCAGACAGGCCGAGCCGCGTGGCCGCCCTCGCAAAGCTGCCCGCCTCGACGATTTCCGCGAAGACGGCGAGCCCGGACCAAAGGTCTCGATCCATTAGTGAGAATCCTTCATCTACCCATGCAATGCCGATGATCTAATCTTGGGCGGCTGCGAAATCCATATTACTGCCTACAACGCATATTGGAGACGATGATGACCCTTGAATCCTATCGCGCGCTGGGGCGATCGGGCTTGCTAGTCAGCCCGCTAGCTCTCGGCACCATGACCTTTGGCACGCCGCGCTGGGGAATGGATGCAAAGAACAGCCGCGCGGTCTTCAATCGCTATGTCGATCTGGGCGGCAATTTTCTCGACACGGCCGATGTCTATTCGGGCGGCGCGTCGGAGGAGATGGTCGGCGCCTTCGTGAAAGATGCTGGCTTGCGAGACCGGATGGTGATCGCGACCAAATCCGGCTTCGCGACGGGCAAAGCCCCGCTCTCCGGCGGCAATGGCGCGCGCCATGTCCATGTGGCGATCGAGGGCTCGCTTACCCGCCTTGGCACGGATTTCATCGATCTCTACTGGGTTCACATCTGGGATGGCATCACTCCCGCAGAAGAGTTGCTGGAGACGATGAGCGGTCTCGTCCGGTCGGGCAAGATTCGGTACTGGGGCCTGTCTAACAGTCCCGCATGGTATGTCGCGCAACTGGCGACGCTGGCACAGGCACGGGGTCTTCCAGCGCCCGTTGGCCTCCAATATTATTATGCGCTGACCGAGCGCGGGGTGGAAAGCGAGCATATCCCACTCGGCCGCGCGCTGGGCATCGGGCTCGTACCGTGGAGTCCGCTCGCTTACGGTCTGCTCACCGGAAAATATGATCGTGCCACGGTGGAGGCCGGACTGCCGCGCCAGGGCGGCGTGCCCAATGCAGGTGGCCCGGCAGGCGAGCGCCCGGAAAGTGACAAGCGGCTCGACGGCGACAACCCCTTCGGGGACACGCTGTTCACCGATCGCAACTGGCGGATCGTGGATGAGGTCAGGCGCATCGCCACGGAGACAGGTGAGACACCAGCCCGGATCGCGCTCGCGTGGGTCGTTGGACGGCCGGGTGTATGTTCGACCCTCATGGGCGTCAGTCGAGCGGAGCAGGTAACGGATAACGCCTCGGCCCTCACGCTGACGCTTTCAGATGACCATTTAGCCGCGCTCGATACCGTCAGCGGCGGGACTGGCAATTTTCTCTACGGACTTTTCGAGCCGCACGTGCGTAATCAGGTGGTGTTCGGCGGCGCCCAAGTGTCGTGAAGGGCGGCGGCTTCGCTATAACTGAGCGGAAGCCGCCATCGACCCATGCCGGACGCTCAACGCTCAAATTTCGATGCTTAGGTGCGGTCAGTCCGCTATCCGGCAGATCGCAACAAACATTCGCTGCGCACCGAACTCGGGTCGAACGGCTGCCCATGTCTGAAGCTGCCGTTCGCGCCATTCAAAGTCACTCCATTCTCAGCGAAACTGGAAGCCGCTCTCCCGCACCATCTGGTACAACCGCTCGAGCCGCCCCAGATATGCGATGCTGGTAGTGGATCATGTACAGCGTACCGCCGGTTCTTTGGGCGCACTTTCTTGGTCTGACGGATATTACCTTGTGTAGCTCATAGCCCTCAAGCGCCGGACCATGAGGCTGCATCATCATAGGGGTTCATGTGCAGTAGCATGGATTGCGGCAATCGTGAGCGAGGCGCGCTGGCACGATCCGGGTCGGGCCGTCGCACCGAAATACCGAAGAGTAATGAGGCGGAAGTCCGATGATCACCGCCACCTCTCGTGACGCGTTGCACGGCACTTTGAGGAAGACAACGTCAAGCCAATGGATCCGGAGGCTAGTGCGGCATTCTCACTTCCCTGTGCGGGGTAATTGCCGCCGAGCGTGAGGCATCAGCGACGCAGAGCAGCGACACAGGAGCCTATTCGATTCATGTATGCGGTCCGTCGGCACGGTGGCAGCGATGGTGTCGGAGATGCGTTGCTTCAGGTCCGGGTCAGTTACCGCGACCATCGTCTCCAGCGCGCCTTCAAGGAGAGATTTGCCTCAATCTTCATCTAAGGTACAGCGCCGACGATACCATTCTTTTTAAAGCGAGACATTACAAAACGAACGTGTGTCGTCCTGATGCGACAGCCCTGGATCTTCCGCTGAAAATGACAGTACCTGCAACATTGGCGGGCAAATCGATCTCCAACTGTGCAGCCGTTCTAGAGGCCGTCCATTTAGTCGTGATTGGTCCCTGTGCCGACAGTATGGTTGCTCCACCCGACCCGATGCGGTGATCTATTAGTGGCGCAATCCTGACTTCGCGAAAACCAGGCTTGATTGGCTCAATGCCTGCGATACGGCGATATAAGAATGAGCAAACAGCGCCCAAGGCATAATGATTGTAGGAATTCATGACCACGTCGCCGACATCGCCGTTCCAGCGCTCCCAGGTAGTGGTAGCCCCGCGTTTCACCATATAGCCCCATGACGGATATTCGGTCCGCAACAGGAGGTCGAAAACGACGTCGGCATAACCGGCATCGGCTAGGGCATCGAGCGCCAGCGGTGTGCCCAGGAACCCGGTGGACAGCAAAGAGCCGCGCTTGCGAATGTCCTCCACCAGTTTCGTCGCCGCGTCGCGCCGCAGATTTGCTGGCACCAGGCCCATCTGAAGCGCCAGGACATAGCTGCAATGACTGCCATTGCCGACGGTGCCATCCGGCGTGACAAACCGGTCGGCGAATGCCTTGCGTGTGCGTTCATGCGCCATCGCCCAATATTTCGCGCCGTCGACGCGACCGGTCCATTCCGCCATTTGCCGCAACTGGTCGATCGAACGGGCCAGCATGGCGGTGGCAATCAGGTCTTTGGGCGTCGTTGGATCGCCCGGCTTTTTGGCGTCGAGCGCCAGCCAGTCCCCAAGATCGGCGCCACGATCATTCTGCCAGATGCCGTCGCGGTTGGTGGAAAGGATGCCGTTGACATAGCGCTCCATCGCCTGCCAATTTTCGTCGATGATCGCGCGATCGCCATTGTGGAGATAGGTGACATAGGGAAGCATGACGCCAGCGTCCGCCCAGCCCGGTGTCGCTGTCGTCGTTTGCCAGCCAAGGCCCTTGGGACTGGGCGCCCACATGGGAAAAGCGCCATTGTCGGCCTGATCGGCGCGCAGCACGCGCATGAACGAACGGGTAAATCCACCCACATCCATGTTGAATGCCGCGGTATCCCAGAAAATCTGGGCGTCCCCGGTCCAGCCCAACCGTTCATCGCGTTGCGGGCAATCGGTCGGTATCCCCATGAAGTTCGACCGCTGGCTCCAAAGATTGTTCAGCCACAGCTTCTGAATGAGCGGATGCCCCACTCGCAGGGTGCCGATTTCGTCCAGAGCGCTCGACAAGACCAGCCCCTCGACGTCGGCAGGTGACAGTTGCCCGACCCCTTCGATCTCCGCATATCGAAAACCCTGATAGGCGAACATGGGTTCGAGCACCTCATCCCGCTCGCCCGCCAGAATGTAACGGTCTTCAGCCCGCGCTACTCTAAGGTTGCGACGGTCGGGAAGCCCGTCGGCGCCCAGTATCTCGGAATAACGGACGACGAGCCGGTCTCCAGCCGCGCCATTTGCCTTGAGCCGGATGCGCCCCGCAAAATTTTGCCCGAAATCCACGAGGTGCGTTTGAGGATCGAGCCGCCTGATCGAACCGGGCTTCACCGTGCGCACGCACCGGATCGGATTGCTCATCGGCGCCACGAGGCGTCCCGATGGCGAGGGCGCTTTCCAGACCGGCTCCCATCTGGTCGGCAAGAAGTTGGCAGTGGCCCATCCCTTCTCCCACAAGCGCCTGTCATGGTCTTCGCCATTATAGGTTTCCGCCATCAATATCGGTGAACCGCGCTGCTGCCATCGTTCGTCGGTGCAGATATCGGATGTCGTTCCGCCCGGCTGCTCGACCCTGATCATCGCGCGAAAACGTCGCGGGGCTGGACCGTAGGCATAGCGGCCGTCAGGCGCTTGGTAGCTCGCATAGTTGCCGTCCCCCACGATGACACCGACGACATTGCGTCCAGGGATCAGAAGCGACGCGATGTCATAGGTGCGATAGGGGATGTCCTTGCGATATTCGGCCGGTTCGGACTGCATTTCGTCCCGCGACACGGGCTTGCCGTTTACCCAGACATGGTATCCGCCAAGGGCGGATATATACAGGCGGGCGCGGCCTACGCCTTTGGGAAGGTCGAATTCCCTGCGGAACAGGCGCGCGGGCGTGGGAGGCCAGGGAAAGTGCGGTTGATCGGTGGATGGCTCCGCCGGGTCAAAGCCACCGCCTTGCGATAGCCCTTCGATCTGCCACCCGCGATGGAATCGCTCGACCGCGCCTGCAGCGTCCGTGATACGGATCAATCCGGCCAGATCGACAGGCGCGTCCGCCGCGTTCGATCCGGTCGATACGTCGACCAGCAGGTCATAGTCGCCAGATGCAAGGTCGATCCTGTGTTCGCTGGCAGGAGGACCGCCATATCCGTTCGGATCGCGGTAGGGAAATGGAAGGCGGTGTGTCCCGACCGACAGATTGCTCAACTGCCCTTCGGATTTCAGCATCACCACAGCCGCGCCGCCCCGGGTGGAAAAGCGTAGTCGGAATGTCCTTTTGCGCTCCGGCCCTGCTACCGCGCGCACCCATTGCGGGTTCGCCTGCCGATCGTCGCGCTCGACCGCACTTTCTGCGGCAAGCCAGTCGCCCTTCCAGTCCGACGCATCGAGCAGCCCCATTTCCCAAAACGCCGTCTCGCTCCAGGGCGACGATTGATCGCTCCCGTTCCACAGCATCACGCGCCAATGATAGCGCCCGCCTGATCGCAGGGTGGGTCCACGATAGGCGATGCCCGTACAGTCGCCGCTGCTGACGCGACCGCTGTCCCAGATCGCTTCAAACCGTTTGTTCGCGGCGTCATGAACATGCTCGACCACGATGCGGTAGGCGGACTGGATGGTGCCGGGCGGCCCCTGTACCTGCCACGACAGGGTCGGATGTTCATCGCCGATGCCCACCGGGTTCGATTGCATCGACGTCCGCAACCGACCGGCGGAAATTCCCGATGAGCCGACCGTTCCAGCCGCCACCCGCTCACCACACCCCACCGCCGCGCTGGTCACCAAGAAAGTGCGACGGTCGATCCTGGTCATGCCTGTTCCTTTTTGCCTTAGCTCTGCGGCCAATGGTGAAGACGTTCCGAGCTTAGAGGGTTATGGCGACGCGATCCCCTAGAGCCTCTCCAGCATTTCCATCGATCACTGCCCTATAAAGATTTTGGTGTCCGTCACCTGGACAGGAACCTTGAGCGCGAACTCGACCGCCTGCGCGAAACCGGCCGGATCATCGGAGTGGAAAAGCCCGTTGAGTGTCCTGTCGCCCAACCGGGGGTCGAGGACGACGATCTGCCGACGGTTATACCTGTTGAACTGCTCGACCGCGCCCGACAAAGGTTCGTCCTTCAATTCGATCCGGCCCTCTCTCCAGGCGAGAACCCGATCCACCACGGCATCATGTTCGACCACGAAGCTTTTAGCCTCGTGGGGGATGAAGACCCTGTCCCCCTCCTTCATGCGGCGCGGGTCGGCTATTGTATCGCCACGGACGTCCACCAGCCCTTCCGTTACGAGCACCTCGACGCCCTCGGGCCTGCGATAAACGGAAAATGCCGTGCCGACCGCCCGCACCTGGACATCGCCCGCGTCCACGATGAACGGGCGCTTCGTGTTCTTCGCAACGGAGAACCAGGCTTCGCCCCGCGTCAACAGGACGCGACGGGTGGCGTCGGTAAATTCGAGGCTGAGTTCGCTGTCCGTGTTGATCGTCGCGCTGGATCCGTCTTCAAGCGGAAGTCGGCGCAGCTCCCCCGTCCCTGTCCTGACGATCCCGCTTTTGCGCGTGATCAGAAAGGCTCCGGCCAGGGAAGCAGCCAGCGCCCCACCCGTTCCGATCAGAACCCGCCGCCGGGTCGTGCCCCCTGCAATTACCTCGCGAGAGGAGGCTTCCCCTTCGTTGTCGCCCTCTTCTCTCTGGAGGCGAGGGTGATCGAACATCATCCAAAGCGATTGAGCACGCAAGAAAGCGCCCTTGTGCCGATCGCTTTGCGACAACCAGGCGTCAAAAGACTTTCGGTCTTCTGAAGACAGGCTCCCGCCATCCATTCTGGCGACCCAATCGGTTGCCTCCTGATCGAGCAGCGATACCTTGCCCCCACTCATCTTCGCCGCCCGCCTAGATTGAACCTGCCGCTTTCCGAGGTATCACTGGCATCGTATAGGCGGCTCCACTCCGCGCGCACGGCTTTGACTCCCAACCAAATCTGGGCCTCGACGGTCTTTTCCGACACCCCAAGATGCAGGGCGATCTGCTTTTGAGACCATCCTTCCACTTTCCGCAGCAATACCGTCTGACGACAGCGTGCCGGAAGACGTTCTATGATGGCAAGAAGCCGGGCGCAGTCAATCCGGTCAGCTGCCTGTTGTTCAGGAGACGCCTCTGACGATTGCGCATTCAGGTCGATATCAGCGAGAAGATCGATAGGGACGACCTTGTGACGGCGTGCAGTCTTGCTCAAGAGGTTACGGACAATGGAAAAGAAATAGGCCAGCGGCTCTTCGATATGTCCGGTATCCCCCAGATTCCACAAGGCGAAATAGGCGTCCTGTAGAAGTTCGTCGCGTTCGTCCTGGCTGATGCCCCATCGACCGAGCCAGCGGCGGATTTTCAGTTCGTGTGGCATTATATGAACGGAGACCCAAAGCGCGCGCGCCTGAACGTCATCCATGTCGCACGGCTCACCTTCCGTCGTCACAGCGCCTCTCCAATGGATTTTTGCTTTTAAAGGAATATGCGGAGACAAAGCATAGCGAGTGAATAGTCCGAGTAAAGAGGGCTTGAAGGCGCGCATTCACGAGGCTGAAAGCCACCATGCAAAAAAGTTTATAGGGGATTTCATGGGTTCGCCGCTCTTCCATAACGATCAGAACAAGGAGGGGAAAGTCCGATGAAGTCTTTAATGCTCGGAGTAGCAGCTATTGCGTACATCGCAGCGGCCCCGGCGGCGGCCCAGGCGCGCTTTGTCGATATCAAGGCGCAGTCTCTTGCGGCCGCGATCGCCGAATTAAGTCGGCAGGCCAATGTACAGATCCTTTCAGAAAGCATCTCCACCCGTGGTAAAACCGCCAACGCGGTCCGCGGTAATCTGGAGCCCGCAGATGCGCTCCGCCAGTTGATCGACGGTAGCGGTCTGGTTGTGCGGCAGGTCGGACCTCGGACCTTTTCAGTGGCGGGACAGGCATCTTCGACGGCGGCAACCCTGCAGGATGCGGCGAAACTTCCAGTGACATCAGAGGCGGACGCCGCCACCGACATTGTGGTGACCGGCACGTTGATCAAGGGAATCGCGCCGGTGGGTACGAATGTGATCGGCGTCAGCGATAGGGCGATCAAGCGCTCGGGCGCGACCTCGGCGCAGCAGCTTCTTGCGCAAGTTCCGCAAATATCCAACTTCTTCAATGCGCTGCCTCAGCCGAGCGGCGATGTCACCTTCCCCTCCGCGACGCCCGTCATCCGGAATTTGCCGGGCATCAACTCGACCCTGACCCTTCTCAACGGTCGACGCCTCGTAAACCTTGGTATTATTCAGGCGGCGGGCGATCCCGGCGTTCTGCCCGTCTCGGTGATGGAGCGTGTAGAGGTCGTTCCTGACGGTGGCTCCGCGACCTATGGTTCCGATGCGGTCGGGGGAACGATCAACTTCCTTCCCCGCAGATCGTTCGACGGGGTCCAGTTCGATGGTTCCTATGGCTTTGCCTCCGATTACGCGCAGACATATGCGAGCGGTATCGCGGGCAGAAACTGGGGCAGCGGATCAGCCTATATCGCCTATGGTTACAACAGGAACGACGCGCTTTTCGGCAGGAATCGGGGATATGTATCCCAATTTCGCCAGGGCAAAGGCGGCAACGATTTTCGTTCATCCAACTGCGCGCTACCCAACGTCGTCGCGAACGGCGTGACCTACGCAGGACCAAACTTTCTGCCCGGCACTAACCTTTGTGACACATCGGACAACGCATCGATCTTTCCCAAGCAGACCCGCCATAGCGTGTTCGGCTATCTGACCCAGGACCTCACATCGAACCTGCGATTTGAAAATCAGCTGTACTTCTCGACGGTAGAAACGACTGCCTACCGTTCGCAGATTGGCAGCACCGTCACGATCGACCGCAGCAATCCGTATTTTCGCCCGGTCGGCACGGAGACGACCCAAACCGTCCGATTTGGCTATGATCCGGTTTGGGGCGATAACCGCACGACGCGGACTCGGACCAGCCAATGGGGTATTTCGCCTAAGCTCATTCTTTCGCTCGACAATGACTGGAGCGTCGAGGCG
>JAAIGE0100134161.1_pt1 | contig 32649 bp, 41 predicted proteins | sample 6487951 | NCBI WGS metagenome assembly JAAIGE01 (sample SAMN13974128, study PRJNA590717) | phyllosphere metagenome | biome: tomato field; feature: multiple bacterial spot infested tomato fields; material: tomato leaves; isolation source: leaves from tomato fields | host: Solanum lycopersicum ...
CCCGTCCGCCCTTGGCCGCGATCGCGTCCACCACGCCCTGCGCGGCGGCGGCGTCCGACACGTAGCTCAGGCAGACGGCATAGCCGCGCTCCGCCAGGTGGCGCAGGCTGTTCTCGGCGATGATCACCGCGCCATCCACGATCAGCCCGAAGTCCAGCGCGCCCAGGCTCATCAGGTTGGCCGAGATCTTCGCCTGGACCATGCCGGTCATGGTCAGCAGCATCGCCACCGGGATCACCAGCGCCGTGATCACCGCCGCTCGGAAATTCCCGAGCAGCAGAAACAGGATCAGGATCACCAGGGCGGCGCCTTCCAGCAGGTTTTTGGCGACGGTGTGCACCGTCGCCTCGACCAGCTGGGTGCGGTTGAGGACCGTCTGCACGACGATCCCCGCCGGCAGCGCACGGCGGATCTCGTTCATCCGCGCATCGACGGCCGCCGCCACCGTGCGGCTGTTCTCGCCAATCAGCATGAGGGCAGTGCCGACAACCACCTCGTGGCCGTCCTCACTGGCCGAACCGGTGCGCAGATCACGCCCGATGCGTACCTCCGCCACATCGCTGACCCGCACCGGCACCCCGCCGCGCGTGGTCACGACCACGCTGCCGATCTCCTCCATGCTCTCCAGGCGGCCGGAGGCGCGGACCACGTAGCCCTCGCCGTTGTCTTCCAGATAGCGGGCGCCCTGGTTGGCGTTGTTGGCCTCCAGCGCCCGCACCACGTCGCCGAACGACAGGTCGAGCGCGGTCAGCTTCGCCGGGTCCGGCTGGACGTGGTACTGCTTCTCAAAGCCGCCGATGCCGTCAACGCCGGCCACGCCGCGGACGGTTTTGATCTGCGGCCGGATGATCCACTCCTGCACCGTGCGCAGGTAGCTGGCCCGTTCAACCTCGCTGGCCAGGCGCTGCCCCTCCGGGGTCAGGTAGCTGCCGTCCGGCTGCCAGCCGGGCTGCCCGGCTTTGACGACCTGGCGTTCCGCCGGCGTCGCGTAGCGCACGGTCCACATGTAGATTTCGCCAAGACCGGTGGTGATCGGCCCCATGCGGGGCTCGGCCCCCGGCGGCATCGATTGCTCGGCCTCCTGCAGGCGTTCGCCGACCTGCTGGCGTGCAAAATAGATGTCGGTTTTCTCGGAAAAGACCGCCGTGACCTGGGAAAACCCGTTCCGCGACAAGGAGCGCGTGTACTCCAGCCCGCGGATGCCCGCGAGGGCGTTTTCGATCGGGTAGGTGACCTGCTTCTCGATGTCGAACGGCGACAGCGACGGCGCCGTAGTGTTGATCTGGACCTGGTTGTTGGTGATGTCAGGCACCGCATCGATCGGCAGCCGGCTGAGGGCGAACACGCCCAGCCCGGCCGCCAGCAGCGACAGCAGCACGACCAGCCAGCGCTGGTGCACGGAAAAATCGAGGACGCGGGAGATCATGGCTGGTGCTCCCGTCAATCGTCGTGGTCGGCCTCGGCCTTGCCGAGTTCCGCCTTGAGCAGGAAGGTGTTGGCGACCGCGATCTCATCACCGGCCGACAGGCCCTCGGTGACCTCGAACGCTTGGTCATCGGAGCGGCCGACTTTCACTTCGCGCCGCTCAAACCCCTCGTCGGTCCGCACGAACGCTGCGAGCTTGCCCTCCACCGTTTGCAGGGCGGTGCGTGGCACGCGCACGGGCACCGTATCTTCGGCAACCGCGACCGAGGCCGTCACGAACATCCCGGGCCGCCAGGCCTGGTCCGGGTTGGGCAGGGCAACAATCACCCGGGCGCTGCGTGTGTCCGCGTTCAGCAGCGGGCTGATGAACACCACCTGCCCTTCGGCGCGCAGGTTCTTTTCGTCGGTGCCGGTGCCCACCAGGGCTCTGGCACCTTCCTGGATGTTGATCAGCGCGGTGGTGGGCACCGCTAGCTCCACCCAGACCGCGGACAGATCGGCGATCGTGTAGACGTCGGCCGGGTCACTCTCACCGCCGACCTTGGTGCCGACATCCACCTTGCGCTCGACAATCCGCCCTTCCATCGGCGCGCGCAGCGGAAACATGCGCAGGCTTGACTGATTGGGCGTGGCCTCGTCGCGCTTGGCCGCGGCCGCCACCTCGGCGGCGTTCAGTCCGAGGGCAGACAGTTTCTGGCGGGCCAGGTCGAGGCGCAGCTGGCTTTCCTGGTAGGTCGCCCGGGCCTGATCGAACGCGCTCTGCGCCGTGGCCTGGGAGTTGATCAGCTTCTGCTGCCGCTCGAAGTTGATCTTCTGCAGCTCGGCCTGCACGCCGGCCGTCAGGAAGTCGCTCTTAGCGTCGGCGACCTCGCGGCTGTCGAGCACCGCAACCACATCGCCCTTCTGCACCTTGTCGCCCAGGCGCTTGCGCATCTCGGCGACCGTGCCGACCACCCGGGCCGGCACGCGCACCAGACGGTCCGCATCCGGGATGACCGAACCGGGCACCACCAGGTGCCGGGACAGGGTGCCGCCGGCCACCGGCGCCGTGCGGATCTCCTGGCTGGTAATCTGCTCGGCGGTCATATGGATTTCGCCCCCCTCGTCGTGGTCCTTGCCCTCTTTGCCTTCGGCATGGCCGTGCGCGTCGGGTTTGGCGTCGTGATCGTGATCGTCGTCCAGCTTGGCGGCCGGCATGGAGGTCACCGCCGGGGCCGGTTTGAGACCGAGAGTGGCGAGCACGCTTTGGGCGTACGTAGCGATGCCTGGCACCGCACCGCCGATCGCGATGCCGGCGGCCAGAACAAGAAGAATGAGAAGAGCGCGCATGAGGTTATGTCTTGCGGGACGCCAGTCCGGGGCGCGCTGCGCCATGGCTGGTCCGTCCTCTTAAGGTGAGCGGATCAGGACAGAACGGCGCCGGCCTCAACGGGCACGGGGCCGCGGCCACGCCAGAGTGGCGTGGTCACCTCAAGCGCGCGGGGGGCGCAGCAGACTGTCAGTGCTGATCGTGACCACCTGCTGGGTGATGGGCCGGTACGTCACACGGGCGGGCGCCGGCGGCAGGGGTGCGACCGGAGCATCCAGGCAGGCGGCTTGGTGACAGCTGCAGTGATGGTGGCAGATCAGGCAGGCGTCGCCTTCCCCGGCTGCTGCCGGCTGAGCCGGGGTCAGGCTGAGAATGGTTTCCGCCGCCGGATGGGCATGGGGCGCCGCCTCGGCCGGGAACGGGCCGACCACAGCGAGGACGAACGCGAACACCAGCGCATGGACCAGTGCGGTCCAGCGCCAGGCGCGGGGCGTCCTCTGCCGGGTGGCGGCAGCCATGCTCAAAATCCTTGTCTCATCGTGCCTTACGTTACATCCTGTAGCCACTACAGGAGCAAGCGCATTTTGATCCCGATCGGCGAGCTGTCGCGGCGTACCGGCGTCCACATTGAAACCATCCGCTTCTATGAGCGGTCCGGTGTGTTGCCGGAGGCACAGCGCAGTGAGAGCGGGCGCCGCCTTTATGGCGACAACGACGTGCGGCGGCTGACGTTCATCCGCCATGCCCGTCAGCTTGGCTTCGAGCTCGACGCCATTCGCACCATGCTTGCCCTGCAGGAGCAGCCCGACGCCTCCTGCTGCACCGTTGATACCCTCGCCCGCCAGCAGCTCACCGCGGTGGATGCACGGATCGCGCAGCTGACGGCCCTGCGCAGTGAACTGACCCGGATGATCGACACCTGTGCCGGTGGCAGCGTTGGTGCCTGCCGGATCATCGAGGCGCTGGCTGACCCCAGCCCTGCCGGATTGGGCTAGGCCAGCCGCGCTGTGTGCGGCCAGCTGTGGTTCACCCGCTTCACGACCTCAGAAATGGTGGTGATGCCGGCGGTGGTGGTGATGGTGGTGGTGCCCCCAGCCGTGATGATGATGACGGGGCCGCCAATGGTGATGGTGGTGACCCCAGCCATGGTGGTGATGGCGCCAGCCGTGGTGGTGATGGTGGTGCCGGCGATGGTGATGATGGCCCCAGTGCTGCACCTGATGCAGCAGCGTTGCAGCCTGTTCGGTTGATCCGCCGCCGGCCGGGAGCGGTGCCGCCCGCGCCGTGCCGAACTGCAACGTCATGGCCAGGATGATCGTACTCAGGATCGAAAGAACCCGCGTTGACATCGTCGTCTCCCTGATCAGGGGCGAACCCCCCAAGACAAGCTTAACAACTTCTTGCCGAAAGCCGCGTAGTGATGACAACAAACCCCGGAACGAAACGGGCGCCTTTGCTGAATAACTTGAGAGATCTGCAAAGCGATCCCGCCGGTGCGTTGAGACCTGCACCTGCCGAGGAACCCTTTGAACAGCGTAGCCGTTTCCGGGCGCGCCTGCCTCGCGCCACCACTGTGCGGGCTGGCGCCGCACAAGCCGCCAGGATGATCACGCCCGGCGGCACGCTTTAGGGAGACGCCCCGTCCATGAAGAAGTCCCTGCTCGCGTTGGCCGTCCTGGCCACATTCGGCCTTGCCGGCTCAGCCTCAGCCGCTCCGCTCCTGCCGGGTGGCGTCAGCGCGCCCGATGCCGTTGTCGAGGTGCAGCACCATCATGGCCGCCACCATCAGCATATGCGGCGGCATCATCACCATCATCATATGCGGCACCACCACCACCGCCACCACATGCGCCACCACCATCACCGGCGGCACCATCACCACATGTGACAGGCGCAGGGGCCCCGTGGGGCCCCTTTTCGTGTTCAGTCGTCAAAGTCGTGATGGTGGTGGTGTCGGCGCTCGATCACGCGCTCTTCGATATGGTCGTGATCACCGTGGTGCCGGCGGACGCGCACATGATCATGATCGCCGTGGCGCTCGATTTCGACGTGTTCGTGCCGGTGGTGGTGCCGCGGCGGGCCGTACTCATAGTACTGGGCGGACACGGCAGCCGGGGCGAGGCAGACACCTGCCAGGGTTAGGGCAGCAAGGACGCGGTTCATGACCGGGCTCCAAAAGGACATTAGCCGGCACGCTGCGCCCGACCTTTTGAACCGCTGCTGAAGGAGTGGTTCAGCCCGTGTTGGCTCCCGCACCCGGGCTCCGTACTTCGCAGCACAATTTTTCCGTTGACCTTCCCACGGTGGGAAGCCTCACAACCGAAGCTCATTCTGCGGAGGAAACCAGCCTATGAAGACCCTGATTGCGAGCGCGACGGCGCTGATGCTGCTGAGCGCCGCGCCCGCGCTGGCCATGAGCTGCTGCGGCGGCAGCAAAGGCAAGGCCGGCATGTGTGCCAAGGGCGGCATGGCGATGAACCACGCCGGCATGAAGGGCAAAAAAGGCGGCTGCTGCTGTGACAAGATGGGTGGCAGCATGAGCAAGCGCACCTGAGCTGTGGTGCGATCAGGCCGGGCCAACGCCCGGCCTTTTTCGTCCGCCGGTGGCAAACCCCGGACGTTGTAGCTACGCGCTGCGGCGGCTCTGGTGCTTGCCTCGCCGCGACACGCCCAGGCCTTTGCGGGTATCGCACTTGAGCCCGTGACTATGCCAACCTTCCTGGGGACCGTGTTGCCAGCCGTGATGGCACCCGTGAGCAGCGGCGGGACCGACCCCTAAGGCCGTCAAAAGTCCGGCTGAGGCGAGCAGGGCAGCTAGGATCGCGGTTTGTTTCATGGCGCGGGGCATTCCGTTGCAAAGCCGTAGACGCGGTGGCTGCTCATCCGCGGGTCGTGCGAGGCGCAGAGCAAGCCATCCTCGGTCAGGCGGCCGGGCTCGTGCATAAATCAAAACTTATACGAGAGGCAGCTGTCCGCTTAACGGCAATCTGCCCATGTGCAGAAAACGACCGTTTTGCGCACATATGGGCTGATCCCCTCCCCTCCCCCCTTAAACAGCCGCGTTTGAGTGCGGAAACTATGTGCTGATTTCTATTGTGCGGAATACGTCTCTGTGAGACTATCTGCACATGCTGATCGGCTACGCGCGCGTCTCCACCGAGGACCAGAACCTGGACCTGCAGCGCGATGCCCTGAAGGCCGCCGGCTGCAGCCGGATCTTCGAGGAGAAGGAGAGCGGTCGCGCCGGCACCAAGCGCCCTGCCCTTGAAGCCGCGCTCGACTTCCTGCGCAGCGAGGATCAGCTGGTGGTCTGGAAGATCGACCGTCTCGGCCGCTCCCTGCGTGAAATGCTCGATACCGCGCACATGCTGCAGGAGCGCGGGGTCAAGCTCCGCTCCCTGACCGAGCAGGTGGACACCGAGACCGCCACCGGCCGGATGATGTTCAACTTCCTCGGCACGATCGCCGAGTACTTTCTCGACCTGAACCGGGAGCGGACCAACGCCGGCCTCAAGGCCGCCCTCGCCCGCGGGCGCAAAGGCGGGCGCCCGCGCAAGCTGACCGATGACGACCTGGCTGCCGGCCGGGCGATGCTCGCCGCCGGTGACATTCCGGTGGCGGCGATCGCCAAGCGCCTGGGGATCGGCCGGCGGACTTTCTATGAGTATTTCCCGCGGGCGCGCGCGTGCAGCCAGGCGCGCACGGAGGGCTGACGCGATGCCGATCCGCCCGCAGAACCGCTTCTTCTACCCGATCGACTGGGTGCAGCTGTCGGAGGCGATCCGCTTCGGTCGCGCCAAGGGGTGCTGTGAGCAGTGCGGGCGGCCGCACGGCCGGCTGGTGGTCCACCTCGGCGACGGGCGTTGGTGGGACGCTGATGTGCAGACCTGGCGCAGCGGCCGGGGGCGCCCCCTCAAGCTGGCGCCACTTGAGTGCCAGCCCACCGGTACGGTGGTCCAGACCACGCGCGTCTATCTCGCGTGCGCCCATCTCGACCACGACCCGGGCAACAACGATCCGAAGAACCTCAGGGCGCTCTGCCAGCGGTGCCACATCCTGCACGACCGCGCCGAGCACCTGCGCCAGCGCTGGTTCACCTACCGCACCCGCAAGGCGCTTGGGGATCTGTTCCTCGGCCCCTATCCATTCCGGTGACGGCGTCTTTGCCGGCCAGCGCGTCAGACTTCCGCATACTGTCTAATCCTGACATCTATTGCCATCAGTTGTGCCGCAGGTCATAATCAAGGCAAGGAAAGTTCGCGCCCATGCCCAACGTCAACCTCGGCCCCCATTTCGACGGCTTCGTGCAGCAGCAGATCGAGAACGGCCGCTTTCAAAATGCCAGCGAAGTCGTCCGCGCGGCCCTGCGGCTGCTCGAGGACCAGGAGACCTCGTTGGCTGAGCGGCGTGCCATCCTCAAGCGGTCGATCAACGCGGCCTTTGAGGATGACCGGCCGACAATCCCGGCCGAGGACGCCTTCGCGCAGCTGCGCGCCCATCATGCCGCACAGGTGAAAGCCGACAAGCGTGGCGGTTAAGGTCCGCTTCCGGCAGGCTGCCCTCACCGACCTGTTCGACCTCTACGCCTACATCGCCGAGCAGTCCGGCCGCGCCCGTGCGGCGGCCTACATCGACCGGATCGAGGCTGCCTGTCTGGGGCTGGCTGACTTCCCTGAGCGCGGCACCCGGCGGGACGATCTGCGCCCCGGGCTGCGAACGCTCGGGTTCCGCCGACAGGCCTCCATCGTGTTCCGCGTCGATGACGCCGGCGTTGAGATCGGTCGCATCCTCTACGGCGGTCGTGACCTGGACGCCCTGGCAATTGAGCCGGAGGAGTGATGGCGCTGGGCGGGGCCGGACCCGGCGTCTGCCGCTAACCGCGCTGAACACCTGCGTCGGCGCGGTCTCACTGGCCATTGTCGATGGGCGCTCGGCAGCCTGCTCAAGGGTTTGCGACATGGGTGTCGCAAAAGATGCCTGCTGATCCCGTTATCGTCTGCAAATGATCGGGGCCTGTTCCGATGCTTGAGCGCGAAGCGCTAGGCGCGCTGGCGTTTTTGCAGCACATGGCGTGTATCCTGACGGGACAGGTCCTGGAGTTTCAGGACCAATCCCGAGAGATCAAACCGACGGATCGTCTTGCCACGGTACGGCTCAGAGGGACAGTGCTTGAGATAACCCAGCCCCGTCAACTTAGTGACGGCACGCTCGACGGTTCGCTTGCACCTGCCAATACGTGTTGCGAGTACTGACAGGCGTGGAGAGGGTAGTCCTTCGTCCTCTTCCCAGAAATCAACAATGTTTAAAATCAGAACGAGATCGACGGTATCCAGTTTCAGTTTGTGCTGATACCTTAGAAGGATATTCGGGACGATAAGCAAACCGGGATCAACCGCGTCGCCCCATCGCCGACGCTGGTCTGCAAAACTTGAAAGCGGATGGGTCCCTGACATGATCATCTCACCAGCGACAACATCTTACGGGGCCCATAGCGCAGGCGCAGCAATGCTAATGCCGAATTAACTGCAACGCTACAGGGTCCGGCGTCTGTCCACAGTCCGAACGCGACATGGGTGTCGCAAATCTGCCGACCCAACCTCTGCCGATCGAGCTGCACAAGTATTAACTCAGCATGGCCCGCTCACTGAGGCCATGGAGTGAATGATGAGTAAAGGTAAGGGCGGTGGCGGTTACCGCAGCGTGATCAGCGGCCGCTACGTTACTGCCAAGCATGGCAAGGCAAGTCCGCATACGACGGTCAACGAAGCGCCCGGCCCCAAGGGTTCGAGCGGCGGTAACTTCCGGAGTGCCGTTACCGGACGCTACGTCACGGATGCGCATGGGCGCCGGAGCCCCAACACCACCGAACGGAACTCGTAAGAGGGCGCCATGCAGTACCTCCATAACGATCTCGGCCTACTCGATGGCAACGAAGTTGTTGAGGTGACGCTCGACAAGGCTGCCAACGTGCGGCTCATGGATAGCAGCAACTTCAACAGATATCGGAAGGGTGACAGCCACCGCTGTATCGGGGGCTACGTCACACGGTCACCCTATCGCGTCAGAGTCCCCTCGGCTGGGCATTGGCATGTTGCCGTGGACCTTGGCGGCTATGCCGGCTCGGTTCGAGCAGGCGTTCGTCTGCTGGGTTGATGTGGCGTCCCCGGTGGGTCGCGCTCTACTCGCTGCCTTTCGGCAGCTCCCGGAACCCGCCCACGGGCGGTTTCCGCCGGTGACGGTCACGATCGCTGACGCGTTTCAGGCTTTTAATCTGCGCACAGAAACACAGAAATCTGTCTGCTGGTGGTAGCTGCGCCGCTGGCCGCGCACCTGGTGTGGGATGACTACCTCAACCGCTTCGATGTGGCCCTCGTGCTCTCCAACGACACCGACTTGGTGGAGCCAGTGGGATCGTGACCCAGGAGGTCGGCAAGGAGGTGGGCCTGATCGCACTTTGCCGGCAGCGCCACGGTGGACCGCCGATCCCCTCCCCCAGCCTGCGGGCCGTGGGCTCGTTCGTACTGTACGTGGACGACCACCATCTGGCTGCCGCGCAGTTCCCGGACCCGATGGTGCGTGCCAAGGGCAACCCGGTGATCAAGCCGGCCGGTTGGGTGTAGCCGCGCGCAGCAGTCCGTCTTCCGCTATCCGCGTGCGTGGGCTGCTATTGGCCCTGCACCTGCCAGGCTGCGGTCCCCTGCTCCGGTAAGGCTGTGCGCGCCGATATAGGTGCCTGCCGGTCGTGCGCGCTTCAGGCGCTCTGCTCTCGTTCAGCCGTACCCCTCCCCTGCCCTCCTCAACGCTGCTGAACAGGCCGGCGGTTGGGATGGGTTGCGGCGTTTGCTGGCCCCGTTGAGCCAGCCACGCACGCGGCCAGGACGGTGCGGGAGATGCGCCGGGCTCTGCCACGGTCAATCGGCGGCCCGCTCCGTTCGCGCATGCGCTCCCGTGTTGCCGATGACCGTGGGCGTCCCTGCGGGCCTCAGCGCCGCAGCGCACGAGCTCTCCCGACCGGCCGCGATGGACGTGGCCGGATAAACCAACGGGAGAAACCCCAATGTCACGCAACCCAACCAAGCACCGGCCCGCCCTCCACGTCTACGTCGTGGAAGGCGAAGGCGAGACGGCCTACTGGACCAAAATCGGCGCCGCCTGGGCGCACGACGACGGCGACGGCTTCAACCTCCAGCTCTCGGCTGTGCCGCTTCAGGGCCGGCTGGTGATCCGCAAGCCGCGACCCAAGGGCGACGAGGAGGCCGGCCAATGAGCCGCGCTTCCGAAATCCGGCGTCTCAACGACGCCCTGCGCCAGCAGCTCACCGGCGGCCGGCTGATGCTGACACCCGGGGTCAGCCAGCTGGCCCCGCTCGACCGGCTGGCGGTGCTGAACCTGATGCGCGAGTTCAGCGCGTTCTGCCCGGACAACGATCCTCACGGCGAGCACGACTTCGGCAGCGTCGAGCACCGGGGCACGCGCTACTTCTGGAAGATCGACTACTACGACCTGCAGCTGGAGATGCACTCGCCCGATCCCGCCGACCCGGCCGTCACGGTCCGGGTGCTGACGCTGATGCGCGCCGACGAGTACTAGCTGACCGCCCTGTCCGAACCGCCCTCCGGGGCGGTTTCCTCACGAGACCCAAACGTCTAAGCCCCCAGCCGGAACTTCTTTAAAAACAGAAACACAGAAAGACAGAAACACAGAAATCTGTGCCGGCGGTGCTGTTCCAATGGTCTCTAAGCGTATGCGTATAAAGGGCTGCTACAGCACACGGAACGGCGCTCGCTGCGCCCCCCGGTGCCAGATTGCTTGACGCATTCTGGGGGCTGTGATGGTGTCCCTGCATACTCGTGACCCGCGTTCCAGCCGGCTTGGCGTCGATGCCAAGCCTGTCCAGAAGCGCTCGCGTGTGAGGCCACAAAGAAATGCGATGAGTACGACCGAAACCCGCCCGCCTGTCTTCCACCTTCACTTCGAGGGCGAAGCCACGCGCGGCCATACCGTGCCGGCAGCGGCACTGGTGCAGGCTGTGCAGGCGTTGCAGCGCTCCGTTCAGCTGATCGCCATGGCCTACGAAGGGCAGGAGCTGAAACAGCGCATCCGGGTAAGCCATGAGCTCGAGCGCAAATACGCCCTGATCTTCAGCGTCCCGCAGAATGGCGGCTACGATATCCCCTACTCGGTCGGTAGCGCTGCGGTGTCCCTGTTCGACCCCACCGACATCGCTGAGGTTGCCGGCCGGCACGAACGCTTCCTGACCGCCGTCCAGCAGAACGACGAGGCAGCCCTCAAGAGGGAAATCCCCTCGGCACAGTACCGGCGCCTCGTGCTGGCCGAGCTCAAGAAGATGCAGCCGCCGCCACGGACCGGTCTCGTCGTCAGCATCGAGGATTACCGGGGCAGCAAGCTGCTCGATGGCAAGACCGCCACCGCGAAGCTCACCCCGCTGCTGGCCGATCCTACGGTGCCGGTGATCCATCCGCAGCTGGTCACCGGACGACTGGACGCGCTCGAGTTCCAGGCCCGGACCCTGAAGCTGCAACTGCCGAACGGGCGCTTGCTGCAAGGCACCTACAGCGACGATTTCGAGCCGGTGCTGGTGGAACACCGACGCGAGTTCATCCAGGTTCGCGGTGAGGCCGTGCTCAACGAGGACGGCAGCCTCAAGCAGCTCAACAACGTCCAGGAGATCCTCGAGGTCGATGAGAGTCCGCTGGTCGTCGAAACCGTTGAGGGGGGCGGGGTGAAGCTCGCTGCCACCGTCCCCGTGAGCTTCGCGGTGGTGTTTGCTCCGGAGGACGGCATCTACGTGGCGACCGGACCCTTCGAGACGATGATCAGCGCCGAAACGCGTCCAGAGCTGGACACGGCCCTGACGGAGGCGATCGTCTTCCTCTGGCGCGAATACGTGCTGGCAGAGCCGGCAACGCTCAGTGGGGATGCGCTGCTGCTGCGCCACGAGCTGAACGCGACGTTCACCGAGGTAACCGATGCCGCTTGACCGCAGTGACGTCGAGGCCGCCCTGCAGCGCAAGGGGTTCACGATGACCGAGGGTGATCACCGGTTCTTCACCTACCACACCCTCGCCGGCAAGAAGACCTCGGTCTGGACGAAGACGTCCCATGGCACGGCCTACAAGTCGCTTGGGGATACCCTGGTCGGGGCCATGGCCAAACAGTGCGGCGTAACGAAGCCGCAGTTCACGCAATTGGTCGCCTGTCCGCTGTCACGGGAGCAGCTGGAGCAACACCTGATTGAGAGCGGGCGCATCAAGGACGCCGCGTCGTGACGTGCTGACGGCCGGGTGAGGCGGTCGCACCATCCAGTCCCCTGCCCCACGCGGCCATAACCGGTGGACGCTGGTTTTTAGATCAGCACAGAAATGCGGAAACACAGAAACACAGATTTCTGTGTAAGGTATGGCCGGTGCGCTCTGGTATGAGAGCCGGCACGAGGTGCCAGCGGGCCCTGACCGGGCAGCGCCGTTGCGGAACCTGGCCCCACGGGTATGGCCACCGGCAGTCCAACGGACCCCTCACGTTCTGACGGCATCTGCCGCCTTTCTGTGATCCTGCTTTGCGTGCCACCCCGAGCGGTGGCGCTGTCAATCGCCAGGGATTCGTCACGGCACAGAAACACAGAAACACAGAAGTGTGCCCTGACCGTCACAGCGTAACGTTAACCGGGGCTTAAAGGCTTGGCAGCTCCAGTGTTCTGTGAAATCGTGAAGGCAGAAACACAGAAACACAGAAATACGTGTTTCTGTGTCAGTGGGAACGAAGAACCAGGAAGGGCGGCGCCATGATCATCGGGGTGCTCAATCAGAAAGGCGGGGTCGGTAAAACGACCATCGCCACCAACCTCGCCGCCGTCGTCGCCAAGGCCGGCAACCGCGTGCTGCTGGTGGACGCGGACCCGCAGGGCAGCTCCATGGCGTGGTCTTCGGCCCGCGAGGAGGACCCTTTGTTCCCGGTGATCAGCATGGCCAAGCCCACACTGCACAAAGACCTGCCCGAGCTGGCGGCCGACTACGACGTGGTGATCATCGACGGCGCGCCGCGCGTGAACGATCTGGGCCGCGCCGCGATCCTGGCCAGCGACGTGGTGCTGATCCCGGTGCAGCCGTCGCCCTACGACATCTGGGCCTCGGCCGACACCGTGCAGCTGATCCGCGAGGCACAGCAGTACAAGGAAGAGCTGAAGGCGGTCTTCGTGATCAACCGGAAGATCGTCAACACCGCGATCGGCCGCGACGTGAACAACGCCCTCGAGCAGTTCGGCTTCCCCGTGCTGCCGGGCGCGCTGTGCCAACGCGTGATCTACGCCGAGAGCGCCGTGCAGGGCAGGGCGGTCATCGAGACCGATCCTAAGAGCGAAGCCGCCATTGAGGTTGCGCAGCTCGCCGCCGAGCTGGTGCAGACCAAGAGCAAACCCAAGCCCCGCAAAGAGAGGAAGGCCGCATGAGCAAGGGAGCCAAAACCGTTTCGTTCAAGGTGCCGGGGTCCAAGCTGACGCCGGCCGCCGACGCGTGGATCGCCAATCGCGGCGCCGAACCGCCGACCAGCGACCGGGAAGGGGGCACTGTCACCCCGCTCAAGGCCGTTGAAGCGCCCGTGGCCGCCGCGCCGGCGCCGAAGGAGAAGGGCGCCCGACTGACCATCGACCTTCCCGAAAGCCTGCACCGCCGCGTCAAGGCGCAGTGCGCCGGCCGGGGCGTCCGCATGGTGGATGTGGTGCGCGATTTCCTCGAACGCGAGTTCCCGGAAAGCTAGGTCCCCCGGCACAGAAACACAGAAATGATGAAACACGCTTTTATGGAAGTCAGGCTGTGAGTGACGCCGTCCGCCTTGACCTCATGCCGCTCGACGCGTTCGCCGCCCTCGGGCTGCACGAGAAAAACGCGTACCTGCAGGAGCTGGCGGACACGTTTTGCGCCAAGACCGGCCGGGAGCCGCTGGCCCTCGAGAAAGACGCTCTGAGCCGTCTGCGGCGCTTCTACAGCCGACGCAGCCTCGCTGACCTCAAGGTGGCCCCTGAGTCCACCAGCGACCTTGATCTTGCCCTCAAGGCCCTGGGTGATGCGGTCAAGCTCAACGAGCGCCAGCCCGACATCGTCGGCGCGCTGGTATCCGAGCTGCCGGCACCGGTGCTTCGCGAAGCCCCCGAGGATGACTCGCAGCTGTCGTTCTTCGTGCCGGCGATCTACGACGCGCCGCTCAAGGACGACGTCAACCTGATGGACGTTGCGCCGTTCTCGCTCGGCAAGGCCAAGCGGGGAGGGGAGATCCGCTACGAGCTGAAGGACTGCATCATCACCATCGACGGCAGCGCCTCGGCCGGCCTTGCCACTGTGTTCGACTACGACATCTTCCTACACATGGTCACCAGTCTGGCCGAGGAGGCCCGCCGCTACCGCCTCGAGCAGGACAAGGGCCTGCGCTCCGAGCCGCCGGCGCGCGTGTACCGGCCGACCTCGTCACATATCCTGAAGTTCTGCCGGCGCAGCTCCGGGGGCAAGCAGTACAAGGACCTGGAGGGCGCCCTGGACCGCCTGCAGGGCACACGCATCAAGATCGTCAACCTGGGCGGCGGCAACCGTCGCGAGGTGGTGGCGATGCCGCTGATCCAGACGTTCAAGGTGATCAGCAAGACCACCACCGGCAACATCGACCAGGTGGAGATCGGCATCCCGGACTGGGTCTACAACGGCGTGGTGCGCGAGAAGGGCAACCCCCAGATCCTCACCATGAACCCGGAGTATTTCCTGATCACCGGCGGCCTCGGGCGTTTCATCTACCGACTGGCACGGCGGGCGGCGGGCAAGACCGGTGTGGCCCGGTATGGCCTTAAGGAGCTGCACAAGCGCAGCGGCTCAACGCAGGGGATGCCTCAGTTCGCGTTCCAGGTGCGTCAGCTGGTGAACAGCACCCGTATGTTCCCGTTCCCGGACTTCGACCTCGAGCTGGTCCCCGGCAAACGGGAGGAGGTGCTGCTGATGCGTCACCGTAAGCCGGACGCCGCTGACGTTCCTTTGGGCAGCGGCACCGGGGCGCCCGAGCTGCCGCTCACCTGAGGGGCGTTTTTGTCAGGCGTTTTTGTCAAAACCGTACATCGCCAACGGAGCCGTAAGGCGTCGGAAAGCCTTGGTCAGCCTGTGGATAAGTTTTGTCATCGGCGTACATCACCAATCAAAAACCGTACATCGCCAATGACATCCCGTACATCACCAATGACAAGCCGTACATCACCAATCTTATGCCCGTACATCACCAATCGCATTAACCGTGATCCCGCTGATTTTAAACGATGATTTTTGTCAAAGCGATCAGATCCAAACACCTAAAACTATTTAAAACCTAGAAAACTATCTAAAACCGGGTGCCTGGGGATAAGTCCGCGCTTGCACTGTTAAGGCTTTTGGCGCAGGCAGTGGCACGAATCGGTTTTTGTCAGAGCTCAGTCCTGACAAAATGCGCCTGCGGAACGCCCGCCCCTTTTTGGCTTCGCCAAAAACCCGCTCCCCCACCCAATGCGGAAGCCGCCTCCGGCGGCTCACTCCAAAAGGGGTCCGCCTAACGGCGGACAAAGAAAGGCTGCCGAGTGGGTGTGTGGCAGACCCGCCTGCGCGCCCTCAGGAGCGGTTTCGGGCTGCCGAACCGATCATAGCAGGTACGAGGCCTGAAATAGGCGCTGCGGGCCTCCTGAGAGGCTTTGACCCGCGCAGGGCGCGGGGGGTTGATGCGGTCGCACGGCGACCGTCTGCTTCGGGTTGGTACCGTGCCCGCGATGGTCCCGGAAATGCCGCGGTCCGCCGAGCGGGGTAACGGCCACCCGCGATTTTGGCGCGCCGGTTTTGTCAAAACCGTACATCGCCAATGGCGCCACGGCTGGCCAGGGCGTGATACGTTCAGTCAGCACCGCCGGCCTTCTGTGTTTCTGTGTTTCTGTAAACACGGAAATCTGTGCTGCAGCTGTTGGCTCTTTGGGGCCCTACGAGTTGCCCGGAAACTCCGGTCTCTGCCTGGTTCCGAGGGAGGAGGGCCGCTGCCGCAGTCTGCTCGGATTGCGCAGGAGGTTGAACCAAATACGGCAAAGCCGCCCCGTTGCCGGGGCGGCTCCAACCCTTCACGGTCATCGCCATCCCTGGCTGTACCGTGATGGAACCATACACTAAAAATTCAACCCTTCGAGAAAATCCTAGCGGGGGTCCGGGGGCCGGCAATGAGGCCCCCGCCGGCGCGCAGCGACGGTGAAAGAGACGCGCCGCAGGCGCGTTCCTTTTCCGGCCCGCGCAGCGGGCCGCGCGCGCAAAATGGCTTTCAGGGAACCGCTCCTGCCGCCTGGCAGCCCGCCTGTGCAGCTTCACGCAGCAACTCCAGCGCGTAGGCGCCGCCCACCCCGAGGACCAACAATCCGACGCCTGTCATGCGCGTAGCCGGGATGATCATCAGCCCGACCGCGATCACTATGCCGAGTTGCAGCAGTCCGTTGTCCATCCCGATGGCCGTGAACTGACAGGCCAGCCAGCCTTGCACGCCAAGATCAAACCCGAACCGGGCAAGCACGAACAGCGCTCCCGCGGCCAGCAGCAATGCGGCGGCGAGGTTGCTGAGCAGGCGGCTGTCCGAGGGGTGCATCCTGAGGGGGTCGCGATGGAGACGTTCAGCATAGCGGTGCCCGTGTCACAGGCAATCTCAGTGCAGGGGGCTAGTCAGAGGTAATGGCGCACTTATACATTGCTACCGCAACATAGGTGCGCCCCGGCCACAGGCCGGTGCGTTGGGTGCCAACGGAGACGGCGGTGGCGTCCTATCACTTCTCAGCTCAGATCATCAGCCGGGCCAAAGGGCGCTCGGCGATCGCGGCGGCGGCGTATCGCTCAGCCGCGCAGCTCCGCGACGAGAAGACCGGTCAGGTCTACGATTACCGGCGCCGCCGTGGCGTGGTGCATACGGAGATCCTGCTGCCCGAGGGCGCTGCGCCCTGGTTGGCTGATCGTGAGAAACTCTGGCAGCACGCTGAACAGATGGAGACGCGGCGGGACGCACAGCTCGCGCGCGAATGCAACTTTGCGTTGCCGCATGAGCTTGGCGCAGAGGAACGCCTGGAACTGGTGCGCGGCTTTGTTCAGGAGCAGTTCGTACGCCGGGGCATGGTCGCCGACCTAGCTATCCATGCGCCTACCGACAACGATCCGCGCAATCATCACGCCCACGTGATGCTGACGCTGCGCAAGGCCACGCCCAGCGGCCTCTACCGGGTGAAAACCCGCGAGTGGAACAGTGACGCCCTACTCAAGGAGTGGCGCGAAGCATGGAGCATTTGGCAGAACGCCTATTTAGCGCGCGGCCAGCACCGTGACCGTGTTGATCACCGCAGCCTGTCAGCACAGCGACAGGCTGCGCAGGAACGGGGGGACCGGGCGTCTGCGGCTGCGTTTGATCGTGAGCCCGAGATCCACGTGGGTACCCGGGCCCAGCATGCAGGCCGCCGGCCGCAGCCGCCCCGCAGTCAATCCCGTACACAGGCGCAGGCACGTCCGCAGGCCGGCGCCTGGCGATCACCCCGTCAGGCAGACAAGCGCCTGCGCGTCATTGAATATGACCGCATCGATCGCGGTACCCGGGCCAGCTACAACGCCGACCGTACCACGCTCAGCGCCGTACGGCTGGCGCGACTGGTCAGTCAGTTGCAGCGCCGTGAGTCGCGTCTCCGCCTGATCGAGTTCCGCAACAACCAACGCATCCGCGGGCGCGAGGAGGTGCTCGATAACCTGCGGCGCGGGCGACAGGGGCGAGGGCATACCTCCAGCGACCTGGCGCGGTTGACTGGCGTTGAAACGCTGGCGCGCCAGCAACTGACGCAGTACCGGCGCCGCAGCCAGCTGATCCGCCTGCTGCTGGGACGCACCGACCAGCTTCTGGCCGGCATGTTTCAGATCGAGGCGCGGGCGCTGTCGCGCAGCCGCGTGATGACGGAACGGCTGACGCTGCGGCTAGCACCAGACTTCAGCCAGACGCAGGGCCGCGGCCGCGCCATGCGCATGACCTGGTTCTAGGCCGCGTCCCGATCCAGCGGCTCCTGTGGGCCCTTCGCGGCGTCGGGAAACGGCACGACTTCGGCGCTGGACCGCCACTCGTCATACAGGCCTTTCCAGCACCACTCGGTGTAGTAGCGGACCTTGCTGGCCAGAATGGGCGCAGGCACCTGACCGCGCATCGAGATCACACACTGATGTGACAGCAGCCCGCGCATCTCGGCCGGGTCCTTCAGGTCACGCCCCGCTTCACTGCGTCCGTCCTGACGCTGTCCGCGCACCAGATCCGCGGTGTTCGTGGACATCCCCTCGTTGCGCGACCAGACCGTGGTGCGACCGACATCGGCCGACAGTTGCCGTGCGGTCCAAAGTTCCGAGATCCCGAACGTTACCTGACAGCCCGAGCCGGCCATGAACGTCTGCTCGCCGTTGTCGCCGTAGAGCTCGCGCAACTGGCCGTAGTCCTGCCAGATCAGCACCGTCCGGCAGTACTCCCGGAGGAGGCCCATGGCCTTGGCAAGGGCCTCCAGCCGGCCGATCGCCTTGCACTCATCCAGCATCAGCAGGGGCTTGTGCTTGGGGCGTGGCAGCTCCTTGCCGCGCATCAGCGCCGCCAGGGCGCAGCCCGACATCATCCGCAGGAGCGGTGCGAAAACCTCGATCTGGTCGTCGGGAACGATCACGTAGATCGTGATGGCCTCCCGGTGCAGGTCCATCATGGCGAAGTCGGATGTGCGGGTGAGGCGCGCCCCGATCCGGTCCTTGCTCCAGAACGCCATCGCCTTGCCGGCGTTGTGCATGATGTTCTGGGCGGCCTCGGTCTTGAGGGAGGCCAGCATCAGCCGCGCTTCCTGCGCCACCGACGGCAGCAGGCTGACGGCCATATCCTTCAGCAGCTCTTCCCGCTTTTCCGGGGCCGAGGTGATCAGCTCGCTGACCGTCGCGAGATTGGCTTGTTCGGGCGGGCGTGTGTCGATGACGTAGCGGATCAGCGCCGTCAGCAGGTTCTTGGCAGCGCTGTCCCAGTGCTTGTCACGGCTCTCGGGGATCACCAGGAAGTCGGCGATCTGCGCCGCGTCATCGGCTTCATGTTCCGTGCCGACCCGGATCATGCTGAACGGGTTGAACCCGTCGCTCAACGTTGGGGTGATAGCGTTAAGGCACCAGACGTCGCCCAACGTGCCGCGGTGCCGGTGCGTAACGGCGTAGTTCTCGCCCTTGGGGTCGGTCACGAGGGCGGACCCCTTGTGATCGAGCAGATTGGGGATGACGATGCCCACGCCTTTGCCCTGGCCTTGCGGCGCGCACACCAGCACCGCACCGTCCCGTTTGAAGCGGATGAACTGGCCAAATGCCTTGCCGACGATGATGCCAGTATCGCCGCCGAGGGCCCGACCCCGTACCAGATCCGCGAGAGAGGCCCACCGGGCCGAGCCGTGTGTGACCGAACGCGGGCGTAGCGCTGTGCAGAGTGCGCGGTAGAGCTGCCGGCACAGCCAGAACAGCAGGAAAAATGACCAGCGCAGCAGCGTAACAAGAACGGCGAAAACAAATCGGATCACGGACACAGGCATCTCCCATGGCAGGGGATCGCGCAAGCTAAGGTGCTGTTCCTGCGGGCAAAATCTAACGCATACGCTGGTGATGGCCCTGGCTGTGGTTGAGTTGGAACGTGTGCGTGCCGGTGTTCTCCTGCCGGGCTGCTAGATGCAGCTGCCGGCCCCGTTTGAGATCGCGTGCTTTCTTGTTCAGCTGATCCAGCTCCCGCAGCGCTTCCGGCAGTTCCGCCAGTGCCTCCCGTGCCGCATGGCGCTCACCGAAGAACAGAAAGCCCTCACGGGTCTGGCCGAACAGCCAGCGGCGCTGCAGGCTGTCGGACTGGATGACCCGGATCGCCGCTTCAACGCTCTGCGTGCGCTTCATGATGGTGCGCAGACCGTTGGTCGCCGAGTGCTCGTTGGAGAATGCGGACCTGAGCAGCCGCTCAACGCGCGCCTCCGCCACGTTCAAGGCAATCCCAACCTCTGCAATCGCCTGCTCCAAGGCCTGCGCTTCCGGTGACATGGCGCGTTGAGGTAATTCGCTGGTCAACATGGCACGGCTGTCCTAAGCTGTTGGGATGATACTGATTAAGCTATTTATTTATCCGATTGTTGGTTTCCTGGGTTGGATCAACTACCTGCTGACACGGCACAAAAATCAGGAAAGTCTCAGCGAGATCATGCAGGCGATCCACGATCGCCATCCCGACCGACCACTGCATCCAAGCAAGCAGGCCGAGTACGAACTCTGGCGCCGCCGGGTGCTCGAGGGGCGAACACGGGACGACGCTTAAAATTAACAGCTTTCCTGGGGAAACGGCGGCGCCCGGTACGGCCAAGCATTGATTCCTGTGGGTAACCCTCGTTAGCTGAGGACAACGAAGGGTTTGAGACTGGCCAGGAGGGTGCGTGTGGAGCCAGCAGATGATCCCATCCCGGAACTTGCCCCTACGCCATCCCCTGTACCGCAGCGCGCGCGCGTGGTGCCTGTTGCGACGTTGCTTCTGGCAGCGTCACTGCCGATCGCCTGGCTGACCTATCCATCTACGGGTGACGCTGCGCTCACCAGTGCTGCGCAAGGAACCCGGGCCCAGCTGTATCAGCGAGCGGGTGCGCTGCCGCTGCCCGTGGTGTCCCCGCAGGAGCGGGCCAGTGCGCTGGACGCCATGAAGCTGCCGGCCGAGCAGCAGGTGGTGTTGGAAGAGCAGCTGCGCGCGCAGAACACCGAGCTGGTGTGGCTGACGCTGTGGGATGACTGCGATCAGGACGGCGACGTGGTGATGGTCGAGAGCGATGCGTTCCGTCAGCGCGTTCCGATCGTCCACGCGCCCCGTCGCATTGCGATCCCGCGCCCGAAATCCGGCGTGGTCAAACTGACCGGCGTGCATGACGGCGGCGGTGGCATCACGATCGCCGTGGCGACCGTCACCGGCAAGGTGGCCATGCCGGTGATGGTTCCCGGTCAGGTGCTTGGGATCCCGGTGCGCTGATGCTGCTCTGGTGGCTGCAGGTTGTGCTGCCCCTGATGGCCGGGACTGCGCTGCTTGCGTGGTGCAGTGTCGATCTCTTGCTCAATGTGCACAGGCAGGTTCCAGGTCTTTCGCTTAGGAGCATGTGGATGGGTATTCTCGCCAAGCACAACCATATCGATGAAAACAAGTTGAAAAGTCGGCTTGCCGAGGTTGTCCTCGACGAGAAATCCTCATCCTCGCTGGATAAGAAAAAACTAGAGGACGCAATCAACGAACGCATTTTCGGACAAGAAGATATTGTCAGGGATGTCGTTGCACAGATTTACAACGCGTCGTTTCGAGAGGATCGACGCAGGCCTGTATGCCGGTTCATGATCGCCGGTCCCTCCGGCACCGCAAAATCCTTGTTTGGAGAGGTTCTTGCCGATGCGCGTTTCGGGAAGGGCCGTCATGTGCTGTTCGATATGTCCACGGCATTCAGTACATCAACCAGTACGTCCGTCTTTGGCTCGCCCATGGGACATGTGGGCTCGGGCCGGCCGGCTCCGCCGATCGCGCATCTCATCAGCCATCCTGCATCGGTGGTGATCGTCGATGAGTTCGAGAAGACGGCCGTTGAGAACCAGAACCGGTTTCTTCGCGCCCTGGAGCAAGGCGTCCTCACGGACGTCAGCAGCGGACAAGTTGTCGATCTTACCCAGGCCATTTTGGTGTTTACGACCAATGCAATGGCCGACCAATGCGCCCGGATCGGCGCCGACCAGGGGCTGACGATCAAGGAAATCTCGGACGAGTGTAAGCGCATTCTGAAAACGGAATTTCCAGCGCCTATCCTGTCCCGGCTCGATCGCGTCTATGCGTTCCAGCCGCTCAAAGAGTATGCCAAATGCGAGCTTGTCTACGCAAAAATCATCGACCTGCTGCGCGAATATCGGATTGATCTGGTGGCAATCGACCAAGAGGTACTGGTCGATTGGATCAAGTCATATCGGCACGAGGATTTTGACGGACGTCGTGTTGCCGTGGACGTGGAAGACAAACTGAGCGGCCGCTTGAATGAGCTGAAGCAGCAAGGTGTCCAGCAGATCAAAATACATCTGAAAAAAGCTGCCGGAGCTTCCAAGCTGGCCATCGACAAGGCTTGAATGCCGTGGCGTTCGTGAGCGATCAGGCCCTGCGTGCAGGCGGTGCAGGCTTCCAGCGGGCCAGTGGCCTGCTGGTGAACACCGCGGGGTTTCTGCTCGGTCTGGGGCTCTGGTTCTACGTGCGGCTTGGGCTTGGCGTGCTGCTCACGGGGTACGGCCTCAGCAGCTGGCAGGCTTGGACGGGGGCGTCGGTCCCGGTACCGCCGACCGGTCCCGGCCAGTACACCGCGCCCGCGCCGCAATCTGTGCCAGTGCCCTCACAGCGTGGGCCGATGATTCAGCCTGTGCCACCAGCAGCGCGTGTGCCGGCACCATCAGCTACGGCGGTAGGCAGGTTCAAGATTGATCCGGCACTCTTACCCGAACTGCCGCCGGAACCGTTTATCAGATCACCTTACTCAGCTGTTCCAGACAATCCTGCGGATCAGCCACGCGCGCGACCACCCCGTATCCGTATGGACTGACCCCTGCATGAAGTACCTCCTTATTTGCGCGGTGCTGCTAAGTGGCCTTTCGTCCGCTGTCGCTCAAAACAGTCCTGTTGGTGCGACGAAATCACAGAAAGCTCCACCAGCTCCGGCCGCTTCCGCGCCTGACTCGCGCTGGGCACCCGGTTGGGTCGTTGATGTCATGCCGCAGCCATTGAAGGGGCAACCTGCGGAGGTCGCCGGCCGCTTCATCGCCAAACCCGAAGGCTTCGCCTTCGGAGATTTCCGGAAGACGATGCCCTTACCCGGTTGGGTGTCATTCAAGGCCCACGGCACCTTCGATGCCAAACATGACGATCCAAAAAGCCAACGTTACGCATTCACATTGATCATCTTGAGCGCGACCGAAGCTACCACAGGTTTTTCCATGGTTTGCCAACAAAGCATTACATTGGATGGGATCGACATAGTTCCGTTCGAGAGCACAAAGCGGCGCTGGGATGGGCGAGGTAAGTTCGAAATATCAGTTTCTGGGGGCAGCAACCTTGACCAGAATTCGCATGACATCAATTTTTCAGTGAGTTGCGAACCTGGCAATGGGTATGATCAGCCTGACCCAGACAGATTTTTCCATAACTACCCAAGCGTGAAAGATGTATTCGATAAAATCCGTGTTGAATTTAGGGTCCTGACACCGAATGACCTGGCGCCGCGCGTACCCGCGGCCAACGAACTTGTTCATCCTGTGAAAACCACTCGTCGCTAACTGTCTCAAAGCAGATACGGGACCCTGATAGGGCCCCGTATGTCGTCAGACAGGCTGCGCTTAGCGCTCCATCACCTTGCAGGCGATCGGACTGTCCATTCCGTGGTTTAGCTTGTCACAGGCTGCCTGCGAGTCGAGGGTGACCGGCTCGACGAGAGTGCCGTTCCACGCCTTGTCGCGGATGGCCTCGACGCCGAAGCAGATCAGGGTATGGCAGACCATGACGAGCTGACCATTGACCATCTTGAGCTTCCCCGAGCCACGGGCGATCGGTTCGGCATAGGTCGGGTTGCACAGCGCAAGCATAACAATTGCCGTGAAGGTAAAACGGGTCATAGGGCTATCCAGGTGCGTCTGCACGGCCCGCCTGATGCGGCGCCTTGATGCCCTGCCTTATGAGCGGTCGCCTCTGCAGCAGCTGACAGGCAGAGCCCACCGGCCATTTTTTCTGTAAACACAGAAACACAGAAACACAGAAATGCGGAAGTCTCTGAACCGGAGCTTCACACGGGTCCGTTGCTGGGCCAGCCGACCGTGCCGGCCTCAAGGCACGCTGCGCTCTCCGGCCTTGACCCCGTCCCGGTCAGCCGGCGCTGGGCTGTCATCGGCTTCGACGCCCCGGAGGGCGTCTGTGCCGCCTCCTCTGAGGTCCTCTGTCCGAGCGCTCAGGTTGCTGCATTCGGCACGGCCGTCCATGGGTTTTCGGAGCGGCTAAACTCTCACACAGAGCAGCGCTGCCCCGCTGCACGAAATCACACGATGGTAACCATCTGTCAGAAATGATTTTTGGCTGAATCAAACCTGAAAGACATGCGCCGTTCGGTGAAGTCTGGGGGATTTTCTGTCCGCAGGCTTTCAGTTCCCGGAGCCAGCGGCGCACCATAAATGACTGCCAAGCCGGCTTGATATGCCGAGGGCGGCAGCTATCTTAGCTATCCATTTTAGCAAACAAGCAGTCACAAAATTGGCCCCATTGGGCCAAAGGGAGATTATTGATGTGTTTTGTTCGGACGCAATGTCCGTACGCTGATGTAGAGGGCGCTTGCGCAGAAAACACTGAGAACGATGTACCAGTGTAGACCAAGGGCTCCCTTGGTATATTCCAGGGTTATGTATATGAACGCGATGAGCGCAATGATAGCGCTTGTGAGATACTGCATGACGCATACTCCTCATTCAAGGAAAGCACGATTTATTTAATAAACCGTATCTTTGCGCCGTGACAACAACAGAGACGCCGCCGATCAGCTGCTCCGCTTCAATTCCTACACATAGAGGTGGTTATGAGTGAGCACGAAAATCAAGAGGAGGGCGAAGGTAAGCCGTCTAAGGCTCGGCCAAAAGGCAAGCTTACTGCCAAGAAAGCTGCCCAGGTCGAGGAATACCTGAACGATCCTGCCAAGCTTAACCGTGCGGTCGCCAGCTCAACAACCAACAAGCGGCGCTCACCTGAGGCCAGAGCCATGGCGCAGGGCGATCCCGCCGCACTGAAGCGGAGCATTTACAACATCCTCTGGAACAAGGTCCCGGAGGATGCACGTCAGCGTATCGCCAAGGCCATCTGCGAAGACTGGAACTACTGCGAAAACAGAAGTGACCTCGCTGATCTGCAGTCGATTGTTTACATCATCACGTCTATCGTGAGCGCGACGTACATTCCGGTGTGCGTCTGGGTGTTTGTGGTTCAGTACAAAATGCTTGATGAGCTGTGTGGTTGCACGGACCGGAGCATGCCGCTCAACTTCAAGAAATGGCTGCAGAACGGTGGAAGGAAAGTCACCAAGAAGCGGTAACGCACACGTCGGTGATCCGTCTTCTTTCGGCGTATCGTGAAACTACGCCAGCGGGCCTGGCCCGCCGGCGCTGGCCGGCCGGTCAGTCCTCGCGGTCCGGGCCGTCCCAGTCATCACGCAGGGTCAGCTGGCCGACCAAGTCGTGCAGCGCCTCCGGCAGATCGTCGTCTTCGCCCGTCTCCAGCAGCAGGCCCAGGCCCCGGGCGATGCCGTGCAGCCGTGGATCCGCCGACGCATCGATGTACGCGGCATGCAGGTGGTCGAACGTACGCATCACAGCACCCTGATGACCGATCGTTGCAGGCAGCCTCGCCCGGTCGGCGCAACAAGCCGTAAAGGTTGAGCTGGAATTACGGCTGCCACGGCCCAGCCGTGCTGCCCGGCACACAGCGGCCGGCAGACTGTGCCAACAGCTGTGTTATCCCCGGAAGACACAGGCCTGCCTGCTTCTTAGGCATTGACAGAGGAAATCGTCTGGACCTCAAGCCGGTCTTACATCTTGATATCTGTAACGGATTTCAAGATGGAGGATGGCCCTGTGCGGCAAAGCAAAAAGACCGCATGGGGTGGCCCGCGCGAAGGCGCCGGGAAGCCCGTCGGAGAACCCACTAAAGTCATCCGCCTGCCGGTTGATATCGCGGATGCCGCTAGGCGCGCTGCCGCGGCCCGTGGCGGCGCATCCAGCGGGATCGGTGCCTTTCTCAAGGGCGAGGCCCGCAGCAGCGCCAGTGCGCCGCTGGTGACGGCCTCTGTGGCCTGCGGGTTCCCCTCCCCGGCCGAGGACAGCCTCGAGCGCCCCCTGGACCTGAACGAGCTGCACGGCATCGGCAGCCCGTCCGTGTTCCTGGTGCGCGTGGCCGGGGAGAGCATGACCGGCCGGGGCTTATTCCCCGGTGACGTGGCCGTGGTGGACAAGGCCCGCGAGCCCAAGAGCGGCTGCGTGGTGGTGGCCTGCCTCAACGGGGATTTCACCCTCAAAACCTACCTGCGTCGGCGCGGCCGGGTGATCCTCAAGGCCGAGAACCCCGCCTTTCCGGATATCGAGGTGCCCGAAGAGGCCGATTTTCAGGTGTGGGGCGTCGTCACCGGCAGCTCACGGGTGTTCTAGCCATGGAGCCGCGTCTCAGCCTGATCACACTTGGCGTAACCGATCTTCCCCGCGCTACGGCGTTCTATGAGGCTCTGGGCTGGCCCCGAAAGGTTCAGGCCGCCGAGGGTGTCGCCTTCTTCCAGCTCAGGGGATTGGGCCTCTCGCTCTATCCCCGTGCCGATCTTGCGCATGATGCCGGTGTGCCGGTGCAGGCGCAGCCCTCGCAGGGGTTCACGCTCGCCTACAACACCCGCAGCCGTGACGAGGTGGACGCGGTGCTGGCCGCTGCTGAGGCGGCCGGAGGCCGGATCACCAAACCCGCGCAGGACGCTGTTTGGGGTGGCTACCATGGGCATTTCACCGACCCCGATGGCTTCCTGTGGGAGATCGCCTGGAACCCCGGCTTTGCCCTCGCTGCTGATGGCAGCCTGAGCCTGCCGGACTAACATGGGCGGCACGGTCGCCCTAGTGGATTGCAACAACTTCTATGCGTCGTGCGAGCGGCTGTTTCAGCCACGCTTGCAGGGCAAGCCGGTTGTCGTGCTCAGCAACAACGACGGGTGCGTGATCGCCCGCAGCAACGAGGCCAAGGCGCTCGGCATCGTCATGGGCGACGCCTGGCACCTGCGCCGGGCCGAGTTCGAGCGCTGGGGCGTGCAGGTGCGCAGCTCGAACTACACCCTCTATGGCGACCTGTCGGCCCGCGTGATGCGTGTGCTGGGCGACTTCACCCCCGACCTGGAGGTGTACAGCATCGACGAAGCGTTTCTCGGCCTCGATGGCTTTGCCGATCCCGAGAACCACGCCCGCGCCCTACGGGAGAGCGTCGGCCGCCGCACCGGCATCCCCGTGTGCGTCGGGATCAGCACCACCAAGACGCTGGCGAAGGTGGCCAACCGCACCGCCAAGAAAGACCCTTACAGCGGAGGAGTGTGCTACCTGCCCGACGAGGCCAGCCAGACGGCCGCCCTGGGCAAGATGGAGCTCGGCGACGTCTGGGGCATCGGCCGCCGCCTGGCGCCGCGCCTGGCCGCCCTCGGCATCACCTGTCCGCTCAAGCTCCGGGATGCGGACCCCACGCGCATCCGCGAACGGTTCAACGTCGTCCTGCAACGGACGGTGATGGAGCTACAGGGCACCCCGTGCCTGGACCTCGAACAGGACAGCCCCGACAGCAAAACCATTTGCTGCTCCCGCAGCTTTGGCCGGGCTGTGGAGGGCTTTGACGAGCTGGCCGAGGCGTTGACCGCCTACACCTCGTATGCGGCGCAGAAGATGCGCGCGCAGGGCCTGGCAACCGCCGCCGTGGTGGTGATGCTCACCACCAACCGGCACAAGCCCGAGGATGCGCAGTACTACGCGACCCGGCATGTGCGGTTGACGATCGGCACCAGCGACACCGCCCGGCTGATCCGTGCGGCCCTGTGGGGCCTGCGGGGGATCTACAAGCAGGGGTTCCGCTACAAGAAATGCGGCATCCTCCTGCTGGACCTCCACCCAGCCCAGGACGTGCAGGGCTCGCTGTTCCTGCGGCCGGATCGGCCCGAGCGCTCCGCCCTGATGCAGGCGATGGATGCCCTCAACGCCCGCTATGGGCGTGATCGTGTGCGGTACGCGTGCAGCGGCCAGGATCGCCCGTGGAAACTGCGTGCCGAGTACCTGTCACAGCGCTACACCACGCGGTGGGGTGAGCTGCTGCACGTTTAAAAGGTTTGAGAACGTAGCAGGAACATCTATCTGACTGTGGCTGCAACAACAGCCACCTCACCCCGTTTTGCACGGGATGCCTGCCTCTCTTGACGGACGTGGTATGGTGCAAGCGTAGCCATGGCAAAGAGCGTACACGCCTTCATCAACCCGGCCATGCTGACATGGGCCCGGGAGCAAGCCCGCCTCACCCCTGAGGCGGCTGCGAAGGCTATTGGCATTGCCGTGGAGAAACTGGAGGCCGCCGAGAAAAACGAGGCGCAGCTGACCTTTCCGCAGTTCCTCGCCGCCGCCAACGCCTACAAGCGTGCGCCCAGCCTCTTTTACCTCAACGAGCCACCAGACGGCTTCCAGCCGATCCAGGACTTCCGCAAGCTGGCCGATGTCGAGCCTGGTGCGTTCACACCAAATCTCGTCGCCGTCATCCGGCAGGCCCAGGAGCGCCGTGAACTGGCGCTGGAGCTGCACGCCGACCTGGGCGAGCCTGTCTCCGATTTCGCGTTCAGCGCCAAGCTGACGGAGGACGAGGAGGCGCTGGGCGAACGCGTGCGTGCTTTCCTGGATGTTGCCGAGACCGAGCAGCAGGGCTGGCGTGCCAAGGCTTTCGATAACTGGCGCACCAAGATCGAGGCCCGCGATGTCCTGGTGTTCCTGGTGCCAGGCTTGGCTCTCAGCGAAATGCGCGGCGTGGCCCTGGCTGAAAACCGCCTGCCCCTGATCCTGATCAACTCCAAGGACCGCACCAACGGCCGCACGTTCACGCTGCTGCACGAGTTCTGCCACCTGGCGATCCGCGCCAGCGGTGTCAGCGGGTTCGGCGCCGATGAACGGCGTGCCGATGCCGCACGGGTCGAGACCTTCTGCAACGCTGTTGCCGCAGCCACCCTCGTGCCGAAGGCTTGGCTGCTGCGCGAACCGCTGGTCGTGCACAAGGGCGACAGCAAAGTCTGGGAGGACGACGAACTGCGCAGCTTGGCCCTACGCTTCGGCGTCAGCCGAGAAGTGGTGCTTCGCCGGCTGCTGACACTGAAACGCACCACCCCTGCGTTCTACGAGAGCCAGCGTGCGGCCTACCAGAAGGAGTACGACGCGCTGAACAGCAAGAAGGCCACGGGGGCGCCCCCACCACCGGTGGTCAAGGTCAGTCAACTCGGCCGCGCTTATGCGCAGTTGATTTTCCAGGGCTACTACGACCGGCGTCTGACGCTGCGTGATGTGTCCAACTACTTCAACATGCAGGTTAAATCTGTTCCCGCGTTGGAGCAGGCTGCGTTCGGGCTCAAGAGGTAACCCGGCGTGGCGGAGGTCTACTGCATCGACACCAGCGCGCTGATTGCGGCCTGGTATGAGCGGTACAAGCCCAACCGGTTCCCAAAGCTATGGGATCAGCTCGACCAGCTGGTCAGCGACGGACGCCTGGTCTCGTCAGCCCTTGTACTCGCCGAATGTAAGAAGCGCTCGCCGGAGCTGTACGCGTGGCTGGCTGAGCGCGAGGATATGTTCCTGCCGCCGGACGAGGACGTGCAGCTGCGCACTGCCAATATCATCAACACCTACAAAGGGCTGGTGATGGCCGGCAAAGAGAAGTTTGCCGCGGACCCGTTCGTGATCGCAACCGCCGAGGTGCACGGCTACCGGGTCGTGACGGAGGAGGTCGGCCCCACAAGCCTCCGGAAGATCCCGGGTGTGTGCAACGATCTCAAAGTGCCCTGGTGCAACCTCATCGAGTTGTTCGATGCAGAGGATTGGATGCTCGGCTAGCGGTGCAGTTGGTACGGCATTACTGCCACTCAGCGACCCAGAGCGATGAGGCAGAGCCCGGCGCAGCTGCCGAGCAGCAGCACCCCGAACAGCGCCCAGCGCATCGTCCGCTCCGCCGCCGTGCGGATGTGCGGGCGTACCTTTCTGTGCCGCCGGGGCTCTCGCTGCCAGACGTTCTCGGTTGCGCGCATTGATACTCCCTGGACGCAGACTGTCAGACTGAGCCGGAACCCGCGTGCATAAGCTGGTAACCAGCCGCGCCTTGCCGCGCCGTCCCCGTGCAACCACATCCCGGCCTGCGGGTTAGAAGGCCCAACATACAGAAACATTTTCCCGCCGCGATTGGTGTGGTAGTCTAAAGCCCGATGAACCTTGACCGCCAACTTGCACGCCTGATGGCCGTGGTGATCGTGATGATCGCCGCGGTGTTCGGCGTGTCAGCGGCCCAGGCCCATGAAGGCCATGCCCATCCGGCGCCGGCCGCGGTCACGGTCACGTATGAGGCCGCGACCCCGGTTGCTGTGCCGAGCCAGGCCGTGCAGGCCGCAGCTGTCAGCGCGTTCGAGGCCGACCCGAGCGTGGTTGCCCGGACGGTGGACGTTGAACTGGTCGCCAAGGCACCCGGTGAGCGCCCCTGCAACGGCACCTGCTGCCGTCTGGGTGCCTCCTGCTGCGCCACAGGCATCCTGCCGAGCCTCACGCCTGCCGTGATGTTGACGAGCGTGACCAGCCGCCTGGTGTTCTCCGAGCAGCCGGCCGGCCCGAGCATCGCGCGCGAAGCGCTGCCCAAGCCCCCTCGAGCTTTCGCCTAGAACCCGCGTCCCCACGCCTGGGGCGGCGCTGAGTGCGTCGCTGCGCGTGCGTGGACGCTTGCGTCCACCGGCGAAAGAATTGATCCATGAGTTCCCCTTTTGCGGCCGCGCTGCGTGCGCTGGCCGTGACCCTGGCCCTGCTCGTCGCAGGCCAGGCGTCGGCCCATAGCGGCCACGACCACGGCGCACCCCCGCCCCCGGTCACCAAAACCATTGCACCCCGCGGCGAGGCCGTGTCCGAGGCGTTCGAGCTGGTCGCGATCCCGCGCGACGGCACGCTGCAGCTCTACCTGGACCGCTTCAGCACCGGCGAGCCGATCACCGGCGCCACCCTGGAGGTGGACACGCCGGACGGCCCCAAAACCGCCAGCCCGACGGCTGCGCGCAGCTACGCGCTGCCGGCGCCCTGGCTGAGCAAGCCCGGCCGCTACGACGTGCTGGTGACCGTGACCGCCGGCGATACCGTCGACGTGCTGCCGCTCAGCCTGACCATCCCGGACCCGGGCGCGGTTCCTGCCGCACCGGCCCCCGTCGGCGCGGCACAGAGCGTCAGCGACACCGTGCGCGCCGCCGTGCCGGTGGTCACCCACGGCCTCCAGGAGCGGCTGGCCCGACACGACCCGGTGCTGCTCACTGTGGCGGCCGGCAGCTTCGTGCTCGGCCTGCTGGTGATGCTGCTGGTGCGCCGGCGACGCTCCGTGCCGGCCATTGCGGTGCTGGCCGTGACCGCGACCCTGCTGCTCAGTGCTAGCGCCTTTGCGCACGGGGGTGAGGATCACGACGAAAAGCCCATCCAGGGCGCGGCGCTGATCCAACCCGGGCAGCCGAGCGCTGCCACGACCGACCTGGCCCAGCGCCTGCCCGACGGCAGCGTGTTCGTGCCCAAGCCAACCCAGCGCCTGCTGGAGCTGCGCACCGCGATGACAGCGGCCGGCACGTTCCAGCGCTCGGTCGGCCTGCCCGGCCGGGTGATTCCCAACCCCAACGCCAGCGGCGTGGTCCAGTCGTCCGTGGGCGGGCGGCTGTCGCCGCCGGCCAGCGGGCAGTTCCCGCGCCTCGGCAGCCCGGTCAAGAAGGGCGATGTGCTCGCCTACGTGACCCCGCCGGTGCAGCGGGTCGATATGTCCGACATGCGCCAGCGCCAGGGCGAGCTGGATCAGCAGATCGCGATCGTCCAGCGCCGGGTCGACCGGTTCCTCAAACTCGCCCCCAGCGGCGCCGTCGCCCAGGTGCAGCTGGACGAGGCCCAGGACGAGCTGAAGGGCCTCCGCGACCGCCGCGCCGCCCTCGACAAGCTGCGCAACGAGCCCGAGCCCCTGATCGCCCCGGTGAGCGGCGTGGTGGCCGAAGCGGCCGCCGTGGCCGGTCAGATGGCCAACGCCGGTCAGATGGTCTTCCAGATCGTGGACCCCACCAACCTGTGGGTGGAGGGGCTGAGCTTCGATGCCCTGACCGCCGGCCAGCGTGCCACCGCGCGCCTGCCCGACGGCCGCACCTTCGATCTGACCTATCAGGGCTCCGGCCTTGCCGACCGCAACCAGGCCCTGCCGGTGCAGTTCGCCATCGATGGCGACGCCTCCGGCCTGCGCGTCGGCCAGTTCCTGACCGTGCTGGCGTCGACCGACAGCCAGCTGTCAGGCCTCGCCCTGCCGCGGTCCGCGGTGGTGCGGACCAGCAACGGCCAGGATGTCGTCTACGAGCACACCACCGCCGAGCGCTACGAGGCCCGGCAGGTCCGCATCGAGCCCCTGGACGGCAACCGTGTGCTGATCGCTGCGGGCATCGGTGCCGGCAAGCGCGTGGTCGTGCAGGGCGCCGAACTCCTCGACCAGGTGCGCTGAGGAGGGCCGCCCGATGTTCAACTTCCTCGTCACCCAATCCCTCAAGAACCGGCTGATCGTGCTCGCCATCGCCAGCGTGCTGGTGCTGCTGGGCGCGTTCACCGTCACCAAGCTGCCGGTCGACGTCTTTCCCGACCTGAACAAGCCCACGGTCACGATCATGACCGAGGCGGAGGGCTACGCCCCCCAGGAGGTCGAGCAGCTGGTCAGCTACCCGATCGAAACCCGCATCAACGGCCTGCCCGGCGTCAGCCGGGTGCGCTCGGTCTCCGGCGTCGGCCTGTCGATCGTCTACGTCGAGTTCGACTGGGGCACCGACATCTACCGCAACCGCCAGCAGGTCGCCGAGCGGCTGTCCCTGGTGCAGGACCAGCTTCCCCGCGGCGTCACGCCGGTGATGGGGCCGGTCTCCTCGATCATGGGGCAGATCCTGCTGGTGGCGGTCACCGGCGAGACCGCGACCCCGATGCAGGTGCGCGAGGTCGCCGACTTCACCATCCGGCCGCGGCTCCTCACCATCC
>JAAIGE0100168324.1_pt1 | contig 32580 bp, 28 predicted proteins | sample 6487951 | NCBI WGS metagenome assembly JAAIGE01 (sample SAMN13974128, study PRJNA590717) | phyllosphere metagenome | biome: tomato field; feature: multiple bacterial spot infested tomato fields; material: tomato leaves; isolation source: leaves from tomato fields | host: Solanum lycopersicum ...
GCCGTTTGCCGATCGCTTCGCAGAAGGCCTTGAAGCTGCCCGGCTTCTCGGGAATGGTCACGGCGATGATCGCTTCGCGTTTTTCACCCAGTTCGGCGCGTTCCGCCACATGGCGCAGGCGGTCGAAGTTGACGTTGGCACCGGAGTCGATGGCCACCAGGGTCTGACCGCTGATGCCGCGTTGCTCCACATACTTCTTGATCCCGGCCACGCCCAGCGCGCCGGCCGGCTCGGTGATGGAGCGGGTGTCGTCGTAGATGTCCTTGATGGCGGCGCAGATCTCGTCGGTGCTGACCGTGATCACTTCATCCACATAGTGGCGGCAGACTTCAAACGTGTGATGGCCGATCTGCGCCACCGCTACACCATCGGCAAACAGCCCGACCTGGCTGAGCACCACACGCTCGCCTGCGGCCAGGGCGGCTTGCAGGCAGTTGGAATCGTCCGGTTCGACGCCGATGACCTTGATGTCGGGCCGCAGGTATTTGACGTAGGCCGCAATGCCCGCGATCAGTCCGCCACCGCCCACGGGCACGAAAATCGCGTCCAGTTGACCCGGCTGCTGGCGCAGGATTTCCATCGCCACCGTGCCCTGCCCGGCGATGGTGTCGGGGTCGTCGTAGGGATGGATGTACACAAAGCCCTGCTCATCGACCAGCTTCAGCGAATACGCCAGCGCTTCAGGAAACGAATCGCCATGCAGCACTACCGTTGCGCCGCGTGAGCGCACGCCTTCGACCTTGATCTCGGGCGTGGTGCGCGGCATCACGATAGTCGCCTTGATGCCCAGCTCCCGGGCTGCCAGCGCCAGGCCCTGCGCATGGTTGCCCGCCGAGGCCGTGACTACACCGCGCGCCGCGTCTTCAGCGGTCAGTTGCGCCAGCTTGTTGTAAGCGCCGCGAATCTTGAACGAGAACACCGGCTGCAAGTCTTCGCGCTTGAGCCAAATCTTGTTACCCAGCCGCTCGGAGAGCTGGCGGGCAGTCTGCAAGGGGGTTTCCACGGCGATGTCGTAAACGCGCGAGGTGAGGATTTTTTTGACGTAGTGTTCAAGCATCGGCAGGCATCTACTTCACGGGTTGGGCAGGGCCAAGGAGTCTAACCCAGCGTTTGGCCGGGCGACCACACGAATCCCGAGGTTTTGTTGGGTTATACTCGCCGCCCTCGTTAATTCCCCGCCCGTTCCGGAGCCCGCATGACCCAGGATCAACTCAAACAGGCAGTGGCCCAGGCCGCTGTCGATTTAATCCTTCCTAAACTCGACGACAAGAGCATCGTCGGTGTCGGCACCGGCTCCACCGCCAACTGCTTTATCGACGCACTGGCCCAGCACAAGGGCGCGTTCGACGGCGCCGTGGCCAGTTCCGAAGCCACCGCCGCCCGCCTCAAGGGCCATGGCATTCCGGTGTACGAGCTCAACACCGTGAGCGACTTGGAGTTCTACGTCGACGGCGCCGATGAAAGCGACGAGCACCTGAACCTGATCAAAGGCGGCGGCGCGGCCCTGACCCGCGAGAAGATTGTCGCGGCCGTGGCCAAGACCTTCATCTGCATCGCCGACGCGAGCAAGCTGGTCCCCGTGCTGGGCACGTTCCCACTGCCGGTGGAAGTCATCCCCATGGCCCGCAGCCACGTGGCCCGCGAGCTGGTGAAACTAGGCGGCGACCCGGTGTACCGCGAAGGCGTGTTGACCGACAACGGCAACATCATCCTCGACGTGTTCAATATGCAGATCACCAACCCGGTGGAGCTGGAGACGCAGATCAACGCCATCGTGGGCGTGGTCACCAACGGCCTGTTCGCCGCGCGCCCGGCGGATGTGTTGCTGCTGGGCACCCCGGAAGGCGTGAAAACCCTCAAGGCCTAAGAACAAACCGGGCTAAATGTGGGAGCGGGCTTGCTCGCGAATGCGGTGTGTCAGTCACTATTTTTGTTACTGACACACCGCATTCGCGAGCAAGCCCGCTCCCACATTTGTTAGGCGCTCGGCGCTAGAGCGATGTAACAAAAACGCTACTTTTCGCAGCACTCCTCGCCAAAACCGTGCGCTCTGTCACGGCATCCCCTGCCCCGCCTGGTATCCAATCGGATACAAATTACAGCCACGCGACCCACGCGTTTAACAATGCGCCAATTCGCAGCCGCCCATGGAATGAGGCGCGCATTGTGCAAAGGGTCTGGGCTTGAACGTCCCCCTCACCTCAAGGAAGACCTTGTGATAAAGCCTCTAGCCCTCGCCATCAGCGTTGCCGGTGCCCTGCTGCCCACCCATAGCCAAGCCTATGATTACGGCCAGCACGCCAACACCACCCTGGAAAAACTGATCAACGACTACCCTGGCCGTTATCGCGGCACGGCCAATTTTGCCGGGGCAGCCGACTGGATGCAGAGCCAGATGGGCAACACCTATAGCCTCAGCCGCCAGGACTTCACCTGGAACAACGGCAGCCGGGCTTCGCAAAACGTGGTGGCCTCTGCCGCTGGCACCAAGCCCCAGTACGTGGTGATTGGCGCGCATTTCGATACGTACTTCGGCCGCCCGACCCTGCAAGGCCTGGATGACAACGGTTCCGGCGCCAGCGTGTTGACTGAGGTGGCGAAGAACCTCGGCGGCCTGTCACTGGAAAATGGCCTGCAAATCGTCGGCTTCGGCGCCGAAGAAGAAGGCCTGCGCGGCTCGCGGGCCTTTGTCGACTCACTCAGCGCCAGCCAGCGCGCCAACATGCTCGCGATGATCAACCTCGACAGCCTGATCACCGGCGACATGATGTACGCCCACGCCGGCCAGAACAGCACCGCCAACCCGGCCTTGGCCTCCCTGCGCGAGCACACCTTCCAGATCGCCAAGGAGTTGAACATCCCCTTGTTCAGCAACCCCGGCCTCGACCCGCAGTACCCGAAGGGCACTGGCTGCTGCAGCGATGGTGAGGCGTTCGAACCGCTGAATATCCCGATCCTTTATATAGAGGCCACCAACTGGGAACTGGGCGACCTGGATGGCTACACCCAGACCGACAACCCGAAAATCCCCGGCGGCTCGACCTGGCACGACCCCACCGAAGACAACAAAGCCGTGCTGACCGATGCATTCGGCCAGGCACGCATCGACCAGCGCCTGCGTGACTATTCACGCCTGCTCAGCCGCCTGGTGCTGGAACTGACCAACGCCGACCTGATGGCCTCGACCGCCTCTGGCGGCGCCGTTGCGCGCAATATGCAAGACAACCTGCAGCGCCAGCATCAGGCCCTGGTGCGTCTGCATGATCGCCGCTGGCTGACCCTGCAAGCGGCCAGCCGCGACGTCGGCAGCTTTGATGGCGAGATCGGCGTGAATGGCGAATACAACCCGGACAGCGGCTTTGACAGCGCCCCCAACCCCGAAGCCCGGCGTCTGGGGCTGCATGCCCTCGGCGACTACCAACTGACTTCAAGCCTGAATATCGGCGCCAGCCTCAGCTACCTCAATGGGCGCGACAAACTGGAGCATCGCGGCAAGCTCGACAGCGACACCTGGCAGGCAGCCGTCTATGCGCTGCTCAACGATGGCGGGCCAAGCTGGCTGGCCGGTGACCTGAGCGTGGGCCACACGCGCTTCGATTCCAAGCGCAACCTGGTCATCCAGGCCAATAGCGGGCCGATCCTGCTCAACCAGCAACTGACGGGCGACACCGATGCCCTGGCGCTGGGCGCTCGGGTGCTGGGTGGCTATGACTTTGACTTTGGCGCGATCAAGAGCGGGCCGTTCGCCGGCCTGGACTACAGCCATTACCGCATCGACAAGTTCCACGAAAAGCAGAACCTGCGCACCGCCCTGGAATACGAAGAGCAGTCTTTCGACTCCCTGGAAGCCAGCCTCGGCTGGCGCGTGCGCGGCGCTGTTGCCCTGCCCTATGGGCTGAGCCTGATGCCCTACGGCGACATCGCCTGGGTCAAGGAATTGGCCGACGGCCGCCTGGACGACCTGCAACTCAACGCACGCGCCGATGGCCAGGCCCGCACCGCCAGGCTGGGCTCAGTGGACAAGAGCTTTGCTCGTGCACAACTGGGCAGCCAACTGGCGATCACCCCACAGTTGGGCGTGTTTGCCGAGGTCAATGGTCGCCTGGGGCATGCTGAAGGCAGCCAGACCGGTTATTCGCTGGGCGTGCAATGGATGTTCTGATCAAGGCTTCTTGAACACGTAAAACAGGTTGGGCTCGCTGACCATGTACAGCGTGCCGTCGTCATCCATGGCGATCCCTTCGGCCTGGGGCACACGCTTGCTCAGGCCATGGCGCCCTTTAAGCAACGACAAACTGCTTAGAGGGCGACCATCGATATCCAGCTCCAAGACCAGAAAAGACTCATCCGACAGCGCCAACAGATGGCCGCTGCGCTCGTCGTATTGCAGGCTCGACAGGTCGCGCACAAACAGCCCGGCATCGCGCTTGGGGTTGTTGATTACATGCACCGAGTAGGTTTTTTCTGGCTTGAAATGGGGAAACCCATGCACCTCGTAGATCAGCATGGGGTCGCGCTCCTTGGCCACGAACAGGCGCTTGCCCACCGAATCGTAGGCCAACCCTTCAAAGCCCTTGTTGCCGCCGACGTGCACGCCCAGGGTCATTTGCTCCGCATCGGCGGCGTCGAGGAACGTGGTGTCGTCATCCACATGCACCTTGATCAAGCGCTGCTGGCGCTCATCGCTGATGACGTAGATGTTGTCGCTGATAAATTCCACCGCCTCGGCATCGCCAAAGCCCACCAAGGGAATGCGCCGCAGGATCTTGCCCTCCAGGGACAGCTCGACCAGTTCGGCGTTTTTATTGGTGACGGTAAACAGGCTTTTGCGCACGGGGTCGTAGGTCAGAGCCGAGACATCATCGTCGAGCCCTTCGATCACCCGGCCTTCGAGGGTGACGCGGTAATCCGCCAAGCCAATGGCACGCTCATCAGCCGGCTGGTACCACACCCGCCAGTTGAACCAGGCGCGTTCGAACAGACGGAACTGCTGTGCAACCAGCCCGGCAGCGACCAGGGCGAGCAACAGCAGGATAAAAACAGCAGGTTTGGGGCGGGCAAGTCGACGCATCGGGGCGGGCTCAGAGAAAAAACTGGCGAATAGATATCAAGGTCACCTGAATTTAAACTTAAACGCACCGGACTGTCTGGCGAATGCCGTTTATAAAGAAAAGTCTGACGTAATTCCTCAGTTATTTCTGCTTTTCAAAACGATAGAACAGGTTTGGCTCACTGACCATGTACAGATTGCCGCTCTCGTCCATGGTCACGCCTTCGGCACGCGGGATCGTGTCCTTGAGGCCGTTGAAACCGCCGAGCAAGGTCATGAAGCTGACCTGTTCGCCGGTTTCATCCAGCTCCAGCAGCAGGTGGGAATCGGCCGACATGACCAGCAGATGCCCGGTACGTGGGTCGATGGACAAAGCCGAGAGGTTGCGCACATCCAGTTCGGTGCTGGCCAGTTTTTGCTTGTCGCCAGTCAGCGTGTTGCCATCGCTTTTCCAGGTGAACAAGGCCGGCGGGCGCTCTTCGCCCAGCACCAGTTGCTGGTTGCGCTTGTCCCAGGTGACGGCTTCAAAGGCTTTGTTCTGGTCTTTGGACGGGCCCAGGTCATGACTGGGGAAATCGGCTTTGTTCAGCGCGGTGGTGCTGGCGTCCACCTTGACCACAGTCAGGCTGTGATCGCGCTCATCGACCACGGCCATCAAGCCGTTTTCCATCACCGCCACGCCTTCCGGGTTGTTCCAGCCGTTGAGCGGCATCTTGCGCAGCACATCGCCTTGCAGGCTCAGCTCGACCAGGAAGGGGTTCTTGCCCATCACCGAAAACAGGGTTTTGGTCTGGGGGTTGTAGGACAGGTCCGAAGCCTCATCCTTCTCCATACCGGGCAGCAACTTGGCGTCGATCACCGCGTGATAGTCCGGTAGCCACACACTTTCGCGGCGCTCAGCCGAACTCTCGAAACGCTCCAGCACCCACAGCACACCGCGATCGTCCCAGTGCATGGCCCAGGCGATGCCATACAAAATGGCACCAGCCAAAAATACCCAGGAATACCAGCGCATGGACAAGCGAGAGCGAAGCGAGGTTTTCGAAGTGGGCAGAGGCACGACCATTGAGCGCTTTTCCGGAAAGTCAGCTGTAGGGGATAGCACAGGATTCAAGGACCTGCGCGCAAGAGCGGGGAATTATCCGGGTGGCGTGTGAAAAAAATGCAAAAGCAAGGATTCAGGATGTAATGAAGAGCCAATGTGGGAGCGGGCTTGCTCGCGAATGCGGTGGTCCAGTCGTTGATGCATTGACTGACACCGCGCATTCGCGAGCAAGCCCGCTCCCACAGTTTGATCGCAGTTTGTCTGCTACTTAGCGCACGACACTTTCGAAGCGGTTCACACCCGCCAGCTCAAGCACCACTTCATCCCCCACATTCAACGGGCCTACACCCGCCGGGGTGCCGGTCAGGATCACGTCGCCCGCTTGCAGGGAGAAGCAACCCGCCATGTACTGGATCATCGGCACAATCGGGTTGAGCATCTGCGCGCTGTTGCCGTCCTGGCGCACTTGGCCGTTGATGCTCAGGCGAATGCCGATATCGGCCATGTCCGCAAAGGTACTGCTGACCACGAAGGGCGCAATCACCGCCGCGCCATCGAACGACTTGGCGATTTCCCACGGCAAGCCCTTGGCTTTGAGCTCGGCCTGCTTATCGCGCAGGGTCAGGTCCAGGGCCGGGGCGAAGCCGGAGATGGCGTCCAGCACTTCTTCCCGGCTCGGCTTGGCGGACAAAGGCTTGCCGATCAACACGGCGATTTCCGCTTCGTAGTGCACCGAACCGCGTTCGGTCGGTATGGCAAAGCCGCCTTCCAACGGCACCACGCAGCTGCCCGGTTTGATGAACAACAGCGGCTCGGTAGGCACCGGGTTGTCCAGTTCCTTGGCGTGTTCCGCGTAGTTGCGCCCGATGCACACCACTTTGCCCACCGGGAAGTGGATGTTGGTGCCGTCGACATACTTGTGCTGGTAGCTCATGGAACGACTCCTTCAGGTGCGATTAAACAGCGAAGATCTTGCCGGGGTTCATGATCCCGTTAGGGTCGAACACGGCTTTGACGGCTTTCATGTATTCGATTTCAACCGGTGAACGGCTGTAGGTCAGGTAATCGCGCTTGGTCATGCCCACGCCATGCTCGGCGGAGATCGAGCCGTTGTACTTGGCGACGGTCTCGAACACCCATTTGTTCACGGTGGCGCACTTGGCAAAGAACTCGTCTTTGCTCAGGTTTTCCGGCTTGAGGATGTTCAGGTGCAGGTTGCCGTCGCCAATATGGCCGAACCAGACGATTTCGAAATCCGGGTAGTGTTCGCCGACGATCGCGTCAATTTCGCTCAGGAAGGCCGGCACTTTCGAAACGGTCACCGAGATATCGTTCTTGTACGGCGTCCAGTGGGAAATGGTTTCGGAGATGTACTCGCGCAGCTTCCACAGGTTGTGCAGTTGGGTTTCGCTCTGGCTCATCACGCCATCCAGCACCCAGCCCTGTTCCACGCAATGCTCGAAGGTTTCCAGGGCGTGGTTGGCGACTTCTTCGGTGGTGGCTTCGAATTCCAGCAGGGCGTAGAACGGGCACTCGGTTTCGAACGGTGCCGGCACGTCGCCACGGCCGAGGACTTTGGCCAGGGCCTTGTCGGAGAAGAACTCGAAGGCGGTCAGGTCCAGCTTGCTCTGGAAGGCATGCAGCACCGGCATGATCGAGTCGAAATCAGTCGTGCCGAGTACCATCGCCGTGAGGTTTTTCGGCGCACGGTCCAGGCGCATGGTGGCCTCGACCACAAAGCCCAAGGTGCCCTCGGCGCCGATAAACAGCTGGCGCATGTCGTAGCCGGTGGCGTTCTTGATCAGGTCGCGGTTCAGCTCCAGCACATCACCTTTGCCGGTGACGACCTTCATGCCGGCCACCCAGTTGCGGGTCATGCCGTAGCGAATTACTTTGATCCCGCCGGCATTGGTGCCGATATTGCCGCCAATCTGGCTGGAACCGGATGAGGCGAAATCCACCGGGTAATACAGGCCGTTTTCTTCTGCGACGTTCTGCAGTTGCTTGGTGACCACACCCGGCTGGCACACGGCGGTGCGGTCGGTGAGGTTCACGTCGAGGATCTGGTTCATATAGTCGAACGACACCACCACTTCGCCATTGGCGGCAACGGCAGCCGCCGACAAGCCCGTGCGCCCACCCGATGGCACCAGCGCCACCTTGTGTTCATTGGCCCAGCGTACGATGGCCTGCACCTGCTCGGTGGTCTTGGGGAACACGATGGCGGTGGGTGCGGGGGCGAAATGCTTGGTCCAATCCTTGCCGTAAGCCTCCAGGGAGTCGGCGTCGGTCAGCACTTTGCCGGGCTCAACCAGGGTCTTTAGCTCATCAATCAGGGCAGGATGGGTCATCGACAGAACTCTCGAACAATTCATGGTCATCCTGAGAACGCTTCACGTCGCAGGAATAGGTGTTTAGCGGGGTGCGTATGCTAGCATACCGCCCCCGCAGGACAGACCCAAAGGGCGTTTCTGCGGTGACGGCTTTCCTGCCGTCCGGGTCAGCTTGCGCTGCTCGACTCCCTGCCAATTTTCTCCGGGATACAGGTTTACGCAGATGAGCAAGACTTCTCTCGATAAGAGCAAGATCAAGTTCCTTCTTCTGGAAGGCGTCCACCCATCGGCTGTCGACGTTCTGAAAGCCGCCGGGTACACCAGCATTGAGTACATCACCAGTTCTCTGCCGGAAGCCCAGCTCAAGGAAAAGATCGCCGACGCGCACTTTATCGGCATTCGCTCCCGCACTCAGCTGACCGAAGAGATCTTCGACCACGCCAAGAAACTCGTGGCTGTCGGCTGTTTCTGCATCGGCACCAACCAGGTCGACCTCAATGCAGCGCGCGAGCGCGGCATCGCGGTGTTCAACGCACCGTACTCCAACACCCGTTCCGTTGCGGAGCTGGTGCTGGCCGAGGCCATCCTGCTGCTGCGCGGTATCCCTGAGAAGAACGCTTCCTGCCACCGTGGCGGCTGGATCAAGAGCGCGGCCAACTCCTTCGAAATCCGCGGCAAGAAGCTGGGTATCGTCGGCTACGGCTCGATCGGCACGCAATTGTCGGTGTTGGCTGAAGGCCTGGGCATGCAGGTGTTCTTCTACGACACCCTGACCAAGCTGCCATTGGGCAACGCCACCCAAGTGGCCAGCCTGACTGAGCTGCTGGGCATGTCCGACATCGTCACCCTGCACGTTCCGGAAACGGCCGAGACTCAGTGGATGATCGGCGAGAAGGAAATCCGCGCGATCAAGAAAGGCGGGATCCTGATCAACGCCGCACGCGGCACCGTGGTCGAGCTGGACGCCCTGGCCGACGCGATCAAGGACAAGCACCTGATCGGCGCTGCCATCGACGTGTTCCCGGTGGAGCCACGCTCCAACGATGACATCTTCGAAAGCCCGCTGCGTGGCCTGGACAACGTGATCCTGACCCCGCACATCGGCGGCTCCACCGCTGAAGCCCAAGCCAACATCGGCCTGGAAGTCTCGGAAAAACTGGTCAAGTACAGCGACAACGGTACCTCGGTATCGTCGGTCAACTTCCCGGAAGTAGCCCTGCCGGCTCACCCGGGCAAGCACCGTCTGCTGCACATCCACCAGAACATCCCTGGCGTGATGATGGAGATCAACAAGGTCTTCGCGGAAAACGGCATCAACATCTCCGGTCAGTTCCTGCAGACCAACGAGAAGGTCGGCTACGTGGTAATCGACGTCGACGCCGAGTACTCGGACCTGGCGCAAGAAAAGCTGCAGCACATCAACGGCACGATTCGTAGCCGCGTGCTGTTCTAAGGCTTCAACCTTGCACCACAAAAAAGGGAGCCCATGGGCTCCCTTTTTCGTCTGAACAAATCTTACTTCACGTTAACCGTGATGACTTTCGAGGCTACAGTCGGGTTGAACTGCATGTGCAGTTTGTCGCCGGCCACCAGTTGCAAGGTGTGCTTGCCTGGAGTGAGGGTCACTTGAGTCTCGGTCTGAGCCTTGCCGTAATGGATCACAGTGTCGGTGGCCGGAATCGGCAATTTCGCATCCGGCAATTCTTTCTGATCAATCAGAAGGTGGTGATGGCCGGTACCTGGCGTCTGGTCGGTGGCCGGGGCCAGTTTCAGGCCTTCCATGTCGAATTTCACGGTGAAGGTTTTATCAACGGTGTCGCCGTCTTTCGGCGAGACGATAGACACCTTGGCACCTTCAGGTGGGGCGCTGCGCGGGATACCGTCGGCGGCCGTGGCCAACATCGAAGCACCCAGCAACAGGCTGGCCAGGGTTGCACGGGACAAAAGGGCTTTCATTCGCTTCTCCAGTTTTTCGGTGAAATCTGTAGGGTTATGACAACTTCGCGATAAATTGCGGTCCAAGGCACCCGACACCATAGCAAAACGTTGCTGAACGGCGCCTCGCCTGTACGAATTCTTTAGGAGTGACCATGCGCTTTTCGCCTGGCCTATTGCTGTTGCTTGCTCTTCTAAGCCCCTTGGCCCATGCCGAACTGATTGACGACGTCAACGATCGCGGTGAACTGCGCATCGCCCTGGAAGCCAACACCCCGCCGTACAATTTCAAAGAGGGCGACAAACTCGCCGGCTTTGAAGTGGAGCTGGGTGAACTGCTGGCCAAGGAAATGGAGGTGCGCTCCTCGTTTATCACCACCGATAACGCCGACCTGCTATCCGGCGTGGAAACCGGCAAGTACGACGTGGCCATTAACCATATCGCTATGACTGCCGAGCTTGAGGATCGTTTCGATTTCAGTGAGGCTTATCACCAGAAGCCGCAATTGGCGATCCCGTTCCAAAAGGGCAACCCGGCGTTCAAGACCAGTTTGAACGGGGCGTTGAAGCGGCTGAAGGACGATGGCCGGCTGAAGGCGCTGACAAAGAAGTGGTTCGAGATGCAGTAAATGTGGGAGCTGGCTTGCCTGCGATAGCGGTGTATCAGCACCTGATGTGTCACTGATATGCCGCTATCGCAGCATAGGTATCGACACAACTTTTGGGCTATAGCAGCAGACGGTAACCACGATGCGAAGCGAGCCGCTCTTGATCTTGCTCTTGATCTTAGGCGCCCCGTTAAACCACGCTGGCCGAACGCAGGCTTGAATTCGTGGGTAACCCGGCAGGACGCCGGGTTAGCCGCCCCGTGCCATGGATGGCGCGTGGCGGCGGCCCACGGATTCAAGCCTGCGTTCGGGCACACCGAGCCCAAGCGAGGTGCCGAGTGGTGGGGCAAGAGCCCTTTGGTTACTTTGGGGCTTTTCCAAAGTGACCCGCCGTCAGGGCGGAACCCTAAGTGGCCGTTACCGCAGCAATGGATATACACCCAATCCAACTGTGTCGCCTGGCAGGCCGTCATCGCAGGCAAGCCAGCTGCCACATTTGATCTATGCAAGTTTCTAAAGCTGCGTGAGAGCCACCGCCGCCTCAGGCAACTGCAGCTCACTGAACACCTGCACACCATGGCGCTTGAGCAGCGCTGCCGTGACGCCTTCGCCACTGACCTTCACCCCACTGAAGGTGCCGTCATAGGTCAACAGGTTGCCGCAGGACGGGCTGTTGGCCTTGAGAATGGCGATGCGGATGTGATGGCGTTGCACCAGCGCCAAGGCTTGGCGGGCGCCGTCGAGGAAGGCGTTGCTGAAGTCTTCGCCCTCGGCGGTCAGCACCTGGGCACGGCCTTCCCACACGTCGATGCCCTGCCCGCCTGGGATTTCGGCCGGCGGACGCGGTGTGGGCAAGCCGCCCGCCACTTCCGGGCAGATGGCAACCACGCGGCCTTCAGCTTGCCACGCCGCCAGTTGGTCGAATGGGCCGCTGGCCCCGCCGTCATAGCGTACCTTGTGCCCGAGCAGGCAGCGACTGACCAGAATCTTTTCCATGCTCAAAACGGCTCGTTACCCCGCCGGCGAAACCAGCCCGTCAGGGACAGGCGTTCGCGCGTAGCGGGCAGGACTTCGTGGGGTACCTCGCCCGACAGGAATACCACCAGGCAACCCCCGGTGGGCACCACGTCATATTCGACGCCGCCCTTGAGGTACATGCGCAGTTGGCCGCCATGCTCGGGCAGCCAGGCGTCGTTCAAGTAGATCACCGCCGAGACCATGCGCCGGTCGTCGTCGCGAAAACGGTCTACATGCTTGAGGTAAAACGCCCCCGGCGGATACATCGCAAAGTGGCTTTCGAAATCTTCCAGGCCCAGGAACAGGCTGCGATTCATCGCCAGGCGCAGGCCGTCCATCACGCCCATGTAGGTATCGCAGATAGGCGCGTCACCCTCCTCCAGCCACTGGATATGGTCACCGCGAATGCCTTCGCGAATCTCCTGGGCCGGCCCACGCCCTACCGCTGCGGGCGCCAGTTCACCCTGCGCCGCACGTTTACGGCACTCAGCCGCCAGCTCCAGGGTCAGAGCCTGGGGCAGGAAGCCATTTTGCTGCGACCAGCCTTTTTCGGCCAGGTCGTCGACGATGCGTTGCAGCAGCGGGTGATCGAGGGGTATTTGCATGGCGCGCATAGTATCCATACGCCTGGAAATCCGACAGCGCCGTTGAGCGTCCGAATACACTTTAGTCAGGTGACTGATAGGACTTCTCGACAAATCCTACGCCCGACACGGACAATAGTGGCCGACTGACAGGAGTCCTTATGCGTCGTTTGTTTTTTTCTGTGTTGATGTTCTGCGTTTTGCCCGCCTGGGCAGACGGCCATGACCAGTTGTACAAGGTCGCCGGCTGGGCCGAACAACGTGCGCACTTCAATGACGCCCTCAGTGCCGCCCAGCAGCGCTACCGCAATAGCCTGCCGCCAGTGGTGTACCAGGCGCTGGTGGACAACAGCAATAAACGCTTTGCCGCCCAGGCCATGGACCAGCGTGCCGAGGCGCAACTGCGCAAGCACTTGCCCGACCCGAAACCTGCCCTGGCGTTTTTCCAATCGCCCCTGGGCCGCAAGATCGTCGCCGCCGAGTTGTTGGCCACGCGCCGCGACCAACTGGCGAAAAATGCCCAGGGCCTGCCCAAACTCGAAGCCGATGCCACCCGCAGCCTGATCATCGGCCACCTGGCCCAGGCCCTGCCCGCCCGCGAGGCCGGTGCCGAGGTCAGCCTGGCGATTGCGGGCGTGGCGGCCGACAGCTTGAGCCAGATGATCCCCGGCCTGCTCGGCGGCGGTCAGGCGCAAGGCATGTTGAATGGCCAGCGCGAGCGGCTGATGCAGCAGATCGACAAGGATTTGAACAACACCTTGCTGTATGTCTACCGGGATTTGTCCGACCCGGAGCTGGAAGAATTCGCCACCTTTGCCGAGTCGCCGGAGGGCAAGGCGTACTACCAGGCCGCCCTTGCCGCCATTCGCGCAGGGCTTGCGGTCGGCCAAAGCACCTCAAGCCTTGCGCAGTAAACCCTGTGGGAGCTGGCTTGCCTGCGATTGCGATCTGTCAGTGACACCGCTATCGCAGGCAAGCCAGCTCCCACATTTGGATTGCGTTATTTCAGGTGGTGGGTGAGAAAACTGAAGTACTCATCGCGAATCTGCGCAATTTCATTGGCCAAGTGATGCCGACCCCGCTTGAGCATCAACACCTCAGGCTGATCGAACTTACCCCGCAACACCTGCAGATTATGCTGCCAATCCACCGTCATATCTTCCTCACCCTGCACGATCACCGGGCGCCGGGGGCTGCGCGGTGCGGCTTCGATGCGTTTGATCCAGCGCGCCAGCGCCCCCACCCAGGCGGTAGGCAGTTGGCGAGGCTGTAGCGGGTCGGCTTCAAGGAACGGCTTGAACGCCGGGTCGTTGGAGTTATCGCTGAAACGCCGGGCTATGCCTTTGACGAACGGGCGCAGCAGGTAATAGCTGACCTGCGACCAACCCCAGGCACGCGGCCGCACCAATGGCGACAGCAGGAAGGTCTTGCCCTGGGCTGGGCTTTGGGCGCCGTGGTTGAGCAGGTGGTCCACCACAATGGCGCCGCCGGTGCTTTGCCCGAACAGGTGCCAAGGTTGCGGCAATTGCAGCGCCTTGGCCTCGACGAACAACGCCTGCACCACGCTCTGGTACACCGCAAAGTCATCGATGCTGGCGCGTGCGCCGCTGGACAAGCCATGGCCTGGCAGGTCGCAAGCGATCACCACGAAGCCCTGGTCCAGCGCCCACTCCACCACATGGCGATACAGCCCCATGTGATCGTAGAAACCGTGGAACAGGAACATCGTCGCCACCGGCGCCGGCGGCCACCAGACCTGGGCCACCACCTCAAACCCATCCACCTCAAAACGCCCCAGGCGGCTCACCGCCGGCACCTGGCGTGCGGCCAGGTCGAGCCCGTAGAAACGCTGGTAAACCCTCGCTTCGGCTGACAGCGGCTGCGCATCCACCAGGGGGCGCAAGCTTTCGCGCAGATGATCAGGGTCAAAGGTGACGGGCATAAAGGCTTCCAGACTTGCGGTGAAGATGAATATCGAGCTGCGATATTCATCTGTCAGGACAAGCATGGCAAGCTACGCGACCTGCGAGGATACATCCAATGCGACCGCCCTACCGTAATGCCCTGTTCGCCAGCCTGATCCTGGTTATCTGCGCGGGGGTGCTGTGGGCTGCGTATGACTGGTTCCAGGGCCGCTACCTGCGCGCCTTCAGCGAACACACGGCGGTATTTTCCGGCGATGCGCTGCAACTGCCCGCCGCGCTCAGCGGCCCTGGCCCGATTCGTCTGGTGCACTTCTGGGACCCGGCCTGCCCGTGCAATGTGGGTAACCAGCAACACCTGGGCGAATTGATCGAGCAGTACGCGCCCCAGGGGGTGGAGTTCTATGCCCTGCAAAAACCCGGCAGCCACGGCCAGTTGCCCGAGAACCTGCGCCACCTGAAAGTCCTTGATGCCCTGCCCGGCGCGGACCAGATCCCCGCCAGCCCGGCCGTGGGCATTTGGGATCGCACCGGCAAGCTGGCGTATTTCGGCCCCTACAGCGAAGGCCTCACGTGCAACGCCAGCAACAGTTTTATCGAGCCGATCCTCAAGGCCCTTGGAGCCGGACGCGAGGTGAATGCCACTCACACTCTCGCGGTAGGCTGCTATTGTTCGTGGCCTAAGGATCTGTAGTCCGCCCACTCTGGTAAGGAATGTTCATGAAGCGCGTCTTGCAGGTTTTTGCGGTGCTGATTGTGCTGGTCGCCCTGGGCGCCGGTTGGTACGTCTACAGCAAACAACCTACGCGCCAGGGCACGGTGACGCTGGCGCACCTGCAAGGCTCGGTCACGGTGCGCTACGACGACCGTGGTGTACCGCATATCCGTGCCGAAAACGAAGCCGACCTGTACCGCGCCTTGGGCTATGTGCATGCCCAGGACCGCCTGTTCCAGATGGAGATCATGCGGCGCTTGGCCCGTGGTGAACTGGCCGAGGTGCTGGGGCCCAAGCTGCTGGAAACCGATAAGCTGTTTCGCAGCCTGCGCATTCGCGAGCGTGCCTTGAGCTACGTGGAGCACATGGACCCTGACTCAGCCTCGTCCAAAGCCCTGCAAGCCTACCTGGACGGGATCAACCAGTATCAGGACAGCCACGCCAGCCCCATGGAGTTCGATGTGCTGGGCATCGCCAAGCGACCGTTTACCGCCGAAGACAGCATCAGCGTCGCCGGGTACATGGCCTACAGCTTTGCCGCGGCCTTTCGCACCGAGCCGGTGCTGACCTATGTGCGCGACCGGCTGGGCAGCGACTACTTGAAGGTCTTTGATCTGGACTGGCAACCCAAGGGCGCCCTCAACCTGGCGGCCAGCGACTGGCAGACCCTTGGCGCAATCGCCGCCCTGAGCGAACAGGCCCTGTCCGACAACGGCCTGCCGCAGTTCGAAGGCAGCAATGCCTGGGCCGTCAGCGGCAGCCATACCCAAAGCGGCAAGCCGTTGCTGGCGGGTGATCCGCATATCCGTTTTTCGGTGCCTTCGGTGTGGTACGAAGCGCAGTTGTCGGCGCCAGGCTTTGAGTTGTACGGCTACCACAACGCGCTGGTACCGGTGGCGTTCCTGGGGCACAACCTGGACTTCGGCTGGAGCCTGACCATGTTCCAGAACGACGACCTCGACCTAGTCGCCGAGAAGGTCAACCCAGACAACCCCAACCAGGTCTGGTACCACGACCAATGGGTGGACATGAGCAGCAGCGAGCAGCAGATCCAGGTCAAGGGCCAGGCGCCGGTGACCCTCACCCTGCGCCGCTCGCCCCACGGCCCGATCATCAACGATGTGCTCGGTGAGAACGCCGGCAGCACACCGATTGCCATGTGGTGGGCGTTCCTGGACAGTGAAAACCCGATCCTCGATGGTTTCTATCAGCTCAACCGTGCCGATACCCTGGCCAAGGCGCGTGCCGCGGCCGCGAAGGTCTCGGCGCCGGGCCTGAACATCGTGTGGGCCAATGCCAAGGGCGATATCGGCTGGTGGGCGGCGGCGCAGTTGCCGATCCGCCCGGCTGGCGTCAACCCGGCGTTCGTCCTCGACGGCAGTACCGCCCAAGCCGACAAGCTGGGTTTCTACCCCTTCAGTGCCAACCCCCAGGAAGAAAACCCGCCGCGCGGCTACGTGGTGTCCGCCAATGCCCAGCCGGCATCGCCCACCGGCATGCCGATCCCCGGCTATTACAATTTGGCTGACCGTGGCCAGCAGTTGAATGCGCAGTTGAGCGACACAAGCGTTAAGTGGGATGTGACCAACAGCCAGGCCCTGCAACTGGGCACCACCACCGCCTATGGCCCGCGCCTGCTGGCGCCGCTGTTGCCGGTGCTGCGCGAGGTGGTCAAGGACCCGGCGCAACTCAAATTGGTGGAACAGCTTGCCAACTGGAAGGGTGACTACCCGCTGGACTCCACCAGTGCCACGCTGTTCAACCAGTTGCTGTTCAACCTCAGCGACGCGACCTTTCACCCCAAACTGGGCGATGCCTTGTTCAAGACTTTGCTCGGCTCCCGCGTGATCGACGCCGCCTTGCCCCGCCTGGCCGCATCAGCAGACTCGCCCTGGTGGAACGGCAACCGCGCCGATACCGTCAAGCTCGCCTGGGACAACAGCCTGGCCCACCTCAAGGCGACGTTCGGCGATGACCCGGCGCAGTGGCAGTGGGGCAAGGCGCACACCCTGACCCACGGCCACCCGCTGGGCCTGCAAAAGCCGCTGGATAAGATCTTCAACGTCGGTCCGTTCCCGGCACCGGGCAGCCACGAAGTGCCAAACAACCAGACCGCCCCGATTGGCCCGGCGCCGTGGCCGGTGACCTACGGCCCGTCGACACGACGCCTGATCGACTTCGCCGACCCGACCCACGCCCTCACCATCAACCCGGTGGGGCAAAGCGGCGTGCCGTTTGATACGCACTATGGCGACCAGGCGCAGAGCTATATCGAGGGAAGGTACGAGCAGGCGCACTTCAGTGATGAGGAAGTGACGGCCAATACCCGCGGCACCTTGAAACTGCTGCCCGCCCGATAAGGACCAACCTATCCGATCCCCTGTCTGTAGGAGCGAGCTTGCTCGCGAAAAACGTCAACGCTAACGCGCGCTTCCTGAATGAACGCGGCGCCTGTGAGTTTTTCGCGAGCAAGCTCGCTCCTACAGGTATTGGGGCTAGCCTGCCCGCATGCGCCCTGGCGCTTGGCCGTAGGTGTCCTTGAATTTCTTGCTGAATGCCGCCTGGGACTGATACCCCACCTGGGCGGCGATATCGATCAGGCTCAGGCGTGACTGACGCAGCAGGTTGAACGCCCTCTCCATGCGCAGTTGGGTGAGCAACACCCAGGGCGATACGCCTGCCACTTTGACGAACGCACGCATAAAGGTGGCGCGGGACATGCTGGCCGCCAACGCCAGGCTGTCGATGGTCCACTCATACCCAGGTTCAGCCAGCATGGCTTGCCAGGCCTTGCTCAAGCGCTTGTCAGCGAGCAAAGCGAAGGTACCCGCCACTGGCGCCTGGTCGCTCAGCCAACTGCGCAGGATCAAGGTGAACAGGGCTGAAGACAGTGCATTGATAAACGAACGGGCGCCCAATTGCTGCCCGTCCGCTTCACTGCGCAGCAACGCTATCAACGCCGCCAATTGCCCATCGCCCTGCCACTGGCGGCTGGACACCACCAGGTAGTCCGGCAACGCATCGAACAACAGCGACTGGCGGTTGTAGTGAAAGCTGCCACACAGCATATCCACATCCGGCTGTTCGCCGCCCAAACGGTGTACGGTCAGCACCCCACCATCGATAACGCGAGGCTGCATCGGGCGGATGCGCGCGCCCTGGCTGCGCAGCAAGTGGGTACCACCACCGGGCATCAGCAGGATATCGCCCTCCTCCAGCGTCACACACTGCCCGCCAGACAACTCGGCGCGGCAGGTGCCGCTGAGCACGATGTGATACGGCGCCACGCCAAGGTTTTCCGGCGCATGGTCCAGCGCCCAGTCCCCTTGGAACTGGCAACGCAAATCCAGGCTGCCGCGCAGGTTGGCCAGCGCGATAAGGGTGTCGATGGCATTCATTTGCGAGTATCGGTCAAAAAGATGAGCGGATTGAACAATAGCCCCAGCCCCGAACAGCGCAGACTGGCTTCACACCCAACCTGTTCAGGAGTCACTGCAATGTTCAATAACTGGTCCGACTTGCTGCCTACCGTGAAGAAAGCCTTTGGCTCACTGGGCAAGAGCAACCCGAAGATGGTCAAAGCCTACATGGCGCTGGGGGAAGCTGCCGAGGAAAACAATGTACTCGACGCCAAGACCCGTGAACTGATTTCCATCGCCGTGGCGATCACCACCCGCTGCGACGGTTGCATCGGCGTACATGCCGACGCCGCCATCAAGGCCGGGGCAACCCGCGAAGAAGTGGCGGCCACGCTGGCCACCGCGATCTCGATGAATGCAGGCGCGGCCTACATCTACTCGCTGCGCGCTCTGGAAGCCTACGACACGCTCAAACCGGCGCCGCAAAGTTAAGCCTGAACTGTTGCGGCGTGACGCCCAGCCGGCGGTTGAACACACTGCGCATGTGCTGGGCGTCGCGAAAGCCGCATTGATAGGCCACGGTTTTAAGCGGTGCGTGACTGCTTTCAAGCATCACCCGCGCCGCATCCACACGCGCCCTCTCGACAAACTCCGCTGGCGTAATCCGCGCTTCACGGGCGAACACCCGGGAGAAATTGCGCGCACTCATATTGGCCGCCTTGGCCAGGTCGGCAATGGTCAAGTCTCCCGTCAGGTTGGCCAACACGTACAGCTGCACCAGTGCCACCGCCGAGGTGGTTTCGGCATGGGGAGTGAGGAACGGGCTGAACTGCGATTGCCCGCCCGAGCGCTGGGTGAACACCACCAGGCGCTTGGCCACGCTCAGGGCGACTTCCGGGCTGTGATCCTGGGCCAGCAGGTACAACGACAGGTCAATACCTGCCGTGACCCCGGCGGAGGTGTAGAGCTTACCGTCTTGCACATAGAGACGGTCGGCTTCGACCTGAGCCGATGGGCACAGGCGCGCCAGGCTGGCGGCGTCATTCCAGTGGGTAGTGACGGTCTTGCCGTCCAGCAGGCCCGCGCGAGCCAGCATGAAGGCACCGTTGCAGATCGAGCCGAAGCGCTGCGCCTTCGCGGCGGCCGCGCGCAGCCAGGCGTCAAACTCGGGGCCGAAATCTTCGAAGGGTAACTGCGGGCCACCGGCGACCAGCAGCAGGTCGTAGGGTTGTCGGGCTTCGCTGTAGTGCTTGTGCGCCTGCAATGACAAACCGTTGGAGGCCGCCATGGCGCCGTGGCCGAAGCCGAGTACTTCCAGCCGATAGTGATCCTCGGGCGCCAGGAAGCGGTTGGCCTCGCAGAACACATCCATCGGCCCGGTCACGTCCAGCGACTGGACACCGGGAAAGATCAGGATGGCGACGGTTTTGCCCATACTCACAAACACCTCTTCCAACTCAATAAACACAACCCCCTTGTGGGAGCTGGCTTGCCTGCGATGCAGACGCCTCGGTACCTCAGGTACACCGAGGTGATGCTATCGCAGGCAAGCCAGCTCCCACAGGGGATCGCCTATAGGCTTGGCACGATGTGGCGGCACATTGGCCGGGATCGCCTCCCTGTGGCGATAGCCGCTCCTGGGCCATGGGACCAGACTGGAATCTTTCCAGAGGAGATCCACCATGAGCACCAACATAGCCGGTATCCAGATTCCTGACAGCGCCTTGGCCCGGGCCACCACCGAATACATTCGCGACGTCGAGTCCGACCTGCTCTACCACCATTCGCGCCGCGTCTTCCTGTTCGGCGCCTTGAGCGGTGAGCGCAAGCAGTTGGCCTACAACCCGGAGTTGCTCTACGTCGGCGCAATGTTCCATGACCTGGGCCTGGTGGAAGGCCACCGCAGTGACGACGAGCGTTTCGAAGTGGACGGCGCCAACGCCGCCGCTGCGTTCCTCAAGCCTTATGGGTTGAGCGATGACGATATTGAACAAGTGTGGTTGTCCATCGCCCTGCACACCACGCCGGGGGTGCCGAAACACCTGCGCCCCACCGTGGCGTTGGTGACCGCTGGTGTGGAAATGGACGTGCTGGGCATGGACTACGCCGCGTTCAGCAGCGTGCAGCGCGAAGCGGTGGTGCATGCGCATCCACGGGGTGAAGGGTTCAAGGAGTGCATCATCTGCGCGTTCGCCGACGGCTTGCGCCATCGCCCGCAGACCACGTTTGGCAACGTGAAGACCGATGTGCTGGTGGACCAGGAACCGGGGTTCAATCCGATGAATTTTGTGCAGGTGATCCGCACGTCGCCGTGGGCTGCATAATAAACCTGGAATGCAATCAAATGTGGGAGCGGGCTTGCTCGCGAATGCGGTGGATCAGTCGAGACATCTGGTGACTGAGACTCAGCATTCGCGAGCAAGCCCGCTCCCACATTTTGATCCGGTTTCTTCAGGCAGGCCTGATTAGACCGGCGCTGGCGCCCGGCGCTTGTCCGGCTGTTGCCAGCCATCCGCCGCCGCTTCTTCAATCGCCTGCTGAATGGCCTTCTTGCGATGCTCTTCGGCCCGACGGCTGAAGAACCACACCAGGAAGGTCACCAGCGACACCGCTAACAGAATCAGGCTGGCCACGGCGTTGATCTCGGGTTTAACCCCAAGGCGCACCGCCGAGAACACTTCCATCGGCAAAGTGGTGGAACCGGGGCCCGATACGAAGCTGGCCAGTACCAGGTCGTCCAGCGATAGCGCGAACGACATCATGCCGCCCGCCGCCAGCGACGGCGCGATCATCGGGATGGTGATCAGGAAGAACACCTTCCACGGCCGTGCGCCCAAGTCCATCGCTGCTTCTTCAATCGACAGGTCCAGCTCACGCAAGCGCGCCGATACCACCACCGCCACATACGCCGCACAGAAGGTAGTGTGGGCGATCCAGATGGTGACAATGCCACGCTCCTGGGGCCAACCGATCATCTGCGCCATGGCCACGAACAGCAGCAACAGTGACAGACCAGTGATCACTTCCGGCATCACCAACGGCGCCGTCACCAGGCCGCCGAACAGCGTGCGGCCCTTGAACTGGCTGATACGCGTCAGCACGAAGGCTGCCAGGGTACCCAACGCCACCGCCGCCACCGCCGTGTAGCAGGCGATTTCCAGGGAGCGGGCCACCGAGCCCATCAACTGGGTGTTGTCCAACAGGCCCACGTACCACTTGATCGACCAACCGCCCCACACTGTCACCAGCTTGGATTCGTTGAACGAGTAGATCACCAGGATCAACATCGGCAGGTAGATGAATAACAAGCCTGCGACCAGCATGAAGCTGGAGAAACGAAAACGCTTCATATCTTGCCCTCCAACTCTTTGGCTTGGCTGCGGTTGAACAGGATGATCGGTACGATCAGGATCGCCAGCATCACCACCGCCAGGGCAGACGCCACCGGCCAGTCACGGTTGTTGAAGAACTCTTGCCACAACACCTTACCGATCATCAGGGTTTCCGGGCCGCCGAGCAGTTCAGGAATCACGAACTCGCCCACCACCGGGATAAACACCAGCATGCAACCGGCGATGATGCCGTTCTTGGACAGCGGCACGGTGATTTTCCAGAAGCTGTTGAAAGTACTCGACCCCAGGTCGGAAGCGGCTTCCAGCAGGCTCTGGTCGTGCTTCACCAGGTTGGCGTAGAGCGGCAGGATCATGAACGGCAGGTACGAATAGACCACGCCGATGTACACCGCGATGTTGGTGTTGAGGATCTGCAGCGGCTCGTTGATCAAGCCCATGGACATCAAAAAGCCGTTGAGCAGGCCGTTGTTGCTGAGGATACCCATCCACGCATACACCCGGATCAGGATCGCAGTCCAGGTCGGCATCATGATCAGCAGCACCAGCACGGTCTGCATCTCTTTGCGCGCGGTGGCGATGGCGTAGGCCATCGGGTAGCCGATCAGCAGGCACAGCAGCGTGCTGAAAAACGCCATCTTCAGCGAGCCCAGATAGGCGGCAATATACAACTCGTCGCCGGCCAGCAAGCTGTAGTTGGCCAGGTTCAGCACCACCTCCAGCTTTTGCTCAACGTAGGTATAGATCTCGGTATAGGGCGGGATCGCCACATCGGCTTCGGCAAAGCTGATTTTCAGCACGATGAAAAACGGCAGTGCGAAAAACAGGAACAGCCAGAGGAAGGGAATCCCGATGACCACCTGCTTGCCATTGGGCACGATGCGATCCAAGCGCCGCTTGAATTTCTTCATGTTCATGAGCGAAGTACCACGCCGCTGTCGTCTTCCCACCACACGTACACCTGGTCACCCCAGGTTGGGCGTTGGCCACGGCGTTCGGCGTTGGCGACGAAGGACTGCACCAGCTTGCCGCTCGGCAGCTCCACGTAGAACACCGAGTGGCCGCCCAGGTAGGCGATGTCGTGGACCTTGCCGCTGGACCAGTTGTGCTCGCAGGTCGGCATCTCGGTGGTCACTAACAGCTTTTCCGGGCGAATGGCGTAGGTCACCGACTTGTCTTCCACCGAGGTGGCGATGCCGTAGCCCACGTAGATGTCGCGATCCAGGTCCGGGCACTTGAGCACCGCGTGGCCTTCAGCGTCGTCCACCACTTGGGTGTCGAAGATGTTGACGTTGCCAATGAACTCGCACACCAGGCGGCTGGTGGGGGTTTCGTAGATATCGATGGGGCTGCCGATCTGGGCGATCCAGCCCAGGTGCATGATCGCAATGCGTTCGGCCATGGTCATGGCCTCTTCCTGGTCGTGGGTCACCATCACGCAGGTCACCCCAACGCGCTCGATGATCTCCACCAACTCCAGTTGCATCTGCGAGCGCAGCTTCTTGTCCAGTGCGCCCATCGGCTCATCGAGCAGCAGCAGTTTCGGGCGCTTGGCCAAGGAGCGGGCCAAGGCCACACGCTGGCGCTGGCCGCCGGACAGCTGGTGCGGCTTGCGCTTGGCGTACTGGCTCATCTGCACCAGCTTGAGCATCTCGGCCACGCGTGCGTCGACTTCAGCCTTGGGGATCTTGTCCTGTTGCAGGCCGAAGGCGATGTTCTGCGCCACGGTCATGTGCGGGAACAAGGCGTAGGACTGGAACATCATGTTGATCGGCCGCTCGTAGGGCGGCATGTCGGTGATGTCCACACCGTCGAGGTAGATGCGACCTTCGGTTGGGCGCTCGAAACCTGCAAGCATGCGCAGCAAGGTGGATTTGCCCGAACCAGAACCGCCGAGCAAGGCGAAGATTTCGCCTTTCTTGATTTCCAGGGACACATCGTCCACGGCAATCGTCTCGTCGAACTTCTTCGTGACCCGGTCGATTTTGACCAGCACCTTCTTCGGTGTCTGGTCGCCCTCGAGGGCTTTCTTATAGGCGCCGGAGGCAACTGCCATTTACGAAACTCCCAAAAAAAACTGTGCAGCCGGCCCAATGCGGGCCAGCCTTGGATAGTTTGAGCCTTACTTGCCCGTCTTGACCTTGGTCCAGCTACGGGTCATTAAACGCTGCACTTTCGGGGGTAGCTCAAAGTTGACGAATGTCCGCTCGAGAACCGCCTGCGGTGGGTAAACCGCTGCGTCGGTGCGTATCGACTGCTCCATCAGTTTGTCCGCCCCTGGGTTAGGGTTGGCGTAACCGACTTGATCGCTGACCTGAGCGATCACCTCAGGCTGCAGCAAATAGTTGATGAAGGCGTGGGCTTCCTTGACGTTGCTGGCATCCTTGGGAATCGCCAGCACGTCGAACCACAGGTTGCCGCCTTCTTTGGGAATCGTGTAGGCGATGTTCACGCCTTTGCCCGCCTCTGCTGCGCGAGCCTTGGCCTGGAACACATCGCCGGAGAAACCGGCCGCCACGCAGATGTTGCCGTTGGCCAGGTCCGAGATGTATTTGGAGGAATGGAAGTAGGTCACGTAGGGCCGCACTTTCAGCAGTTTTTCCTCGGCTTTCTTGTAGTCGGCCGGGTTGGTGCTGTTGGGGTCCAGGCCCATGTAGTTGAGTACCGCCGGCAGCATTTCATCGGCCGAATCCATGAACGACACGCCGCAAGTGGCCAGCTTCTTCATGTTTTCCGGTTCGAACAACACAGCCCAGGAGTCGATTTTGTCGACACCCAGCACTTCTTTGACCTTGTCGACGTTGTAGCCAATGCCGTTGGTGCCCCACAGGTACGGCACCGCGTACTGGTTGCCCGGGTCGTTCTTTTCCAGGCGCTTGAGCAGTACCGGGTCGAGGTTGGCGTAGTGGGTCAGCAATGACTTGTCGAGCTTCTGGAACGCTCCAGCTTTGATCTGCTTGCCCAAGAAGTGGTTGGACGGCACCACAACGTCATAGCCGGTGCGCCCGGCGAGCAACTTGCCTTCCAGGGTTTCGTTGGAGTCAAACACGTCATACACGGGCTTGATACCGCTGGCCTTTTCGAAGTTGGCCAGGGTGTCGGGGCCGATGTAATCCGACCAGTTATAAATATGCACCGTCGGTGCGGCCTGCACGCTGGCGGCCAGCGTGATACCTGCACCCACCAGCATGGCTTTGCGAAATAAAGAAATTGGCAAGTGGAGGTCCTCTTAAATAGTTGGGGCCTTGAAGTTGTTGCCCGGCAACAAAACCGGCGCGCAACTTACCGTCGATAAACCGATCCGGCAAAACTTTCTGTCATTTATTTTCTGTACGGCTGCCACTGTTTGTAGGAGCAAGCTTGCTCGCGAAGAACTCACAGGCAACGCGGGCTATCAGAGGCCCCGCGTTATCGTTGACGATTTTCGCGAGCGAGCTCGCTCCTACAGGTTTGTGCGTTATTTACCGGATTTGATTTTGGTCCAGCTACGGGTCATTTCACGCTGAGTTGCCGCCGGCATGTCGGCAATGGCGTAGAGTTTGGATTGCACTTCGGCCGACGGATAAATACCTGGGTCGCTGGTGATGTCTTTATCGACCAGTGCGGTGGCTTTCTCGTTACCGTTCGGGAAACGCACACTGTTGGTGATCGCGGCCATGACGTCTGGCTTGAGCAGGTAGTTCATGAATGCGTAGGCAGCGTCGACGTTTTCGGCATCCTTGGGAATGGCGACCATGTCGAAGAAACTGCCAGCACCTTCCTTGGGAATGTCATAGGCGATCTTGACCTTGCCACCGGCTTCAGCCGCGCGGGTTTTGGCCTGTTCGATGTCACCCGAGTAACCCACAGCCACGCAGATGTTGCCGTTGGCCAGGTCGGAGATGTACTTGGACGAGTGGAAGTAGCCGATCGAAGGACGGATTTTCATGAACAGGTCTTCGGCCTGTTTCAGATCAGCCTTCTTCGTAGTGTCGGTCGGCAGGCCCAGGTAATGCAGCGCTACCGGCAGCATTTCGGTTGGCGAATCGAGGAAGCTCACGCCGCAGCTTTTCAGCTTGGCGATGTTTTCCGGCTTCATCAGTACGTCCCACGAGTCGATCTTGTCCACGCCCAGTGCGGCCTTGACCTTCTCCGGGTTGTAGCCGATGCCCATCGAGCCCCACATGTACGGGAAGGCGTGCTTGTTGTCCGGGTCGCTGACCGATACGGCCTTGAGCAGGGATTTGTTCAGGTTGTCGTAGTTGGACAGCTTGGACTTGTCCAGCTCCTGGTAGACACCGGCCTTGATCTGCTTGGCGAGGAAGCTGTTCGACGGCACGACGATGTCGTAGCCGGACTTGCCTGCCAGCAACTTGGCTTCCAGGGTTTCGTTGCTGTCAAAAACGTCGTACACCACTTTGATGCCCGACTCTTTTTCAAAGTTGGCGATGGTGTCCGGTGCAATGTAGTCGGACCAGTTGTAGACGTGCAGCACTTTATTGTCTGCCTGGGCCGCGCCCGCCATTGCGCCCATCAGGGACAAGGCGAGGAGGGTCTTGCCAGCGTTCTTCAAACCTAATGCCTTCATTTGGTGATGCTCCAATTTTTTCTTTTTTGGGCCACAAGCGTTGTATGTTTTACGGCCCAACCGAAGGGCAACAAAACAGGGCGACAGTCTGGCAAGTTCAGGGGCCGGCTTTCAACCAAAGCCCCTGCATTTGTAACTGCCCAGTACACCGCGCACTGAGCCTAGCACTTAGCCCTGCAAGGCAGCCAAAGTCAGGTCCAGGCAGTGACGGGCCTTGGTCACCAACTCGTCGATTTCAGCCTTGCTGATAACCAGTGGCGGCGAAATGATCATGGTGTCGCCCACAGCGCGCATGATCAGGCCATTTTCAAAGCAGAAGGTTCGGCAGATCATACCGGCGCCTTTGCCTTCATGACGCTTGCGCGTCGCCTTGTCCTGCACCAGTTCGATCGCACCGAGCATACCGACGCCGCGTACTTCACCCACCAGCGGATGATCGCCCAGTTCCCTCAGACGTTTCTGCAAATACGGTGCCGTTTCTTCGTGCACACGGTTAACGATTTTTTCATCGCGCAGGATGCGGATGTTTTCCAGGGCCACAGCCGCAGCGACCGGGTGACCGGAATAGGTAAAGCCGTGGTTGAAATCGCCCCCTTCGTTGAGCACCGCTACCACTTCGTCGCGCACGATCAGGCCGCCCATGGGCACGTAGCCCGAGGTCAGGCCCTTGGCGATGGTCATCATGTGCGGCTTGAGGTCGTAGAAATCGCTACCGAACCACTCACCGGTACGGCCGAAACCGCAGATCACTTCGTCGGCGACAAACAGGATGTCGTACTTGGCGAGGATTTCCTTGATGCGCGGCCAGTACGTGGCAGGCGGCACGATCACGCCACCGGCGCCCTGGATCGGCTCGGCAATAAAGGCGCCGACGTTGTCCACGCCCAGCTCCAGGATTTTCTCTTCCAACTGGTTGGCCGCCCACACACCGAATTCCTCGGGGCTCATGTCGCCGCCCTCGCCAAACCAGTACGGCTGGGCGATGTGGGTAATGCCCGGGATCGGCAAGTCGCCCTGCTCGTGCATATAGGTCATGCCGCCCAGGCTGGCGCCGGCCACGGTAGAGCCGTGGTAGCCATTCTTGCGGGCAATGATGGTTTTCTTGTTGGGCTGGCCCTTGATCGCCCAGTAGTGGCGGACCATGCGCAACATGGTGTCGTTGCCTTCGGAGCCAGAGCCGGTGAAGAACACATGGTTCATGCCGGCCGGCGCGACATCGGAAATGACCTTGGCCAACTCCAATACCGGCGGGTGTGCGGTCTGGAAGAACAGGTTGTAGTACGGCAGTTCTTTCATTTGCTTGGCGGCGGCATCGGCCAGTTCATCGCGACCGTAACCGATCGCCACGCACCACAGGCCGGCCATACCGTCGAGGATCTTGTTGCCTTCGCTGTCCCACAGGTAAACGCCGTGGGCTTTGGTGATGATCCTTGGGCCTTTCTCTTTCAATTGCTTGAAGTCGCTGAACGGCGCCAGGTGGTGATCATTGCTCAAGGCTTGCCATTCACGGGTTTGCGGGTTGTTGCTGGACATACCAATCTCCTAGACTTTTCAGTGAAGGGCGCGCCTGGAGGGTGTGATCCCCGTAAATGACGGCCGTCATTTACGGGGATCACGCCCTCCAAGGGCGCGCCCGGCGCATCAGACGGCGAAGAGCAGGAATTCCCGCTCCCACGAACTGATGACGCGCTTGAAGTTTTCATGCTCGGCCCGCTTGACCGCGACGTAGCCTGTGATGAATTTTTGCCCCAGGTATTTCTCGATGGTCTTGCTGTTTTCCATGCGCTCCAGGGCGTCTTCGATGGTCAACGGCAGACGCAGGTTGCGTCGCTCGTAACCACGGCCCACCACCGGCGCGCTCGGGTTATGGCCTTCGACCATGCCGATGTAGCCGCACAACAGGCTGGCGGCAATCGCCAGGTACGGGTTGGCGTCGGCGCCCGGCAGGCGGTTTTCCACGCGGCGGTTCTGCGGGCCGGCATCCGGTACGCGCAGGCCGACAGTGCGGTTTTCTTCGCCCCATTCCACGTTTACCGGCGCCGAGGTGTCGGGCAGGAAGCGGCGGAACGAGTTCACGTTGGGGGCGAATAAAGGCAGCAATTCAGGGATGAATTTCTGCAGGCCGCCAATGTGGTTGAGGAACAGCTGGCTCATGGTCCCGTCTTCATTGGAGAAGACGTTCTTGCCGGTGGCGATGTCGATGATGCTCTGGTGCAGGTGCATCGCGCTGCCGGGCTCGCCGGTCATGGGCTTGGCCATGAAGGTGGCGGCCACGTCGTGCTTGAGCGCGGCTTCACGCATGGTGCGCTTGAACACCAGGATCTGGTCGGCCAGGGACAGGGCGTCGCCGTGACGGAAATTGATTTCCATCTGCGCGGTGCCGTCCTCGTGGATCAGGGTGTCCAGGTCCAGCTCCTGCAGTTCGCACCAGTCGTAGACGTCTTCGAACAACGGGTCGAATTCGTTGGCCGCTTCTATAGAGAAGGACTGGCGACCGGTTTCCGGGCGGCCGGAGCGGCCAATCGGCGGTTGCAGCGGGAAGTCCGGGTCTTCGCAGCGTTTGGTCAGGTAGAACTCCATCTCTGGCGCCACGATGGGCTGCCAGCCGCGATCGGAGTAGAGCTTGAGGACTTTCTTGAGCACGTTGCGCGGCGACAGCTCGATCGGGTTGCCTTGCTTGTCGTAGGTGTCGTGGATCACCTGGGCGGTCGGCTCGATGGCCCACGGCACCAGAAATACCGCGTTCTGGTCGGGGCGGCAGATCATGTCGATGTCGGCCGGGTCGAGCAATTCGTAATAGATGTCGTCTTCGACATAGTCGCCGGTCACGGTCTGCAACAGAACGCTCTCGGGCAGGCGCATGCCTTTTTCGGCAATGAACTTGTTGGTCGGCGAGATCTTGCCCCGGGTAATACCGGTGAGGTCGCCAATCATGCATTCGACTTCTGTGATCTTGTGGTCTTTCAACCAATCGGTGAGCTGGTCGAGGTTGTTACTCATAAATGCCTCTGGGCTGGGTTTCCTGGCATCCATTAAAGGCCAGGCGTTGGTTGACGCAGCATCCGCGTCGTTTTTTCATTCAGGGTAGGAGCTTACCTGCCATTTGCTCATGGGTTGCATTCCTCAGGCCAAAGTTGTGCGCAATTATGATCGGCACGGCGGATGAGGCCCGGTCAGTGGCGTAGGAGATGGCAAAAAGGAGATCGGCCGGGCCGTCAAAAATATTGGCCGGTGCCTGGGCATTCACGCGGGGCGAACGATCTGCAGACAAAGCCTGGCTGAAGCAGGCGCAGACGCCGATTGGCGGCAGGTGAAACATGAAGCACCCCGGTATTATTGCTGTTATGGGTTTGAATCGAGCTTAGCCTTGTTCATTTTTTTACACAACACCCCCGTAAAAAATCCTACACGGCCCGCTCAAGCCTGCAGGTCCCAAGCCCCCCAAACCCAAAAAACCGCCCCAAAACCCCGCAAAAAAGCCTTCATGGCGCTTTTTTAGGGCAAAAAATGCCTCGCTTGACTTCGGCTAGCCGTTCGGGTTGACTGAAACCAGAAAAGATCAATGATTGATATTTTTAACAACAAAGGTGTTGCATCATGTCGGTACCCCCGCGTGCCGTTCAGCTTAACGAAGCGAACGCGTTCCTTAAGGATCATCCTGAGGTTCTGTACGTAGACCTTCTAATTGCGGATATGAATGGTGTGGTGCGCGGTAAGCGCATCGAACGCACCAGCCTCCACAAGGTTTACGAGAAGGGCATTAACCTGCCTGCCTCTTTATTTGCCCTGGATATCAACGGCTCTACGGTGGAAAGCACCGGCCTGGGCCTGGACATCGGCGATGCTGACCGAATCTGTTATCCAATCCCCGACACCCTGTGCAATGAACCCTGGCAAAAGCGCCCTACCGCGCAACTGCTGATGACCATGCACGAACTTGAAGGTGAACCTTTCTTCGCCGATCCGCGCGAAGTGCTCCGCCAAGTTGTTACCAAGTTTGACGACCTCGGTCTGACCATCTGCGCCGCCTTCGAGCTTGAGTTCTACCTGATCGACCAGGAGAACGTGAACGGCCGCCCACAACCGCCCCGCTCGCCGATCTCCGGCAAACGCCCGCACTCGACACAGGTCTACCTGATCGACGACCTCGACGAATACGTCGACTGCCTCCAGGACATTCTGGAAGGTGCCAAGGAGCAAGGCATCCCGGCGGACGCCATCGTCAAGGAAAGTGCCCCGGCGCAGTTCGAAGTGAACCTGCACCACGTTGCCGACCCGATCAAGGCCTGCGATTACGCGGTACTGCTCAAGCGCCTGATCAAGAACATCGCCTACGACCATGAGATGGACACCACCTTCATGGCCAAGCCTTACCCAGGCCAGGCAGGCAACGGTTTGCACGTACACATCTCCATTCTGGACAAGGACGGCAAGAACATCTTTGCCAGCGAGGATCCCGAGCAGAACGCCGCATTGCGTCACGCGATCGGCGGTGTGCTGGAGACCCTACCCGCCCAAATGGCGTTCCTGTGCCCTAACGTCAACTCCTACCGTCGTTTCGGCGCACAGTTCTACGTGCCGAACTCGCCGTGCTGGGGCCTTGATAACCGCACCGTGGCGATTCGCGTACCTACCGGCTCGTCCGATGCCGTGCGTATCGAACACCGCGTGGCCGGCGCCGATGCCAACCCTTACCTGCTGATGGCCTCGGTATTGGCGGGCGTGCACCACGGCCTGACCAACAAGATCGAGCCGAACGCTCCGGTGGAAGGCAACAGCTACGAGCAGAACGAGCAGAGCCTGCCGAACAACCTGCGCGATGCCCTGCGCGAGTTGGACGACAGCGAGGTGATGGCCAAGTACATCGATCCTAAATACATCGATATCTTCGTCGCCTGTAAGGAAAGTGAGCTGGAGGAGTTTGAACACTCCATCTCCGACCTTGAGTACAACTGGTACCTGCATACCGTGTAAGCGGTTGCTGCTGTTGAAGGAACGCTGCTGGCTTTGGCCAGTGGCGTTTTTTTATGGGTTTCTACCGGTAGGCCGAGTTGGCCTCTTCGCGAGCAAGCCCGCTCCCACAGGGGTCGGGTTTTAACTTTGGAATGCAGTTAAATGTGGGAGCGGGCTTGCTCGCGAAGGCGGCTTGGCAGACAACCAAGATTCCTGCTCATACAATGCCCACTGCCTTGTAGGAGACATCCATGACCACCCGCCCCGCCACTGTTCGCAAACCCCGCGCCCGCAGCCAGGCCCGGATCGACGCGATCCTCGACGCCGCCCGCACCTTGCTGGCCGCCGAAGGCGTGGCGAGTTTGTCGATCTACAGCGTGGCCGAACGGGCACAGATTCCGCCGTCGTCGGTGTACCACTTTTTCGCCAGTGTGCCGGCGTTGCTGGAGGCGTTGACCGCTGACATTCACGCGGCCTTTCGCGCTGCCATCCAGGCGCCCATCGAGCATGACTCACTCCAGCATTGGCGCGACCTGTCCTACATCGTCGAACAACGCATGCTCAGCATTTACAGCAATGATGCCGCGGCACGCCAGTTGATCCTGGCCCAGCATGGGTTGACCGAAGTGACCCAGGCTGATCGCCAGCATGATCTGGAATTGGGCGACTTGATGCTGGCGGTGTTCAATCGCCACTTTGAAGTGCCAACGCTACCGAGCGACGTGGATGTGTTTGCCCTGGCGTTGGAGTTGAGCGACCGCGTGTACGCGCGCTCGGTGCATCAGCATGGGCTGATTACGCCGCGCATGGCGGAGGAAGGGATGCGGGTGTTTGATGCGTATGTGGGGCTTTATTTGCCGGCCTACCTGCCCAAGCGCTGAATGCGGTGTTGTCTGGGCCGGCCTCATCGCAGCATAGGTATCTACACAACTGTGTGGGCTGTAGCAGCAGACGGTTACCACGATGCGAAGCGAGCCGCTCTTGATCTTGCTCTTGATCTCAGGCGCCCCGTTAAACCACGCTGGCCGGAATTCGACAGGGATTTGGGGGGTAAACCGGCAGGGATGCCGGTTTAGCCGCCCCGCGCCATGGATGGCGCGTGGCGGCGGCCCCCCAAATCACTGGCGGATTACGGGCACACC
>JAAIGE0101054690.1_pt1 | contig 32385 bp, 29 predicted proteins | sample 6487951 | NCBI WGS metagenome assembly JAAIGE01 (sample SAMN13974128, study PRJNA590717) | phyllosphere metagenome | biome: tomato field; feature: multiple bacterial spot infested tomato fields; material: tomato leaves; isolation source: leaves from tomato fields | host: Solanum lycopersicum ...
CCTAAGATGGCACGCAATGCCCCATACGCCGGTGGCACACTGGCCTACTTCAAAGAGCTGAGGACATGGCGGGAAAAGGACACGCTTGAAGGTCTCAAAGTATCCACGGACTCGGCAACGTCCAGCGGTGAACAGACCGGGTAAGGCTTTTGAAGCAGATGAGCTTGAGACCGCATACGTTGACGCAGCTGAGCAGAGCGTCCGAGAAATTCAGCTTGCAGAACGGACAGGCCATACGATAGTTCATCTGAATGGTCGACCGCTCCTGGCAGACTGGATTTGCGATGGACACCCTGAAACCGAGTCGGTAAGCGGGCCGGCGAGTTGCGGGTGCAAGAAGTCGAACGTTGCCGCTGACCAGGGTAATCCATGGCTGCACATGCCGGACCACCCTGATCAGCATCTCGCGGTCAACGTTCCTCGAGTTTGGTAGCTAATGCCAAAGCGCTTGAAGCCCCACTTACGATAGGGGATTCCCATGCGGCTGACCGTTTAATTCACCCCGGCGAGCAGAGGGAGGCTCGCGATGGCAGCGGCGATTAAGGTCCAACAGGCTTGGACAGCAGGAGAGTTGCGCAAGAGGGCGCGCGGCTGCGCTGATGGCGATCAGGTCCGCCGTTCGTTGGCGATCGCGCTGGTCCTGGACGGCGGCAGCCGAAGCGAGGCGTCCAGCTTGCAGGCGTGACGCTGCAGATCGTGTGCGACTGGGTGCTTCGCTTCAACGCCGAAGGACCAGGCAGGATGTTGGCACGCAAGGCGCCGGGAAGGTCCGCAATCCTCAACGACGAGCAGCGTGTCCGGTTTGCCGCGCAGGTCTAGACAGGGTCGATCCCGGCGGCACATGGCGTTGTACGCTGCGGCTGATCGACCTGACGCAGTGGGTCTGGGACGAGTTTGGCCTGTCGCTCACGCGTCACACGCTGAGCCGGGAGCTTCGCGCCATGGTCTACCGCAAGCTCTCGGCGCGAACTCGGCACCGAGGTGAGAAGCCAGAGGATATCGAGCTTTTAAAAAGGGCTTCGCTTCCCGGTTTGCGGCGATCCGCATAAAGCTCCCGCGCGGAACGCCGGTGGAACTGTGATGGCAGGACGAGGCACGAATTGGTCAGCAGACCAAGCCCCCCGCCGCTGGCAAGGCTGGGCACCCGTCCATCAGCCCCCAAGGACAAACGCCGGGCCTCGGCCTGAATCTTTGGCGCCATCTGCCCGGCATACGGAAAGGCGGCCGGCATTGTTATGCCCTTCCCACTGCAACAGCGAGGCAATGGGCTTGCACCTGGAAGAGATCGCCTTCCATGTCGCGCCTGGCGCACGCCGTAATCCTGCTCAACCGGGCCGGATGGCGCGGCTCGAATGAGCTGATCATCCCCTCCAGTACCACGCTGCTGCCGCTACCACCTCGCTGCCCCGAGCTGAATCCCGTCGAAACCCTGTGGCAGTTCATGCGCGGAACTGGCTGTCGAACTGCATCTACAAACCTTGCCAATAGCCTGTTTGTGCGACCAGAATGGTCCTTCGATGTGGGTGGCCTCGTCGCGTTCTGGGGCATGCTGCTCGTGATCGCGATCATGGCGGTGAACAGCGGGATCGCGCGACGTCGTGCTCCAGGAAAGAACGGTCGCCTTGAGCCGGGGCTGCTCACCGTCGCTCGCGCCTTTTGAATTAGGATGGCCTGCAATCTCGGTCTCGGAGCCGTAACCTTGCGACGTGCAATCGCGCGACTGCCTGGCAGCTACCGCATTGGCTCCGGAATGTTCCTTCCGCACGCCGTTGCGTGTTCGCTGGGACGCCTGTCTGGCTTTTACGCTTTATCCGATGGTGGCCATGATCCTGCCCGGGGGTGAGTGGTATTTGGGATTAAGCCGGTAATTCGTGCTCGAGTATGAATGGGAGCGGGATGAGCGACGAGGATCACGAACCGGATGCCAGCGGGGCGAGTTGGCATTGTTGCGCCGCGCCGGCGAGCGTTTGGCTGAGCGCACGGAGGCTCCGGATATCCCCGATTGTAGCGAGACGCTGGGGCAGATGGCCAAAGCGATCACCGCGACCGCGACCCGTGTTGATGTGCTGGCAAAGGCAGCCGGAGACAATGTCGCACCCCGCTATGTCGCGGACCGGATTGTCGCTGAGCGCTCATGCGCGTGACGAGGACCGTGTTATGATCACATCGGCCGGCAGCGAACTGATCAAGGCAACTCGTGATCTTCAGGGTACCGTCGCATCAGCGCGGCGCGGTGATGAGCAGAACCGATGGCTGGGCTGAACGGCGATCGGCGGCACGGTGTTCGGCATGATCCTGTGGGCAGTGTTCGCGGGCATTGTGGCGCGCGCTGTGCCCGAGGGCTGGCAATGGCCGGAGCGAATGGCCGCCCGCACTCTGGCAATGCCAATGTGGGAAGGCGGGCCGCGCATGATGAAGGCGGCCTCACCCGAGGCATTCGCCAAAATCGCCGCGGGCGATCGGATCGTTACCGCTAACCGGCAAGTGGTAGAGGCATGTCAGAAGCGTGCGAGAAGGGCGCATGAGACGGTGAGTTGCACCATACAATGTCACTACTAAGTGATGCTTGCCTAGGGAGGTCGCAGATGAGGGCCGCTTGTTTGCTGCTAGCCATGCCGCTGGTTCATGCATGTGCGATGATGCAAGATCGCGCATCTGACCAAGGCCGATCGCTCCCGCTGCTGTTAACCGCGTCAACTGATAGCAGAGTGGGAGGGGAAGCTCTCTTCGGGGGCAAGCTTGAGGTTCGAAATAATTGCCTCATAGTCGTTACCTCGAACGGTTCGGTACTGCCGATTTTTGATACCTCGGTAAGGCTGGCGGACACGAACGATGCCATTCTGGATAGCACCAACGGCGAACGTATTGAAGTCGGGGAATTCATGAGCGCAGCAGCAGCGCACCTGCGCAGCGATGTAAACGGGTGGAGTAACGCAGACATCGAGCGTACGACCGGCGTGAAGGTTCCAGAAGGCTGTGGTCAAGGTGCGATCGTGAGATTGGTCAGGATCCGGAAAGGCTCATCATAATGAACCGTTGGTTTTGGAGCATGATGACGGCGAGAATGCCGCGTGTGATCGGGATCGCTGTCACGGGTGCAATGGGACTTGGAGGGTGTGACACTAAGAGTGATCGCCTCCCTATCAGCGCAGTCCCTGAACAAACAGGATTGCTCAATCCGCCCGAAGCCCCTCCTGCACCAGGCCCAAATTTCCGGATTGGCGATACGATCGCAGTTCGGGCTGCGCCAGACATTAGGGGGGCTGGAGGATGCTCAGATTAATGCGATGTTCGATGCGGCGGTGGCCCAGGCATCCCCAACGGACAAGCATGCAATTTGCGCAGGGATGCAGGGACTTGGTGACAAAGCCGTCAAAGATGCGCCAGCGCGAGTGATGGAGCGGCTAGGCAAGCTGCTGCGATTGCCCGCTGTTCCTGCTTCACAATGCAAGTTTGATCTCGGTCCTTTCGTGGTTGCCACTCAGGCGAATGCCATCCTCTACACCGTGAAAGTGGAAACTCGCAACGAGAGCGGAGATCTGATCTTCTGGGCGACCGCTACCTATGGAAATCTCGGCGCGAACGGGGCAAAGTTCCGTCTTGTCCGTGAAAATGGACGTTGGATAGCGAAAGCGACAGGAGCTTCTGTTATCTCATGAGACCATCGGGAAAACCGCAAGTGACGGCCTCGTCACTCATGTTTCTAGCCAGCCTTGCGCTTGCCAGCTGCGCAACGAGCCCTTCGGCACCCGCTAGGCCCTCAGTTTCTTCCGAGCAGTCGTCGCAAAGCGACACGGTGTCGCCATGGGATCTAACTTACGGCGCGGCGGGATTGACCGCCAAGGTCTATCCGCACCTGGCGGCGACCGCAGATGAAAACGCCAACCTCTTCATCTCCCCGATCAGCCTATCGCAAGGCCTGGGCCTTGCTTACCTTGGTGCGCGAGGCGGCACACGTGATGAGATTGGGCGCGTTCTGGGCTGGTCCTTCGCTGTGGACGCTGTTGTGCCTATCAAGGCCTACAATGGCCAACTCAGCGATACTGGCGATGCTGCAGTAACGCTGGGCATCGCAAATGCCCTGTGGCTGGCGAAAGGGTTGCCGATCCGGGATGAGTATGTCGCGGAGGCTCGTGCCGCTTTTGGGTCAGTCCCCGAGATGGTTGATTATGCCGGTGATCCTGCTGAAGCGGCAAAGCGGATCAATGGCTGGGTCGCGCGCGAGACCAAGGACAAGATCCCTCGGATCGTCTCGGCCTCCAACTTCGGCGCCGACACAGCGGCTGTGCTGACCAACGCGCTTTATTTCAGAGCGAAGTGGCAGGTGCCGTTCGACGATAGCGAGACACGGACTTTCACTAAGCGTGATGGTTCACGCGTCCCGGTCACAATGATGAAGCGGATCGGTCGGTTCGAGTATCGCAAAACAGATGAAGGGCAGGCGATTGCTCTGCCATATGGCAGTGACGGCCGCTTCGTAATGGAGATCTTCCTGCCCCGTAACGACGACACCCTGCGTCAATGGGAGCAGAAGATGAAGGGTGTTGATTTCTTCGCTGGCGAGCAGGGCGGTAATGATCGCTTCAGCCTTGCATCGGAGCAGGCCCGTGAAATGCGGATCGTTCTTCCTCGCTTCGAAGCACGGTTCGATCAAAGCGTGAATGCTGCGCTGATCGCAGCAGGGATGCCGAGCGCTTTCGATGATAAGCGTGCGGATCTGTCGGGTATCGCCAGTGGCGGGCGCCTAGTGCTCGATGAGGTAGCGCACGCAACATTCCTGCGTGTCGACGAGCAAGGCACTGAAGCCGCAGGGGCAACTGCGGTTACTATACGCACAGTCAGCATGCCGACTGAGCGTGACGTGCCGGAGATGGTGGTCGATCGTCCTTTCATCGCTACGTTACGGGATCGAAAAACTGGAGCACTGCTCTTTTTTGGACGCATCGCTGATCCCGGCAAGATCGGATAGGCACCAAATTGCGAGTGCAAAGCGTCCCGCATATCGCTCGGAAGCATGCTTGGTGGAGGCTGTCGGTACCATGACGTGCATTGAATCATGCACTCTTACAACAGGAGCAACGGCGATTATGATCGCAGTGGCTGAGCCACTCACGGCTCAGCCGTCAGCCAGCTCCAATGCGATCGCAACGGAAAGCCGGCAGGTAAATCCGTCAACTCGCGTTATAGATGTGCCGGGTCATGGGGCGGTCTATGTCGTGCCGGCACAGCCGAGAAATACCCGCAGCCCGCGGCAGCGTTGCGTAGACGAGGAAATTGCACGTGAAGGTGGATCACCGTCTGCGTTGGCGATGGGTGCTATAGACCTGAAATGTAGTCAGCGTTGAGCGTTGAGAGAGCCTGATGGAAGGTTCGAGGTTTCAGGAACATGCTGCCCACCTTCGGGGTATCAGGAACGAAGAGGTTCTGCTGGGATCGACCATGACCGGAGAGATGCGCCAAGCGTGGCTGAAGAAGCGCTCGAGGAGGTTGCGGTACGGGTAGAGGAAGGTGCTGAAGACCGGCCGACGCTTGTGATTGGGCATGGGTTTGATGTTGGCCCATGCGCCATGCGGCCATCTCGATCCTGAGTGCGTCGCTGTCATTGGCGCGGTTGGCGAGCAGCACATCGCCATTGTCCAGGGTCTCAAGCATGGCGGCGGCGCTGTACCCATCGTGCGCCTGGACGGCGGTGAGCTTGAGCGTGATCGGCATGCCATTGGCACCCACCAGGGCGTGGATCCTGGTGGTCAGGCCGCTGCGCGAGCGCCCCATGCAACCAGGCCCCCTTTTTCACTGCCGTTGGTGCCGTGCTTGTGAACTCGGATCGAAGAGGAGACGATCATCTGTGCATCGCCCTCGCAACCGGTTGATACAGCTTACAATATCCTCTGCCAGTGTCCCGCTCGCCGCCAGCGGTTAGCGGTTCACGCAGATCGTACGCGGTCCATAGCCGGAGGGAATGTCTGCCCAGGGAGTTCCCGTCCGTATCCGCCAGAAAAGGCCATTCGGGACCAACGGTCGTCCGCCCGCTTCACGCCGCGCACCTTCGTGGCAACAATGGCTCGATCACCGACCATTCGAAATCCGTTAGATCAAACCGCGCCATGCTCGTCTCCTTGTCGGACGACTGAATCACGCATCAGCGGGTTTGGGCATCCTGTTTATGGGTCTGCGGGCTAGACGTCAAAATAAGGTTCACTTGCGGACAGCCGGCTCAGTACGTGGTCAGCCGGATTTTTAGCAGCGCCGGCTTCTCGTTAAAGTTGAAACCCGACGAGATCTGATCGCCGTTCCAGCGACGCTCCATGCGCCACTTGCCGTCGACAAAGGTTCCTTCCTCGGCGCTCATGATCTGCATGTTGGTGGCGGTGTTGGTCGGTGCGAAGCGAAACCGGCTGTACTGGCCGGCGAGCAGGAATTCGTCCGGGCCGAGCTGCGCCACTACGCCGCCGCCAACAGGTGCGTCAGCCCAAGGCGGCGAGGCCATGTCGGGCCAGGTGGGAACGTCGAAGTTGTTCTGACCGTAAGCCACGGAGATCTTCCAGCGCCCCATCGTCGTGCTCTCCTCCCCTGCCTTCAGCTTGGAGGTGCCCCAAGTGGGGCTCCGACGGGCGATGTCCGCCCAGTCCGCAGCGATCGGCCGAAACAGACGAAATATCGCTGCAAAGGCCTCAATCGTCTCTGCGTCTAGCGTTCGCGCGCCAAGGGGATAATTAGAATAATCAGTGGCATCCATGCCGAACGGCGTCCATCCGATCGCACCCCGGCCCAGAGTGGACCAAAAGAACCGCGCCGCCCAGATCGCGTTACTGGTCTCCGGAACGAAGAGCGCGTTGTCGGGGCGCGCATAACGATCGAGCAAGCCGACGTAGGTCTTCTCGAGGGGCAGGTAGAGATCGGGCCCGACGAAATCGAGCGATGGCGCGGCTGTCTTCCAGATCGGAAGCACGTTCCAATTCGGCCCGCCACTCGCAACCTGGGCGGCCATGGCGGTGCTGCTGGAGTCGAACACGGCGGCATTGGTGTAGAGCGGCAGCCGCTTTTCGGCCCGGCCCGCCGCCGCCACGGTCTCCACGTAGCGGGCGTAGGTCCATGCGGCGAACGCCTGATCGGCTTCCTTGCCAAATGCCTGGGCCCAGGTTCCGGCCGGTTTGCCCATGGCGTTGCGGATAGCTTCCGGCACCGGCTGCGAGAACAGCCGCTCGGCCGCGGGCGAGTAATCGCGGGCAACGCCGTGGGTGCCCACTTCGTTCTCCACCTGCACCATGATGACCGTGTGATCGGGGTCGGCGGTGCGCAAATGCCTCATCAACGCAGCGAATGCCTTCCGATCGGCCGCCATCGTCGCCTCACCCAAAGGTGACAGCGTCATCGTCGGCCGGCCATCCTGCCGAAGCAGGCGCGGGAATCGCTTGGTGTTCGCCTTGACCCACTCGGGCGTGTAGGTCGATTCGCCGTTCTTCCAGGTGCCGAACCAGAGCAGGACTAGGCGGACGTCGTTCTGGCGGGCCTCGCGTAGCAGAGTGTCAACCCAGCTGAAGTCCAGCTGTCCTTCGACCGGCTCGATCTGTTCCCATGCTACCGGGACTTCGACCGTGTTCGCGTGCATTGCCCGAATCACGGGCCATACTTTCGGCAAAACCGAAGGATAGTTGCTGGAGTTATGTACCTGAGCGCCTAGGATCAAGAAGGGCCTGCTATCGACGATCAGAGTATGTCGACCGTTTTTAGTCTCAATCCGCGGTGCCTCTGAAGCAGCTGCCGTCATGCCGGCACCGAACATAGCTAGGCAGCATGCCAAAGAACGGAAGACTGTTCGAAGCTTGGCCGGAATATAGAGAGACATGCACTTCCTCCTGCCTGCCATAGCGAAGACAGAGACAATCGTACGAATCCGTTCAATAAAGGTCAATGGCGAACCGGCTTTTCGGCAGCTTTGCAGACGTCGATTTCCCACCAACTACTGACATTCCGCTGTGTCGAATGGTGAACTGGGACGATAAATAGTATGGCCAAAAGCCGCCACATGGCGCTTACGGCGAGCAGGGAAATGGCCGCTCTTTCCTGCCGTCGCGCAACTTAGGATGTCTGCTGCAGCAGACAAGGGATCGAGGGCCAAATCATACTTTCTGACGAGTTCGCCATTTCAGCGGTTCACCCTATTGCCACCTGCCGCTAATGCGAACCCCATCAATACGGCAGGAAAAACTGTGTTGGCGGGTACTGGCCTGTGGTCGCTCGCGCTCGCTCTTTCGAAATCGTCTGCGATTGGGAACCTCTCTTCACATCTCGTCACGTCTGCTGACGTTGGGACGGGTGCTGAGACATCAGAAGGCCCGCTAGTCGCGGACGCCATCGACTCGCAGTACGACCACGGCATGCGAAACAAACTATACGGTTGACGTGAACCGTCACTGTTCGCCCGCAGCCCTCGCGATTTCTCATAACCAGCGTGATTCCGGAAAGCTGCTCAAGGTCTCGAAACTCGATCGTTTGCGACATGATGGGCACACCCACCGTAAGCTCCTATCAGGGTCCGCAGGTCCATGTGCCGCTGATCGTCCGGCTCGCCCCATCCGCCCGCTCAAAGGTCAACGTTGCTTCATGCAACGGCGATTCATGACCCTTTTCAGATCTGTTGCCCGTAATACGGATCAGGACTGTCTTGCCCTTGCCAGTGAAGCTTCCTCCGCGGACCATGCCGTCGAAGCCGCCCGCCGCGCTGACGTTTTCAACCGAGTGGGCAACCTTTACCAACCCGAGTGCCCTTTCTGACGACCCGGCGTCCCCTGCGGCATGGAGCAGGGTGTCCCCTTCCTCTTTCGCGAACCCACAGCTAAGTTCACCTTCCAGTCGGGCGTTTCGAATGTCCGTGGTGGATAACGCAGTAAGTTGGATCATCGAACCATCGCCTCCAAACGTTTCCGGCTGCGAGCGTGTAGGGGCAGGTATTGGGGGACTGCGGCCCGCCGTTATCGTGGACTGCTCTACGCCACTGGCATTGCCGCGTCCGTTATCATCCGGTTGTGAACACGCACCGAGGATCAAGGCGACCATCGCGGTGGTCCCAACCGTTCCATAGCGCCTGAACCGCAAGTTCGCGGTTTTGATCTGTACGTAGGTCATGACCGACAAACCGGTGATTCCATGTTCGAGTTCCAGCGGCAGGTTTTTGGCTTCTTCCCAATGATCCGGCGCGATCCGCTCGCCGGCGGGAGCGTGCAGATGCGCAAGGCGATGTTGGGCCTGCGCTTCGCAGTCCAGATCTGGCCGTTGGTGGACGGCGATCTGGTCGCACTTCGCTGGCAGTGCACCAGAAATCACCACGCGGCGCGGACCGACTTCGCTGGCACCAAGATCCTGCGCGTCGAGAACGGTTGAATTGTCAAATATTGGGTCAACAGCGACACCAGGCTGATGGTAGACCAGCCTTGGGATGCGGTCACGCCTTCCTGAACCCGATCGGTTGGCACATTCCCGTTTGAGCATCCCAACCGGAACGTCAGGAAGCGCCGAGCTTCGGCCTTTCCCCGGTTGCACATCTGAGCCTAATGGCGGAGATCAAGCGCCCATCTTTCGAGGGAGAGGACAGCAGGATGAGGCGTGATAGACGATTGCTGGTTGCGATGCTTTCGCTGACTAGGGCTGCGATTGCCGGACTTGTGCAAGCATAACCCCTCCATCTTTATATCGATGCGGCAGTACTCGGCCACTGGGCTTGGTTCGCCGCCGGATCCGGCATTGAAGCGCCCGCGTCAGGGCCAGACAAGTTCTGGTTAGGTAACTCCGCCCCGCCGTATGCGGATGCGCACCACTCAAGCTGGTGAGCAAAGGAAACAGGAAGAGCTCATCATGGTGGCAAGGCGAACTCGATTGGCGCGCTGAACTCGATCCTGTCTCCGGCTAGGTTGGCCGGCGCGCGTGGGTAAGGCGAGGAGCGCTGCATCATCGCTTGGGCTTCCTGATCAAGTGCTTCGTGCCCGGACTTGCTGGTGATCGCCCCTTCCAGCAGCACGCCTTGACGGTCGAGGACGAAGCGGACTTGGACCAGCCCCTCCTCGCGGCGCATCCGCGAGCGGCGTGGATAGGTCTTGTGGGCATAAAGCCAGGACCGAACCCGCGCGGCATAGCTGCGGCCAGTGCCCGCCGGCGCCTTGGCGTCGAGACCGTCGGCCGCCCCCTTGCGGACCGCAGCCGGTGCTGCGCTTGCGGAGAGCGAGGCGCGAGCGTCGGCCGGCTCTCCGCCCCCTGCTGCCGGCAAGATTGCCGGAGCAGCGGGAGCGGCAACTGCCGGAGTGGACGGTGCCTGCACCATCGGCAACGTCACTAGCTGCTGTGGCTCGGGCGGAATCGCGATCTGCGCAGAGGGCGCGGCGGCAGGCGCAGGTGGGTCAGACACCGCCGCCTCGGCGTCCTCCGCATCCTCGGTCCCCTCCTCGCTGCCCTTTGGAACCGCGAAGGACACCACCGTCTGCATCGGCGCCGGGGGCGGCGGCGCCTCCCGCCCCCTCTGCAGGCCGAGCAGCGCCAGCACGATCAACCCATGGACCGCCAGCGAAGCCACTGCTGGCCAGTCGAGCCGGATAGGGAGTACCGCCCGCCTCATAGTGTCAGAACGTGTTAGCGACGGTGAACTTGAAGCTGCGTCCCTCCGCCGCGAGCGAGGAAAGGTGGCGGCGGAAATGCTTGTCGAACACATTGTCCGCCGCGATCCGGAACTCGAAGCCTCGCGCCGGGCCGCTCACCGGCTTGAAGGTGAGGAACAGGTTGTGGACGCTGTAGCCGGCCGTCGGCAGCCCCGATCCCGCCGAGGCGAAGCTGCCGCGCGTCACCTTGTCCTGGCGCTCGGCAAACTCGCCGTTCCAGCCGCCGGTCAGGCCGGTGCCCGCATCGGCATAGCCCAGGGTCAGGCGGTAGTCGTTGGCGGGGATGGTATTGAGGAACGCGCCCGTCAGCCGGTCCTTGCCTTCAATGAAGGACATGTTGGCCCGGGCGAACAGTCCGCCAATCCCGTATTCTGCCTCGACTTCCAGGCCCTTGAACCGCGAGCGGCTGACGTTCTGGAAGTACGGCGTGCCAACCGGCGCGGCGACGTTGACGATCAGGTCCTTGACGTCGTTCTGGAACAGCGTCGTCTTGGCGCGGAAGCGATCGCCGCGGCCCAGCGTGCCATCGAACGACAGGGTGAAGCCGACTTCATAGTTATCGGACTTCTCGGGCCGCAGATCGGGATTGTTCGGCCGGTTCGCGCTGCGGGTGAAGATCTCGTCGACATTGGGCATGCGCACGGTGCGCGCGACCGAGCCGAACAGGCCGAACCAGGGCGTGACGTTGTAGAGCGCCGCCAGCTTGGGTGAGATGCCGCTGTCCTTGACGCTGTCGGTCAGCACCGTGCCGCCGACCACCGTGGCACCGGGCTGCAAATCGGTCCAGTCAACGCGCACGCCCGGCATGATCGTCAGCTTGTCGGACCAGACGAACTCGAGCTGGCCGTAGAGCCCGTAGCGGGTCATGTCGCCCTCTGGATGGGTACCGGCACCGGGGGTGACGGTGCCGTTGAGCGCGACGCGCGGATTGCGGCGCTTCTGGTCGCTCCACTGCGCGCCCAGGATCACGAACGTCGTCCAGTCGCCGCCCATGACGATCTCGCTTGTGTTCTGGATCTTTGCCTGCCAGCTTTCATAGGAGAACTCGGAATAGGCGAGCGGGCCCAGGAAGGTCGTCTCGGTCTGGCGCACGTGCGACAGCGAGTAGCCGGCCTGAACCTCGACGTTGAAGACCTTGCTTCCGTCGAAATCGTTGACGTAGCCGACGACCGCGGTCTTGTCGTGTACCCGCCGGCGCATCAGCGAGTTGCCGGTCGCGGCCGAGACCTGATCGTAGACTTGCGGCGCATCGCTGATCCAATCTTGGTAGCTTGCCCAGATCGCGTGCTTCTTGTTGCCGCCCAGAGTAACGCGGCCCTTGACCAGCCAGTTGTCGGACAGCGTCGCCGAAGCCGGCACGGTGTCGCCGTTGCCGTCCTTGTAGTCGTCGCTGCGCCGGTAGTTGTAGGTGCCGAGCAGTTCGATCCCGTCCACCGGCTCGACCGCGACGATGCCCGAAATGGTATGCGCCTCGGCATTGGTCTCGGTCGCCGCCTTAAGGCGCACCGCGATCGGGTCGCCGTCGGCGAGGAAGTCGGACGCGTCCTTGGTGGTGAAATTCACGACGCCAGCCAGCGCACCGGCGCCGTAGAGCGTCGAGGAGGCGGGACCACGCAGCACTTCGACGCGCTTGTAAAGTTCTGGCTCGCTGAAGAACGCGCCCATGCGGTACTGCTCATAGAATTTGGTGATGCCGTCAACGGTGATCAGGATGCGATTGTCGCTGTCACCGATCGCAGTGCCCAGACCGCGGATGTTGAAGCCCTGTCCCAGTTGGCCGACGCCGCCCTGCACGTTCACGCCCGGCATGCCTTCGAGCAGATCGCCGATCGTGGTCGCCTGCGTCTGGTCGATGTCCTCCTGATCGAGCGTGCTGACCGCCTGCGGCGTGTCGATCGCGACCTTCTCGGTGCCGGCGGAGACCACCAGCCGATCCAGCGTCATACGCGTGGCGCCGGGTTCATCGACGCTGTCCTGCGCCTGTTTGGTGCTGTCGCCCGGCGCCGCGTCCTGCGCCCAGGCCGGGATCGGTGCCAGCACGAGCGCTGAGCCCAAGAGCAGGTTCAATTTCTTCGTCGTCATTGCGTACCCCCCTGTTTTGATGGTGGACGGCGCCCAGCGCCGACAGGCGACGCCCTCTAGCACCTCAAATCACTATTGCAAGTGACTCGCATTATCGATTATTGCACCGCCACAACCAAGGGGGGCTCCATGATACGAGACGCGATACGATCGGCGGCATTGGTGCTTGGGATCACTGCCACCGGAGCAGCGCAGGCGCATATGCCCTACGTGCTGCCCACCGTGTTCGACGTGGGTAAGGGCGATCACGTCACCGTGCAGTCCTCCTTCGCCGAGGACGCCTTCGTTCCGGAAGTCGCCATGCGGGATGCGCCGTTCCATCTGGTCGGGCCGGACGGCAGCGACCTGCCCACCCACCCCGTGACGCACTTGCGCGACCTCACCTTGTTCGAGGCCGCGCTGCCCGGAGACGGCACGTACCGCGTCACCACCGGGCAGCGGGCCGGGCGCAAGGGCAAGATGTTTCGCAAGGGCGCTGTCTGGACGATGCAGGGCGAAGGCGGCCCTCCGCCAGCCGGCGTGGACCTCGTCGAGGTTCAGAGCATGACCTTGGCCGAGGCTTACGTCACGCGTGGCCAGCCCAGCGACGGCGCGCTGAAGCCCAAGGGCGCCGGCCTCGAGATCCAGGCGCGGACGCATCCGAGCCAGATCGTCGCGGGCAGCACCGCCGACTTCGTCCTGCTGTTCGACGGCAAGCCGCTGACCCAGACCGATGTGACCCTGTTCCGCAGCGCCGGCACGTATGACGGGCACAAGATCGCGGCGCAGATCAAGAGCGGCGCCGATGGCCGCTTCAGCCTTACGCCCGGAGACGCCGGGACTTATCTGATCCTCGTGCGCCACCGCGACGCCGCGCCGGCGGACAGTGAGACGCCCTACCGCAGCTACACCTACACCTTGGCGTTCGACGCCGCTTGAGCGCCCCCACCATCACTGCAGGAGTTCCCATGACGTTTAGACTGTTCCTCGCCGCCTCGATTCCCGCAACCGCGCTGGCGATGACGGTGCCTGCCCACGCCGCGCCGCACGACGGCGCCTCGTTCATCCACGACTACGATGCCGATCACGACGGCAAGGTCACCCGCGCCGAGTTCGACGCCGGCCGCACTGCGCGCTTCCGCGCAACCGACGTCAATGCCGACGGCTGGCTCTCCGAGGTGGAGTATGTCGGCGAGTACCGGGCGAGGCTCGAACAGCAACTCGCCGAGTCCTACCGAGACGAGGAGAAAAAGACAGAGGAACGCCAGCGCCAGCTGCGCCAGGCGCATGTGCGCTTCGGCGTGCTCGACCGCGACAAGGACGGGAAGATGACCTCGGCGGAGTACAACGCCTCGGGCGAGCGGGCCTTCGTGGAGCAAGACGCCGACAAGGACGGCACCATCACTGCAGCTGACGTCGCGGCAACGGAGGCGAAGCGAGCGGCTCATAGAGACAGCACCGCACGCTGATCACTGCACAACGTACGCTCCTGTAGCTCGCCGCTTTCTGACCGGCCATATTGGCGGCTTCCTAGATTGGAAGCCAACCAGCCGGGTGGTTGGGGGCCTTGCTGCAAGATGGCCCGGCAGCCTGAAAACGGCGGATGGCGACAGCAGCTGCCGTTCTCAGCGTCTTGGTCAAGAGACGCATCTCGGTCGAAACCGGACTGGCAACTCCCGCTCGAAAACTTACCTTCCGCTTCCAATGATCCGCGGCTTCGCGATGCGATTTGGGGCAAGCGACCGAGCAGATCTTGTCGAACTCGTTGCGAGCAAGTTGTGGCCGGCTGACAGGCAGGAGATTGTCCACGCAGCCAGCTTGGCGCGCAATCCTGAGATGGGCGAAACATTAGGCGACAAGCCGAAGCCTCGATGCGGACAGAGCCTAGGCTCGCACGCTTCCCAATCGCGCGGTTCGGAAAGGCGAGAAGCTTTCGAGAGGATCGTGGACCTTACGGTTCAATCCGGCAGAGCAGCAGTCGCTGCTCGATGCTCCACGCTTCGCTAAGGATGGGCCGGCGGAACGACCCCTTCCCACCACTTTGCGTCGGAACCGGTTCGGCGGCACCCGCCCAAACCGGTCACTCCCATTTGATCATCCGTGTGGAAATGCCCCAACGGCCTTTCCGTCCGTTCGTTTCCGGGAAGACAGCGTGAGCTACGGCGTGACCGGGCTTTGCTCAATCTGACGCATGACGCGGTGCAGGTCGAACGGCTTGGGAAGGAACGTCGCCTTTTGCGGCAAGGCATCTTGCGGGACCGGGACGTCACCCGACACGACGAACAACAATGTTGGGGGAAAGCGCTTTCGGACGTAGTGCGCGAGCTTCAACCCATCCATGCGCCCGCTGACCATTGCGTCGATGAGCACGACCCGGATGTCGTTGCGCCCGTCAAGTATGTCCATCGCCTGGTCGGCATCTTCGGCCTCGTACACGCGCCATCCACGCTCTTCGAAGAAGGCGATCATGTCAAAGCGTACCAGTGCCTCAGGCTCGACGATGAGGACCGTGTTGCTGCCGATCGGTTTGCTCTGACCCATTCTCTCTACTCGCCCGTCTTCGTGGCATCACTCAATCGCGCCTCCAACTCAAATGACAAACCTTCCGGTTTGTAATGAGTTGCCACCTGCCCCCTGAAATAGGATTTGAGGGAGCGTTCGATCAGGACCGATCCGAAGCCCTCGCGTTGTGGGGGGTAAACCGGCGGACCACCCTGCTCCCGCCAGCAGATCGACAGGGTGGCATCGTCACCCTCCCCAGCCACGTTCCACTCGAACGTCACCGTGCCTCGATCGTTTGACAGCGCACCGTATTTGGCCGCGTTCGTTGCCAGTTCATGCAGCGCCAGCGCAAAGGCGACCGTCACTTCCGCTTTCAGGTTGACCCTCGGTCCGGCGAGCAGGATGCGCTCGCCGATCGTGCCGTGCGGCGCGAGCGCGCGCCTCGCGACTTCACCCAGATCGGCCGAGCGCCAGGAGCTGCCGGTCAGCACATCCGTGGCCGCGCCCAAGGCCGCGAGACGTGCGCCGAGGTCACGACTGGCGGATGTCATGTCCGGAGCGGTTCGCAACGTCTGTTGGGAAATCGACTGGACGACCGCCAGCACGTTCTTGAGGCGGTGGGCCAATTCGCCGTTCAGAAGCTGCATGTCGCTCTCTGCGCGCTTCAGCTCGCGATAGTCGCGCGTCACCGTGCCATAGCCGATCAAGGCACCCGCCGCATCGGTGATCGGGAACACCGAATATAGGACCGGGATCAGCTCGCCGGTCGAAAAATGCCGGAAGCTCAGTTCGCCCGCCCAATGCCCGTCGCGGACGACAGTCGGCAATACGGTCTGCGCGACGGTCTCGACCTCTTCAGGCGGGAAGAAGTCCGAGATGACGAGCTTGGTGATGTCCTCGTCTTCAAGCCCGACGAGCCGGCGCGCAGCGTCGTTGATGTAAAACACACGTCCTTGGGTATCAGCCATGCCGACGAAGTCGGTGCTGTTCTCGGCCAAGCGCACGAAGCGGTCGCGCTCCTCTTCCGCGAGGCGCTGGACGCTCTGGTCGCGCAGCACCTTCACGAAGCCGACTGCCGTTTGCTCCTCGTTGAGCAAAGGCGTCATCTCACCGGCCGCCCAGAAGCGTTCACCGTCCTTGCGGACATGCCAACGTTCGTCATTGCCGCGCCCCTGTTCGAGCGCGTCCTCCATCTCCCTCTCTAATCGCCCAAGTTCCCGATCTTCCGGGGTGAAGATGCGTTCGAGGGGTTCGCCGAGCATCTCCGCTTCGGTCCAGCCAAGGATGCGTCGCGCTCCCTCGTTCCAGGTCGTGACGTGCCCGGTGAGATCGGTTGCAATAATGGCATAGTCGATCGCGCTATCGACGATCTGGCGGTTGCGGACGTTGTTTTCACGAATGGAGCGCGCCGCGATGACTGCCTGGGTCGTCTCGATACAGGGACAGAAAAAGCCCAGCACCTCGCCGTCGTCGTTGCTGATCGGATTGAACGAGAAGCTGAAATGCGTCTCTTCCTCATATCCATAACGATCGGTGAACAACGTGATGTCATCCATATGTGTAACCGTGCCGGCGTAGGCTGCCTCGACGATCGGTCGCATGGTTTCGGCGACGTCGCTCCATACCTTCAGAAAGGGGCGGCCGAAAGCTTCGGGATGCTTGTCGCCGAGGATTGGACGAAGGTGGTCGTTGTAGAGAAGGGTCTGCGCATTTCCCCAAACAATAAACATGGGCTGGTTGGCGGTCAGCATCAGGCTGACTAGTGTGCGCAGTTCAGACGGCCAAAAGTCTTGTGCGCCAAGCGGCGTTGCCGACCATTCGTGACCACGCACGCGATCCGCCTGCTCCCCCTTGTGATCCATAAAACGCATCGTCGACAAACTGCCTCGCCGTGACCCCCCAAAAACGAGGAATATGAAGCACCCATATCAGGCCCCCGTTGATCGTCAGCTATATCGGCTTGTGCAACGCCCGCATATTCTCATTTCACAATCCCAATTGAGACTGCTGACCGTCTCGCTACCATTCCTTCTCCGGGAACGGCAGGAAGCGCCGAATCCACGTCGTTCAGCGTCGTGATGGCGGTGCCAAAAACCCGCCGTTCGTTCATCTCCAATAGCAAACGTCCAAATGACGAGGTGTGGGACTTAGCTGCCAATGCTGGGCTAATCATTGATGGTCGGCTTCGCCAACAACCGCCGTTCTGCAACCGCAAGGCTGCCAGGGATCGTTGCGCTAGTTTCTTTGCAGTCAGACGTCTGAATGGCGATGCCCGGAAGCGCATGCTTGTTCAAGTTTGCCGATTGCAGCGGTTACGAAAAAGCTGCCGATCGGCCGCCGACCACTTGCCCTTGTTTGAACGGCGACTTTGCGTTCCTCGGCACGGCACGTCCGCCCTGCGCTTCGATCGAGCATTAGGCGACCCACAGCCGTCCAATAGCTGTTCCAAGGCCCTTTGACCTGATTTCAATAACTGCATCGCCCGCCGATCCAGTCGGGCGGACAATAGCTAATGCGCGTCCGTGCCAAGTCTTTGCCATGGGTTGCTTCAGGCTTGCCACCCCGCGGGGGTTTGCGTTTCCAAATGCCGAAAGTTCCACTGGCCCGCTGAGGGCGGCCTGAAGCACGCGCACGTCATCGGGCACTACCCGCCGTTGCGCATCTACCACGCTCACCGTTACATAAGCGAGATCGTTTCGGCTGGCACCAATGCGTGGACGGTCGATGTTCAGGAGCAGAGCGGCAGGCGGTCCAGCCGTCTCCAGAGTACGCCGCCCGAGAAGTTTTTTCCCCTGATAGGCCGTCGCGACCAACGTTCCGGGCGTGTATGGGATGCTGAATTGAGCAGCGCTGCCGTTTGCCTCAGGCAGTTGCTGCTCCCCAACAGTTTTCCCGTTCAGTGCCAATGTGACGCGGTCACCGCGGGTAAAAACCCGGATGGTCAGCGGTTTGCCCTCAGCACCATGCCACGTCCAACTTTGCAGCTCGTCGCCCCATCCCCAATCTGAATGGAATGCCTTCTTGCCATCCGGCAGGGGCCGCACCACGCTCATCTCGATCGGGCTTATGCCCCAAACGATATCTCGCAGCAGAGATTGCGGTTTTTGCTGCCCAATAAGATCTATATCGCCGCAGAAAGCATTGACCCACGGATAAGCCGATTGAAATGGGTTCGTTTTCTCAAGCGCCGATAGGCCAATCCCAGATTCACCATAATAATCCATCGCCGTCCAGACGAAGTCCCCTATGACAAAGGGGTTACGATCTACGATGCGCCAGATGGCATCGATGTCCGAGGGGAAGCTTTCCGTGCCCATAAAAACGCGGCTCGGATATCTAACGTGCTCTTTTTCATAAGCGGATGAATTGTAATTGTAGCCGGCTATGTCCAGGAATTGGGTAGCTGCCTGGTCAGGCGTTCCATCGGGCTTGGTCACCGCCGAACCGGCCCAGCCATTTATACCGGCGGTGATGGGCCGCGTTGCATCGAGCAGACGAATTTGCTCGACCATCTGGCGCGCGCTTTCCACACCCAGCGGGCGCTGCTTTTCCGGTATCTCGTTTCCAATGCTCCAAACAATCACGCTTGGGTGGTTCGCATCGCGCTCGATGAGCGAGCCCAGGTCGCGGCGCCAATGTTGCTGGAAATAGAGGTGATAGTCGTCTGGCACCTTAGGCACATTCCAGGTATCAAACGCCTCCTCGATCACGAACATGCCCAGACGGTCGCAGGCGTCGAGAAAGCTTGACGAAGGAGCGTTGTGGGATGTCCTGACCGCGTTGAACCCGCGCGCCTTCAACAGTTCGATCTTGCGTTCTTCCGCGCGATCAATCGCGACCGCACCGATCAATCCATTGTCATGATGGATGCAGCCGCCTCGCAATTTGGTGGGCTTGCCATTCACGAGCAGGCCGCGTTCCGGGTTGATCTCGATCCGGCGGATGCCAAATGTGGCCGTCGTACGATCGATTATGCCGCCGTCGCCCGCCAACGTGCATTCCGCTTCGTAAAGAGCGGGCGAGTCCGGCGACCACAATCTAGGCCTGGGGATCGTAAGCGACAACATGGTTTCTGCTCTTGCCGGACCATCGCCCCGTGCTACCACTTGGCCCTTGGCATTGCGCACGACGGCACGGACGATCAAGCCCGGCTTCAAGTTCTCGAAACGCGAGCGGATTGCAACGACGGCTTTGTCAATACTCACCTGCGGCGTCGTGACGCGTAGCCCCCAACGGCTAAAGCGGGTGGCGTGCGTAACATCAAGGCGAACCGCTCGATAAAGACCCGAACCGGAATACCAGCGACTGTTGTAGCCAAGGTTGGCCACCCGCACAGCGAGCACATTGTCGCCAGCCGCATGCAAGTGGGGCGTCAGGTCTAGGACAATGGGGGAATAGCCGTATACGTTCGAGCCAATATGCTGCCCATTAAGCCAAAAATCAGTGGTGCCATATGCACCGTCGAAGACCAGTTCCACATGCGCATCAGCAGGTAACACCGGCATCATGAAATGCTTCCTGTACCATCCGACACCCCCAACCGTATAGCCGGTGGCCCGTCCCCCGGCACTGCGTGTCGAAGCAATTAATAGCGGAGGAGGCGCGCCTTCGAAGGGGCCTATGAGCTTCGGCGCGTCCCTTACCGGCATCCAGAACGGGGCAGTGTCGGCGTCCCGGATAATAGCGTTGACGGAGGGCTCCTGCGGTTCGATGTCCTCGATGCTCCAGTCGTGCGGGAGATCCAGTTTCCGCCAGACGGAGTCATCGAATGCGGGTGCTGACGCTTTCTCCACATCGCCGCGGAAGAATGACCAATCCGCATCAAAGGGCTGATTTCGTGATCCTGCAGCCAGAATTTCTTGGACCGGCGAAGCGTATCCTACCCGAGATGTAGAAAGTGCCGCCAATGCCACGGTGAGTCGCAATGCTGCGCGGCGCGAGATCCGGGCATGTAAATTGTCTCCCACGATGATGCTCCAGTTCGTGACGGACTTGGTTTCTAACTATTTTGATAAGCAATCCTGCTCATTGCAGCAAGCGGCCGAACTATTACGCCATAGAGGAGCATGCGCAGTGAGGCATTCCAAGGCCGAAAATGATAGACGGCTGAACTGCTGCTAGCGTGGTCTTATAGAAGAGCCGGGAGATTACAGCGTTCGGACAGCTATGCGCGTTTAACCGGCCTTGCCTGTTCTCCCGCCGGTCTAGACACCAGGCTCAAACGTCGGCTTTGCCGCCAAGAACTGACGCTCATTGTTGAGCCGCGAATGGCGAGAGCTGGTCGAGTAGACACCGCTACTGCCCTGTTTAAACGGCAGCTATCGCTACCCGCTGATCAAAAGCAGTCAGGGCAGCTTGCCACCAGGACTCGCCATTGGCCTGCACCAAGAAAGCAAGGCTACCCACCGGAGGAGGGGCGGTGGCTTGACCCTGCCAAGGCGTTTGCTAGTCCACTTCAAGGACGGTGGGCCGAACGCGACCACGTACCCCGCCGTACGACTTCAATCCCATAACTCGATCCCAATGGGAATGCCTCGACCGTCTCCCAGGTTGTCCCTTGCTGGAAAGCCGGAACGGCAGAAAGCGCCCAATCCACGCCGATCCCGCGCTTGATCGTAGTGCCCGAAACCGGCCGTTCGTTCAGCTCCGGCGTCAAACATCCGTCTGGCGAGGACCGATTACTCATCTCTGGTTTGTCGGGAGATCCCAAAGGAACTTGGACTTGCATCACGGCCACCATTCCGGCGACGCATCCTGGCCTCTGTGGGTCGCGCACGATCTTCAGAAAGCAAACGTCTACATGCGCAAAGGCCAGAAGATGCCGACCCTTAGCTAGATTCCTGGTCCGCGTACTCGTGCACCGTTGAGGAACAGATCTACGGCATCACCGGCCCATGTCAGCTGTGCGCGTTTGTCAAAACCCGCTTCGCCCAAGGCCGCTGCGCGTAAAGGAGAGCCGAGCACCAAATCCTGAAGCATCAGCATCGCCTGCCGCGGATTGCGACAGGTAAGCTCACCTGACTTCATCCCGTCCACAATCAACGAGCGCATGAGGTCACGCCCTGGAAAGCTCGCATCGTCGTTGGCTAGCCGGGCAAGTTCAGGAAATCGCTTTGCCTCTCCCATGATGATCGCGCTCATCATCACCATCTTCGGATCAAGCATCGCCTCCAAAGCCTGTACCGCCACCGCAATCAGGCTGTCGCGCAACGATAATCCGGGCGGCGGCGGAGCGGAAAAACGATCGCGCAGCCGCGCGTTGCTGACCGCGATAAACAATCTCTCCTTGCTGCCAAAACGGGCATGGACTGTTTGTTTGCTCGTGCCTGCTGCTACCGCAATCGCGGTGACGCTCGTCCTGCTGAAGCCATGCTTCAGGAACGCTGCCTCGGCGGCGGCCAGGATCGAGGTGGTGAGACGCGCTGCCTCTTCCACTCCGGGACGACCGCCTTTGCGAGGCGCAGCCTTCGCGCGCGAGGGGGTAGCGTAGGATCCAGTCATCTGCGAGCTGCTCATGTCATATACCGGTCGTTGAAGGAAGCGAGGAGCCGCCACACAGGCAGCCGGCCGTGATCATTTACTTGACTATAAGACAAGTTATTATCATACCCCATTCGCAATGGTCGGCCGGATGATGCCGATGCGGCTACGCCCGTGCCCGAGAGGAAAAGAGCGAGAATGGCAAACCCTGTAGACCTCGGCCCTGCTGCATTCGTGCCCCCTGATCCGTGGGAACTTCGCACGCCAAAGCCGGTGCCAGCGCCTGACGCCCCGATTACCGAATGGGGCCTCGCGATTGATCGCCCGCTTCGGCTCGCCGATCCCGACGCGCACGAGTGGCAAGGCGAAGCGGACATGATCGTCGTTGGGCTGGGTGGGGCCGGCGTCGCAGCGGCGCTGGAAGGGCTCGAACAGGGGCTTTCCGTGATCGCGCTCGACCTATACGAAGGCGGTGGCTCCACTGCAGCCAACGGCGGTGTCTATTATGCCGGCGGCGGCACATCCATTCAGCGCGAGGCGGGTGTCGAGGATGATGTGGCGAACATGGAGAATTATCTCCGGTTCGAAGTCGGCAACATCGTTTCACCGGAAACTCTGCGCGATTTCTGCGAAACGAGCGCAGAAACGCTCGAGTGGATGCGCCGGCATGGCGCGCCGTTCAGCGGCACATTGTACTCCAAAAAGACATCGTATCCGCCGCTCGACAAGTATCTATATCATCCCGACAGCAGCCTGGCTGGCCCGTTCCGCGATTTCGCGAAGCCTGCGGCGCGTGGCCACCGGGTGGTTCATAGCAATGGCAAGAATGCGTTCGGCATGGGCGTGGGCATTTACGCTCCACTGAGGAAGGCAGCGATTGCGCTCGGGCTGGATTTCCAGACCCATTCCGACGTGCGCCAGCTTGCGCTGTGCCCGGAGGGCAGAGTCATTGGCGTGCGCGTGGAGCGACTGGCCGATCCCTATGCCCGCGAGCGCCACTCCAAGCTCATCGCAAAGGCAAACCGGTGGCTATCCATGCTCCCGTCTACACTGCCGGGCGCGCAGATCACTGTCTCGATCGGCTACAAACTGCTGCGCAAGGCGGACGCACTTGCGGCTGGCGCACGTAGCAGTGTGTGGCTGCGAGCCCGCAAGGGCGTGGTGCTGAGCGCGGGTGGGTTCATCTGCAACAAAGGAATGGTGCAGCATTTCGCTCCGCACGTCGCCAAGGCGCTGCCCAACGGAACCCTCGGCGACAACGGCAGCGGCATCATGCTGGGCGTCTCGGTCGGTGGAGAGACCGGACTGATGGAGCGTATATCCTCTTGGCGCTTCCTCTCGCCGCCACAGGCGTGGGCGCGGTCGATGGTCGTCAATGGTGAAGGGCGCCGCTATGTAAACGAGACCTGGTACGGCGCACGCATCGGCGATGGAATGGTCGAGCGCAACGACGGTCGCGGCTACATTATCATGGACCGGAAGCTATGGCGGCAGTCGCTCAGGGACGCATTTGGCGAAGGCGTGCTCACGTTCCAGCGGGACATCACTCTCATCAACTGCCTGTTCGGCGCAAAAAAAGGGGCAACGCCAGAGGCGCTGGCCGCCAAAATGGGCTTTTCACCGACCATCTTCGCGGAATCGCTGGCAACGTACAACATGGCTGCCCGGGGCGAGATACCCGACCCGTTTCACAAAACACCCGATGAAATGGCCGAGCTCACGCAGGGTCCTTACTATGCAGTCGATGCCTCAACTGACTCACGGCTGTTTCCACTCTCCTGCATGACAGTTGGCGGGCTGCTGGTAGATGAAGGCAGCGGCGCGGTGAAATCACTGACGGGTGGGATCGTGCCCGGGCTTTACGCCGCCGGGCGAACCGCCGTCGGCCTCTGCTCGAACCTCTATGTCAGCGGTCTGAGCTTTTCCGACTGCATCTATTCCGGCCGCAGGGCGGCGCGCTCGATGGCGAGTGCCGGACAGGACTCAACGAATTGCGCGTAAAAATTCCGAATAGACAATCTAATATTCACCTATCGTCGCCCCTTTAACTAACAGCCAATACTTTGTGGAAGGGGAGGTTTGCTGTTTTCAAACAGATAAGGTGCTGTGGACTACGCAGCAGAAAGGGTTTTATGTTCATTGCCTTAACGAGTAGCCTAGCCGTTTTCCGGCTTTTCTGCCTTGCCAGTGTGTCCGCAGGGACGATCGCCTAAGGCACCGCGTTTGCGCAGTCTTCAATACCTGCGCCGGAGATCGTATCCGCCGGATTCAACGCGGACACGAGTGGCGACGTCATCGTGACCGCTCAGCACCGCGAACAGAATTTGCAGGATATCCTGGTCGCTATCTCTGCGGTGAACCAGCGTTTTCTTAAACAACGTAACATTACCTTGATCGAGCAGCTTGGCTCGATCGCTCCTAACGTAAAAATCGAGCGTGGATCGAGCAACAGTTCGGTCGCCCAGATCAACAATCGCGGTGCGACGACGATCAACCCCGCGCTTACCTGGGAGCCGACACTCGACCTCTATCTGGACGGCGTTTATCTAGGCAAGGCACAAGTGAGCTACGGTAACTACGAATACCGACAGGCACGCGGCACGCTTGATCTGCGAGATTTCGCCGGCTTCAGCGTAATGGCTTGCGTGGACGAGGCACCCTCCTGCCCTACCCTTACCAGCTTACCAAGGGGTGCACTTGATCCACAGAGCGCCTTGAAATCGTAGATGCCTGTTCGTCTGTCCATATGCGCCTACATGACTTTTAATTGTCTCGGGTCATGGATCGCGCGGCGCGGCGGCCGGAGAAGATGCAGTCAGCCACCGACAGGCCGCTGACATAGATGTTGGAACAGATGCCGACGGCCGTTCTGCCGGCGGCGTACAGGCCTGGGATCGCGCTGCCCTGACAATCGAGCACGCTGCTGCTGCCCTCGTCCACCTTGAGTCCGCCCAGCGTCAGGACGGGAAGGAAGCCAAGCTTGGCATCCACCGAAAGGTTGATCGCATGATACGGCGCCCTGCTCACGGGCATGATGTCCTCGCTGGCCTTTCCAAACGGGTCGGGCTCACCGGTTTGGGCAAGCGTGTTGTAGCTTGCCGCCGTCGCCTCCAAACCGTGCGGGTCGATCCCGCATTTGCGCGCCAGCGCCGCAAGCGTAGGGGCCCGCTTCGAGCCTAGCAGCATGGCGGCAAGTGCCGGATAGCGTTGGAAGCCCAGGATACCTTTGTCGCGCGCCTGCCGCTTGGCCCTGCGATACTGTTCATCGTCAAGGATTATCCAGCAGACGCCGTCGCGCTCTTCCATCATCGGCAGGCCGATGGAGGCACCGTAAAGCATCTCATTGACGTATCGCTGTCCCTTGCGGTCGACTACCATGCCCTGCGCCCAGGCGATCGGCGGGTTGATGAAGCGCCACGCGCTGCCATGATGTAGGCGAGACACATCGCCGCCAGCGCTTTGCCCGAGCCGGATGCCGCTCCCGTCATCTCCGGGCGTACCCAGCGGCATTCCCTTCAAGTACTTGGGTGCATGCCGTGCAACCATGGCCCGGTTGAAAATGAAGCCGCCGGACGAGAGGCAGACGCCCCTTTGCGCCCGGATCAGGCATGGCACGCTGATTGCCCGCTCAATGGCTCGCGCCTTCGCGAATAGCCGCTCTGCCATCCGGCCGATGATCTTCGCCCCCGGCATCGCCGGTGGGAGCCTCAGAACCATACCAGTGGCCTTCGCCACAAGCGAGGCGTAACGCTGACCTTCCTTCGTATCAGTCGGGATGCGCGTCGCGCGCACGCCCACCACCCGCCCCGATTCATCCATTACCAGTTGGCGGACCGTGGTGGAGGTCATCGCCTCAACTCCGGCGCGATCGGCAGACATACGAAGTGGATCGTACAGGCCTTTGCCGTAGCCCATCGGTGCGTCGAGTTTGTCCACCAGCGCACGATGGCCCCGCGCGGCAGGACGCGCGACTGCCTTGTATGTGGGCGCCAGGCTATTGTCCGAATGATAGAGCGAGTAGTCCGTATGCGGGTAACTTGTCTTCTTGGGATAGAGCCGTCCCTCAAATCGGACGCCATATGCGGCGAGCCAGCGTGCCGTTTCCGCGCTTTCTTCACAGAAACGGCGCAAAGTGTCATCAGTGACGACGCCCTGCGTTTCCAGGCGAAGGTAGCGGAACATGTCCTCGGCCGTATCCTCGACACCTGCCTCCTGCTGTGCGGGCGTGCCGCCACCACCATAGAAGATACCGCCGTTGATGCGGGTGGCCCCGCCCCCTGCCGCCCGGTCGATGGCAAGGACGGACAACCCCGCCTCGCGAGCTTCAAGAGCGGTTGCCACTCCCGCGCCGCCGTAACCAACGATGACAACATCGGCAGACTTGTCCCAGCGGAACGTGTCGGGATCCTGGATGACCAACGGCGGCTCTACATCGCTGCACCAGTCGGCGCTGCCGGGCTGAGTTCCAGATTTGATCATGCAATTCGTCCTGCTGCCGACAATGACGAAATATACAGCACTGCATATTAAGTTTGGCAAGTGCGTAGCAATCCCTCTATCACCTTTTTGGAGGCAAAATCGCGAGGGTAAGAATATGGCACGCAAGCTGAAACGCGTTCTGGTCACCGGTGCGACCGGCAACATGGGGCGTGCAGTCGTCGAGGAATTGCTCGCGACCTCGGGCCTGCAAACCCGTCTACTGGTTCGGCATGAGGAGGAAAAGCATCCTCTTGTGCGGGCCATGCGCCGCCGATCCGATGTCGAGCTTGCCTGGGGTGACCTGACGGACTCCCGCTCCATCGATGACGCCGTGATCGGGGTGGACGTGGTGCTCCACATGGGCGCGCTCGTTTCTCCGCTAGCTGACACCCTGCCGCCGGAGGTGGTGGAGAAGGTGAACGTCGGTGGCACCCGGAACGTGGTCGACGCGATCAAGCGCCTTCCGAATGCCGATCATGTGCGCCTCGTCTACATCGGGACGATGGCCCAGACTGGCAGCCGGAACCCGCCAGTGCATTGGGGGCGAACCGGAGACCCCATCGCGATAGGCTACAACGGGCATTATGCCGGAACCAAGGCGAAGGGTGAAGCGATCGTCGCGGAGTCGGGGCTGCGGCACTGGGTCTCGATCCGCCAGACCGGTATGGCGCATTACGACATGTGGCGCACCAAGGGGCCGATCATGTTCCACAACCCGCCAAACGGCGTCATGGAGTGGTCCACGGTTGAGGACTCCGCGCGCTTGATGGCGGCCTTGTGCCGGGACGACGTGCCCGATGCTCTCTGGCGTCATTTCTACAACATCGGAGGCGGTGCCTCGTCACGGCTGGTCAACCACGAGCTGATGGCCAAGACCATGGTCGCGATGGGCGCCGGCGATTTTCGCCGCGTACTCGACCCCAAGTGGCTCGCGATCCGCAACTTCCACGGGCAATGGTTCCTCGACTCCGACAAGCTTGAAGATCTCGTGCCCTATCGGCGAACGACGATCGACGACTTCTTCGCACGATTGCCGCATCACATCCCCTGGATCGTTCGGCAGGTCATGCGCTTCTTCCCTGGCCTTGCCCGCAGGCAGATCCAGAAGACCGCTGAAGGTCCGGGCGGCCCGATCTACTGGCTGCGCCATGGGGATACAGAGCATATCGACGCCTATTTCGGGTCGCGCGAGGAGTGGGAGCGTATTCCGGAAAGCTGGGACGATTACGCCCTGGCTCAACCCTCGCGTGAGCCGGCCCCGCTTGAACACGGCTACGACGATACGAAGCCGAAGGCGGCTTGGACGCTAGCGGACATGCAAGCGGCAGCGGCATTTCGCGGCGGCGAATGCCACGCCGATGGCAAAGTTGATCCCTTCCGCCCCGTCGAGTGGGAATGCAGCGTCGGTCACCGCTTTTCGATGTCGCCGAACCTCTACCTGGCGGGAGGGCACTGGTGCCCCACTTGCCAGACCGATCCGGCCTCGTATCCCAACGCAGCAAGAAACAACCCGTTCTTCGCCCAAGTCTGGCCAGGCGCCTCGGCCGAGCCGCGGGCCATCAAGAACGGTGGTGAGAAGGGACTCTAATTATGAAGACATTCGCCATCGTCCTTACCGCTGCTGTAATAACGGCAACACCTGCTCATGCCGCGCAAAGCTCCGACCCTGCGTCGAGGGCGGCTAGATCGACGATGCCCCGCTACACCACGGCTGGGACGCCGATCGGAACCCTTCTGGACGATCCGGCGGCGCGAGCGATCGTGGATCGCCACCTGCCGAACACCTCCACTGACAGGCGGATTGCCTTCGCACGCAGGCTGACGCTCAAGGCCATCAAGCCTATGTCCGGCGGGGCCATAACAGACAGGAAACTGGCTGCGATCGACGCCGATCTCAGGCGACTGAAGCGGTAACGATCGTGTAAAGGCAAGGTGGACGGGATCCCTCCCGTCTTGCAAAGTTCCGGATGGCGCGCCACAGCGACATGATGGAGCCGTCTTCGCGCCCGATCGGCAAGGTCAGCATGCGTCGTGGTCGCCCCAACCGTGATGAAGCGGTGGCAATGGAGCGGGCGATCATCGAGAGTGCGCTCGAACTGTTCAGGACCAAGGGCCTCGACGGGGTGTCGATGGATGGCCTCTCGCGAGCCGTCGGCATCACCCGCACGACGTTGTACAGCCGGTATCCGACCAAAGGTCGGCTGTTCCAAGCCGTGGTCCGCCATAGCATCGCGAATTGGTACGCGCGGCCGGGTGTGACGACCGATCGGGGCACCGCCGAGATCCAGCAGATCTTGCACGGCCATGTGGCCGCGATAGCCTCGCTTCTCATCGATCCCGACTTTGTCACCATTCATCAACTGCTGCTGCACAATCGGAATCGTTTCCCGGAGCTGGCCGTCACCATGCACGAGTTCGGCTTTGTGAACGCCGTCGAACTGCTGGCCGGCGACATCACGTGGACGGCCGAGCGGGATGGCATCCCCGCGAGCAACCCGAAAGCCATCGCAGAGCACATCATCACCTCGATCCATGGGTGGTACCTTCAATACGGCATGGTGCGTGAACTCAGCCGGGACGAGATCGAAGCGCATGGACGCAGTGTCGTGGACCTTCTTGTCGGTATTCGGCCAAACTGGTAAGCCGCAAAGACGCCGGATTGTGAGCCGAAGAGCGCCTTAGAAATTCAACGTGGCGGCCGCACCATCCAGAAACAGGTTCACTGAAATCGTCGCATGACGCTCCTGCTCTGCCCTGGTGCTTGGCGAGGAGCCAAGAAGTAACTCGTTGTGCAAAGGCGCCAGAACCAGCGCGATGAATGCCTGAGTACGTTCAGTTCCTCCCTCGCTCTCCAGTCCGTTCTCCCGCAGCCATATGGCGAGGGGATCGCGCAAGTAGGTCTCCTGGGTCAGACGGGCCGCTTTCATCAGCTCAGGAAAGTTTTGCTGCTCGCGGACAAGCAGCTGTCCCATGCCCGCGTGTTCGGGCTCCGACAGGCAGGTGGCAAGCTCCAGGGCAAAGGTCGTCAGCGCTTCCCGCACACTCGAGCCCGCGCGCTTCGAGGGTGTGGGAAACTGCTGTGCGCCCTGAACCACACACGCGCGGAACAAGGCGGCCTTGTCATCGTGCCACATGTAAAGGGTTCGCTTTGACACGCCGGCAGCTTCGGCGATGTCGCCCATCTTGGTGTCGCGAAAGCCTTTCTGAATGAATTGCTGGCGGGCCACGCGCAACAGATAGGCTTGCTTCTGCCGGCTCTCCGCTGAGCGTCCGTCCCGATCCGAGCGGAGGCACGAAGGCCTGACATTTTCTGGTTCGATCATCTGCCCGACTATCCGTATCGCCAGCGATAAATCAATTCTTGCACGATGAAACCAGCCGGTTTACCTGCTTGACATAGCCCGGGTAGCGGGCAGCGGAGAGTGGGATGTCCGAGGTGACAGCAGCAGTTGGATCGATGCGGCTCGCACGTGTGCATGGTGCGGGTGACATGCGTGTTGACGAAGTGCCGATACCCGAGCTCGGCCCTAAGGATGTCCTGGTCCGCGTCGGCGTCACCGGTGTTTGCGGCAGTGATCTTGGGTACGTCGCGGCCGGGGGTTTGGGGCGGCGAACTTTCCGCGCCATTGCCGATTGGCCATGAATTTGCCGGCATCGTCGAGAAAGTGGGCGACGAAGTTGTAGGCATCGTGCCGGGCCAGCGATGCGCCGTAAACCCGGATCGCGGTATGATCGGCAATGGTGGCCCGACCGGGGCGTTCGCCCCGTTCATCCTCGTCCCAAATGCAGAGTTGCACGGCGACATCTGCCCCATTCCCGACACCTTGTCGCTAGAAGAGGCGGCACTTGCGGAGCCTCTATCCGTGGCTCTTCACGGCATCAACATTGGCAACACGACGCCTGAGAGCAAAGTCGTGGTGCTTGGCGCCGGACCGATCGGCCTTTGCACAGTGGTGTGCCTGCGCCATCTCGGCGTTTCAAAGATCGTCGTCGCCGATTTATCCGATACGCGTCTGGAACGCGCCCGCGCGCTTGGCGCCAGCACGACGATCAATCCCTCACGTGAGTCGCTTGGGGAAGGTATCGCTGTCGCACATGGCCGGGGCGAGCGATTTGGGATGCCCTGTGTCGACACGGATATCTTCATTGATGCCGCCGGATCGCAGAAGGCGTTGGCCGACGTGCTCGACGTGGCCAAGTTCCGGGCACGTATCGTCGTCGTCGCGCTGCATAAGAAGCCGATGCCAATCGATCTGTGGAAGATGATGGCGAACGAGTTCAGCATTTCGGGATCTATCGCCGCGGACCGCGAAGCAGAATTCAATGAATGCCTGCGAATGCTGGCCGAGGGCACCATCGATGTCACGCCGCTGATCAGCCATCGCATCGGTTTTAATCGACTGCGCGAAGCCTTCGATACCGCCGCCGATGTGGACGGCTCGGCCAAGGTGCTGGTGACGTTTCCGCAAGCAGCGTGAACGGCCCAACAAGGCTTCGGCCTTGTGTTTGATATCTGGAGGGATCGTGAGCGATATAAAGACTGCAAATCCCCGCGACATTCACATTGATGACATGGCAAACCCGGTGGTCACGCCGGCCATTGCCGCCGCTCGTCAGGGATCCGAAGACGGCGCGGACGACCTGAGCGTCGACGAAGTCCTGCAGCGGGCAATCGCTTCCACGGGCGGGCTAATCGACTTTGGCGAGGACCAGAGTTTCCGTGAGCGCATGGATGTCATCCTCCAGGCCTGGCGCGAGGACGAAGGCCTCACGCGCGGAGGCCGGATCGGGCTTATCGATCACATGGTGCGGGTCATGGCCAACCGCCTCCGGATCGAGGACATCGTGAAGCGCCATCCCGAGATCCTGGACATCAAGATCGATCGGCCACTGTTCATCGCCGGATTGCCCCGGTCCGGAACGACCCATCTGGTGAACTGGCTCGCCCGTGACGAGCGTCTTCGTTCGCTTACCTTGTGGGAATCCGAGGAGCCCGTCGCAGTATCCGGGATCGGCCCCGGCGAAGTCGATCCGCGGCAGGAGCGCAGCGCAGAATTGTGGGGCGCTTTCGAGGCGATGCTGCCGCACATGGCAGCGATGCACGGCATGGATGCCGCCTCCATCCATGAGGACAACGAGCTCCTCTACATGGACCTCAACTGCTACAGCTGGGAATTCCAATCGCGCATTCCGCGCTGGATCGATCACTACTTCGCGCACGATCGCACCTCTAGCTATGCTTACGAGAAAAAGGTTCTCCAGGTCCTCACCTGGCATCGCGGCCCAAACCGCTGGCTGCTCAAGTCCCCCCAGCACATGGAAAATCTGGCGGCGATCAAGGCCGTGTTCCCTGATGCGGTCATGGTCATCACCCATCGTGATCCCGTGGCGGTTCTGCGCTCGCTGACAACCATGTTGGGCTATTGCGACCGTATCCGGCGCGACCCGGTAGATCCACCAGCGCTGGGCAGGCTGTGGCTCGACAGGATCGAACGGCTACTTCGCGCATGCGTCGACCAGCGCGATGCCTGGGGTCCCGATCAGTCCGCCGACATCCTGTTCCATGAGTACATGGCGGACCAGGAAACCGTCATGCGTCAAGTCTACGCGCTTGCGGACCTCGACCTGACGCCGGAAGTGGAGCAGCAGCTGCTCGGCTATCTCGATGAGAACCCGCGCAACAAGCACGGCAAGGTCATCTATGATCTCGAAGGGACCTTCGGCATCGATGAGGCGGCCGCGCGAGAGCGCTTTTCGTTCTACTACGATCGCTACCCCGTAAAGCAGGAAGACTGATCGTGGGGCCTGCGGGCGGCGCGGCAACGTTGGGCCGGGGCGATCTGGTCGCCTGCGGACCTGCGCTGTCCCATATCGCGCCGCTCGACCGGCTTGCGCCTGCGCGCTCAGCTGGGTTCGCGGGCGTGTCGTTGTCGTATGGCGATCTTGCTCAGCTTGAAAAGGACGGGATCTCCGCTCGGGAGTATGGTGATCGCATCCGCGACGCGGGATTGCTCCCTGCAGAAATGGACTGCATCATCGGCTGGTTGCCCGGGCATGCCTGCGTGGACCGCGCCGGAGCATTTGCCAGCCTGCTGGATGTCTTGACAGCCGAGCACGTCGTGGCGGCGGCAACAGCAGCCGGATGCCGGTCCGTCTCCGTGGCAGATATCTGCGGTCTGGTGCCTTCGATCGACGAAGCCGCGGCTTCCTTCGCCAC
>JAAIGE0100411878.1_pt1 | contig 32254 bp, 45 predicted proteins | sample 6487951 | NCBI WGS metagenome assembly JAAIGE01 (sample SAMN13974128, study PRJNA590717) | phyllosphere metagenome | biome: tomato field; feature: multiple bacterial spot infested tomato fields; material: tomato leaves; isolation source: leaves from tomato fields | host: Solanum lycopersicum ...
AGCTTGTGGGCGAAATTTTTCCCGTTCAGCAAAGCAATATAAAATCCTGCTTGCTTTGCCACCTTTGTCATCATATGCGTGGTGACGTTCAAGCTCCTAGCCTTCTCAGGGACCCAAAAGTATTTCAGATCTCGTATCTGAAATTTCAAATTTTCCATCACCTCAGCTTTTTGTTGCATCTCCGGCTCCTCGGTTACGGGGTAACGGCGACAGTGGCCAAAGTCATTTTTGACCACTGTGCGTTCTTCACAACAACCACCTCTCTTCTCACCAGCTGTGGCTTTTAGCTCACTTCAACTGTTATCTGTTACCTTTTTCTTGATTCTTATAAAAAAATAAGAGAATAAGACAATAGAATCAACGACTTAAAATTTCGGATGGAAGTTACAGTCAAAATTTTAGTGTACCCTTCGCTGTAACCCCATTCCTTATAAATCAATGACTTAGCGGGTTATGGTCCCCTCTAGTAGCCGGCGAATGGCCTCTGCATCGCCCCTGTACTTCGATTTTGACCACACTCGGTGGGCCATTCCGTCCCATTTCAAAATTTTGGGAAATTTTTCGTAGCCCATTCGTACTAACACATGGTGCAACGAGTGGCCGCGAGGAATCTCAAGATTTTCAAAATTCATCCTCAGGTAGCCGGTAAGCCGGTTGGACGAGAATGCTTCGACGCAAAAACCACGTCCACCCGTCTCCAAAATTTGCTCGATGATGTCTTCCAACTCATCCTTGGACGTTGAAATCATCCGGCCCTTGTCGTCAGTCCACGGTGCCCGACCGTCAGCGTCAAAATTTGACAGGTCAATCGACATCAACCATGCATGAAATTCCCCCGGCAGTTCCCTGCAAGCTGAGCCAATCTTTTTGAAGTACGCAACAAGTTCCGAAGGATCGTTCAAGCCCTTGGCCTGTACAGCCTCAGAAATATCGCTGTAGGGACTGATAATGACCATCCATCGACGATCAGACGCATCAATAGGCAACCCGTCGTTGTAGTTGGTGTTGGCGACGTGGTTTGTCACGTTGGGCACACTGAAGGTTTTGTCCCCCTTTGGGTTGATGTTGATCACCGCAAGGTCGATGAAATTTTTCATGGCTTCGAACAGGTCGTATCGTGATTGCCCGGTCAGGCGCATCTCTTCGATGAAATTGACTGCCTTGCCCAGCGCCCAATCCGTGAAGCCACCGCTGTTCTTCAGCGTGTTGGTGCCCGTGACATCGACGTTGCGATCACCCAACGCTGCACGCATCACATCGCCGATGATCGACTTACCATCACCCGGCACCCCCTTGATGATCGGCGACCAACGAATTTTCTTGCCTGGGAACTGCACGTTGTGGGCCATCCAGTTCAACAGATGCATGTAGACATCTGCGCGCCCATCGCAAATTTGAAGCATGTGCGACTGGAACATGCCGATAGCTTCCACACCACGCTCAGTGTATGGCGTCGGTGCGGGAATGCTCGATGGGGTGAACTTGTTGACGTAGGTGCGACCAGCCCAATCGAAATAGGGTGTGCGCTGCGGATGGTACATGTAGTTGTCCACCGTGAGCGTACCCCACTTTTCGAATGCCCATTCAATCGGGTCTTCGCGCTTGCCGTTGGGCTTGAATGGCATCTGCAACGCATGCTTGGCATAGAACGAAAATTTGTCGTACTCACCACCGGTTTCGATGTTGTAGAACTTTCCGGCTGCTGCGACGAAGCAATAGCTCTGCACCCACAGTGGCGGCTCTTCTTCAGCGCTCATCACATTCTTGGGTATAAGGAGCGACCTGATGGTAGGAATGCGCGTCTTGGCACCGAGCAATTCCAACTTCTTGGCAATGTCGCTGACCAGCTGTTCCTTGTAGATGCCAAGGTCATTTACCTGAAGCGTCGGGATGATGACTTGAAACATCTCATCGACCGTGCCACACGCAGCGACCATGCCCAGGAAATCCTTACCCTTGTTGCTATCGGGAATCTTCTGTGCCACGGCAAACGTGGTGGACACCAGCGGCTCATGTTTGCCGGACTCAATGCCGCCTGTGATGGTACGGATGCACTTGGGAATGTCATCCCAATTGGCAGCAACCACCGCATTGACGAGTGCATCGTGCACTTCCTCTTCTTCCAGTCGTCCAGCGCCAACGTAGCCGCCCAACAAGAATGCCGAGCCATTCAACACCGCGTTGCGCTCACCGGCTTTCGCTGCGGCGATCTTGTCCACCTCACGATTCAACGCAAACCGTGCATGTAGATCGCCACCTGGAGCCATGACCGCAGCAGTGCGTGCACCCTTGGCGAAATGTGCAGCGATGAAACTTTTCAGCACTGCGGTGCAATCGACATCGGCACTGCCCGTTGCCAAGCCACTCAAACCAAACGCAATGCCGCGCCCTTCTGTGTACAACTCCCACTTGCCCGAGTCGCATTCGTGATCGGGCAACGTCCCATCGTGCCGTGCGATCACGTGCGCGCCATGCGTGCTGCTACTCCATTCGATCAGCGCACCTTGGAAGAGACCCATCGCGTCCAGATCCTTCTGCGAAGGACCGTAGGGAGTTTCGAAACCATCAAGATCGAACAGGAACACGTTCAACTCTTTGGAAATCCACAAGCCGAGTGTCCATTCGATACCCGGCGTCGGCGCGCCACGACGCACACTCAGGGCAGTCATTGCAGCATCGTAAGTCAGCCAGTTCTCCGGCTTGTTGTGCGCAATGCGGTGATTGCGAAACGGGTGATAGGGTTCCTTCCCAACGAACTTGCGGCGTTCTGCATTCCAATCGCTCAGCCGGTACAAGAAAAATTGTCCGCAGTTACGCAGACTGCCCAAAGCCGTTTCAAGGCTCATATCAACACCACCTCAATTCCTAATGCGTCACACACCATGCGGCAGTCGTTGCAAACATGCGTATGCGCAACGAACATCACCGCTCCCAAAACATTTTCAATTCCAGCACGACCAATCGCATCCAACTCAGCGTGTGCAGGCTGACCGCAAACGCTACGACACTTCAAATAGCCTTCGCCATCAACACGCGGGCAGACTACTTGCGGCACTGTACACACGTTCTCTCCAACGAAAATGCAGCCATCCGCTAACACCAATATCGCTCGCACAACCGCTTTAGCACACGTCATTCCCAACTCCCGCGCCATGCCAACATGCTGCCCACAACCTGGGCACCTTCAAATTCCCACACGATCCCATTCCATCGCAATCGCACAACCGCTGGCTCAATCTCGCGATAGCGGCACTCATAGAGTCCTCTTACAGCAGGGTGGTACTTGGCATCGTACCAAGGCGACAGCCGGACACCCACATCAACGGGCAGCATCAGTGGGCTGATGCGGGTCGCCTGACCCTGCTTGACGTGGTAGGTGGTGCCACACCATGTGCAACGGTCGCCAGTGTCCATATCCCATCGCGACACCACATATGCATTTAGCGAGACATGTTCTCCACATGCCTCGCATTCGTATTTTCCTCTTCGCATCTTGAATTTACCTTGGGGTAACGATCAGCTTGCCATCTTTGATGGTCGCTTCAAACTTGCTTAGATCGAACGTGTAGGTCAGGGGCTTGAACGCATCTTTCGGAATTGTGTATTCCACGGCCCCAGGAATACGATAAGCCATTCTTTTTGCGTTGGGGTACGTGGTACGGATCAAGTCGTCAGTCCAGAAGCAACGGCGCATTTGTCGCATGCTGAAGATTTGATCGCCATGTCCAAGCAAATCGATTTCTGCATCATCCGGCAACATCAAATCAATGCCAGTTTGGCCGTTGGCGTGCAGCTTGCCATTGGGATAATAGACGTATGTTGCGTCATCAACTTTGGCATTGAAAAGTTTTGCACTGCTATGAATCTCAGTCACCTCATACTGGCGACCATCGCGCGTCAGCCCCTTGTCTCCGATTTGAAAAAGGCTCATTTCAGTTCCTTGATATCGATGCTGCCAGTAAAAGTAATCTCGGTATTGCCGATCTTGATATGACCAACGTGACCATCAGCAACCACAACATTCCAACCCTTGTGCTGCACGACGGGCAATACACGCTTGGCGTTCGGATACGCGGCACGTATAAAGTCGTCAGTGCAGTTATATTCGCGTAACTTCAGCATCGAGTGAATTTGACTTCCATCCCCATGCAAATCAATCAGGGTATCATCCGGCAACATCAAATCAATGCCAGTTTCGCTATTGGCGTGTCCGAACAGCTTGCCGTTGGGATAATAGATGTATGTGTTGTTATCAACTTTGACATTGAAAAGTTTTGCGCCGCTATGAATCTTGGTCACTTCATACTGGCGACCGTCCCGCGTAAAACCTTTGTCACCCACATGAAATTCCATAGTGTTCTCCTGTTGTGTTGATCGCATCGTAGCGCAGCTAATTCAAGGTGTCAACAGGTGATCCCAAATTGGCGTAAGGAACCCACTTTTCTTGGCCGGCGTACTTGATTTCCCAGCCCAATGGACCCATGCGCGCCTGATAGCGCGAAAGCTTCCACTTGCGTCCGTAGTACATGAGGTAGTGCCATGTCAACCGCGACAACTTGCACTGCCTCACTCGATACTTGATGGTCGCGATGGGCACCTTGCAACGTTGCGCTGCCACGCTGATATGTACCCGTTGATCTTCGACATCAATAAAATTTTTCATGGCAGCATCATCACACTCGGTGGAAGTCCCAGGGTCTGCACGACAGCAATGCATGTTGTTCGTGCCACATCGTTGCTGCGCGTTTCGATACGCTCAATGGTGTTCATACCACACCCTACCATATCGGCCACTTGCTGCCGGCTCATGTGCTTGGCCTTGCGCGCCGCGTAGACAGCATCGGCAAACGTGCGGGCCTTGCGGTAACGATTCGGTGTCGTGACGCCCTTGCGCTTCAGCCGTTGCAGCAATCGTTGCTTCTCTGCGTTCTCCGCATACCACTTGTTCTTGCATTCTTTGCACCACGTCAACCGTCCATCCTTGGACCGATTGGAACGCGCAAACGCATCGAGCTCTTTTTCACACTTGCAACGTGTGCAGGTTTTCATTGCCTGAAGAATCCATCCGGTTCCGGCAAAATGACGTAGGCAAGGATCGCGGAAGCCTGCTGGTCGGAAATTGCCAGCCCATCGCACTCGCCCTCAATCGCAGCGCGCAACCGCTCAACTGCATCAGGGTGATTCTGAAAGGCGCGTACGCCATTCATGGCGGCCTGCGCGGCATCCCATTCCTCTTGTCCGCAGGCGGCAACCAGAGACCCAAGCCACTCGGCCAAATGGTCGGCATCACGGAACTGATCAACCGGCACAGCAGCACGTGCGGGCGGGGCGGTGTAGAGCGGCGTTCCGATGGGCAGAGCCGGCTTGATGATGTCGCTGGTTCCGTTGTCGTTGTAGGTCTCTTGCGAGACCACGGCCACCGGCTCCCTCATCGGCTGGCGGGCGGCGAGGGCGGCTTCCAGCTGATCGGCATGCTGACTGAGCATCTTCATGCGGAGATCGTGGGTAAGGGTTGCCTGCGCAATTCCGATTGAGTCGGCCTCCCGTGCACGCAGTTCGTTCTCATCTGCGTCAGCGCGCCATTGGCTCACCAACGACAGCAACGCATCCCCACCGTTTTCTTGATCAAATGAGTTTTTCATTTTTGGCACGCTCCAAGAGAATGTCCATGCAGATCGTCGCCACTGCTTCCGGCTGCATGCGACGAGTCAACTCAATGTCCATGCATACCGCATGGTGCGAAGAGAAACGACGATAGATGACCCTGCCGGCAAACCACTTGCGCATGCCATAGGTTTCAGTGTGGATCTTCTGCGCCAGCGCATGGGTGACAAGTGTTCGCCCCTTGTCATCGGCATGGTCAGCCACGATGCGCAGCGCCTTGTCGCACACACGTGCCTTGCGCAGCATCTCTTCGGTGACGTAGTAAAGTCCATCAGCAGCGTGATTCATTGTTTGAACTCCAAGTAGAAAATATCCGCGATGTGCTTTAGTCCCGCTTTCCAATGTTCCGGCTCGTTTGTGTCATGAAGTAACTGTAGACGGTTCAATAAATATCCGGTGGCCTCGGTCAATTCTAAGCCGCTAAGTTCTAAAGCATTAATAACAATCTTCACCTGGACAGAATTCCCTTCTAGTATTTCTGAATAGAACTCGTCCCTAATAAGCGCGCCCACTGCGCACATGCAGCCGTCTTCGCCACGATAAGCGCAGCCTTTTGTACCCATCGATTTTTTGTTCTGCGTCAGCAAATGCTTGCTAACAGTATCGAAAATTTCTTGGTTGTTCATTGTGGCATCCTGGGTTTGGGTAGCGGCAACACCGGCTTGGGCAGCGGTAACTTGCGGATCGGTCCACCTCGCAGGATGTCACCAACCTGCTTGAGAAGTTGGTTGCTCACAGTACCGCCGCAACCGCCATATTTGATGGTGCAAATGATGTCGTGTGCTTTTCTTTCGTGTTCGTCGGCGAATGCCATAGTGTTGTAGACCTCGAATAATGTTCGGGTTGGATTGCGCTGGCATGGATACGCAATGATGCCAGGGTACTTGATATGAAAACCGGTGCCGGCTGCAAGGGCATGTTCGTCAGTCAGATACTTGTGCCGATGATCCACATGAGGCCACTCTTCAAGCAAGCTACGGCACAGCGCATCGTATGTCGCATCGCTGATCAACGCATGATCCATCTCGTAATATCGGTAGCTATGTTCGAGATACAGCACGAAAGCGATGTTTGCATGGTTCATATCTTTGCGATGATCGATTTCAAATGATCCATGTCACACTGGATATCGACGCGCACAAATCGGCTCTCGTTACCGTCAACGCTATCTTCGGTAACCTTCATGGCTTCTTCCAACTCCTGCATATCGAAAACCAGACCTTCGATACGCACACGCAACTCTGTCAGATAGGCGAGCTTGTCGGCAGCCTCTTCGATTGCGTGGTCCACCAGTTCCGTCAGTGTCAGTTGGGCATCTTCAAGCCCCACCGGGTACTTGGTGATGCCTTTTTGGCGCTGCTTGATGAGCGCGGCAAGGCAACGCTCCGTGACTGGATCATGCATCAGACTTCTCCTTGGTTGGTGGCAAGCCGCAAACGAGCAAAATTAATCAGCATTGCATATTCGCGGCCAATTTTAGATTGCATACCGTGAGTTTTTTCAACAGCATGCAAGAATTCAGAGTCGCTACCACTAAAACACCCGCGGCAAACGGAAAGCTCTTCGCCGGCTGTGCGTGTAACTGTCAGCGTACCGTACTCCGAGCCGACGCTAGACACCCAAAAAATCGAATTTGCACCCGAGACCTGCGCATTGTCCGAGACACGCGCATCGCCCCAGACCCACGCATCGCCCGAGACCTGCGCATTGCCCCAGACACGCGCATTGCCCGAGACCTGCGCATCGCCCCAGACACGCGCATTGCCCCAGACACGCGCATTGTCCGAGACCTGCGCATTGTCCGAGACCCACGCATTGCCCGAGACACGCGCATCGCCCGAGACCCACGCATTGCCCGAGACCCACGCATTGCCCGGGACCTGCGCATTGCCCCAGACACGCGCATTGCCCGAGACCCACGCATTGCCCGAGACCTGCGCATCGCCCGAGACCTGCGCATTGTCCGAGACCCACGCATTGCCCCAGACACGCGCATTGCCCCAGACACGCGCATTGCCCGAGACCTGCGCATCGCCCGAGACACGCGCATCGCCCGAGACACGCGCATCGCCCGAGACCCACGCATCGCCCGAGACCCACGCATCGCCCGAATCTTGGGAAAGGTTGCTTTCTTTCTCGATGTATCCGCCCAAATCCCCAACATCTACAAAATAGGCAACAGCAACAAGTGCACGGATACGATAGAGCTTGACGCCACCAAACATTTTGGTGTCATTTTGCAAAAGTTCGTATTTCACCAGACTTCTCCTTGGTTAGTGGGTACACCTTACAACGACAAATTCAAGGTGTCAACAACTTTTGCAAAAGAAACCCCACTTGCTAGGTGGGGTTGTATCTTAGGGCTTGATTGCCGGCCTGCCCGCGCCTCTTCGCGCTCCGCCGTAGCCCTTTGCCTTGCGCAGCTTCGCGCCCAGCTGTGCCTCTGCGTCCTTGTCCGGTAGTACCAGACCAAGCTTGCGCGCGTGCTTCTTGAGGCTTGCACGCATGTCCTTCAGGTTGCCAAGGTAGACGCTGACCAAACCTTCGCTGCATTCGGCCTTCTCCGCAATGTGGCGGCGGGTCACATTGCTCAGACCGTGCTTGACTGCCAACCTTGCGCCGACTTCCAACAGCTGGGCACTTCGTTTCTCTTGCTGCATAACAATTTCCTACTTGAATGATCCGGGGCCAGTGCAGAATGCGGCATCTGCGCCATAACTCAGCAGCGTTGTGATACATGCCAGCTGTGCAGTTTCGTGTTCGTCACCTGTGAATTTCCAGCCTTCTTCTTTCATTTCACGCGCGACGAATTGGCCGATGACACTTCCTACGTCGGCTGCAACTATAGTGCGACGCCTGACGCCGATCAAGTCGGACGATTTGAACTTCAAATTCTGCCCCGGCGATTCGTTCCACAATCCGTAGCGCACCGGCACCCCACGTTTGTCCATCAGTGCGCCCACGTTGTTGCGCGTCAGCAAGATGTCGCCACGTCGCGCGGCTTCGAGTCTGACCAGCGATTGTTGCTTTGCCTCACTTGCACCAGCCGGCACCGTAATATCAGGCGCGTGATCGCTCGCAGTACCCATTGCAATTTGCAACTCAAGCACCGCTTGTGCCGGCAGTACCGTGCGCCACTTGTTGAGCCAATCGTAGAGCGTGTTCATTCCAAAACCTCACCTTTTCGATTGCGCCATTCGTCGCACAGATGGTGCTTTCGCACTTCAAAATTACCAAACGAACAACGTTCAACCATCGGATTATTGATTGGGTGTCTGCGCACAGGAACACGAATTGTCTTTTTGCCCTTGGTCACTTCTCGAAACAACGTGTGCGGTTCATGCCTGTAGAACACACATGTTGCGCAACGCGGTGGATCATTGTCATGCCCCTGCGATTTCTTAGCGTCCATCAAACACCACCTTTTCTATTTGTGATGGAGACAAATACCCACTGTGTTTTGAAATGCAAACGCCGTCTGAGAAATACCAGAGGGAAGGCGTCTGTCTCAACCCCAAACGCTTAAAATATTCTTCACCAACGGCCTCCAATCTAACCTTAACTATCTTTATGTCTGGATGTGATTCGGTAAACTTTTCCAAGGAAGCAGAAAGCATTTGACAAGGCTGACAATTGCCTTTGGTGAAATTTACAAGTACGTTGCCAAACATAGTTGACTCTGTAATGTTCATTGGATCACCCGAGCAATGTGCATACGCTTAGGTCTGCCACAACATTCGCACGTACGAAAAAATACACTCACATCGTGGTAGTTTTCCATAGCGTTGTGGTTGAAGACCCATTTTGACCATTTGTGCCATCCGATTTTGCAAAGGAATCTTTTCATCACTTCAATTCCATTGTAATAACGGTGAAGGTGCTATCGTATTTTTCCCGCTCCTTTGCGCAAAACAGTTCTGCGTCAGTCGGACTAGAAAAAATTGCAGGGTCGTTCTTGTCTTTCCAGCAAACCAATTCCTTGTCTTCCAGCACCACATACACCGTGCGTGCCATGCGTAATTGTTCGCGTAGATTTTCAACCGTTTTTCTTAATTCGGCGCTCATGTTTTCAAAAACTCCCAATAGTAAAGTTTATTTCAAAAGGAACGGCTTGCTCCAAACAAGCACTAGCCATGTCAGAAGGGTTGTGCCGCGAATGGATTTTGATCGTAATAACCGATTCTAAATGCGATTTGGATTTAGGTACAGGAAACCCATCTTTGTCTATTTTAGTGTATAAAAAATCAGCAACCCTTTCGACATCAAAATTAAACTTGAAGTCAAGCGGTATGTCATCGGGTAACAGCTGCAACAAAGCGATCAACTTAGCTTTGTCCATCTTCGATATCCTCAACTCGAATTTCGTAGGAGCCACGACCCTTACGGTCATGCGCTTTGACGCGGAAGTGCGTCGGGTTCTTCTGCTGATCGAACTTCGTGGGCCACAACACGCGGTGCTGCCGGCCATCCTTGGTCCTTACCAACTTATCCTGATACTTGGTCATTTCTTCACCATTGGCTTCGGCAACTGTGCTAGCGAAATTCGCTGCTGTGCTATTTCAAAATATTTAACGTCCATCTCCATGCCAATGAACTTGCGACCAGTGTTAACGCAAGCAACACCGGTCGTACCGCTACCCATACAATTGTCAAGAACTGTGTCACCGGGGTTCGTGTATGTGCGGATCAAGTATTCCATCAGAGCCACAGGTTTTGCAGTCGGATGAAGCCCGGTCATGTCTGTGCTAAATCTAAGTACAGAGTGAGGATACCCGGTTGCGCTTTGCACGTAGTCGCCATGGCTATCTCGCGGTGAAAAGAAAGTATCAACAGGGTTCTTTCGCTTTGCCGCTTTCACCCGCTTGCCTAGACTGGTTAGTCCTTGCGGATTGTATGTCATACGATTTGCGGACTGAGTTTCGTGTACGGTAGTGCCCGGCGAAAAGACGCATACGTCTTCGTGTTTCTTCATTGGCTTGTTTTTCGCATGCGCGAAGTTAGTTGGCCGGTTCTTTTCCCAGACCCAACAGTATTTAAACCAGTTGTAGTTGCTAGCAATCAGCGCAGTAGTAAACGGCTGTGAAGCCGTGAGGACAATAGCGCCTTTCGGTTTAATGACACGACGATATTGCGTCCACAGCGCTTCAAACGGTATTACCGAGTCCCAAGTACAGGCAGTAGTACCATATGGAAGATCGCAAAGAATTAAATCGACGCTAGAGTCAGGAAGGTCACGCATCAACTCTAGACAATCGCCATTTAAAAGTTTCATCTAGCGCACTCCTAGCGTGCACGGGTTGTTGTGGTCGATGTGAACTTTGAGGCCATCAAATCTCTGCTCGGCACTTATGCATTGCACAGTCATCGAAGGCGCTATTTCGCGCTTCACTTGATTCCAAAGTACAACACCAATGTGCAGCTCGGTTGGATTGACCCAATTGTTCACCGACGAATGCAATTTCATGAGTTTGATTGTGTCTGCAAGGGTTGTCATTTCACTATGCTCTCAAGAATTCGTTCGCGAAGTTCGTCTGCGTCTTTTGATCCTAGCAAACGTGCATTCAAGGTGTCAACTCCGAATTTGAGGAAGAATCGCTTGTCATTGACACGTTGATCGATGCTTGGTGGCATGAGCAGGCTCATCGCCATGCGCAATTTTTGTTGTGATGTGATCTTCTCGTTGAACTCGCGCTGCCTGCGTGCAGCAATCATTCCATTGTCGCCAGATGGGGCACCACCCGGTTGCCACGTGGACATGTCGGCCTTCTGCTGTGCCTCTTCAAGCGTGCGACATCCGAACAACTCCATCAGCATCTCTGACGTATAGAGCGGCAAGTCGCCGTCCACATGTTCCGGCCTACTGCGCTGTGCCGGTTCTGGTGCTGGTGTTCCGCAGTACGGGCAAACAATCTCGCTACGTTCGTAGGGTTGTTGGCAGCCGTTGACACAGATGCGCAAGGGGATCGCGTCCGTGTTGCGTGTAGAGCGCTTCGTGCGACGATCAAGTGACCACTTACGCGGACGATCAGGCGGACCACCAAACGTCAACAGGTTGCCCACGTGGTCATGGATGAAAGCGAATGGCTTTTCGCTACGCGCGATCATGTCTAGTCGCGTGGAAGCGGTGTAACTATCCCAAGATTCCTGCAACAACTTGCTGATCATCAACCTCAAGGCGCGTCCCCATTGCTGTGCAAACAACGAATAGCTCATGGTGGGCCGAGCAAAAATCACAACCTCAATGGCCGGCAAGTCGTAGCCTTCGCCGAACAGATCGACATTGACCAACACCTTTATCTCACGCGCCTTGAACTTGCGCATGACGGGCCGACGTTCTTCCTCACTCATATCGCCGCTGACAAGTGCAGCAGTAACACCACGTTCGTTGAACGCATTGGCGATTGTTTGTGCATGCTCGATGTCGGCAGCAAACACGATGGCAAGCTTGCCCGGAGTGTACTGGCAGTAGGTATCAACGATGTCGCCGACGATCTTGTTTGAGCGCTTCACCGAACGTGCAGCGTCCTTGGCGTTGTAGTCACCGTCAGCACTGATGCCAACGTCAGACAAGTCCAAGTCGCTTGGGATCACGCCGCGATACTTGTAGTCGGTCAGATATCCGTTGTCGATCAGCCACCGCATCGGTGGGCCTTCCACCATCGCATCGACCACGCCATCAGCGTGGATACCCAAGCCCTTTCCGTCTGCACGCTCGGGTGTTGCAGTGGGCAGCATCCACTTAGCATTCGGGAACATGTTCCATGCCCGCCCCCACTTGTTCTCCATCAAAAAATGATGGCCTTCATCGCCGGCTGCAAAACCAACGGTCTTCATCCAATCGTAAAGGTCGGTGCGGTTCTTCAGCGTGTCCACCGAGGCCACACGGCAACGCGCAGATGGGTTGTACCAACTGCGTCCCATGTCTTCGAGATGACTTTGCACAATCGTGCGGGTGACAGCCTTGCTGCCGATGATGTCGTGTGGAATCTCTTCGCGCGCCAACGCCAAACTGATCTGTCCCACAAGTACACCGCGATGCGCCATAGCCACGCTAGGGCCAGTGTAGTTGCGGAACACTTCTGCCATCATGACGGTGTTGTGCGTAACGGTGAAATCGCCCAGAAGAAACAGCCGGTCGCCATCGATTTCAAAACCGTAGTAGTCACCCACACCGATAGGCTCGACCGCGATTGCAGTACGCAACACATCCTTCTTTTGCTTGCGTGGCTGTGGCTTTTGGCGTTCAACTTGACACGGAATGTCAGACAGTTCACCGCTGATCGAAAGTCGCCAATAGGTGCCTGAATGCCCTTGACCTGCACTTTTTTGACATTCCTTGACGTAAGCGGCAAGTCCTAGCGAGCGAGCCAAGAACGCAATCTGCTCGGCAAGATGTTTCCATTTTGAAATCAGATCGTAGTACCCATTTGTGTAATGCCCATCCGAATCGAGCAAGCCGGCAAGTAGCCAAAGGCGCTGATCGCGGTCTCCGCACAGGTAGTCGTGCGGGATGTGCTTGTTGTTCAACAGGTCGTAATGTCGCAACGCATCACGCAAAGGATTGCAGCCACCCCTTTTCCTACAAGTGATGTGGTAAGTACGTGCCTTGTAGCCACCGCACTTTTGATCACTCACGCTCATCCCAAGCGCCGCCGCATAGACGTGGATGTGGGTGACAATTTCATGATCCATCGTAGTGATTGCAGTCGTGGCTGATGAGCCGTCACCCAACCAAAGCCCCAGCATGTAGGGGGTCAAAGCCAAGTGTTGCTGTTTGCGGGAAAAATCTACCCCTACCCGCCAACCTTTGTGGAGATGCTTGAAATTTTTATTGGTAGCAAGGTAGTCACGCACATCGATGTTGCGTACATCGCCGCGCAAGGTGTTCTTCAGGCTCAGGATATGGCTTTCGTTGACCACGTAACTATCACCCTTTGTCGGGCTTACGCGATACAGCGCTTCTACCCCTGAGCAAGTGGACAGCACGCGCCGCGCACGGCTGTCCGGCCCCATCAACAATTCGCCTTGACGAATGTCTTGCACCATTTTTACCGTGCCGTCGAACATAAGTACGGGAGTGTCTTTGCCCAAGCACTTACCACTACCGGTGGCACATACTGGCATCACTGTCTTGTGACCGGCATGCCATGCCTCATAGCAGCCGTTGACGATCTTGGTCTGGTATCCACGCAGTCGGCTCACGCAGGCAACCTCGCCCAACGCAACACATTTTCCAGCACTTGGTCGCACGCGTGGTATCTGCGCAACGGGTGTGTATAGACAGCCACCGAGTAGCCTTCTGCGTGTTTCACCAACACCGTGTCGCCATGATTGGGCACGTAGCAACGTGCATCGAAAAATTCAATCTTCATCTGTTGACCCTCCTATGTGTAGAAAAATCGTAGCTAATCGAAATCAAGTTGTCAAAAGGTGTTGACAGCCTGATTTTTGCCATGTATCGTTTGCATCGTCCGGTCAGCAAGGCCGGTCCTACAAACCCAACCAAGGAAATTTCAAATGTCCAATCGTCTCATGATCTCCATCCAGCTGCCGATCGATCCGACTGATCAGGAATACGCCGCCGTGTTGGACTTCCTGAAAGTGCATGCTGGTGATCAGAAGCCGGTCACGCCGAGTGAAGTTGTGGTTGCACAGAATACCACTCCGCCGCCCGCCACTGAGGAAGCCGTGTCTGCACAGTTCGATGCACGTGGCATCCCGCACGATGAGCGTATTCACTCCGGTTCGCGCTCGCTCAAGAATGATGGTACGTGGACCTACCGCAAGGGTGCAGACAAGAACCTGATCGCACAGCTGGAAGCGCAATACCTGGCTGCTGCATCGACTCCGGTCACTGCGCCGTCCGCTCCGGCACCGAGCCTTCCTGCACCGGGTGGTGTTGTTGCACCGCCGAGCCTGCCGCTGCCCGCAACCACCAAGACCAAGTACCAGACGCTTGTGGAATTCATCGGTCGCAATCCCCCGTTGGAACCCGCACTTGTGGAAGCGTACGTCAAGCATGTCGGTGTTGCCTCGGGTCAGCTGGCCGATCTGGCAGCCAACGAAGCATTGGCCGAACAGTTGCAAGGCCTGCTGACCAGCGCATTGAGCGACAACGGCATCCCGGTGCTGTAAGCCATGCAACTCCGCACTCAATACGTTCGGCCATCGGGTGCGGGGATCTGGTCTAAGTGTTTGGGCTACGCAAAGCTGTGTGCTGAATTGCATGCAGCTTTGCCCGAATACTACGAAGAAGAAACCGACATCGACGTGCGCGAAGATGGTACAGCCTGCCATTGGCTCGCGCACGAAGAGTGGTGGAAACGACATCAGCCAACAGGAATCATCGCACCCAACAATCGGGTGATCACCGACGAGATGCACGAAGCAGTTAGTGAATACCATGAGATTCTGTTGTCGTGGCCCAATGTCGTACCGGTGTTGGAAGAACAAATGCCGGTGAGCCGTGCCGTATGGGGCTGTTCTGATGGAACACCTGATGCCTGGGCGTTTGATCCGAATACCTACACGCTATACGTCGCAGACCTGAAGTACGGTTTCAAATTCGTTGAGGTGTGGCGAAACCTTCAGATGACGCTTTACGCGTTCGGAATTGCGTACAAGCTTGATCTGGACTTGTCACGACTCAAGATCATTTTCCACATCTTCCAACCACGTTCGTTTCATCCTGATGGTCCGCTTCGCATTTGGAAGACGACTGCGAATGACCTGATGGGCACCATCGAAATGCTGCGGATTGCAGCAGCCGGTGCACACGGAGAAAACCCGCCGTGCACCGTCAACGAGGGATGCCCGAATTGTCCGGCTCGTCATGCGTGCAAGGCGTATCAAGCAAGCGCTTTGCAACTGACGTTGCTGTCTGGTGATAGCACTCCGCACACACTCAACAGCTTTCAACTCAGCAGGGAGCTTGCTGTATTGGAAGACGCGGCAAGATTATTGGAAGGACGCATTGAAGGGTTACGCGAACAAGCTGCCTACATCAACCGAACACAAGGCGGCGTGTTTCCGTTTCATGAAATGTCTTCCGGCACTGGTCGAGAGCGATACAAGGAAGGAGCCGAAGAAAGCGTTCTGCGATTGGCAAAGATGTTCAACGTGGTTGAACCCACAAAACCGCTGCGTGCCAAGTCGCCCGCACAATTACGCAAAGGGGGTTTCCCAAGCTACATACTTGCTGAGTACACCGAAAGACCAAGCACAGGCTTAAAGCTGCGACGAGTTTCGCAGCATGCAGCCGAAAAGAAATATCACAAGTTTGAGGGCAAAAACGATGAGTAACAATGGCACTGAATACGGGACCCCGATTGGTCGTTTGGTTGGCGGTGGTTTCGAGCTGACTCCGGACACGGATGACAACGGCAATCCGAAGACGACGGCTGACGGCAAGCCGATGATGTCCATGTATCTGAAGCTGGCGATTCCGAAGGTGTTGAACGGAAGCACTGCGCATTGGGACAATTTTCTGACACTGCTGAAGACCGCAGCGGCTCAGGCATGGCCGCAATTCTGGCCCAATGGCCCAACCGGCAATTCTTCGCATCCGCGTTTTGCCATGAAGTATGCGGATGGCGATGGTGTGGACAACAACGGCAAATCCAATGCCTCGAAGCCCGGACATGCCGGCCACTGGATCGTGACGTTTGGTTCGCAGTGGGTGCCCAAGTGCTTCTTTGAAGGCAAGTTTGCTCCGCACGAAGTCATGCAAGATCCGGCAAGTGTGATCAAACTGGGCTACTTCGTTCGCATCATCGGTGTCGCAAAGAGCAACAGCGCCGATGTCACCAAGAGCCAGATTCCCGGCATCGCATTGTATCCGCAGATGGTCATCTTCTGCGGCCAGGGCGAGGAAATCAGTTTTGGCATCGATACTGAGGCTGCTGCTGCCCGCTGGGCGGCTCCGCAACTGCCACCCGGTGTCACGGGTGCACCGCTCGGGCAACCGGGCCAAGCGCCCACGTCAGTAGCCGCACCGGGCGCGCTGCCCGCTCCGACTACCACCACGGCACCGCTGCCTGCGCCCAACGCCTTGCCGGCGCCCACGAACGCGCTGCCTCTTCCTAGCGCTCCGGTGCAGGAGCAGTACACCATTTCGCCCACGCTGCCGGCTGGTACGACCATCAAGAGCATGACGGACATCGGCTGGAAGATTGAAGATTTGGTCGCACAAGGTCACGTCATCAAAAACTACTGATTTCACTTTGGCACAAGGACGTGCCACCTATCAGGGGCGTAAAACATGGTGATTAAACCGCTTTACAGCGAAAGTCAGATGACGGGAAAACACGTTGTCTTGGTGGAAGAAGCATACAAAGGAGGCTACCGAACGCATCGCGAAGCATTGCTTGTCAAAATCGAAGGTCGCGAAGGAACGTTTTATGTCGCCAACGGATTGTCGGATATTCCGCGTAAGGTTGTGGAATGCACGCGACCCATCCGGGCGGCTTACGCAAGAATCAATGGGCTGAAGGTCGCAGACATCGAACGCGCGCATGCCGAGTGGAAACACAGCCGAAATTCCCAGAAACGCAAGGACGCCATTGCGTTAATGCTTTGCGATATGCGCCGGCTTGGTCTAACTTTGGAGGACTTGAAATGATCTGGACGCTCATCTGTCTGACTGCAATCTGGATTGTCTTGGTAATCTGCTGGTTCAAGCTGCGCCAAATTGATCGCGATTTGGAACAGCTGAAGGATGACGTCGCCAACATCGACGAAGACCTTTCCCAGCAGGGATGGAACATCGGCGAGACTCGCAAGTGCATCGAGAATATCAAGGCAAATCATAGTGCGCTTGCCAATGCATGCGCCGACCGTTTCAGCAACTTGGATTGAACATGCAACGCCCGCGCGCCTATTTCGACATCGAGTGTTTTATCAATTGGTTCCTTGTCGGCTTCACTGACGACAACGGCAACCGCTGGGAATTCCAGATGACAAATGGCAGTGTGCTGGATGTTGCCGGCATCATGGCGATGATCAGGCACTTCACGCTCTACAGCTTCAACGGTAAGAACTATGACGAAGTGATGCTAGCCATTGCTTTGACTGGTGCTACCTGCGAAACACTCAAAGCGGCCAACGACGACATCATTGTTCGCAAGATGTTGCCGTGGGTTGTGTTGAAGAAGTATCGCGCGCGGGTTCCCAAGGATATCGATCACGTTGACATCGCCGAGCCGACGCCAGGAGTCAAACTCACGCTCAAGCAGTATGCGGGCCGCGCGCATGCACCAGAGATGATCGAAACGCCTGTCGATTTCTCTCAGCCGATGTCGATTGAGCACATCCCCGATGAAGTGCGCTATTGCGGCAATGACCGCGATGTCGTCAAGTTGATGCTGTCTCAACTCAAAGACCGCATGGCGATGCGGGATGTGATGAGCGAGAAGTATGCTGTCGATGTACGCAGTAAGTCTGACGCTCAGATCGCAGAGGCTGTGATCAAGGCTGAGGTTATTCGTATCATCAAAGAAAGCGAAGCAAACTTTTCGCTAGACTACAACCAACATATCGATGGTGAAGCCGGCCCGCATCTGGCACACCGTTGGCCCCACCTTGGCGCCGATTACACGCGCGACAATTGGGGCAACATCAAGATCAACATACCGCACTATCAGCACGGGACAACTTTCAAGGCACGCATCCCTGACTACGTGGAGTTTGCGACTCCATACATGCAGGAGTTTTTGCAGCTGGTACGCAACTGTGAGTTCTTCGTCAGCAATAAGGACGAAGCCGAATTCATGGGCATCGACGGTCGCAACATAAAGACGGGTGTGCGCATCCCTGAAGAACTTAAGGGTCGCGACATCATCATTGGTGGGACCGTCTATCGCGTGGGTATTGGCGGGCTGCACAGCCAGGAATCAAGCGTAAGTTATCGGTCCATCCCTGGCGTGCAGACGCTGCGGACTGCTGACGTTGCCAGCTACTACCCGTCGCTGATCCTAAACGCCGGCATGTCACCTAAGCAGCTGGGAGACATGTTCCTTGATATCTACCGCACAATTTTTGAAGATCGGTTAGCCGCTAAGGCGGCTGCTAAGAAACTGGAAAAACTTGGACTCAAAGAAGGCCAAGACTATTCAATCGTCAAGACCAAAGAAGGCGGCTATAAGATTGTCTTGAACGGTACCTTTGGAAAATTGTTCAATCGTCACTCGATCTTCTACGCACCGGAGTTTGGTATTGCTGTCACCATCGGCGGGCAGCTGTCATTGCTTATGCTGATCGAGCGACTGGACATGAGCGGTATTCGTGTTGTGTCGGCAAACACTGACGGCATCGAGATGCTGGTACCAGCTGGTATGGAATGGATTGTCGATGGGATCATCAAGTGGTGGATGGATCGCACCAAGCTGGGCATGGATCAGGAAAACTATCTGGCGCTGTATTCGCGCGATGTCAACAACTACATCTCCATCCAGTTCGATGGTGGGGTTAAACGTAAGGGTGTGTTCCGGCCTTCGGGTTTGGTGGACAACAAGCATCCGGACTGCGACATCTGTGCCGATGCGGTCGTGGCATTCCTGACCAAAGGCATTCCGATCAAGACCACCATCGACAACTGCTGGGACATACGCAAATTCCTGCGTGTGCGAGGCGTCAAGAACGGCGGAGTGTATTGCCGTGGCGAAGAGAATGGCGAGTGGGGCTACGTGCTAGGTGAAGCCGAGTGGGTGCCCAAGCCCACCAAGAAAGACCCTGAGCGCGGCGAGTGGTTCCGGCCTCGCATGGGTATCTGGGGCGCACCGTATCTGGGCAAGGCAGTGCGTTGGTACTACTCCACTGTTGTAGGTTTCATCGCAGACAAGGAGAGCTGCAACAAATCCGCAGGCAGTGACTTTGCGATGCCTTGCATGACACTGCCGACATCGATCCCACCGGATCTGGATCGAAACGCTTACATCGACATGGCAATTCAAATGCTAGGAGATATTGGTTATGCAACATGAGCCGGCTAGATCACATGACTTCGGTGGTTGGCTATGGAGTGTTGGACACAATCCGAGTGACTTGGAAATCAAAAGTTATGGGGATTTCAATAAGCAATGCGTTGTTGAAGGTTGGCTTTGGATGGATAAGTCGTTTGCTGAATACTGCGAAAGGAACCAACCTCAACCAATCCAAGAAGATCTATGGGAAACAAAACATGACGCAGATAACTAAGAAAGCCAAGCACATCAAGGTTCGGTTGACTGAAAGCGGCTACATCATCCTAATCGACGGCGTAGGCCAGCAGAAGATTCGCAGTTACACCGTGCTACATAGTTCACAACAAGAACCAACGTTCACCATGTGGGCCGACGGTGGCGAAGTGAATCGCCGCACCGGAACCCGCGATTCCGAAGCAGTCCGTTATCACTTTGAAAAATTGGAGATCATCAATGAAGCAGTTTGATAAAGCATCGCTCACCGCCCTTTCCACAATGTTGAATGTTTCCCCAGCTTGCATCGAACGCGATGCACAGGGCTTGGACTACCTACAGGAAGACTGCCACGCATTGGCACGCAAGTCCGGCTGGTGGGACGAATACGACCAGATGCCCGAACAGTACCGCAAGTATTTCAGAGCGTCCAAACGCGAGTTGATGCACAGTGAAGTTTCCGAAGCACTCGAAGGCGCTCGCAAGGATCTGATGGACGATCACTTGCCGCATCGAAAGATGGAAGAAGTCGAGTTGGCCGATACGCTGATCCGCATCTTGGATTACGCAGGCGGTATGGGTTACGACCTTGCGGGTGCAGTGATCGAGAAGTTGGCATACAACCAGCGGCGTGCGGATCACAAGCCGGAAGCACGTGCTGCTGAGGGCGGGAAGTCGCTATGAAATTTATTCTGACTGTGATCATGGTGATGTGCATTGCAGGTGCAATCTGGTCAGCGGCAAATAGCAATTACACGTTGGCAGGGTACTTCGCGTTTGTCGCCATCCTGATAAGCTTGCGCTGAGTCACAAATCCCACCTAAGACGTGGGATTTTTTGTTGACACCTTGAATTCTGACATGTAGGATGGACACATCAGATCAGGAGCGGGACGATGAACAACATCGAGCTATGGGCAGGTGAAGCGTTTGCGAGGTCTCGGGTGGTCACGGTGATGCGAGAAGAAGCGACTCACCCGATGAATACCAAAGGCTATCGCAATAGCTGCAAGATGCGTGCAACGCTGCACGAAGATGAGATCGCAAAGCTGGCCGACATGATCATTGAACGGCAGGCAAAGAAAAACCCCCGGTTGTGAGCCGGGGGCAGGTAGCACCGCACAGTAGGGATTAGCGTCGGCCCAACCAAGGAGCCTGCGTGGCAGCATTGGCAGTGACTACACACTCAGAATACCAAACAATCTTCAGGAGTCAATACCCATGAAAACCATCGCGCTGATCGTACTGATGCTGGCCTCTTCCGGCCTCTCCGCTGCCCAGCTGTACACCGAGAACTCCAAGCAGGGTGAGAGCGTTGACGACTTCATGGTGCGCGTCGCGCCACGTGCAGTTGCCCACACGCTTGTCAACAATGTTGAAGTGTGCGGTGCGATCGGCAAGGACGAAACCGGCTACACCCTGGTGGTCACAACCGATGGTGACCCGATGGAGTGCCGCGTGCACACAGTGGCCGGCAAGTTCACTGGTGAGATCTTCCACACGCACACCGCAAAAGGCAATGAGGGTTGGGCCAACGCCGACTTGAACCACCCTGGCTATTTGGCAACCAAGCGCAAATTGCTTTGGCAAAACCAGAACAAGATGCGCAAGATTGCAGAGTTTTAATAGCCTGTCACGTCAACCAAGGCAACTGATCCGGGAGAAACACCGGCTCCTTGTGGTGGCGGAGTGGCAGTTGCCCTTATCTGAAGACCGCGATAGGTTCTGATAGGTGCCCATGTCATACCCTGTGCTGTCGGATATACACCGGTTGCTTCGCCATCCACAATAAATGTGGCATTGCCAAGGCCGTCGGCACCTCCAAATTGGCTAAACCTGATTGCAGATGCATAGGTGCAAAGCATCGTCGCGTAAGTCAGCCCGGCTGGTGCCTGAAACGAACCGGTGGCTGTTGACCCACCGGTATTAGATATGTTTCGTATTTTCAACCACTTCATACCGCTGTCAAAAACTAAAACACCCGCCGGATTCCAAACTTTAAAACCCAAGGCACTCGGGGCAATAAGCGAAGGGAAGTCGAAAATATAGTAAGTGATTTGCTGATTTTGATATTCCAATTCCGCAACAACCCTGAAAGCACCGTTGGCGGAATATACGTTGCTAACTGGAAAACTGCTAATCCAAGCTAACACCGGTAGGCCGCTAGTCAGGGGGATATCCGCATAGCAAAGTGCAGTACCCGAGATCTGACCAGAAAGTGCAATGGTACCTTTGGCAACAAGCACCATGTTTCGATATTGACTATCGATCAGCAAATTGCCGTTAGCATTATAGGCTTTTAGTCCAGCGGCCATTACCAAACCCCATAGGTTATTACTGATGGCACACCAGCTGTCCAAGACACGGTATCGCCGTTGAAACTTATTGACGGCCTAAAGCGTTTTGAAACTACACCGCCGCTAACGGTGTAGCCTTCGCTTTGTCCGGGCTGCAAACGCAGCATGAAAAACGGCGTCCCTGATAGCAATCCAGAATCTTGCCGAGAACCAGCAGAGCCGGACGTAGAAAACGATCCGAGCACACGTCCGAGTCGATCGGTTGCATCTAACAGCAACCGACCCTGGCTATCCCATACGCGTAGACCCGCTGCCATGTCAGCTGTTCTCGGAATAGGTTGCGTCGCCGATCGCCTTGATGCCGGCAATGATCTTCCAACCTTCAATCTCGCTCACTTCTCCGGTTGTCGGATCAGTGATGCTGTAGCTGCGTTCGGCGACATCTGCGATTTCCACAGTCATCGTTCCGAAATAAGCGCGTTCAACGGTGACAGTCGGCTCATCGACATTCTTCTTGTCTTGCGTGGTGATCTTTTCATAGATCAATTTGAGCTGCCCAAGATTACGACCCTGGCCGGCAAGGTTGCGCTCAACGGTGACGATGGTCGATTCGATGCTTGTGGTGTTGCCGAGTGCTTTGTTGATAACGGTCATGGTAGGTTTACTCCAAGTGATACGGCACGTTGGCCGTTTGCGTGATAGACATCAATTCGGCTGCTTTGCATTTCCAAGCGTTCGCCGGAGCCTGTAGGCGATATGATACGCAGAGCATCGGCCATGATGTCAACCGTAGCTTTGCTGCCGTTGTTGGTGCTACGGATACCACTAATGTACCCGTTGGCATTCAAAATCATCGTCCAAGAGGCGTTGTATTGCGCAACACCGTTCTCGGTTGTTGTCACTCTGGCGCTCAGCTGTGATGTCGCACTAGCCGCACCAAAAGCAATTGCGGTTGCCGAAGGTGACCAAGCCGGTGGTACCGACATTTCAGAAGTAGTTTCGTTGATTGCAGGCTTAACCACCCAAGCGAACGGGCCAAACTGGCTGGAATTATCGTAAGGCGCTTTCATGCGGATAAGCATGCGAACACGCACAGTGTTGTTCGGTGCCGTTGCAAATACCCATCCCCTGGCATAGTTTGAGATAGAAGTGCCACCAGCAGCTTTTATGTCGCCAGAAAAGAAACTCGAAATCATTTGGTCTGAAGAATCATAGAATGCGATACCGACATTCAGATTGCATCGTTGACGGGCACCATAGATCGAAGAAACATACCTTGCCCCAGGGGTAGCAGACATGCCGGCAGACTGCACAACATAGTCGCCGTATAAGTTGGGGTTTTGCGAACGTTGAATTTGCAACGCGTAATTTCCCCCAGGTATCCAAGTACCGGGTGCCTCACGCGTAATAGAACTCGTACCGCCGTCTTGATTGTAATAGACAGACCATCCCGACAAGTCCACTTCAAATGTGGAATTGTTCAAGATGTTGCCACCACCACCAGTTGTTGCTTGCACGTTAGTTATCGCGGTTCCTTGCGAAGTAATTGCGTTGCCTTGTTGGGTTACTATCGTTTGCAACGCAGTCAACGCCGATGCGTCAGCCTTTCCGCTCAACGCCGAGTTGATTGTAGTGATGGCGTTGCTGTTAGCGGTGATGGCGTTCTCAGCGTTCGTCACACGTGTGCTGAGTGCACTGACAGCTGACGCATCTGCTTTTCCACTCAGCGAGGAATTCAGGCTATTGATCTGCCCTGCCTGTGTGCTATTTACATTTTCAGTATTTGTCACGCGCGTTGTCAGTGCTGTAACCGCAGAGCTATCTGCCTTGCCGGCCAACGAGGTTTGAACGCCAGTGACAGAACTAGCCAACTGATCTAGCTCGCCATTGATCAAACCAACTTCAGTTGTCAACTGATTTGTTGCAACGCTTACGGCACCAACCGCTTCGGCCAATGTTGCGTATTGACCAATGTCATTCCAATAGGAAGTATTGGTTATAGCAGTACCAGCAGGAACATCTTGCTTAGCGGAGTAGAGACGCCCATTATTTTTTACCAAAGAACCCTTCGGATACGCATTGCCGCTTACCCATTGAGGTGCATCAATCAAGCCCTGAAGGTTAGCCAATTCCTGCGCTTGCTGATCCAGTTCATCAGCAAGCGCGTTTAGCTCATTGGTCAGACGTTCTGCTTCGGCAGCAGCATCCAAAAACCCTTGACGGATTTCTTCGGTCGTAGCGTTGTTGAAAGCATCTTGCTCTTCTTTGATTTCACCCAAATTTTTGCCCAGCGTCTTAGTGACCACCAGTAGGCTCAGAGACAGCATTGCACTGGTGTTGATCGTTCGCAAAGCAAACGTCCATGTACCACTACGAGGTACAGAAGATTCAAACGCAGCGGCGTGGTAGCCGGTTTCTCCGATCGGCGTCATGAGAGACCAATCAGGATTGGCAACAGTTCCCTCGATGTAGCGAATTTCAACGCCGGCGTAGTCTGCCGATCGAATGGTATCGCCAGCAAATCCCCACACATATTTGCGAAGTCCACCGCTTACTTCCTGCACGTCGAAGAAATCGGCTTGCACAGGTGGCACCTCAGCGCCAATGGTTGCGTATATGACGCTCGCTGCAACGCCGCCAATGCCATCGGGGTTGTAAGGCCGCGCGGTGATCGTGTAGACGCCCGCACGCGGAATACGCCACGTTGCCGTGCGTGTTTCGGTCTGAGCAACTTCAACCATCTCAGCAGATTCATTGCTCATCAAAATCACAGCGCGACGATACGGACCTATGATATCGAAAGTTGCCGACAGTTCCGTGTAAATCGTGTCGCCTTGCACAACCTGATTTTCGCTGATCTTCAAGTTGCTTGCGATCGGACGTGTAGACAAGCTGCTGCCGCCAGGAGCCGGCACATACACACCAGTCTTTACAAACGTCCAGAACTCTTCGCTTTCCGGCACAACGCCTACCGAAGCACCCTTCATGCCGTCTTCGGGTGTGATGCTGATTACGCGTGCGGTATAGCCCGGAGATTGCTTGAAGTCGTAGCACCACAAGTAGTCCCAAGGTGGATTTTTGTTGCCCTCTCCGGGCGCTGCCGCATCGGCAGGCCAATTGTCATTCACTCGCAGTGTATTGGTTGATTCATCGAAATTGGCAACTTGAAACACACGATATGTCATCTCACCCGGCACACGGATACCGATGTAGCCATTGGTGCTGATTGGCGGCGGTACTTCCGCTGCAACAGTGAGTTCAAAGCCCGCCAGAGGCAAGCGACGGAAGCCGCGCAAGCTGCCGCTGAAGCCCCATTGCGTAAGATCGTGCGACAAAGAAATCTTGGCACCACGGCGATAGCTAAGATGCTCAAGGTCGGTGGAGTATGTGATGTCTTTGTACTGGTACAGAGACTGGCCCAGGTGATAGCGACCAATTTCAGCAGCCTTATCTTCGTCGGTCACACCCTCCGGAGAGATCTGCGCAGGATTGAGCATCGTTTCAACACCCGGCGCAGGAATGCGCAAGGTCTTGTTTGTCCAGTCGCTACGATCGTAGTAATTGACTTCAACACCATCAGCGCTGTTGTCCAAGGTGTATTCAACTTGGAATTGACCCTTCTTGATCGTCGCCATGTTGACGACAGCAGCCAAAGGTTGTTCAGCACCAGCCCAAGTTACCGACAGCTTGCCACGCGAGTCTGAGAGCTGACCAAAGCCGGCTGCGCACAAGCTGTTCAACACTTCTCGATGATTGCGTGTGTCTTTCAGATAGTAATCGTATGTGTAGCCATTGGCTTCACAAAAGAGCATGAAGCTCTGCCAAGCCGGCACGTCAATCAGCATGTCCGAAATACCCATGCCACCCAACAACTCTCCTTGGGGCGAGTAGCTACCACGCATGAACGCCAACGCTTGAGCGCCAGGATTTGACAGGCCATTTGCACGCGTATCAGCAATGCGCCACTCAGTGCCCGTCCACATCTGCACAGGGTCAGCGTCTGCCTCATAGCGAATTTCATCGGGTGTGCCCGACAGCTGACCAGTAGCTTTGATCAGGATGCCAGTGCGAGAAAAGCCGCTGTAGTCCGTCTTGTCCGCCTGCACGCTGGTGCCGGTGGTGTAGTTCATGCTGATGCTGGCACCCTTGCCTTCGGTATCCAAACCGAGACGAGTGACATCAAATTCGTATTGTCCTTCAGGAACGTTGACCATCAAAGACGTGCGATGCGTCTTCATGTCACGATTGCGAAGCATGCGAGTGTCGCCCACGGTCCAACCAACCGTACCCACAGGGCGATAGCGCAAACGAATGGTTTCTTGGTTGTACTTGTCCTTACCTTCAGTGGTCTTATCGAACAGCACCCACTCAACGTCCGCCATGATGCGAACAGTATTAGGTGCCGTTGTGCGAAGGATCGGGATGCCGGCTTCCAGCGTACCACCGGCTACCTGATCGACGTTGGTGAACAACGGAATGTTTTGCTCAGGCATCGCCGAGTAGCCCGAGTGCCACACACTGACGCCTTCGTACTGCGAAAGAAGACCATCGCCGTTGTAGATATCGCGGATGCGAGCAACGTTGATGCCAGAAAGCAGAGTCATTGCGAGATACTGATCATCGCCCTCGAAATAGCTGTATGGGTTGCTAGCCAAGTCAGGCGTGATGCGCAGGGAACCGAACAACATCGGAATTGGCTGGTAGGGGCGGAACGTATTTCTTGACCCACCGATGCTGAGCACACCACCGGTTTCTTGATTGCCAAGACTCGGCATCTTGGGTGCAAGAACTTTGTTGATCAAAATCGCACCAGCCACGTACACGGCAGACGCCGCAGCCGTACCATAGGTAGTCGCGATGGCACCACCGTATCCGGCAATGCCGAAAGTGAAATAGGTCAGGACCAGCATCGCGATAATCGACCACGTTTGCCGATTGTGCAGAGTGGAACGAACCTCGATCAGCTGACCGTTTTTAGGCTTGGTGTGGAACCACATTTCAACCGGCACGCGCTTGCCGCCGATGGTGACCACCCAACCACCATCATCTATGTCTTCCACATGACGGTGCAGGAAAGAGTAAAGTGAATCACCAGGCGCAAAGGTTCCAACTGCACGACGCTGATCGTCGCATGTCAGAGGGTTCGGTGTGACAATTATGGGATTTTCCATCGATAGAATCCGGTTGCTCTAATGCTGTAATCAGTCAATTCCCGCAAGCGATGAAGGACGCTACAACCATCCGATTCATTGCAGTGCAAGACCCACGCCTCATGGTGCAAAAAGAAGTATACCCCAACATGCCCATCGCGCCGATGCGTGTACTCCCGCATCAACACAAGGTCTCCTGTTTCCGGTATTTCGACTCGTTGTGCAAATTGCTCTGAGATCCTTCGCATGTGCCGCTGACCTATTCCCACGCGTGGCCTAGATGCTGGCAGATCTATGTGGCGACCGAACAACTCACGCTGCACCAGAATGACAAAATCCGCACAGTCGAAACTATGCGGATCGTAAGCCATCCCGACAAACTTGTCGGTGATCATTAGAACCCACCGGGCAATGTGAAGTTGTTAGCGCGCTTACGAACAGCTTGTTGTCTCAGAAGGCTATCCATTCCGCCGCTCGCTGTGGCCGCTTTTGCATTTACCTGAACCCGAGTGATTGGCATGACGAAGCTGGTAAATATGTCGTTTGGAGAGTCACGATCGGTTAGAAAAATTCTACCGGTGATGATCTGGTTCGGCGGCATGTTCTCAAGCTCTTGTGTCATCTCCCTACCTGTGTTGTCGATCTGGATTTGTATCGAACCAGAAGAACCGGCAACGTCATCGGGCAGCTTCAAGCGGAAAGGTAGAGCGATGAACTCCTGCGGGCCTGAGCCAAAGTCTACTGTCCAAGCACGTGTGTCGTTTGCGAGATACAGCGTGTCAGCGAATGAAGGTGCCGACATCTCTATCAGCACCAGTGGCTTCTTGCCCGTTGTTCGTTGAAGCTTTTCAATGAAGTTCATGCGAGGTACTCCAACTGACACTGACGGGTGGTTACGCCGAACCCGCCTTTGACCGGCATCTCTGCGCCGATCTTTCCATTCACAAAACGAACAGAAAGAACTTGCCGGGTGCGCGGATGTCGGATATCAAAAAAGCCAATGCGGTCAATCTCTGTCCGATACCAATCCCAAAACATTTGAGCGAATTCCTTTCGCTCAAAGATCAGATTAGCGTTCATCGTCATCAAGCCGTCTGTGTTGACGATGCGCTGTCTTGGAAAACCTTCTTCCATAGCAGTGCGTTCAACAGACGGATCGTAGTCTTCGCTGTAGCCTGATAGCATGATCCGCACATAGCTGGGCAGCATTGCCATTACACTTGCTCCTTCATACCGTACCTGTTAGCTGTAGCACGCGCATTAGCACTGTTGCCTTGAGCGGTCTTCGATGCCAGACCATTGTCGATCTGATCAAGCAGCACGTCAAACGTGAACTCATTTTCGCCAGTTTGCCGGCCCTCCGCCTCAGCCTTGCCGTTGCCGCCGATCACGTTAACGATGACAGTGGGTGCGCCATTGCTACTGCCAGAACCCACAGCACTAACGCCAAGGCGACCCGACGAATCGCGCTTGAGCGGAAAGATGCCTTCGTCACCGGCCTCACCCATGACGTTGCCGCCATTAGCAAAGAAGGTAGGCTTGTTCACGATCGTGCCGCTGTATTGGCTGATATCGGCAGCAGGAACACCGCCCATTGCAAACTGCAAGCCTGACATCTGGATCGGTACGGTTTCGCGCTGCACAGGACCGACAGGACCGGCCATTGCGCCTGCAACCGCACCAAACACTTGCGACCACACGCGGTTGGTAGCCAAGCGAAGCGCCTGCTTGAGCATATCGTTGACCATATCCTTGACACTCAACTTACCAGTCTCAGTCCATTCGATCATCGCATCGGTCAAATTTCCGAATGTATCGGTCCAGTAGTCGCGGGTAGCACCGGCAACGTTTGCCGTTTGTGCCTGCAAATCTTCAACCGCAGCAGTGAACCCATTGAGGAAGCTTCTTTCACCTTCGGCACGAGAAACCTGATAGTTCCGCTCGATCTCTAGCATGCGGTCACGACTCTCACGCAACTTCGCTTCCTGATCGATGTAGGACTGCGATGTTGTTGCGATGTTCTGATCGCGCAGCGACTTCAAACCATCTTCATATTCCTTTTGGATTGCCAACTGCCGACGAAGTTGCTCAACCACCTGCCCGCCACTTCCGATACCGAGAAGCTCTGCATTGATTTGCGCCTGATAGTTTGCTTCGCTAGCTGCAAGCTGTTTGGTCAAACGATCCAACTCTTCGCGAGCCTTCTTTTGCTCACTAGCCTTCTTTGCATCCTGATCTGCAAGTCGCGCAGTCTCCATCAAGCCTTTGATGCGTTCACGCTCAGAAGCAGTGATGCGCTTGGTCGGGTCATCAAGATCGTTCTGAATCTTGATCAGCGACTTCTGCACACTGGACAACTTTTCAGTTTCGCTCGCCGCTTCGCGCGACGCAGCAATCATGTCGTTCAGTTGAGCAACAATAGCCTTACCGTCATTATTGGACGTGTCCTTCTTCGGCTTGTTTTGCTCAGCATACTTGCGACGCGATTCTGCGATCTGCCGTTGGATTTCCTCTTCGCTTTTGCCAAGTTGTTGACCCAGCTTTTGGATACGTGCTTCTTCCTTCAGCTGCGCATCGCGCTTAGACAAATTGCCATCGATAAGCTGATTCCACTCCGTAGTGTTCTTCTTTTGCTCAGCAAGCTTTTTCTTGAAGTCGTCACCGCTCACAAGAGACGGATCGACCAAGATAACCTTGGGGGGTTCTTTTTTCAGCGAAGGGTCGTTGTAAACATTCGACAATGCCTTGCCGTAATCACCAACAGCACTTGCCACCATCTTCAGACGTGCAACCGGATCGCCGTCAGTTGCATCGGAGCCGGCCCCAAGGCGCGACAGCAAATCGGTGTTTGCGTCCGTTAGACGATTTGTCACGCCCACACTGAAATCGGCCACGCGGGTGATGAAATCCCATGCGCCAGATGCAGCATCTTTGACATCACGCCAAGCCTGAGAAATATTACTCAACTTGCTAAGGACTTCATTACCACGTGTCTCCAACACGTTCGCATAGATTGCGGCTGCTTCTGCGGCTGCTTTTTGCATCTGGCCTTCTTCGACCAGAGAAGCGATGCGCTTGGCCTGAGCTTCCGTCAAGAAATTTTCTGTGTCGGTCAGCTTCAGTAACGTGTTGAGAGGATCGCGCGCAATTTCATTGAACTTCTGAACAACCGAATCAACCGAATCACCGGTTGCTGTTGCCCAAACAGCAGTGGCGCGTGCATTCTGCCGTAGCTGTTCGGCACTATACCGGCCCGCTGCTGCGAAGGCGGTGACTGCCTCAGTGGCAGTACCACGTGTAACATCGTCAATGTCATCGATGGCCTTGGCGACATCGGCAAGCTGCTGCGCTGTGCTTTGTGCACGATTTCCCGAACGAACAAGCGCCAGATCGAAAGCAACCATGCGTTCTTCGGCACTGTACGCAGCGTATGCCAACGTACCAATCACCGCAGCCGATACGGTAACAGGGTTGATCATCGCCAACAGTTGACCCGTCAAAGCACGTGCGGCAGGTGCAATGCCGCCAAACATGTCCTTCAGCTGTCCACCTTGTTGCAACAACACCGTCAGCGGCGCTTGACCACCTTGCAAGGAAACTGCGATGTCAGTGATCTGTGCCGGCACGCCGCGCAAAGCAGCCTGTACTTGCTTCTGAGACTGGCCGTACTTGTTGAGCGCTGTCCCGGTGCCATACAGTGCGTTCTCTTGCTGCTTCAGCACTTGAATGTATTTGGCAGCTTCGCCAGACACACCGAGTTGCTGCGCACGAAGTTCGGCAATCTGTGCGCGAGTTTTACCGAACTCTTGCGACTGACGCTGAAGTTGTGCGATGAAATTGTCACGTGCGGCCTTGTCACTCAACGCTGCGTTGTGATCACGCAATGCCTGTGCGGCAGCTTCAGCGCTCTTTCTCTCCTCCTGAAGCTTTCCGCGAACAACGTCAAGAATTTCTGTTGGCACACCGCGCATGGCGGCGTTGAGCAATTTTTGCTCTTCGGTAGATTTACCCTGCAACTCAGACCACTGAATCAAGCTGGTACTGGCGCGCTTTTGCTTGGCGTCAAGAGTGTTGTACGCTCGCTCGCCGGCTTCGCCCATGCCTTGCAGCAAATTCTGCGAACGTTGGACCGCACCTTCCCATTGCGCACTATCGATGATCAAATCTACTCGCGCTGTACCTACGCGCTCACCTTCGCTCGCCATTTCGTCTCTCCAAAAAAGCCCGCACTTGGCGGGCTTGTGTTATTTCTTGCGCAACTCATTCAAAGCGTACGCCTCAACAAGTTGCATCTGCTGGAAAAGCGTTTCATGTTCATCATCTGACAATTTCATGCGATCCATCCGCTGAAACATCACGTTGTAGTCAAGCGCATAGGGTCCATTCATTCCGACCCGCCACTGCGTTTTGATCACCATGTAGAACTTGATTGCATTCCAATTTTCTTCCCACACCTCGCATTCCGGCTCTTCGAAGTCTTCTTCTTTGTGATGTGGGTTTTGTGCAAAGTAGTCGGGCGGCGGTGACGTCCAGTACAGGCACGCCACCGCCTCTTTCAGTTTTTTACGGCGTTCGCCTTACGCGCCTGAATCCAAGAGGTGAGGATCGTTTCGAGCATGCCCGGACGATCAACTTCCAACTCGGTGATGCCTTCCAGCGTGAGCGGGTATTCGCTTTCCCAACTCTGCACAAGCCAAAGGATCAGATCACCGAAAGTCAATTCTTTGGACTTTTCAAGGTACTCATCGAACTTAACGTTGCGGTAGACCAAAGGCAATTCGATGGTTTCCCCCAACGACTGAATCGTCAACTTGGCAGAAATCGTCTCGGGCGTCTTCTTCTTCAGCATGGCAGCAATTCTCGGTTAGGCGGGGATACGAACAGGCGGGGAAATCAGCGACAGAGTGAACACGTTGGTCATGTTCTCGAAGCTGGTCTTGGAAGGAACGTTGTTGAAGGACGGATAGCCAACG
>JAAIGE0100860607.1_pt1 | contig 31955 bp, 26 predicted proteins | sample 6487951 | NCBI WGS metagenome assembly JAAIGE01 (sample SAMN13974128, study PRJNA590717) | phyllosphere metagenome | biome: tomato field; feature: multiple bacterial spot infested tomato fields; material: tomato leaves; isolation source: leaves from tomato fields | host: Solanum lycopersicum ...
CCTCACCGATCTCGCCCGCGCCCCCGGTGTTCCGCCAAGGTGGCCTGATCTACGAACTCAACGTCCGCGGCTTTACCATGCGGCACCCCGACGTGCCCGAGGCGCAACGCGGCACGATCGCGGCGCTCGCGCATCCGGCGGTGATTGCGCATCTGACGAAGCTCGGCGTCGATGCGGTCGAACTGATGCCCGTGGTCGCCTGGATCAACGAGCGGCACCTCGCCCCGCTCGGTCTCGCGAACGCCTGGGGTTACAACCCCGTCGTGCCGATGGCGCTCGATCCGCGCGTCGCTCTTGGTGGCGTCGCCGAGCTGCGCGATACGGTCGCGGCGCTGCGGCAGGCCGGCATCGGCGTAATTCTCGACCTCGTGTTCAATCACAGCGGTGAAAGCGACGAGCACGGCCCGACGCTCTCGCTACGCGGCCTCGACGACGCCGCCTACGCGCGCGACGGCGAGGGGCGTTTGATCAACGACGCGGGCACCGGCAACACGCTCGATTTCGCCAGTTCGGCGGTGCGCGACCTGACGCTCGCCAGCATGCGCCACTTCGTCGCACACTGCGGGGTCGACGGCTTCCGCTTCGACCTCGCCACCGTCATGGCACGCGGCCCCGGCTTCGCATCCGACGCGCCGATCTTCGCCGAGATCGCGGCCGATCCGCTGCTGTCCTCGCGCATCCTGATCGCCGAGCCGTGGGACGTCGGCCCCGGCGGCTACCAGGTGGGCAACTTCCCCCCGCAGTGGACGGAATGGAACGGCAAGTACCGCGACACCGTGCGGGACTTCTGGCGGGGCGAACCGCAGGCGCTGGGCGAGTTCGCATCGCGTCTGACCGGATCGGCGGACCTGTACGAGCATTCCGGCCGCCGCCCGGTCGCGTCGATCAACTTCGTCACCGCCCACGACGGCTTCACGCTGCGCGATCTCGTCTCGTACGCCGAGAAGCACAACGAGGCCAACGGCGAGGACAACGCCGACGGGGAGTCGCACAACCGCTCGAACAACCACGGCGTCGAGGGACCGACGGACGACCCCGACATCAACCGGGTGCGTGCGCGTCAGCAGCGCAACTTCCTCGCGACGCTGCTGCTGTCGCAGGGTGTGCCCATGATCTCGCACGGCGACGAGCTGGGCCGCACGCAGGACGGCAACAACAACGGCTACGCACAGGACAACGAGCTGACCTGGGTCGATTGGGATGCCGCCGACCTGCCGCTCGTGGAGTTCACCGCCGCGGTCTCGCGGCTTCGCCGCTCGCATCCGACCTTCCGCCGGAGCCGGTTCTTCGACGGTCGCCCTGTGCGGTCGGAGGACGGAGAGCGCGTGCCCGACGTCGTCTGGCTCCGACCGGACGGTGCACGGATGCAGCCCGAGGACTGGGACAACGGCTTCGGCCTGGCCGTCGGCATGTTCCTCAACGGGCAGGGCATCCGGGAGAAGGACCGCCGTGGTCGGCCGGTCACCGACCTGAACTTCCTCGTGTACTTCAACAGCGGGTCGGACACGGTCGACACCGTGCTGCCCGACGACCGGCATGGTCGGGCCTGGGAGATCGTCGTCGACACCGCGGGCGAACGCGCCGGCGGTCCGGCCCTGGACCCCGGCTCGTCCGTGCCGCTGGAAGGGACCTCGATGCTCGTGCTGCGGGAGGTCGACGGAGAGCCCGAGGAGACCGACGACTCGGTGGAGGCGTCGCTGCGCATCCAGACGGAGCGTGCCATCGCCCCGGCCCCCGCGCCGACTCCGGAGCTGCCCCGATGACCCGGAGACCTCTGTCGACGTACCGCCTTCAGATCCGCTCCGGATTCACCCTCCACGATGCCGCCGAGGTGACGACGTACCTCGCCGACCTCGGGGCCTCGTGGGCGTATCTGTCGCCGCTGCTCGCGGCGACGCCGGGATCGGACCACGGCTACGACGTCGTCGACCACTCGCGGATCGACGAGTCGCGGGGCGGACGGGAGGGCCTGGAGCGGTTCGCCGCCGCGGCGCGGAAGGCCGGTCTGGGCATCCTCGTCGACATCGTGCCGAATCACGTCGGCGTCGCGGTCCCCCGGGACAGCGTGTGGTGGTGGGATGTGCTTCGCACGGGCCGATCGTCGCGGCACGCGGTGGCGTTCGACGTCGATGGGAGGATCGGCGACGGCCGTATCCGCCTGCCGATCCTGGGAGCGCCGCTGACGGAGGTGCTCGACGCGGGAGAGATCCGCATCGACACGATGGCGTCGGACGACGCCCCCGACGGCACGCTGTCGTACTTCGACCACGTGCTCCCGCTGGCGCCCGGCTCCGGCGCGCTCGTCGATGATCTGCCCGCGCTCCTCGACGCGCAGTACTACGAGCTGCGGTTCTGGGAGGACCAGAACGCCGACCTCAACTATCGACGCTTCTTCGCCGTGTCCGAGCTCGCCGGCATCCGTGTGGAGCTCCCCGACGTCTTCCGCGAGTCGCACCGCGAGATCGTGAGCTGGATCACCGACGGCCTCGCCGACGGACTGCGGGTCGACCACCCCGACGGCCTCGTCGACCCCGGGGCGTATCTGCATCGGCTCGCCGATGCGACGGGCGCGGCCTACACGCTCGTCGAGAAGATCCTCGAGCCCGGGGAGGAGCTGCCGTCCTGGTGGCGCACCGACGGCACCACCGGCTACGACGCGCTCGTGGAGTTCGACCGCGTCCTCACCGACGGCGACGGGGTCGCCGAGCTCGACGCGCTCGACGCGCGACTGCGATCGGACACGGGCCTCCCCGGCGCCCTGGCATGGCCGGACCTGATCCACTCCACGAAGCGGATGATCGTGGACACCATCCTCCGGTCGGAGATCCGGCGTCTCGTGCGCTGCCTGCCGCACGGCATCGTCGGCGCCGACGACGCGCTCGCGGAGATCGTCGCGTGCATGCCGGTGTATCGGTCGTATCTGCCCGCAGGTGCCGAACATCTGCAGCACGCCCTCGACGAGGCGGGCCGCCGCCGCCCCGATCTCGCCTCGTCCTTCGCCGAGCTCGCCCCCCTGCTGTTCGACCCGAACCTCGAAGTCGCACAGCGTCTGCCCCAGGTCACGGGAGCCGTCATGGCCAAGGGCGTGGAGGACACCGCGTTCTACCGTCTCACCCGGCTCGGCTCGCTCACCGAGGTGGGCGCCGACCCGTCGATCGACCATCTGAGCGTCGACGAGTTCCACGCCGCCCAGCGCGCCCGGCTCGCCGCGTGGCCGCATTCGATGACGACCCTGTCGACGCACGACACCAAGCGGTCGGAGGACGTGAGAGCGCGCCTCGCGGTCCTCTCCGAGATGCCCGGCCGGTGGGCCGAGGCCCTCGACGATCTGCGATCCATCGCCTCCACCGGGCACGGCCCGCTCGACGCACTGCTGTGGCAGGCCGTGGTCGGCGCCTGGCCCGCATCCTCCGAACGCCTCCTCGCCTACGGCCTGAAGGCGGCGCGCGAGGCCGCGGAGTCGACAGAGTGGCAGCATCCCTCGGCGGAGTTCGAGGAGGGCATCGCGGCGATCGCGGAGGCGGCGCACGGCCGTGCGCGCCATCGTGTCGAGTCGTTCGTTGCCGAGATCACAGGCCCGGGCCGCTCCAACTCGTTGTCGGCGAAGCTGCTCCAGCTGACCGCACCGGGGGTGCCCGACGTGTATCAGGGCTCGGAACTGTGGGATCACTCGCTCGTCGACCCCGACAATCGGCGGCCCGTCGACTTCGGCGAGCGCGCACGTCTTCTGCGCGACCTCGACAGGGACGTGGCCCGCGGCGTCCTTCCGCCCATCGACGACTCCGGCCGCGCGAAGCTGCTCGTGACGTCGCGCGCCCTGCGCCTGCGCCGCGACAACCCCGAGCTGTTCCGCCATCACCGCGCGGGCACGGCTGCGGGTCCCGCCGCCGCTCACGCGGTGGTGATGGAGCGCGGGGGCGTCACCGCGGTCGCCACCCGTCTGCCGGTCGGGCTGGCGCGCCGAGGCGGCTGGGCCGACACGCTGCTCATGCGCGGAGACCTGCCCGCGACGGATGCGCTCACCGGCCGCCGCGTCGGCCCGGGGCCGGTACGGCTCGCCGATCTGCTGGACACCTATCCCGTCGCGCTGCTCGTGGTGGACCGATGATCACGGTATGGGCGCCGCTCGCGTCGCGACTGCGGATCCGCAGACTCACCCCGGGCGGGGCGGTGATCGCCGAGCACGATCTGTCGCGTCTCGACGACGGCTGGTGGGGCGTCGAGATCGAGCAGGCCGAGGGCGAGCGCTACGGCTTCCTCCTCGACGAGGGCGACGACCTGCGGGCGGATCCGCGTTCGCTGCGGCAGCCGCACGGCGTGCACGGCCCCAGCGCCGTGTTCGACCCGTCGCTGTTCGACTGGGCCGACGCGGGGTGGACGGGGCGGCAGCTCGCCGGCGGCGTGGTCTACGAGCTCCATGTGGGCACCTTCACGCCGGAGGGGACGCTGGATGCGCTCACCGCACGCCTGCCTCATCTCGCGGATCTCGGGATCACCCATGTGGAGCTCCTCCCCGTGAATGCGTTCAACGGCACCTGGAACTGGGGCTACGACGGGGTGCTCTGGTACGCCGTGCACGAGGCATACGGCGGACCGGCTGCCTATCAGCGCTTCGTCGAGGCGGCGCACGCCCACGGGCTCGCGGTGATCCAGGACGTCGTCTACAACCATCTGGGCCCGAGCGGCAACCACCTCCCCGAGTTCGGGCCGTACCTCCGCGACGGGCAGCACACCTCGTGGGGCGCCACCGTGAACCTCGACGAGGACGCCGTTCGGGAGTACATCATCGAGAACGCGGTGATGTGGCTGCGGGACTTCCACGTCGACGGCCTGCGGCTCGACGCGGTCCACGCCCTGCGCGACGACCGCCCTCGTCACCTACTCCGCGAGCTCTCGGAGCGGGTCGATGCGCTGTCGGCCCAGCTGAACCGGCCGTTGACGCTCATCGCCGAATCCGACCTCAACGATCCGACCCTGATCCTCCCTCGCGAGGCGGGCGGCTACGGCCTCACCGCGCAGTGGTCGGACGACTGGCACCACGCGGTGCATGTGGCGCTCACGGGCGAGACCGACGGGTACTACGCCGACTTCGCCGCCCCCGACGCGCTGGTGAAGGTCACGGAAGGGGGATTCTTCCACGACGGCACGTACTCGTCCTTCCGAGAGCGCCCGCACGGCGCGCCCGTTCCCGAGAGCGTTCCCGCCTGGCGTCTGGTCACGTTCGCCCAGGACCACGACCAGATCGGCAACCGCGCCGCGGGTGACCGACTGACCGCGTCGCTGTCGCCGGGGCGCCTCGCCGTGGCCGCCGTGCTCACCCTCACCGCTCCCGGCACACCGATGCTGTTCATGGGCGAGGAGTGGGGTGCGACCACTCCCTGGCAGTTCTTCACCTCGCATCCCGAGCCCGAGCTCGCCCGAGCGACCGCCGAGGGACGCATCTCCGAGTTCGCGCGGATGGGCTGGGATCCGGCGACCGTGCCCGACCCCCAGGATCCGGTGACGTTCGAGCGCTCGCACCTGGACTGGGCGGAGCTCGATCAGGCCTCGCACCGCGACCTGCTCGACCTTCACCGTGCGCTGATCGCCCTGCGGCGCGACCGCCCCGAGCTCACCGATCCCGACCTCGCCGCGGCCCGCGTCACCGTGCTCGATCCCGACGCACCGGCGGATCGACGCGCCTACCGCATCGATCGCGGCGGCCTCTCGATCCTGGTCAACCTGTCTGCGGAGGATGTCGCGTTCGCCATGGATCCCGACGACGTGCCGCTGCTGCAGACGACGGCGCCGCTGATCGGAGAGGGCACGATCGAGCTGCCTCCGGAGTCCGCCGTGATCCTGGCACCTGTCGACTGATCGCCGGTCAGGCGGCGACGAGGTCTCGCGCGAAGCACAGGGAGAGCGTGCTGCCGCGGTACGAGCCGAAGAGCGGAATGGGCAGGTATCCCTCGCGTTCGTAGAACCGCACCGCATCGGGTTGCGCGGTGCCCGTCTCGAGCACGAGACGACGCATGCCCAGCCGGCGCGCCTCGTCCTCCAGGGCGCGCAGGACCGCGACCGCCGCACCGCTGCCCCGGGCGGACGGCGCGGCGTACATCCTCTTGATCTCCGCGACATCCGGGCCGAGGACGACGGGCTCGAGCGGGCGGAGTCCGCCGCAGGCGATCGCGCGCCCGTCGTCATCGCGGGCGAGGAGGAAGACGGGCACGTCGGCGGCGGACGGGACCACCCCCGGCTCGTGGTCGTCACTGCCGTAGCGGGCGTCGAGCTCGGCCCGTTGCTGCGCGCGGAGGTCGGCGGCGTCCTGCTGCGCCCACTCGACCCGTTCGATCGTCACACCCATCGCTCACCCTCTCGTTCGACTGCGACGGTACTCGGGCACTGTTTCGGAGACGTTTCCCCGCCCGCGCGTCGTTCAGCGAGGCCTCTCGGCCGTGGACGCGGACGGGGCCGTGCGGCCGCTGCTCAGATCCAGCCGCGCTCCTCGGCCATCAGTACAGCCTGCTGCCTCGTCGCAACCGCGAGCTTGGTGAGCACCGCCGAGATGTGGTTGCGCACCGTGCCGGGGGCGAGCGAGAGAGCACGCGCGATCTGACCGGTCGTCTCCCCACGGCGTCCCGCGCGCAGCACATCGAGCTCGCGATCGGTGAGCGGCGATCGCTCGTCGCTCAGAGCGTCCGCGGCGATCTCGGGGTCGACATAGCGCGCTCCGGACGCCACGCGGCGGATGACATCCGCCACCTGATCGGCGCCGCGCGATTTGGGGAGGAACCCGGACACCCCGGCGGCCAGCGCGCGACGCAGCACACCCGGTCGCGCGTGCCGCGTGACCACGACACAGCGCGTCGCGATGGACCGGTGCAGGCGCTCCGCGACCTCGACTCCGTCGAGTCCGGGCATCTCCAGATCGAGGAGGCAGACGTCCGGCACGAGCCGCAGCGCCTCGGCCACCGCCTCCTCGCCGTTCTCGCATTCCGCGACCACCTCGATGTCACCCTCGAGGCGCAGCAGCGCGGCGAGCGCCGAGCGGATCATGCCCTCATCGTCTGCGAGCAGGACCCTGATCATGCCGCGCCCTCCGCCCGCTCGGATCCTTCGGGAACCGTCGCGACGACGAGGAACTCCCCCTCGGCATCGCGGAGCTCGAGGACTCCGCCCACCTCGGCGAGGCGTCGCCGGACTCCGTCGAGCCCCGACCCCATGCTCTCGACGGGCGCGGCCGGGTCGACATCGTTCGCGATCTCGTACCGCCACTCGCCGTCGCCGTGCCGGAGCGACAGCCGTGCGCGGCGACCGGCGCCGTGCCGCAGCACGTTGGTGGTCGTCTCCCTGATCACGGGCCCGAGCGCCGACGAGGGAGCGTCGTCCGCGTCGTCCGCGATCTCGGCGACGACCTCGAGCCCGGCGGCCCGCAGCAGATCTCGCGCGTTCGCCACCTCGTCGCCGAGGGGAACCGAACGGAAGCGTGTGGCGAGATCCCTCGTGCCCTGACGTGCGTCGTCGACGCTCGTGCGCGCGAGACGCAGCTGCTCCAGTGCGGCGTCGGGGTCGCTCGGCATGAGCCGCTCAGCGAGCTCCAGCTGCAGGGCGATGACCTGCAGGTGATGGCCCTGCAGATCATGCACGTCGGTCGCCACCCGCAGACGCTCCTGCGTCGCGGCGAGCCGCGCCTCCGATGCGCGAGCGGTGTCGAGGGTCACCAGCACGTCCCACCACCACAGCGAGCTCACGGCCATGGCCGGGAAGAGCACGCCGTACGCGGCAGACATCCACTCGGAGGGACCGCCGAGGGCTCCGCGCGCCGCGTCGACGAACGTGAGGACGAACAGCACGGCGGTGACGAGGGTCACGAGCCGGAACCGCACTCCGCGCGGCCAGTCGAGGAGGGCGAGCGAACCGGCCAGCGGCGCCGCGGCGAGGAGCCAGCTGTCGGTGAGCACCCCGGTCGTCATGCCGTAGGCGAACGCGACGGCCAGCGGCAGCAGCACGCGCGCCGTGCGCAGCCCCCGGTCCCCGTGCCCACGATGGCGATAGGCCGTCACAAGCAGCAGGGTCGAGCCCCACCAGAGGGCGCCGCCCCCGGCGACGACGAGCGGGGCGACGACGGCAGAGGGAGCGGCCATCGCCCGCAGCGTCCACACGAGCACGAGGAACAGCTGGAGGAACAGCACGGCGGAGACCGTGTACCACCACGTGGCGGTGATGCCCCTGGCGAGCTGGCGTGCGCCGGGAGGCGGGTCGGCGAGGGCGCGCTGAGCGTCGGTCCCGATGGTCATGCCTCACACGATACGGGCGTGACAGATGTCATGGATGCCGTGGGCGAACCACCCGGAAACGAGTGACGCCTCGACACTGCCGTCGATCGGCGCGGCGGAGTGGACTGGAGTCATCCCGGCGGACCTCCCGCCCCCAGACCTCAGGAGAACACCATGAACCCCGTCGAGATGTTCCAGAACCTCGTCGCTCAGGTCCCCGAACTCGTTCAGCCCCTCATCGTCGCCCTCGCCGGCGCAGTGCCGTTCATCGAGGGAGAGGGTGCCGCCGCCATCGGGATCATCGGCGGCATCCACCCCGTCGTCGCGGCGATCGCTGCGATGGTGGGCAACTTCCTCTGCGTCGCGGTTCTCGTGATCGCGGGTGCGGGCGCTCGTCGGGCGATCGTCGATCGCAGCCGCGCGCGCCAGGCGGTGCTCGCCGGCGGCACGGTGGAGGAGCCTGCGGCGGACACGTCACGCGGAGCCGCCCGCCGGGAGAAGTTCCAGCGTGCCTTCGAGCGCTACGGCGTGCCGGGCGTCAGCCTGCTGGGTCCTCTGCTGCTCCCGACCCACTTCACCGCGACGATGCTCGCTGCCGCCGGCGTCGGCAAGGCGCGCGTCCTCATCTGGCAGGCCGTCGCCATCGTCGGCTGGACCACGGCCGTGGCGGTGATCGTCGGCAGCGCCGTGTACGCGATCCGCTGACCGCGATCGCCCACGCGCCACATCGGAGAGGCCGCCCGCACGATGCGGGCGGCCTCTCTGCGTGGCACCACCCGGAGGACGGCGCCCAGTCACGCTCAGTGACGGCCGGCCCGGCGCCGTCGGGCGGCGACGATGCCCACGGACAGCACCCCGGAGGCGATGAGCACGAGGGCGAGCGGGAGATACTCGGCTCCCGTGGTGCCACCGGTGAGGGCGAGCTCGGCGGGCGTCGTCGGAGTCGTCGGCGGTTCGCTCGGGCTCGGCTTCTCGGGAACGACGGGCGTGGGCGGCTTCGTGGGCTCGACCGGCACGTCGTCGGCGATGTTCGTCAGGGTCAGCGAGACGGCCGCCGCGCTTCCGGGGGTGACCTCGTAGGTGCCGTTCTCGCCGACGCGCACGCCCTCCCCCGTCAACGACCAGCTGCCCCAGGACACGCCGGGGACCTCCGGCAGATCGATCTCCTCGATCACGAACGTCGATCCCATCGGAACACGGTCGCTGAGGGCAGAGGCACCGACGGGCACGGTCATCGTCTTCGGCGCCTCGTCCGACCCCTTCACCGCGTACCGGACCGTGTAGGTCGCGCTGCGCGCGGCGTCGGCCATGGCGCCGGTGAGCGACTTGGTGATGGAGAACCGCGTGAACACCGTGCCCGTGCCGTCGCCGCCTCCCGACTCGGTCGCCGTGATGGTCGCCTTGGTCTCGATCGTGTTGACGACGGCGTGGTTGCCGAAGACGTCGCCCGCGCTCACCGCGCCGTCGGCCGCCGTGAAGTAGACGAGCTCGTACGCGAACCCGGTCGTGGGCAGTCCGGAGGCGACGAAGGAGAACGACTGCCGGTCGGGCGCGAAGGTCGCCACGTAGCGGGCCGGGTCGACCGGCGTCCACTCGCCGACCTGGGCGCCGTTCACGACCGGCCGCTGCTGGAGGCGCATCTCGCCGGTGTAGTGGTGGCCGGCACTCCCGGCGTCGAGCGTGTCGGAGACGGTGAACCCGCCCCCGTCGACGTGACCGCTGGGGATGCCGACGATCCACTTGAGGCGCCCGGCGACCCCGGTGGCGTTGCCGTACTTGTAGGGCTTGCTCTGCTCGGTCGGGTTCGCCGGGACGATGCCCCCCTCGCCCGGCAGATCGACGACCTCGATGGTGTCGCCGAGGTCGAACCTCACGGTCTCGTTCGTGGTCGATGTGGCCGCCCGCACCTGGAGCCACAGGCTTCCGCCCACCTCTTCGAGTCCCTCGACGGCCGAGGTGAGGGTGCACACGACGTCGGCTCCCACTCCCGACGCCACGGCGCAGTCGGCCATCACCGCGCCCGTACCCGGGTCGACGATCGTGAAGGCACCCGTGGCGATGCGGATGAACTCCGGCGGCAGCGTCATGCCGAAGGTCTCCCCTGCGGTCGCTCCGACGGGCACGGACCAGTCGGCCTCGATCCGCACGGTCTGGTACTGGCCGAGCGGGCCGGTTCCGGTCTCGTTCACGATCGTCACCCCGCTGATGGCGCCCGGGTAGGTCACCGTCGGGGCTGCGGCCGCCGACTGCGGAGCCGCTCCGATCGCCAGCAGCATCACGAGCGCCGCGAGGATCGCGGCGATCACGCGCCCGTGTCTGTTCTTCTCTTCGCCACGCAGACGCGCGGCAGCACTGTCCCCAGTCATGTCGTCCCCACTCCGGTCTTCGGTCGCACACACGCGACCTATCCAAGAGACCAGAAATCAGTCATTCGAGGACGCGAAAACCGGTATACAGCAGCGGAATACCGGAACGAAGCACTCCGGTGCGATCGACTCAGCGCACGGCGCCGGCGGTGAGTCCCCCCACGAGCCACCGCTGGAAGAACACCGCGGCCGCGAAGACGGGCACCACCCCGAGGAACGACGCCGCCGCGATCTTCCCGAAGTGGGGCGTGCGGTCGCCGTAGAACAGAGACAGGGCCACGGGGAATGTCTGAGCGTCGACGCTCTGGGTGAGGAAGGTGGCGAGGAGGAACTCGTTGTAGTTCAGGATCGCCACGATGATGCCGATGGCGACGAGACTCGGCAGCAGCAGCGGAACGATCACCGACCAGAGCATCCGTGCCGTGCCCGCGCCGTCGAGGACCGCCGCCTCCTCGATCTCCGTCGGGAGCCGCCGGATGAATCCCTCGAGCAGCCAGACGGCCACGGGGACGTTCACGAGCGCGTAGACGAGCGTCAGCCCGACCAGCGTGTTGTTCAGCCCGATCACGCGCAGCAGCGTCAGCAGAGGGACCACGGCGACGATCGGCGGCAGCAGCCAGGGACTCATGAGCGTCGCGGAGAGCGTTCGTCCCCCCGCGCGATATCGCACGATCGCCCACGCACCGGGCACGGCGAAGGCGAGCGACACCACCGCACCCCCGAGCGCGGCGAGCAGCGAGTTGAGGATCGCACGCGGGATGTCGGTCGCCAGCACGTCGCCCCAGTTCGACCAGTGCGGGTCGGAGCTCCACAGGACGCCCGACACGGTCTCGTCGCGGCCCATCAGCGACACCGAGAACAGGTAGGCGAGCGGGACGAGCGTGACGGCGAGCGCGATCAGCAGGACGGATGCCGCCACCGGTCGCGGTCGGATGCGATGCTCACTCATGACGGGCCTTTCGGGCCAGGGCGGCGACGGCCAGGGTCACCGCCGTGACGATGACGGCGAAGAGGATCGTGATCGCGGACGCGCGACCGATGTCGAACTCCTTCAGGGCGACCTGCTGGATGAGGTACGTCGTGGTGGTCGACGCCTGCCCCGGACCGCCCGAGGTCATGACGAACACGAGGTCGAAGACCTTGAGGGCGATGACGAGACGGATGAAGAGCGCCGCCACCACCGTGCCGGCGATGGCCGGCCAGGTGATGTGGCCGAAGAGTCGGACCCCGTGCGCCCCGTCGAGCGAGGCGGCCTCCCTGACCTCCGGGTCCTGCGTGAGGAGGGCGGCGTAGACGAGGATGACGATGAGGGGCGTCCACTGCCACACGTCGGCGAGGCCGATCGCGGGGAGTGCCCAGGTGGTGCTCGACAGCGGTGCGAGGGCGAGATCGGGGAAGAGGGCGGACAGGAGCCCGCCTCCGGGATTGAAGATCAGCTTCCAGAGCGTCCCGACCACCACGGGAGGCGTGATCAGCGGAAGCAGCAGCAGCGTGCGCACGACGGCGCCGGATCGCGTCGCCCTCTCCAGCGCGATCGCGATGACGACGCCGAGCACGACGCTGACGAGCGAGACCACCACGGCGTACGTCACGGTGCGCGTGAACGAGGCGACGACGTCGCCGTCGGCGAGCACGGTCTCCAGGTTCTCCGTGCCGACCCAGCCACGGAACGGTCGGCCGAGAGTCGAGTCGGAGAACGCGGCGGCCAGGATGAACGCCAGCGGATAGGCGCCGAGCACGACGATCGCGAGGACCGTCGGGGCCGTGAGCACGGCCGAGCGCCCGGCCGCCCGTCGCGGCGCAGAGCCGGACGGGCGGACGGTACGTGCTCGCGTGGCGAGGTCAGCCAAGGATCTCTTCCCACTCGGCCTGCACCCGGTCGAGGGTCTCCTGCGCGGTGCCGCCCTCTCCGGCGATCAGCTTGGCGAGCTCGTCGGTGAGGATCTGCGCGGCCTGAGACGCGTTCTCCCCTGTCGGCCACGCGAGCGAACCGCTCAGTGTCGTGCGGTTGACGCGCTGCAGGTCGGGATAGGTCTCGCCGTAGGCCGTGCTCTCCAGCGAAGACTCGCGGTTGGGGTCGATCCCGGTCTGCGGGTCCGCGACGATGAGCTCCGAGTTGACGTCGCTGGAGGCGGCGTACTCGATGAACGCCTTCGCGAGATCGGTCTTCTCGGTGTTCGCGGCGATGACCCACGTGAACCCGGCGACGAGCGAGGCCCGCGCCTCGGTGTTCTCCCCGCCGACCGGGAGCGTGGTGACACCCCACTTGCCGGCGACCTTCGAGTCGGGGTTCGTCTCGGACCCCACCCCGAGGTCGGTCCAGTTCTCGATGAAGCCGACCTTGCCGTCGTACCAGGCCCCGTTTCCGACGCCGAAGTCGGTCTCGGCAGCCGTCGGGAAGGCGTAGGGAACGGCATCCACCAGCGCCTGCGCGGCGGCGACCGCCTCGGGGGTGTTGATGGTCGGCCGGCCCTCGTCGTCGACGAACTCGCCGCCGAATCCGGCCAGACGGTTCGCGTACGCGGCGCCGAGGATCAGGGGCGACTTCTGGCCGAAGATGGCCGAGCCGTACACGCCGTCATCCCCCTCGTTCTCGGTGATCGTCTTCACGTCCGCGAGGTACTCGTCCCAGGTGGCGGGCGGCTCGGTGATCCCGTTCCGCTCGAGGATCTCCTTGTTGTAGAAGAGCACGTGCGTGTCGCCGTCGAACGGCAGGCCGTAGCGCCGATCCCCGACGAGCGTGTACGGGTCGTTGATCGACGGGATGAAGTCGTCGGTGTCGAGCGACGGCGTCTCCTCGATCCAGTCGGTCAGGTCCTGGATCGAGCCGCCCTCCGCGAGGTCGCCGATCGAGACGTACCAGGGAGCCGCCACGTCGAAGGTGTTCGCTCCGGACTGCTGGTCGAGCGCGAGCGTGGAGCCGATCTCGTCGTAGGGCACGATCGTGAGGTTCACCTCGGCGCCGGTCTCCTCCTCGAAGTGCTCCTTGAGCCAGTTGCCGGCACCCTCGTGCGAGGTGATGAGCAGGGCGTTGAGCGTCTGGCCGGAGAAGTCGCCGTCGGAGCCGGAACCGCCGGACTCGGGCGTCTGGGTCGCGCAGCCGGCGATCACGAAGGTCGCTGCGGTGACGCCGGCGACGCCGAGAAGAAGACGACGGCGGGCGCCGCGGGGCGGGATGAGAGACATCAGTGGGCTCCTCGGGCATCGGGTCAGGGAAGCGGATCGGCGCTCACGCTAGGGGCTGCCGACGACCGTCCGCATCGACGCCGTAACAGGAGGACGCAGGGCGACGCAGAGTGTCATCGAGCGACGCGGACGGGCTCGCGACTGGCTATCGTCGCGGAGTCCGCTCGATCCGCCAGAGGAGTCCCGTGTCCCGCCGCATCATCCTGAACGCCTTCGACATGACGTGCGTCACGCACCAGGCGCCGGGGCTCTGGCGGCATCCCGACAACCACGCCGACCGGTACCACGACCTCGACTACTGGGTGGAGCTGGCGAAGACGCTCGAGCGCGGCCGGTTCGACGCCGTCTTCATCGCCGACGTCCTCGGAACGTACGACGTCTATCGGGACTCGGCGGCCACCGCTCTCGGCGATGCGGCCCAGGTGCCCCTCGGCGATCCCGTGGTGCAGATCTCGGCCATGGCCCATGCCACCGAGCACCTCGGATTCGGGGTCACCGTGGCCACCACCTACGAGCAGCCGTATGCTCTCGCCCGACGCTTCTCGACGCTCGACCACTTCACGCGCGGGCGGGTCGGCTGGAACGTCGTGACGAGCTACCTCGACTCCGCGGCGCGCAACCTCGGCCTCGACACGCAGATCGCCCACGACGACCGCTACGAGATCGCCGAGGAGTTCCTCGACGTGACCTACAAGCTGTGGGAGGGGTCGTGGGAGGACGACGCCGTGCAGCGGGACCGCGAGTCCGGCGTCTTCACGGATCCCGCGCGGGTGCACCCCATCGGCCATGACGGACGCCACTACCGGGTACCCGGCATCCACCTCGCCGAGCCCAGCCCTCAGCGCACGCCCGTGATGTTCCAGGCGGGGGCGTCACCGCGCGGTCGTGAATTCGCGGCGAAGCACGGCGAGGCGATCTTCATCAACGGACTCCGCCCGGAGATCACACGACCCGTCACCGACGACATCCGCGACAGGGCGGAGGCGCTGGGCCGACCGCGCGATTCCGTGAAGATTCTCTCCCTCGTCACCATCGTCGTCGCCGCGACGGACGAGGAGGCGCAGGCCAAGCTCGACGACTACCGGCAGTACGTCTCGGTCGAGGGTGCGCTGGCGCTCTACGGCGGCTGGTCGGGTCTGGATCTCTCGCAGTTCGATCCCGACGTCCCGCTCGAGTACGTCGACACGGATGCCGCGCGATCGGCCCTCTCGATCTTCACCAAGGCCGACCCCGAGCGGAAGTGGACGCCGCGCGACATCGCGCACTACGTGGGCATCGGCGGGATCGGCCCCGTGATCGTGGGCAGCGCCGCGACCGTGGCCGACGAGCTCGAGCGCTGGATCGAGGTCGGCGGCGTCGACGGATTCAACATCGCCTACGTGATCACCCCGGGGTCCTTCGAGGACGTGGTCGAGCACCTGGTTCCGGAACTCCGCCGTCGCGGTCGCACCTGGGACGACTATCCCGAGGGCACGCTGCGCGGCCGTCTGACCGGTGACGGCTCGGCGGTGGTGCCCTCGTGGCATCCTGCGCACGCCTATCGCGACGCCTTCGCCGACGGGCCCAGCGCGCTCGACGGCACCCTCGGCGGACCGCTCCTCGACGCGGCCGCCGAGTCCGAGCTCACCGAACTCACGGAGAACGAGAAGGAGGGCGCCCGATGAGCGTCATCGCAGAGACCACCCCCCGCAGCCGCTGGACGGGCACCGCGGATGCCGCGGAGCGCGCGCACTGGCGCGGCATCGCCGAGCGCGTGGCCGCCGAGCTTGCGCGCGACGCGCTGGAGCGCGACCGCGCGAACGAGGATCCCACGACCGAACTCGATCTGCTCCGCGACTCCGGCCTCGTGAACCTGCTGCAGCCGGCCGAGTTCGGCGGCGGCGGGGCCCACTGGGAGACGGCGTTCCTCGTGATCCGCATCCTGTCGCGCGCCGACGCGTCGATCGCCCAGGTGCTCGCCTACCACTACATCAACTCGGGCAACATCGGATTCGCGGCCGCCCCGGAGGCCCAGGAGGACTGGCACCGCAGGACGGTCGAGGGCCGGTGGGTGTGGGGCGATTCCGTCAACCCGACCGACCCCGACCTGGAGCTCCTCGCCGATGACGACGGCTACCGGCTCACGGGGCTCAAGCGATTCTCCACCGGCGCCTCCGCGGGCGATGTGGTGCTCGCGGCGGCCACCGTGCGCGGAGGCGACCGCGACGGTACGGCTCTGCTCGTCGTGCTCGACCACGATCGCCCCGGCATCCGCTATCTCGGCGACTGGGATGCCCTCGGGCAGCGCCTGTCGGCCAGCGGCTCCGTGCGCTTCGACGATGTGCGCGTCTCGCCCGCGGACGTGCTGGGCGAGCTCGGCGACGAGCCGTTCTCGACGCTCATCACCCCGGGCATCCAGCTCGCGTTCGGGAACCTCTACCTCGGGATCGCCGAGGGCGCCCTGGAGCGCGGACTCGACATCGTGCGCGCCCGCCCGCGGGCCTGGTTCCTGAGCCAGGCCGACTCGTATCGCAACGACCCGTTCGTGCAGCGCGTGGTGGGCGAGTTCTCCTCTCGGATCGCCGCGGTCGAGGCTCTCGCCGATCGCGCCGGCCGCTTCTTCGACGAGATCGTCGCCGAAGGCGCCGATCTCACCGCCGAGCGTCGGGGCGAACTGGCCATCGAGATCGCGAAGCTCAAGGTGGTCTCCACGGACGTGGGCATCGAAGTGGCGGATCGGATCTTCGAAGTGACCGGATCCAGTTCCGCGAAGGCCGACGTCGGCCTCGACCTGTTCTGGCGCAACGTGCGCACGCATTCGTTGCACGACCCCGTCGATTACAAGAAGCTCGAGGTCGGCGCATGGACGCTGAACGGCGAGCTCCAGCCCATCTCCCTGTACACGTGATGAGCGACCGGATCCCGCGGCTGGCGTCCGCCCGCGAGCGCTTCCTCCCCCTCTTCGCGCAGATCGCCGAGGGCACCGTGGCACGCGAGCAGGCGCGTGAGCTGCCCTATGCCCAGGTCGAGGCGCTCCGCGACGCCGGTTTCGGGCGTCTGCGACTCCCGACCGACGAGGGCGGTTTCGGTCTCGACTGGCCCTCGTTCGCCGAGCTTCTCGTCGACCTCGCGGCGGCGGACTCGAACCTGCCGCAGATCTTCCGCGGGCACATCGCGTACGTCGAACACGTCCTCGCCTCACCTCCGGGCGAACGGCGGGCACGCTGGCTCGCCCGTCTCGCCGAGGGAGAGCTCGTCGGCAACGCCTGGTCGGAGAACGGGGCGGCCGCCGTCGGCACGAATCAGACGCGGGTGACGCGCCGGTCCGACGGCAGCTGGCGGGTCGACGGCCGCAAGTTCTACACGACGGGGAGCATCTTCGCCGAGTGGATCGACGCGACCGTCGACCGGGACGGCACCACCGTCACCGCGCTCATCCGCCGTCACCAGGACGGCGTCGCGATCTCCGACGACTGGGACGGCTTCGGCCAACCGCTGACGGGGACCGGCACCGCCGTGTTCACCGACGCCGAGGTGGCGGAAGACGACGTGGAGTCCTTCGAGTCCCGCATCCCGTTCCAGACGTCGGTCTACCAGCTCACCCTGCTCGCCGTGCTCGCCGGGATCGCCGCCGCGATCGAACGAGATGCGGTCGCTCAGATCCGCGCCCGCACCCGGGTGTACAGCCACGGCAGTGCCGACCGCGTGTCCGACGATCCCCAGGTGCTGCAGATCGTCGGCGAGCTCACGGCCACCGCCGCGACGGCGAAGGCGCTCGTGCTCGACGTCGCACGTGCGGTGCAGCATGCGGCGGACGTGCTGGGGTCGGCGGAGACCGAGGACGCCGTCGTCAGCGCGGAGCTGCGCTCGTCCCAGGCTCAGATCGTGCTGACCGACCTCGTTCCGCGAGCCGCCTCACGACTGTTCGACACCCTCGGCGCATCGGCCGTGCGCTCGGGGACTGCGCTGGACCGCCACTGGCGCAATGCGCGCACGGTGGCGTCGCACAACCCCTGGATCTTCAAGGCGCGGCAACTCGGCGATCACGCGGTGAACGGGCGCGCCCCCGAGTTCGTCTGGTCGGTGGGCGAGCGAGTCGCCGAGCCGGAGGACGTCGCCGTCGGCTGACCGCCCGACTCTCAGGCGTGCGTGGCGTCGAGGCTTCGTTCGACCAGATCGGCGTTGGCGGGCTCGGGCGCCAGGTAGAGGCCCGACGGCGAGTTGGCGGTGAAGGCGAGGGCGTCGACCCACGCGCGGTTGATGGCGGGCTGACGGCTGCCGAAGAACTTGAACACGAGCGAGCTTCCCGGGTGGATCCAGACCGTCGTGCGGCCTCCGCCCACGCTCGAGTCCTCTTTCCAGGAGAAGCTGAACGGCTCCCCGCGGCGCAGCTTCGCCGAGATCACGAGCTGGAGGTGGGTGAGAGCGCGATCCTCGATCTCGACCTTCGGTCCGCCTTCGTAGATGAACCTGCCCATTGGGGGCCTCCCTTCTCCCGGCGCGACGGGGAGATTCCGCGTTCGCGGGGACTGCGCACCGGGTTCCTTCCAGCCTGTCACGGCCCTCGGAGGCTCGGGCCGCGGGGTGCCCTCGGACGAATCCCCTGTTCGTCCGGTGTCATCGGTGCCCGAGGCCGCCGGATCCCCGCAGTCATGCGCGAAGGCGACCGCAGGTGATCCGTCGAGAATTCCGTGATCAAACCGTTGCTTTCGTTATCTCGCCGTTATAGAGTGATCGCACGGTGAATGTTTGCTGTGGCATCCACCTCATGTGATTGCAGGACACTCTTGGTGCAAGGGACAAGGGCCGGTCGGGAGCCTCTCCGACCGGCCCTTTACTGTTGCCACTACTCTGTTCTGCATGACTGATCGCAAGCTCGCCCTCGAAGCCTGGGAGAGCCTGTTCCGCGCGCAGCACGAGCTGTTCACCGAGATGAACGCCGACTTCGACGACGCACACCTCGGCCAGGCCGAGTACGACGTCCTCCTCACGGTGACCCGCGCGCCTGACATGTCCACGCGCCTCCGCGACGTCACCGCCAACATGCTCATCAGCCAGCCCAGCGTCTCGCGTCTCGTCGACCGCATGGTCGCCCGCGGCCTGGTCGAGAAGTGCCCCGACCCGGAGGACGGCCGCGGCGCGCTGATCCGCGCGACCGACGCGGGAGCGCGCGCATTCCGCAGTCTCGCCACCGTGCACGGGCGCTCGATCGCCGACCGGATGTCGCGTCTCGACGACGACGAGCTGAAGACGCTGCGCGACCTCGCCGAGAAGCTCCGCGGCCGCTGACCCGGGGAGTCCGGTCCCCCGGCGACCCTCTCCGACGCCCTCCCCTGTTTTCTGGCAGGGTGGAACCGAGTTCCGGCATTCTCGCGCCGGAATCGCAGACCACCCCCTCGGGGGGAACCAGGGAGGTCATTCATGGAGATCGCCGGAATCGTCGGCATCCTCATCATCGTCGGCATCGCGGTCGTCGCGGTCGTCGTCCTGCTGCTCATCCTGCTGCTCTTCGCACGCAGCTGGATCAAGGTGGCCAGGGCCGATGAGGCGCTCGTCATCTCGGGTCGCAAGCAGAAGGTGCAGCGCACCGTCATCGCCGCCGACGGCACCACGCGCGGCGAGACGGAGGAGTCGCCCGTCACGGTGATCGTGAACGGCAAGTCGCTCGTCAACCCCATCACGCAGCGGCACGAGATCATCTCGCTGCGCTCGCGCCAGGTGTCGCTGAACGCCGAGGCGCAGTCGCTCGACAGCGTCACACTCAACGTCGACGGCGTCGCGATCGTCAAGATCGGGTCCGACCCGCTCTACGTGCGCCGCGCCGCCGAGCGATTCGCCTCGCAGGACAAGGCCATCGAGCAGTTCACCACCGAACAGCTCGAGGGCGCCCTCCGTGGCATCGTCGCCACCCTCTCCGTCGTCGAGCTGATGCGCGAGCGCAAGAAGTTCTCCGACCAGATCGCCGCCGACGTCTCGCAGGAGCTCGCCGAGCAGGGACTCATCCTCGACTCCTTCCAGATCAAGGGCATCACCGACAAGGTCGGCTACATCGGCTCGCTCGGCGCCCCCGAGATCCAGGCGAAGCGTCAGCAGGCGGAGATCTCGCAGACGAACGCCGACCGCGCGATCAACCAGAAGAACATCGCCAACCAGGAAGCGAACCTGGTCGAGCAGACGGCTCTCGACACCAACACCGCGAACGCGAACGCCGGCATCGGTCGCGCCCGCGCCGAGGCGGAGCAGGCCGAGCAGCTCGCCCGGGCTCAGGCCGAGCAGGCCGTCCTGCAGCAGCAGGCCGAGAACAAGCAGGCCCAGCTCGATGCCGACGTCAAGCGCGTCGCCGACGCGCAGCGCTACGAGGCGGAGACCCGCGCCCAGGCGGAGCTGTACACCCGTGAGCGTGCCGCCGAGGCGGCCGCGATCGAGCAGGTCAAGCAGGCCGAGGCGCGCACGCGCATCGCCGAGCAGCAGGCCCAGGCCGACAAGGCCAAGGCCGACGGTGAGGCGGCCGCGGCGATCGCCCGCGCGACCGGTGAGGCCGACGCCCTCCGCGCGCAGGCGGAAGCCGAGTCGGAGGCACGCCGTCTGCGCGCCAACGCCGAGGCCGACGCGATCCGCGCCGAGGGTGAGGCGCGAGCCGCAGCCGTCGAGGCGGAGGCCAAGGCCATCGCGTCCAACCAGGACGCCTTCCTCTCGCAGCGCGTGCTCGACACGCTCCCGTCGATCATGGCCGAGTTCGCCAAGGGCTACGCCGCGATCGGCAGCGTCTCCATCATCGGCGGCTCCGGCGAGGACGGCGCCTCGCACGTCGTGGGCGCCGACAGCGCCAAGGCTCTCAAGTCGGTGTTCGACAGCGTCAGCTCGGCCACCGGACTCGACCTCGCGTCGATCATCCAGGGGCAGGCCGTCGGCCGCGGCATCGGAGAGGGCGTCGCCTCCGCGACGGCTCCCGCCGCGACCCGCCAGCCCACCCCGACGACGCCTCCGCCGCCCGCGTCGGCACCGGCGTCCGACGCGGACTAGTCTCCACCACGAAGCGGATGCCGCGACCGGACCGGTCGCGGCATCCGCTTCTCCGTGTCGGCGGCACGCCCGAGCGACCCGGCAGACTGGAACCATGACACGCGCCGCCTTCGACCTCCCCCGGATCGGGGCGGGACTCTCCTTCGCGGCGGCCGTCGACGACCTCTCGACCGCCCTCGACACATCGACGGCCGCCGTCGTCAGCTCCCCGCCGGGCACGGGCAAGACGACGCTCGTCCCTCCGCTGCTCGCCTGCCGCTCGACCGGACGCGTGATCGTCACCCAGCCGCGGCGGGTCGCCGCCCGCGCCGCCGCACGCCGCCTGGCACAGCTCGACGGAACACCCCTCGGCGCACGGGTCGGCTTCACGGTGCGGGGCGAGCGAGCCGTCTCCGCAGACACGAGAGTCGAGTTCGTGACCGCGGGGGTGCTGCTGCGTCGACTCCTGAACGACCCCGGGCTGGAGGGCGTCGCCGCTGTCGTGATCGACGAGGTGCACGAGCGCGCTCTCGAGACGGACCTGCTCGTGGGGCTCCTCTCGGAGGTCCGTGAGCTGCGTGACGACCTCGTGCTCATCGCGATGTCGGCGACCCTCGATGCCGACCGTATCGCCGCCGTCCTCGGCACCGACGATCGGCCGACTCCGATCGTGCGACACGACGTCCCCGCCTTCCCCCTCACCGAGATCTGGTCGCCGAGCCCCGCGCCGCGTCTCGACGACCGCGGGGTGACACCCGGGTTCCTCGAGCATGTGGCGCGCACCGCTGCCTCGGCTGCGGCCGACCTCGTCGTCGCCGATCCGACGGCGGACGTGCTCGTCTTCGTCCCCGGCGCGCGAGAGGTGTCCGAGGTCGCGCGCCGGATCCGGAATCTCACGGACGCCCTCGACGTACGGGAGCTGCACGGCCAGGTCCCCTCAGCACAGCAGGACGACGTGATCCACGGGCGGCGGGCCGACGAGATGCCCCGGGTGGTCGTCACCACCTCGCTCGCGGAGTCATCTCTCACCGTTCCCGGTGTTCGACTGGTCGTCGACAGCTGCCTGGCCAGAGCCCCGCAGCGCGATGCATCCCGCGGGATGACGGGACTCGTGACATCCTCGGCATCCCGCTCGTCCTGCGTGCAGCGCGCCGGTCGCGCGACCAGACAGGGCCCGGGTGCGGTGATCCGCTGCGTCGACGAACGCACCTATGCCGCGGCGCCGGCACGCCCCTCTCCCGAGATCGCCACGGCCGACCTCGCCGATGCGGCGCTGCTGCTGGCGTGCTGGGGCGCACCGGGCGGCAGGGGGCTGAGACTCATCGAACCGCTGCCGACCGACGGGCTCACGGACGCGCTCGCCGTGCTCGACGGATTGGGTGCGATCGACCGCGACGGACGTGCGACCGAGGAGGGACGGCAGCTCGCGCGCATCCCGACGGATCCACGTCTGGCCCGCGCCCTCCGCGACGGGAGCACCGTGGTGGGAGCGCGGCTCGCCGCCGAGGTGGTGGCCCTGCTCGGCGGCGACCTGCGCATCGCCGACGCCGACGCAGCACGCGCGCTGGTCGGACTGCGCGGGGGGCGGACGGCGGAGGCGAGGCGCTGGCGCACCGATGCCGATCGCCTGGAGCGGCTCGTCGCGCCGACCGGATCGGCTCGTTCGGACCTGGACGGCACCGGCTTCGTGATCGCCTTGGCCTTCCCCGAGCGGGTGGCGCGCCGCGTGGATCGAACGGCGGACGGCGCCGTCTTCCTTCTGGCGTCCGGCACCAGGGCCGGGATGCCGGGCCCCCTCGCGGCAGCGGAGTGGGTGGCTGTGGCCGACGTGACCCGGGCTTCCGGACGCGCGGCTGCGGGGTCGGGCGCGGTGATCCGTTCCGCGGCGGCGCTCACCGAGCAGCAGGCGGAGCAGGCGGCGCGACATCTCGTCGCAGACCGCGTCGAAGCCGAGTTCGTCGACGGCCGGATCCGGGCGCGCCGGGAACGCCGGGTCGGGGCGATCCTGCGCTCTGCGGTTCCGACGCGCGCAGCCGCCGCGGATGCCCGGGACGCCGTGGAGCGCGCGATACGACGCGACGGCCTCGGGCTGTTCAGCTGGTCCGGAGCGGCCGACGAGCTGCGGCGGCGCCTGGCGCTGCTGCACCGCGAGCTGGGAGCGCCGTGGCCCGACGTGTCCGACGCCGCGCTGCTCGCCGGGCTCGACGACTGGTTGGCTCCCGAACTCGATTCCCTCGCCGGCGGAACGCCCGCCGATCGGCTCGCCCTGGCGCCCGCACTCCGCCGCCTCCTCCCGTGGCCCGAAGCGGCGCGCCTCGACGAACTCGCCCCCGAACGGCTCGAGGTCCCCAGCGGCTCGCGGGTGCGCATCGCCTACCCGTCCCCCGACGACGGGGCCACTGCCCGTCCTGTCGTGGCGGCGAAGCTGCAGGAGTGCTTCGGCTGGGCGGCCACCCCGCGTCTGGTCGACGGGCGGGTGCCGGTGCTGTTCCACCTGCTGTCCCCCGCGGGGAGACCGCTGGCCGTGACCGACGACCTCGCCTCCTTCTGGTCGGGGCCCTACGCGCAGGTCCGCGCCGAGATGCGGGGGCGCTATCCCAAGCATCCGTGGCCGGAAGACCCGTGGTCGGCCGCGCCGACGCGGCACACGAAGAACCGTGCGGCCCGCGGCTGACGCCACGTTTCGTCTCGGGCGCTGCGCGGCCTCGCTCAACGACCGAAAGCCCCGGAAGGTTCGTTGAGCGAGGACGGCGAAGCCGCCCGAGACGAAACGCGGCCACGGTGCGACGCGTCAGGGCGTCCGGCGACGCAGGGTCAGCGATGCGAGGATGAGAGCCCCCACCCCGAAGGCGACGACGATCAGCACCGGTCCGGAGACGTCCCACCCCTCGTGGCCCGCGGCCACCGCGTCGACGGCGTCGACCGCGTGGCTGAGCGGCAGCCAGTCCGAGAGGGCGAAGAGCACGTCGGGCATCTGATCCCGGGGCATGAACAGTCCGCCGAGGATGATCTGCGGGAAGACGAGCAGCGGCATGAACTGCACCGCCTGGAACTCCGTCTGTGCGAAGGCGCTCGCGAGCAGGCCGAGCGCCGTGCCGAGCATCCCGTCGACGACCGCGACGAGTCCGAGCTGCCAGAGCGGTCCCTCGACCTCCAGCCCGCACACCCCCACGGCGAACGCCACCGTGACGACCGCCTGCAGCACCGCCATCGCACCGAACGCCAGCGCATATCCGAGGATGATGTCGGCTTTGCCGAGCGGCGTCGTCATGAGCCGCTCGAGCGTGCCCGAACGGCGCTCCCGGAGCGTGGTGATCGACGTGATCAGGAACATGACGATGAAGGGGAAGAGCGCGAGGATGGCTCCGCCGACACGGTCGAACACACCCTCCTGCTCGCTGAAGAGCCATGCGAAGAGCCCGACGAGAAGACTCGGGGCGACGAGCATCAGCGCGATCGACCTCGGGTCGTGTCGCAGCTGGTCGAGCACCCGCCGCGCCGTGGCGAGGATCCGGCGACCGTTCATCGCTCCGCCCTCTTCCGAGCACGGCGGGTGGGCGGGGCGCCGTCGTGCTCATCACGCCGGATGAGCGCGAGGAAGGCGGCATCCGGATCGCCCGTCTCCGTGTCGGCGAGGAGAGCCTCGGGCGACGTGTCGGCGATGACCCGTCCCTCGCGCATCAGCACGAGGCGATCGCAGCGCAGCGCCTCGTCCATGACGTGGCTCGACACGATGATCGTCGTCCCCCGCTCGGCCAGGGTGCGGAACATGTCCCACAGCTCCACCCGGAGCACGGGATCGAGTCCCACGGTCGGCTCGTCGAGGACGATCACCTCGGGGGCGCCGATCAGCGCCATGGCGAGCGAGACGCGCGTCGTCTGACCTCCGCTCATGGAGTCGACGCGCTGTCCGGCCTGCGGCCCGAGCCCGACCTCGGCGAGCACCCTGTCGACGTCTGGTCGCGGAGCGCCGACCACGGCAGCGAGGTACGTCAGGTTCTGGCGTACGGAGAGATCACCGTAGACCGCCCCTCCCTGGCTGCCGTAGGCCACGCGATGTCGCAGCCGCCGAGATCCCGCGGGCTCTCCGAGCACCGTCACCGTGCCCGATTCGACGCGCTGCACCCCCACGATCGACCGCATGAGCGTGGTCTTGCCGCATCCGGAGGGACCGAGCAGCCCGGTGATCTGTCCGCGCGGGATCCGCAGTCCCAGCCCGTCGAACACCCGGTTCCGCCCGCGGCGCACCCGCAGCTCGGAGACCTCGACCGCCGATTCCGTCGTCATGCGACGACTATGCTCCCGCACGGTCGGCGGGTCAACGGCATCCGTGACCTCAGCCGAGCAGGTGGCGCAGATACCGCGACGGATCCTGGAGGAACGAGCGCCAGTGATTCACGAGCTGCAGATCCGACCACTCCGCCGACCGGATGCCCCACTCCCCGACCTCGAGGATCTTCGCGCCGGGGAGTGCGGCGAGCACCGGAGAATGCGTGGCGCAGAGGACCTGACCTCCCTCGTCGACGATGCGCTGCAGCACGGCGATCAGGGCGAGCGTCGACTGGAACGACAGCGCGGCCTCGGGCTCGTCGAGACAGTAGAACCCCGGCTCGTCGAAGCGGCTCTCGAGCAGGGCGAGGAAGGACTCTCCGTGGCTCATCTCATGGAAGGGCACGTCTCCGCCGGAGGTCGAGGGGTTGTCTTCGAGATACGTGTAGAACGAGTGCATCGTCTCGGCACGGAGGAAGAAGCCCCACCGGTTCGCGCCGACGCCGCGCTGCAGCCGCAACCACTCCGACAGCGGCGATTCGCTGGCACGGGTGCGGTGCATCGCGTTGCGCGACCCTCCCTCGGGCGAGAGACCGTACGCGATCGCGATCCCTTCGACGAGCGTGGACTTGCCGCTGCCGTTCTCGCCCACGAGGAAGGTCACGCCCGGGGCGAGATCGATGCCGTCTCTGAGCACCTGGGCGACGGCGGGGATGCCGGTCGGCCAGCGACCGTCGACCTCGGGGGCGTCATCGTTCGGCCGCACGGCGACGATCGGCTGCTCGCGCCGACGCCGGCTCCCGGGGCTCCAGATCGAATCCATCTCGGCGAGACTATCCGCCGGCTCCGACATCGCCGCCTGTCGCGCTCAGCACTCGATGACATTCACAGCGAGCCCGCCCTCGCTCGTCTCCTTGTACTTGGTGGACATGTCCAGCCCGGTCTGACGCATGGTCTCCACGACGGCATCGAGCGACACGTAGTGACTGCCGTCACCGCGCAGCGCGAGACGCGCGGCGGTGACCGCCGTCGAGGCGGCGATCGCATTGCGCTCGATGCACGGGATCTGCACGAGTCCCCCGATGGGATCGCAGGTGAGACCCAGGTGGTGCTCCATGGCGATCTCGGCAGCGTTCTCGATCTGGCGCGTGGTGCCGCCCATGACGGCGGTGAGCCCGCCGGCGGCCATCGCGCAGGCGGATCCGACCTCCGCCTGGCACCCGCCCTCCGCTCCGGAGATCGAGGCGTTCGCCTTGAACAGGGAGCCGAGCGCCGTGGCGGTGAGGAGGAATCGACGGATTCCCCGGCGCCGGTTCGCCTCCGCGATGAGCGCGTCTCCCTCGGCGTCGTGCGCCTGCGGACGACCGACCGCGCCGTCGGCGTCCGACGAGACCGCCGACGGACCCCCGTCGAAGCCGAGCAGCGCACTGCCCACGAGCTCGCCGTAGGGCGTCACCGCGTTCCCCGCGCCCAGCCCGGAGTCGGCGAGGAAGCGCCACCAGTACATCGCGACGGCGGGAAGGATCCCCGCCGCGCCGTTCGTCGGAGCCGTGACCACGCGACCGCCCGCGGCGTTCTCCTCGTTGACGGCCAGCGCGAAGGCGCCGAGCCACTCGCCCGGCAGCTCGCGGTGGCCGTCCGCCTCCGCGGCGTCGAGCTGCGCGCGGATGACGCCCGCGCGCCGCTTGACCTTCAGGATGCCGGGCAGCACGCCGTCCGCATGCAGGCCGGCGTCGACGCACCCGGACATGGCGTCCCAGATCGCATCCAGCCCCGCGGCGACCTGCTCCTCGCTGCGCATCGAGGTCTCGTTGAGCCTGGCCACCTCGGCGATCGTCAGACCGTGCTCGTCGCAGAGGGCGATGAGCGAGGCGGCGTCGGCGTAGGAGTACGGGAGCGGTGTCGTGGCGATCGGCGCCGCTTCGCCGTCACGGCGGATGAACCCGCCGCCCACGGAGTAGTAGGTGTCCTCCGCGACCGTCGCGCCGCGGTCGTCCCGGGCCGTGAGCGTCATCGCGTTCGGGTGGCCGGGCAGCCGCGTGCGCGGCGCGAAGACGATGTCGTCCTTCGCGAAGGGGATGTCGTGGCTCCCCGCCAGACGCAGCGTCGCGTCGGGAGGCAGATCCGTCCATGCGGCGCGGACGTCGGCCGGCGCGCACGTCTCGGGCTCGAGTCCGCGGAGCCCGGCGACGACGGCGTCCGGAGTGCCGTGGCCGATGCCCGTCGCGCCGAGCGAGCCGAAGAGAGTGCACCCCACGCGTGCCGTGCGGGCGAGATCGCCGCTCTCGCGCAGTCGTCCGGCGAAGTCGAGAGCAGCCCGCATCGGCCCGACCGTATGGGAGCTCGAGGGCCCCACTCCGATGGAGAAGAGGTCGAAGGCCGAGACGTACGCTGTCACTTCACCAGCGTACGTCCTTCCCCGCCGACGGGTTCCGCACGGACCCGTCAAGCCCCTTCCCGCGCCGATGGGGCGGCGGCATCCTGGAAGCGTCAACGAGGGAAAGGGACACGCATGTCGAACAGCACACCCGAACAGGACCCCGCGGCCGGTCTCGACGCCGAGGCGCAGACCCCCACGCCGACGCCGTCGTCGGGCGACGCGGGCGAGGTCACCGCGGCGACGGACGACGACACCGCCGACACCCCGCCGCAGGCCGACTCTCCGGAGGACGCCGACCCGGCCGAGGTCCCCGACACCGACGAGCTGGAAGAGCCCAGCACCGAGAAGGAGCCCTCGGAGGAGCCGACGGCCCCGGCACGCGACGAGCCCGAGCCCGACCATGAGGCGGTCGGCATCGGCGTGATCGACGCACCGGACGAGGATCAGGGCGCTTAGCACCAGGCACCCAGCACCGGGCACCGGGGGCTACTCGACGAGCTTGCCCTCGGTGTCGACCTCGCGCATCAGGGCGGCGATCTCGGCGGGGATCGGCGGGATCGACTCGTGCGTCACTCCGGTCGTCGGCGACCAAACCAGATTGACCTGCAGGGTGGGGTCGGTGTCGGGGAAGTCGCTGCGGTTGTGGCATCCGCGCGTCTCCCGCCGCTCGCGCGCGGCCTCCAGCGTGGCCCGCGCGGCGAGCGCCGATGCCTTCAGATCGAAGGCGTGCGCGAGGTCCTGGAATCCGGCGATGTCCGGGTGGATTCCGATGTCCTCCATACGCCCCTCGATCATGTCGAGCTCGGCGAGACCCGTCGTGAGCCCCTCCTCCGACCGCACGACTCCCGCGTGCTCGGTCATCGTGTTGCGGATGGCGCGCTGCAGCGCGCGGACGTTCTCCCGGCCGTCGGCGGCGAGCAGGTCGTCGATCTCGGCTCTCGCCGTCGCCACCGCCTCGGCTGATCGCCGCTGCGCCTCGAGGCCCGCCGCGTGCTCGATCGCGGCCTGGCCGACGATGCGGCCGTAGACGAGCAGCTCGATGAGCGAGTTGCCGCCGAGCCTGTTCGCACCGTGCAGACCGCTCGATGCCTCTCCGATCGCGTACAGCCCCTCGACGTCGGTGCGGTGGTCGTCGGGACGCACCCAGACGCCGCCCATCGAGTAGTGCGCGGTCGGAGCGATCTCGATCGGGTCGGTCGTGATGTCGAGCATCTGCAGCTCCATCATCGTCTGATAGACCCGCGGCAGACGGGTCATGATCGTCTCGCGCGGCAGATGCGACACGTCGAGCCAGACGCCGCCGTTCTCGGTCCCCCGCCCTTCGGCGATCTCCGTGTACGCGGCGAGCGCCACCCGGTCGCGGGTCGAGAGCTCCATGCGCTCGGGATCGTAGGACGACATGAAGCGCTCGCCTAGGGCGTTGCGCAGGATGCCTCCCTCGCCGCGTGCCGCCTCGGAGATCAGGGTCCCTGCGGCGTTCTCGGGCTCGAGGATGCCCGACGGGTGGAACTGCACGAGCTCGGGGTCGCGCAGCCGCGCACCGGCGTCGACGGCGAGGCGGAACGAGTCCCCCGTGTTCTCGTCGCGTCGGGAGGAGGTGCGGCGCCAGATGCGGTTGTGACCGCCGGCGGCGAGGATCACGGCATCCGCGTGGATCAGGTATCGCGTGCCGTCGCCCTGGTCGAACCCGTAGGCGCCGAACACGACGTTGTCGCGCACGAGCAGGCGCGTGATGTACACGTTGTCGAGGATCGGGACATCGAGCTGCTCGGCGCGAGCCACCAGCGTGCGCTGGATCTCGAGTCCCGTGTAGTCGCCGGCGAACGCGGTGCGACGGAAGGTGTGGGCGCCGAAGAAGCGCTGCGAGATGCGGCCGTCGTCCTCCCGGGCGAAGTCCATGCCCCAGCGTTCCAGGTCGCGGATGCCGCGCTCGGCACCGCGCGTGACGACCTCGACGGTGTGGGGGTGGGCGAGCAGATAGCTCTCCTTGATCGTGTCCGCGGCATGCTGCTGCCAGGAGTCGTCGCGATCCATCGTGCCCAGGGCGGCGTTGATCCCGCCGGCGGCGAGCGACGTGTGCGCGTCCTGGCGCGCCCGCTTGCCGATGGCGAGGACGTCGACGCCGCGCTCGGCGACCTCGATCGCCGCGCGCAGGCCGGAGCCGCCGGTGCCGATGACGAGGACCGTGGTGGAGATCTGACGTTCGCGAGCGCTCATGCCTTCCACGCTAAGGAGTCGCTGTTCGACCGTCCAATGCATAGTCCTGCTCGTTTCGATAGACTCAGGGCATGAATCTCGAGCAGCTGCGAGGTTTCGTCGAGGTCGCCCGTCTGGGCCACTTCACCCGAGCATCCGAGCATCTCCACCTGGCGCAGCCGTCGCTGAGCAGGCAGATCTCCACGCTCGAACGCGAATTGGGCGCCGAGCTCTTCCATCGCGCCCGCGGACACATCGCGCTCACCGCCGCCGGCGAGGCGCTGCTCCCGCGCGCGCAGCGGATGCTGTCCGAGGCCGAGGCGATCCGCGAGGAGATGGGCGAACTGGCCGGTCTGCGGCGCGGACGGGTGCGGCTGGGAGCCCCGCCGACGCTGTGCATCAGCCTCGTGGCCGAGGCGATCAGCACGTTCCACGCGAGTCACCCCGGCGTGGACCTGCACCTCGATGAGAGCGGATCGCGTCTGCTCGTCGACCAGCTCGCCGTGGGCGCCGTCGACATCGCGCTCATCACCGAGTCGGAGGGCCCGCCGCCGTCGGGCTTCAGTCTCACCCGCACTCCGCTGCTCACCGAGGAGCTCGTCGTCGTCTCCGCCTCCTCGCGACCGCCGGTGGCGGTCACGCCGGCGATCGGCCTCGACCACCTCGCGACACTGCCCCTGATCGCCCTCGACGAGACCTACGAGCTGCGCGCCACGACCGACGCCGCCTTCCGATCGGCCGGCATCTCCCCCACCATCGTGCTGGAGGGCGCCGAGATGGATGCGCTGCTGCGCTTCGTCGAACGGGGCGTCGGCGTCGCCGTCGTGCCCGCGATGGTGCTGCTCGACCAGCCCGCGCTGCGCTCCGTGCGCCTGAGCCACCCCATGATGCGCCGCACGGTGAGCCTCGCCCACCGCGCCGATGTGACCCCCGCCGTGGCCGTCGCGGCGATGCGCGACGTGATCCTCGCGACCGCGGCCGAGGTCGCGCGTCGGGACCCCGCCATCACGAGCCTGCTCGACTGAGCCGGGCGCGAGGCCCGGTGCTCCGTCGCAGCTAGACCGTGGTGAGGAGCGCGGCGACGCCGTCCAGCGAGCCGGGCACGAGCGTGTAGTACGCCCACGTGCCGCGCTTCGACCGGGTGAGGAATCCCGCTTCCGTCAGCACGCGGAGGTGATGGGAGACCGTGGGCTGGGACAGCCCCAGAGGCTCCGTGAGGTCGCACACGCAGGCCTCCCCGCCCTCGTGCGCGGCAACCATCGAGATCAGCCGCAGACGAGCGGGATCGGCGAGGGCGCGCAGAGTTCGCGCCATGGACTCCGCATTGTCAGCGGCGATGGGTTCGCGCGTCAGAGGCGCGCAGCACGCCTGGAGGTCGCGGACCGGAAGCAGTTCACCGACGGGCATGAAAATAGACTCTCATCAATATTGACAGCTGTCTATATTTCATCGCACACTTGCTCATGCATCGATAGACATCGATGGACATCGATGAAAGGAGGAGAGCATGATGGATGACACCACCCTCTGCATCGAGCTGGGCTGCCCGCCCGAACTCGATCAGGAGTGCTGCCCGCCGGGCTGCTGCTGACATCATCCGTCGCCCCTGAGTGCACCAGGGGCGACCCTCCCCCGACACGACCCGAACAGGAACCAGAGATGCCCGAGACCCCCACCGTCCTCTTCGTCTGCGTGCACAACGCCGGCCGCTCCCAGATGGCCGCCGGATACCTCCGCGAGCTGGCGGGCGACCGCGTGCGCGTGCTCTCCGCAGGGAGCGAGCCCGCCGACCGCATCAACCCGGTGGCCGTCGCCGCGATGGCGGAGGAGGGCATCGACATCACCGCCCACGAGCCGCAGATCCTCACCACGGACGACGTGCGCGCGTCGGACGTGGTCATCACCATGGGATGCGGAGACGCCTGCCCGATCTTCCCCGGCAAGCGCTACGAGGACTGGGAACTCACCGACCCCGCCGGGCAGCCCCTCGACGTCGTCCGTGAGGTCCGCGACGACATCCGCGGGCGGGTTGAAGGACTCGTCGCCAGCCTGGTCTAGGAGGCCGCGGTCGGCGATGACGCTCGGATCGGTAGTCTGAGGGCACATGGCCTGAGGTGTCGATCGGCGGGGGAATGAGAGTCGGCGACAGCGTCGTGAGAGGCAAGGCGTCGCTCGTCGTTTTCGCCGCAGCGCTCGTCATCACGATGGCGGGGTCGTGGGTGCCCTCGTTCTGGTACGACGAGGCCGCCACACTGCAGCTCGCACGGCTGCCCTTGCCGGAGTTCTTCGGCTTCGTGATGCAGCGGGATGCCGTTCACGGAC